>Ga0156278_1132_pt1 | contig 38924 bp, 31 predicted proteins | sample RifCSPlowO2_12_FD_107927 | JGI IMG/M metagenome (GOLD analysis project Ga0156278, IMG submission 107927) | Acidobacteria bacterium RIFCSPLOWO2_12_FULL_65_11
ACCAAAGCTCGTGTGGCAACGGCTTTGTACCATGCGGAGGCTTTTGTGTTGCTACCGAAATCGGCCCCTTCGTGAATTATTCAGGTTAGAAGGCGAGCGACGATGATCCCCTACCTCACGGTGGGCGCGGGCGTCAAGTCGAGCGGCGGCGACTGTCAAGGCGACACGCCGAAGACAACCATCGTCGGCGCGTACCGGTTCGTGTTCAACGGCACGACGCCCGTCAACGAAACCGACTCGGTGACGATACGACACGCCGCCGGAAACTCACTGGTCGGCATTCTGGGCGGGGGCGTCAAGTACTATCTTTCGCCTCGCTGGGGCGTGCGCTTTGATGCGCGCTGGTATCTCAGCCGGAACGCGATCGACAACCTGGTAGACGCAAACGCTATTGTCACGCCAGGGTCGCCCGCGGGCTCGGTCGCTTCCGCCACCAGCCCGGCCATTCAGTTCGGCAACAGTCCGTCGACCGGCATCCGATCGAGCCTAAGTGGCCCAGCCCTCACAGGCTTTCGAACCTTCGAGGGCGGGGGTCTGCAGAATCAGCTCAGTCTGACTGCGGGGCTTCTGTGGCGATTCTAGGCCGAGGCATCCCGTTCTTCGACTTTCACCGCCCGAGGCGACGCTTATTGGCCGTCGCGACGCTCATGGCGGTGGTCGCGATCGGCCTGACGGCTCGGCCAGCGGCCCGGCCAGTCGGTGCCGTGCAGGGAGCAATGAGCTCGGTCCCGCAGGTGGGCTTGGCGGTTGGCTTCGCGGTGTCGTCGCCGGTGAGCGATCTCCCCGAGCAGGCATCCTTCGCCGCGCCTGTCGCCCGCCTTGCATCCGTGCCGCCCTTCATTCCGGTCCCGACGCTCAGCTTCGACGGGCTGAAGGGCACCGATGATTTCTTTGCTCCTTCCGCGCCCAATCCCAACGGTGACGTCGGACCCAACCATTACGTGCAGGCTGCCGGCACCCTTGTGGTTGTTTACGACAAGACTGGCGCACCTCTAACGGCGCCGTTTCGGGTCATTAGCCTCTTCGCGTCCCTTGGCGGACTATGTTCTTTCCACATTACCGGGGGTCGCGTCAATGTGTTGTACGATCCTCTGGCGGATCGCTGGCTCCTCAGCCAGATCGCCTTCAATCCCGATCCTCCGTATCACCAATGCATCGCGATCTCGAAGACCGCCGACCCGACGGGTTCGTATTTTCTCTACGATTTCGTGGTTCCCGGCAGTAATTTCAACGACCTTCCGAGGTTCGGCGTGTGGGCCGATGCGTACTACATGGCCGACGATCAGTTCGTCAAAGGGACGACCTTCAATGGGGCGGGTGTGTTTGCCTTCGATCGCGCAAAAATGCTTGCGGGTGATGCGACAGCGAGCTTCATCTACTTCAACGAGGGGCCAGGCCCTGGCAGCATGCTGCCGGCCGACGTCGACGGAGTCACACCGCCTCCTGTCGGCGCGCCCGGTTATTTCGCGATGCTCGCGGCGGACGAATTCGGTGACCCGGCCGATGCCGTTCGCCTGTTTGCATTCCGTGCCGATTTTGCCAATCCGGGCGCGTCGACATTCAGCGAGCTGCCCGAAAGCCCCATTCCGGTAGCCGCCTTCGATCCGTTGGGCCCTAACGGGTCCCGCCAGATCGAGCAGCCGAGTCCAGCCACATCGAGCCACTATCTGGATGCGATCCAGGATCGTCTGATGTACCGTCTGGCCTACCGGAATTTTGGCGGCTCCCGCGAGTCGCTCGTCGTCACGCATTCGATCAATGTGGGGTTCGACTCCTCCACGACGGCGGGTCATCAGGCTGCGATCCGCTACTATGAGCTGCGTCGCAGCCTTCCGGCCGGTACCTTCGGCGTTGCCGAGCAGGCCACCTTCGCGCCCGATTCCGACAACCGCTGGTTGGGAAGCGCGGCGATGGATGGTCAAGGGAACCTCGCTGTCGGCTACAGCGTTTCGAGCCTGACGACCTTCCCGTCAATCCGGTACGCCGGCCGGCTATTTTCCGATCCACAGGACGGTCTCTTTCAAGGCGAAGCGGTTCTCGCCGCCGGCAGTGGCGTGCAACTGACGACTGGAGGAGGTTGGGGACACTACAGCGCCCTGTCAGTCGATCCGGCCGACGACTGTACATTCTGGTACACGAACGAGTACTTCACGGCGGCAAGTCAGCTGAATACGTCTCTTGGATGGCTGACACGGATCGGCACGTTCAAGTTTCCAAACTGCGGACCGCAGAGTCCACGGGGCACGGTCACGGGGAGGGTCACAGACGCCGTAACCGGCGCGCCCATCGCAGGTGTCATGCTGAGCTTCAGCCCGGGCACCTCGGCGGTCGTCACCGACGCGAACGGCACCTACGGCGCGACGATTCCGACGGGCACCTACTCGGTCACCGCCTTTCTGAGGAATCACCCCTACCAGTCCGTCTTCGGCGTGGGGGTCACCAGCGGTAGCACGACGACGGTAGATTTCGCGATCACCCTTCCGCCCGCCGCCGGCATCCTCACCGGCCGCGTCCGCAATGCCACGTCGAACGCTCCCATCGCGTACGCCGTGGTCAGCGCGGGCGGCGTGTTGAGCACGACCGACGCCTCCGGCCTCTACGCGCTCAGCCTTCCGGTCGGCACGTATTCGTTGACGGTGGCGGCCGCCTACTACGTCGGTGCAACAGTGTCCGGGGTCGTGGTCTCAAATCAAGGCGTGACGACGCGCGACGTTGCGCTCTCCGTGCCGGCAAACATGGGTTTCTTGACCGGTCACGTCCGTAACGGGGCAACGAACGGTCCGGTCGCGAATGCGATTGTGAGCGTCGGTGCCGCGTCGACCACGACCAATGCAGCCGGATTTTATTCGTTCAATCTGCCGGCCGCCACGTATACGGTGACCGCGTCCGCGACCGACTATCTGTACCTATCCGCCGCGGGCGTCGTCGTGTCGGACCAAGGAGTGACGACGCGCGACCTCGCGCTGCAGTCGGTCAGCTTCACGCCAGCCGCCTACGGTCCGACGCTCAAAGCGCCGGAGTGCGCCGCTCCCGGAGCCGGATGCGATTCGGGCACCTTGCTCACGGGTCGCGCCTCGATCCCGGGTGGACCTGAGCCGAATCAGCCCAACACGATCCTCAACACGTGTGCCGATGGTGCCCTCGGCACGTTCCACGTGCAGCCGTCGCTCGATCGCATCAAGTTGTACGCACTCGACGGTGGCGTCTTCACTCCTGGGAAGACTGTGAGGATCCAGACAACGGTGTGGGCGTCCTCGTCCCTCGATCGACTCGACCTGTACTATGCCACCGACGCGTCGAATCCTGCCTGGACGTTTCTGACGACGTTGACCCCTCCGGGTCTTGGCGTGCAGCTGCTCTCGGCGACGTATGTCCTTCCGGCGGGTCCGCTGCAGGCAGTGCGAGGGAACTTCCGCAACTCGGGGAGCGCCGGTTCGTGTACGACAGGATCTCTTGATGATCGCGACGATTTGATATTTGCAACAAGCACGGTCACGGGACAAGTCGTCGACGCTCTTACTGGGGTGCCGATTGCGGGCACATCGGTGAACATCAGTTCTGGCGGCCCCACGGTCCTGGCCGATGCGCGCGGGATTTACGGTGCGTCGGTTCCGGCCGGCACGTACACACTGATCGCCTCCTCGCCGACGCACCTGCCCCAGTCCGCTTCCGGCGTGATCGTCTCGAGCGGAAGCACGACAACTGTGAACTTCTCGCTCTCGTTAGCGTCGACAACGGGTGTGCTGAGTGGCCACGTCCGAGACGCCTCGACGGGTGCGCCTCTTGCCAATGTCGTTGTGAGCGTCAACGGGGCGAACACTTCGAGCACGACTGACGGGAGCGGCGCGTATGCGCTATTTCTGCCGTCCGGCACGTACGGCGTTACAGCCGTTGCGACTGACTACGTGCGTGCCTCATTTTCCGGAATTGTGGTCTCCAGCCAGGCAGCGACCACGTTCGACATCGCGCTTGACTCCGTGTTCGCAACCTACGACGGCGCACTCAAGGCGCCTCGATGCGGCCAGGACTTCGGGGTCTGCGACTCCGGTGGCTTGCTTGTGGGGCGTGGTTCGGTTTCAGGAGGCCCCGAGCCGAATCAACCCAATACGATTCTCAATTCCTGTCAAGACAACGACGGTGGAGTGTTCCACCTCGACGAGTCACTCGACCGGTTCAGGATCCTTACGCTCGATGGCGGTCCGTTCGCTCCCGGCAAGACGGTCAGGATCGAAGCAACCGTATGGGTGGCGAATTCGACCTTCGACAGGCTCGAGCTCTACGGTGCCGCCAACGCCCTCAGCCCGAACTGGACGCTCATTGCCTCTTTGGCTCCGACGGTGTTCTCCGGTGTGAACACGCTCTCGGCGACGTACGTTCTACCGGCGGGCAATCTGCAGGCCATACGCGCGAGATTCCATAACACGGCCTATCTGGCGGGAGAGACTGCGTGCCCGACGTTCAAGGTGCCCTACGACGACGTCGATGATCTGATCTTTGGTACGGACACGACTTCTACAGCGCCCGTCTTCTTGATACAGCCGGACAGTCAGACCGTCACGACAGGAAAGATCGCGACCTTCGTAGTGGCCGTGAGCGGTTCTCTAGCGCCGAGCTACCAGTGGCAGGTGTCGACCAATGGTGGCGCATCATGGGCGAATCTCACCGATACCGCGACGTACAACGGTGTGACAACTCCGAGGCTGACCGTGAACGCGATGCTCAGCCTGGATGGCTACCAGTTCCGCGTGGTCGCCACGAATGCCCTAGGGAGCACGACGTCGAACGCGGCCCAATTGAGCGTCATCAACCTTCTCGAGGTGACCACGATTGCCGGTCTGGCGGGCGGCATCGGCAATGCCGACGGTGCGGGATCCGCCGCCAGGTTTTTCCTGCCGTACGGGCTGGCCGTCGATGCAGCCGGTACAGTTTACGTAGCGGACACCAACAATCACACGATTCGCAAGATCACGTCGGCTGGTGTTGTGAGCACCCTTGCCGGGTCTCCGGGCATTGCCGGCAGCGCCGACGGAACGGGCAGTACGGCGCGGTTCAGACAGCCGACCGGCGTAACGGTTGACAGCGCGGGCACCGTCTATGTCGCTGACACGGGCAACTACACGATTCGCACGATTACGCCTGCTGGAGTTGTTGGGACACTGGCAGGGCTCGCGGGCGCTGGGGGCAGCGCAGACGGCCCCGGCAGTACGGCTCGGTTTGGCTCTCCAGGGGGCGTGGCCGTCGACGGGGCGAACACAGTCTACGTAGCTGACACAGGCAACCAGACGATCCGCAAGATCAGCGCCGCTGGTGTTGTAACGACGCTCGCCGGATCAGCAGGGTCCATCGGGGCGGCGGATGGCACCGGCAGCGCCGCCCGATTCCGCCTGCCGAGGGGCGTAGCTGTGGATTCCGCAGGGGTTGTCTATGTCGCCGACACGTCGAACCTCACGATTCGCAGGATCACATCGAGCGGTTTGGTCTCCACCATTGCCGGATTGCCAACGCTGAGCGGGAACGTGGACGGCCTAGGCAGCGCAGCGCGCTTTGCGTATCCCTCCGGCGTAACTGTAGATGTCGCTGGGACCCTGTACGTAGCCGATGGCAACAACGACGCGATTCGCAGGATTACCCCGGGAGGTTCCGTAGTCACCGTCGCGGGGGCCGGGACCGTCGGCAGCACTGATGGCATCGGACCGGCGGCCCGGTTCCATACTCCATACGGCGTGGCAATCGACGGCGCGGGCACGGTTTATGTGGCGGATACCTACAACAGCACGATTCGTAGAGCGACGCAGTCGGTAAGCGGCAGTTCTGTCTTGAGTACCAGCAACTTCGCCTTGACGCCTGGCCTCGTCAAGCTCGAGACTCCGGCGGCCCACCTCGCTGGTATCGGAGTTGTCGCAGCTCAAGCCGACGCCGGCAAGGCGCCGAGTGGAACCGATGATGGTCGCTCTCCGATGAGCGTGCCGTCCAGCGCGGAGACTGCGACAACGCCGAGCTCGATGGGAGACGCGACCAGGCCGTTTGCCGCGGCGGGTGTCTTGACGGCGAGCATCGCCGCTGCGGCGCGCAACCTCGTGACTGAGGCCGTGGCCGCCCCGCCACCTTCGGATGAGCCAGTCGAGGTAGTGGACACGCAATCGACATCGGTCACCGTTCATGACATCCAGCAGCTTATTGCTCGGCCCGCAACCGTCCGTCCGGAGCCACTCGCCGGGCGCGCCCAGGTGTTTTCCACCGTCGCTGTTGCCGATCGTCGGTGGGAGATCGAGTTCTTCGGCGGCGGGCTGCTCGCCGATCGTCCCGCTGGCGGCACCTTCGCGCTGCCGTCCGGCGAGGCGTTCATGACGGCTCAAGGGAACCCGAGCCGTCGTGTGTCCTCGTGGTACCTAGGCGATGGTGCGTTACTGCTCAATCAGGTCAATGCCGCGATGGGGATCTCCCAACAGATCACGCCGCTCGACGGGTTCGTCAATTCGACGGTGGCGCACCGCCAGAACGGCCGCAGTCTCGGCGTGCGCGTGAGCCGCGTCATCAGTCCCCGCCTGACCGTTGAGGTGACCGTTGAGTTCGGCCCGGGGACGACTCTCTCGCGCGGCAATCTGGATCGACTCGAGTCGACTCGGGCCACGTTCCTGTCGGCCTGGAATGGTTTGTTCTCAACAGGCTCCTTCCAGAGCGCAAGCCTCTCATCGACCGTGACGCCAACGGTCACCGAGGCCGGCCGCCAGGTCTTTACCACCGGTGCGGTGAACGTTGCTCTGAGAACGCGAGGACTACTGATGCCCTATGTGACCGTGGGCACGGGCCTGGCCTCGAGCTTCGGTGGGACGCCCACGACTACGGTTGTCGGCGCGTACCGGTTCGTGTTCAACGGCACGACGCCCATCAACGAGACCGACTCGGTGACGATACGACACGCCGCCGGAAACTCATTGGTCGGCATTCTCGGCGGGGGACTCAAGTACTATCTCTCGCCGCGCTGGGGCGTGCGGCTCGATGCGCGCTGGTATCTCAGTCCCAACGCGATCGACAACCTGGTGGACGCGAGCCCTGCCGTCGCGTCCGGGTCGCCTGCGGGCTCGGTCGCATCGGCCACCAACCCGGCCATTCAGTTCAGCAACAGCCCCTCGACCGGCATCCAGTCGAGCCTGAGCGGGCCTGCCGTGACCGACTACCGAATTTTCGAAGGCGGAGGCATTCAGAGCCACCTGAGCCTCACGGCCGGCATCATCCGCCGGTTCTAGTTGGTGCCCACCATCGCTCGCTCAGCCATCGAGCCGTGGCGGCGGCTGGGTGGCTTTGCCCTGGTGATCGGTGCGACCGTGCTCCAATATTGTGGTCCGACGTTCCTCTGAGACTGCCTCAGGCTGGATGTACATGAATTCTGCTATGATGTGCATACTCCTCGGAGGGGACGATGGCTGCGACTGCGACCGTTCGGCACAAACACATCCGCATCGATCAGACCAAGCTCGACAAGGCGCGACGGGTTCTGGCGGCGGCGACCGAGACCGAGGCGCTCGATCGAGCTCTCGCGCTTGTCGTGTCGGAAGCCGATATCGATGCTGCGCTCAGGCAGGTGGCGGGTCGTGGAAGGTTGAAGAAGATCTTCCGGTGACATGCGCCGCGTCGTCATCGATACCAACATCTACATCGATTGGTTCAACGCCGGTCGGCACGAAGACATCCTGTTCCAGCGCGAGTCGGTCAAGCATCTGAGCGCGGTCGTCCTGCTGGAGCTTCATGCCGGCGCCTTTTCGTCAGCGGATCGACGTCTCGTGCGGCGTCTCGAGTCAGTCTTTGAAAGGGCCGGACGGATCCTCACTCCGTCGCGGGCCGTGTTTGCCGAGGCGGGAGATGTCGTGCGACGCCTTCATGAGCGAGGGCTTCGCGTCGAAACGAGCCACTCAATTGTCAACGATTGCTTGATCGCCATCTCGGCCCGTTCGATCGGCGCCACCGTGGTGACGCAGAACGAGCGCGATTTTCGAGTGATTCAGACCGTCAGGCCGTTTCAGCTCGTCATCGTCGCTGGAGCGTAACACTGCGATTGTCGTGCGCGTGGACGCTCTACCTCTCTGATGCGCAACATTGCTGCCTCAGCCATCGAGCCGTGGCGGCGGCTGGGTGGCTTGCCCCGGCCCGTGTGGGTGACGTGTGTCACCACGTTCATCAGCCGCATCGGGACGATGGCGCTGCCGTTTCTCGCGCTGTATCTCACCGAAGAGCAGCACTACTCGGAGTCGCGCGCCGGGATTGCCGTGGCTTGTTACGGCTTTGTGGGGTTTCTCACGGCGCCGTACGCCGGGCGGCTGACCGACCGGCTCGGGCCCGTGCGCCTGATGCGCTGGTCGCTCGCGCTGGCTGGCCTGGCCATGTTCATCGTGCCCTTCATGTCGGCATTGGCGGGACCGTGCTCCAACATTTTGGTCCGACGGTTCTCTGGACCGGTGCCTGGGCGGTCGGCGCGCTCTCCACCGTGATGCTCGCAATGGTGCCGCACCCACATAACCTGTAGTGTCCGCCTTCAGGCGGACCTGAGGAGAACTTGCCCTCCTGATCGGCGGGCTCGCCGCTCAGGTATAACTGAGTGCACCACACATGTTCGGCACACAGAATCTGTGGCTGTTCGTGGCGAGCGGGATTCTACTCAATCTGACGCCCGGGCAAGACACCCTCTACATCGTCGGCCGGAGCGTCGCGCAAGGGCGGCGCGCGGGTGTGCTATCGGTGCTCGGCATCGTTTCAGGGAGCGTGGTCCACACGCTCGCCGCGGCGTTCGGCTTGTCCGCCATTCTGGCCACGTCGGCCCAGGCGTTTCTCATCGTGAAAATAGCGGGCGCAGCCTACCTCACGTACCTGGGCCTGCGAATGGTCATCGAGCGATCGTGCACGAGGGAGCAGCCTGCCGAATTCAGACCTGATAGCAGCTGGGCGATCTACCGGGCGGGAGTTTTCACCAATCTCCTCAACCCCAAGGTGGCATTATTCTTCATGGCCTTTCTGCCACAGTTCGTCGCACCGACTGCGGATTCCACCATCGTGGTCTTCGGCTGGTGGCGGTGAGGCGTGACGGCGCGAGCGTCCACATGGAGCTAGCGACGGGGGCGGCCGCCGCGGTGTTCGATGGCCGGATCGACGGCAATTCGCTTGCCGGCACGTTCACGCAGGGGAACGCTTCAGGAACCTTCCTGCTGACCCGAGGCGTCGAGCTGACTGCTGCGCCGACGCCACCGCCGCCGTATCGAGAGGAGGAAGTCCGCGTCTCGAACGGCGACATCACGCTCGCAGGAACGCTCACGATTCCAGCCGGCGGCGGGCCGTTTCCTGCCGTCGTGCTCATCACGGGCAGCGGGCCGCAGGATCGAGACGAAGACATATTCGGGTTCAAGGTGTTTCGCACGATTGCCGATCACCTGACCCGGCAGGGCGTCTCCGTCTACCGCTATGACGATCGGGGCGTGGGTTCATCGACTGGGAGTCTCAACGTTGCCACGACGGCAGACTTTGCGGGCGACGCGCTGGCGGCCGTCGGGATGCTGCGGTCGCGTCCGGACATCGACGCGCGTCGCGTCGGCCTGCTCGGTCATTCGGAGGGCGCGACGGTCGCCGCAATCGCGGCCTTCCGATCGGCCGATGTCGCGTTCGTCGTGACGCTCGCCTCGCCGGGTGTGCGCGGAGACGAGGTGCTGAGGCAGCAAGCGGCAGACGGCGCGCGGGCCCTCGGTGCCGGCGAAGAAGTTGTCGCGAGAATTGTCGCCGCGCATCGACAGGCCACCGACGCCGTTCGCATGGGCCAGTCTGCCGAGAGCCTGGCGTCGGTGGTCATGGAGCTCGTCGGCGCCCAGTACGACAGCTTCCCGGCTGCACAGCGCGCGGCCGCTGGCGATCGCGACGCGTTTGTCGCGCGGACGTACCGCGCGGGCGTCGCGCAGCTTGGCACGCCGTGGATGAGATTCATGCTGGACTTCGATCCAGCCGTCGCGCTCCGGCTGGTCCGCTGTCCCGTGCTCGCGCTCTTTGGCAGCCTGGACACGCAGGTCGTGCCCTCGCCGAACCAGGCCAACGTTCGAGCGGCTCTTGCCGGAAACGCCGATGCCACGGTCAAGTCGTATGACGGCGCGAACCATCTGTTCCAGCAGGCGCGAACGGGTTTGGTAACGGAGTACGCAACGCTCGAGAAGGCCTTCGTGCCAGGCCTTCTGGACGATCTGTCCGCGTGGATTCGGCTGGTCACGGGCCGCTGAGAGAAGAAACCTGAGTGGTGCGCAGCCAGATATCCGAAGGCTCCCGATGCGAAGGCACGAGACTGTAGAATCTCTCGGGGCAGATCTTCCCGATCTCGCTCTGTGGACAACCTAGACACACCGGAGGCGATTCATGCGCATGATGCTCAAAGTCTCAATTCCAGTTGAAACCGGCAACAAAGCGATCAAAGACGGCACGCTGCCTCGCACCATCGAGAGCACGGTCGACCGCCTCAAGCCGGAGGCTGCGTACTTCTTTGCCGAAGACGGCAAGCGAACGGCGCTCTTCTTCTTCAACATGGCGGACGCGTCGCAAATCCCCGCGATCGTGGAGCCGCTCTTCATGGGCCTCAATGCGGCGGTGACAACGGTGCCGGTCATGAATGCAGACGACCTGAAGAAGGGCCTCACGGAGGCGGCAAAGAACTTCTGAGCAGTGTTCTCCCTACTGCGGACGCTTCAGGAGTAGAAGGGTTCCGCCGTCCGCGCTGGCGAGCTGGCTGCCTGTGACCTCCCAGCCCTGGAGACCGAGGGGCTCGAGCAGCGCTGTCGGGTTCTGTCCGAAGGGCACGCTGAGCACCTGGTATTCCCAGGCCTGACGAACAACACGAGTCGGCAGCACAATCGATCCGCCGACCGTGACGGCCGGCGAGCCGGTCACCTGGACACGAAGCGGCGTGTTCAGCGAATCATTCTCGATGCTCACCGGAACCGCCTGGCCGCTGCCACGGTTCTCGATCCACACTCTCGCCTGGGTCGGCTGCCCTGGCCGGTCCTGCCCTGGCGCTGCGAGCATGGCGTTCCCCGCCATCAGCAGGGCAATTCCACACAGCAAATACGCGAGCGTCGTTCGCATGATCTCGATCCTCCTTATGGAAAGACGGTGCGTTCTTAACAGGCAGCTCGCGCACCGGCGCGTCGTCCGCCTGAAGGCGGACACTACAGGTTACGAAATGCGCTCGTCTGGCGCGTAGCGCTGATGCAGCTTCACCGGCGCCGCCCGGTGTCTCACCCGCAGGTTGACCATCTCCACGAACACCGAGAACCCCATCGCGAAGTAGACATAGCCCTTCGGGATGTGCATGTCGAGGCCGTCCCCGATGAGCGACAGGCCGATGAGCAGGAGAAACGAGAGCGCGAGCACCTTCACCGTCGGATGACGTTCGACGAAGGCGCTGATCGGTCCGGCCGAAAACATCATGATGGCCACCGCCGCCATGACGGCGACGATCATGATCGCGACGTCGGCCGCCATCCCCACCGCGGTGATCACCGAATCGAGCGAGAACACGATGTCGAGCAGCATGATCTGCGCGATGACCGCGCCAAACGTCGGGGCAACGCGCGCCGCCTCGTGTTCGGTCTCGCCTTCGAGCTTGTCGTGGATCTCGGTCGTCGCCTTGCCGAGGAGAAACAGCCCGCCGGTAATGAGGATGAGATCCCGCCCCGAGATCTCCTGACCGAGGACGCTGAAGAGCGGTGCGGTCAGCCGGATAATCCAGACGATGGACAGCAGCAGCAGGATGCGCATCGCCATCGCGGCCAGCAGGCCCACACGTCGAGCCTTGGCCTGAACCGCCGCCGGCAGCTTGCCCGACAGAATCGAGATGAAGATGACGTTGTCCACCCCGAGGACCACTTCGAGGAAGGTCAGCGTGACGAGCGCAAGCAGGCCTTCTGACGTCAGGAACGCATCCATCGTGGAATCTCCGGCGTAGAAGTCTGGTGGAGGTCTAGGAGATCATCACCTTCCGCGGGAACTGCGTGTTGTCCTCGAGGAAGGTCTTCTTGCTGTCCAGCTCTTCAGAGGTCGGCTGCACTGTGCCATTGACGTCGGTCGCCCGTGAGACGAGCGCATGCTCGCCGGGTGTGGCGCCGCTCCACATGTAGGTGAAGAGCTTCCAGGAATACTTGCTGCTCGTCGCCGGATCCATCGTTGCCCTCTGCCACGGGCCATCGTCCACGCGGACCTCGACCGAGCGGAGCGGCGTCCCGTCGTTGAGCACCACGCCACGCACGTTGTGCCGGGTGAGGTCGCGCGTGACGCGCGCGATGAACGACTTGAGCTGCATCTGGGCGATCGCGGTTTCAACCCACTTGATCTCGCCGTCGATCGTCTCGCCCCTTAACGTGCGGTACCACCGGGCTTGGTATTTCCCGAGGTACTGATCCTCCTGTGCGTGGATCTGCGCGAGCCACTTGACGTTGGCCACGCCGTACCAGCCTGGGACGATCAAACGGAGTGGGGAGCCCTGGTGGCGGGTGAGCGGCTCGCCGTTGAGGGCGTAAGCGAGGAACGGCTCGGGCGCGAGCGCCAGATCGCGCGGCAGGCTGCGGCCGAACTGCTGCTCGACCGTGTACTTCTGCGTCCGGAACTCCACCTCCTCCTGGCCGCGGTCGGCGCCAAAGAACACGAACTCGCGCGCCTGTGGCTTGACGCGCGCGCGATCGAGTACCGCACGGAGCGGGACGCCGGTCCACCGTCCGTTGCTCGAGAGGCCTTGCAGCGGACGCCGGTTGCCCGAGCACTCGAAGCCGGCGATGAGTTCCGCGCCGCCCAACTGGCGGAGATCGTCGAGCGACAATGACGCCGCCCGATCCACAAGCCCCGAGACTCTCAGACGAAAGGTCGCCGGATCGACTTCAGGATGACCGTAGTGCTGGGTCGTGAAGAACTGATCCTTCGGCGTGAACGGGCCGTCGATCGTGCGGATGTCGAGCACCCGCCGGTCTGGCGTCGGTGCGAGGTTGATGGTGGTGGGGAGGTCGGTGAACGGCACGAGGGTTTCGCCTTGCGCGAGTGCCGGAAGCGCCCATTCCGGTACGCCCAGCGCGGCGAGTCCGGCCACCGCGAGGCTTCCCCTCAGCATGTCTCGACGATCCAGACGGTTGATCTTGTTCGTCATGTTCGGCCCCTTTTTCGACAGACGCGTTCTCCTGGACAGAGCGTATTATGTTCCAGGTCCGGCTGAAGCCGGACACTACAGGTTAGGAACTGGAGAACTGTAGTGTCCGGCTTCAGCCGGACCTGGCGCGTCATGGTCAAAGCTACGCTCCTGCTTCTCGTGCTTCTCATGGTTCTGGCCGCTGCCGCTGCCGGCGCGCAGGCGACCGTCCAGCCACCTCAGGACGCCAGGGCGACGAGCCCGACGCTCGAAGACGTTCCGTATCCGTACTCGGTCTCCTTCCTGCCGCTCACCGTCTCTGGCCGCGACGTCCGGATGGCGTACATGGACGTGCCGCCGGCGGGTCCGGCCAACGGGCGGACGGTGGTGCTGCTGCACGGCATGAACTTCTACGGCGAATACTGGGCAGCCACGATCGACGCGCTCCGAAAGGAAGGGTTCCGCGTGGTCGTGCCCGATCAGATCGGGTTCGGCCGGTCCTCGAAGGTCGTCATGCCGTACACACTCTCAGGCATGGCGCTCAACACACGCAAGCTGCTCGACGCGCTCGGCGTTCAACGGGCCGCCGTCGTCGGCCACTCGATGGGCGGGATGCTGGCGACGAGATTTGCGCTCCTCTATCCGGACGTGACCGAACGGCTGGTGCTCTACAACCAGATCGGCCTCACGGATGCACGGCTCGTCTGCCAGCCGACGCCGACAGACGAGGTGTATCGGCAGGTGCTGCGGCTGGATTACGGCGCGATCTACCAGTCCATCGCGCGATATTTTCCAAACGGCGTGACCCCGGTCGTGCAGAAGTACATCACGCGCCAGTACGGATGGACGCTCAGCGGCAACTGGCCCGAGGCTGCAATGGTCCGTGCGCTCGCACAGCAGATGGTCTATGAAGATCCTGTCGTCTACGACTGGCCGAATATCAAGGTGCGGACGCTCGAAATCGGGGGCGAGCGGGACGGCGCGACTCCCAACTTCCCGGCGCTCGCTCGGCGCGTCGCCGAGACGATCCCGAGCTGCCAGCTCGTGCTCTTCCCCAACGTGGGCCACGTCCCGCACCTGGAGGCGCCCGACGTGTTTCACCGGGAACTGCTGAAGTTCCTTCTCTCCTAGCCATGGCCGACCCCTTTGTCGGGAGGACCGTCGTCCACTACGAGATCACCGCCAAACTCGGCGGTGGTGGGATGGGGGTCGTCTACAAGGCGCGAGACACCAAACTCGGCCGGCCGGTCGCGCTCAAGTTTCTTCCTTCTCAGTGGAGTCATGACGAGACCGCCAAGCAGCGCTTTATGCGCGAGGCGCAGGCTGCCTCGGCCACCGACCACCCCAACATCTGCACGATTCACAGCATCGAGTCCACCGACGATGGGCAGCTGTTCATCGTCATGGCGTACTACGAGGGCCAGACGCTCAAGCAGAAGCTCGAAGCCGGCGCGATCGGCACGGACCAGGCGCTGTTGATTGCAACGCAGGTCGCCGAAGGGCTGGCCAGGGCCCACGCGCAGGGCGTGGTCCACCGCGACATCAAGCCCGGCAACCTGATGATCGCCGAGCACGGGATCAAGATTCTCGACTTCGGCCTCGCCAAGTTTGCCGACTCGCTGCAGTTGACCATCGCGGGGACGACGCTCGGGACCGCCGCCTACATGTCGCCCGAACAGGCCAGAGGCGAGGAGGCGGACGCGCGCAGCGACATCTGGGCTCTCGGTGTCGTGCTCTACCAGATGCTGACGGGCGAGGTGCCGTTCAAAGGTCTGTACCCCGAGGCCGTTTCGTACGCGATCAGGAACGATCCGCCGCCGCCGCTTCGGGTCCCGGGGCGCGACATCTCTGAGGCGCTCGAGGGGCTCGTCCTTCGCACACTCCATAAAGATCCCGGCGAGCGGTTCCAGAGCGCGCGCGAGCTGGCGCGCGACCTGCGACTCCATCAAGGGTGGACGATCCCGCAGGACCTGCTGACGGTACCGTTGCCTCCCCTGAGGCAGACCGTGCAACCGTCCCCCGGCTTCTGGGGCCGTGTGCGACAGGGTCTGACGCCGGTTCGCGTTGCTGCACTGGTGGCGGCACTCGTCGCGGTCGCCGCCGGTACTTCCTGGTGGCTGACGCGGCCGATCGTGCGGCTGCCGGTCGCCGTGGCGCCGGTGACGAATGAAACCGGCTATGCGGAGCTCGACGCCTATCGTCTCGCGTTGACCGAGTCGCTCATCACTGACCTCGGCGATTCGCCCACCGTCCGCGTGCTTCCCTATGCACGACTCCTGGAGATCGTGCGCGGATTTATCCTGAAGGGTACGGACCCGACCAGCCGCGAGGTGCTCCGGGCGCTCACGACCCACAGCGGGGCCCAAGTCGTGATCGTGCCCACGCTTCTGCGCGAAAACGGAAACTGGCGCGCCCGCGTGGAGTTCCGCAGTCCCGAGACCGCGACGAACCTTGCGGTCTACGAGACCGATCCCGTCGTGTCATCGCTCGTAAAAGACACTGCGTATGGTCTGACAGCATCGCTGGCCGCGGGGATTGAGGGGCACTTCAAGGCGACCGAGCCACTGAGGCTGCGTGTGCTCGCCACCATTCGGGATTTCTTTGGATCCGAGAGGCGGCCGGTCAGCGCACGATTGCGCACGCTTGACGCGGCGGAGGCGTTCGAACGGGGCATCGATGCGTATCACGAGCTCGAATATGACGCGGCCCAGCGGTCGTTCGCAGGCGCCGCCGAGCAGGATGCCAGCAATCCTCTTCCGGTCGCCTGGCTGAGCCGCGTCGCGCAGCGGCTGGGCCGCGTCGACGAGGCGAGGAAGGCGGCGGATCGGGCGCTCGGACTCGTCACGTCCGAGACGCCGGCGACCGACAAGCTGTTGGTCGCGGCCGTGTCGGCCGAATCGCGGCTCGACCCCAGCACTGCCGAAGCACGCTATCGCGATTTGGTGGCGCGGCACGCCGACGAACCCGCGTGGTTGGCCGAGCTGGCTGGATTTGAAGAACGCCAGAGGCGCTATGCCGCCGCCGCCAGCCTCTACCATCAGACACTTAAGCTCGACGCCCATCTGGTACGCCCGCACCTGGAGCTGTGCCGTCTCTACAGCCCGACGCTCTTGAACGAATCCGCCAGCGCCAGGGAGCAAGGTCAACTCGCGCTGTCGGGCTACCAAGCCATCGCTGACCGTGGTGGGGAGGGACAGGCCTTGATGTGCCTGACCGACGTGCTCCGCACGGGAGGCGACGAGGACCGACGAGAAGCGAGGCGGAACGCTGAGGCAGCCGTCAGGATCTTCGAGGAGCTCGGTTTCCAATACAACTTGGCGCGCGCCTACAACTACGTGGCCCTGGCGGCCGCATCGCAAAGCCGCTTCACTGAAGCGGCGGCGCTCTGGGAAAGGTCCCTGACGATCGCACGAACTGCAAGCAACAGGGTGCTTGAGCCACTCGTCCTCATGAACTTGGGTGTGGCGTACCAAACGCTCGGCCGCGGATCGCGCGCTGTGGCATACCGCCAGCAGAGCCTCCAATTGTTCGAAGCCCTTGGAGACGAAAAGAGAGCGGCAGAGCACCGGGCCAACAAAGGCGCCATGCTGATCGAGTACGGCGACCCCGAGGAAGGGCTGCGCGACGTCGAGACCGCTCTCGCGGTATTTCAGAAGCTGGGCGACAAGAACTTCGAGGTGTACTGCCTGCAGCTCAGGGCCGCCTACTACCGGTACGGGGGGCGGCACGCTGAAGCCGGACGCCAATTGAATCAGGCGCTGAACATTGCCAAAGGGCGGGATCTGAAAGACGAGATCGCCGCATTGAACATCGAACTCGCGCGATCGAGATTCGATCTGAACAATTACGAGGGCGCACGGGGTCTGTTGCTGAACGCTCTCGGCGACAACCCGGCTCAGGGGAGCTTGCGCGCCAGAGTCCACTTCGGACGGGTTCAGCTTCGTGTGGGAGACATCACTGGCGCGCGCACGTACCTGAGCCAGGCTCTAGTCGAGACCGAGAAGCGCGACATCCTGTGGATTCTCCCGCTGCTGTACAGCGCGCTCGGCGAACTGGCTTATGAGTCCGGCGATATGAAGGAGGCGCGGACATCCTTCGGGAAGGCGGCCGCCGTCTGGACCGCCGACGAACCGCCGGACGCGGCCAGCGTCGAGGCGCGCGCCTATCTCGGGCTGCTCGATGCACTGGAGGGCCGGTCGGCTCGTGGCGAGAGGGGCGTCCGATCGAGTCTCGATCAGGCGCGCAAGATGGGCCGGTTCGCGCTCGAGAACCAGTGCCGCTTGTACCTGGCGCGCATCGCGCTCCTCGATCGCAGGGTCGAGGACACTCTCCGCGTGTTGAGTGAGATCCCAGCCGACGACGGCGAGCGCGCTCTCGGTCCCGAGATCCAGGCGCAGGTGCACTACTGGCGCAGCCAGGCGCTGGCCCTTCGTGGGGATCGAGCTGGCGCTCGGTCGGAAGCAGACATGGCGCGAATGCTGGTCGAAAGTATCCGCACATCGCTGACCGAGGACTTTCGTCGTGGCTTTGCGTCGCGCCCGGACATTCGTTTGGTGATCGGGTAAGACCTGGTCGCGCCTACGTCGTTTCTTCGTCAGAAGAGTTCGGACACCCTCCCCCCATCGTTATTAGCAATGAGGTGCAAGGTGGACATCAACTGGCGGGACAAAGGACAGTTGAGCATTCTGGACCTGACCGGCAGTTTCGAGGTCAGCGCCGGAGAATGGGAAGTGGTCGCCCTCCGCTCGGCGATTGCCGAGCTGGTGGCCGAGGGCCGTTTGTTCGTGGCGCTTTACCTGTCCGGTCTCGCCTCGATCGACGCGCGTGGCCTGGGCGAACTGGTCCTCGCCCATAAGACCCTGCGTGCGATTGGAGGGGCCTTGATGCTGGTCGCTCCAGGCGGCAGGGTCAGAACAATGCTGTCGGTCACTCGGCTCGATACGGTCCTTCGGCTCTGCGAGTCCGAAATCGAAGCCATCGATGGGATCCCGCGGTTGGGAATGTCACACAATCCAGAACGTCGTACTGCTACGCTGAGCGCCGTCCACTCGGCATCGAGTCCCATTGCCTGTCGTGCCATGTAGGTGGATCTATAATCGCGCGCGCCCGTGTTCCGGACCAGAGTTCCGTTCGGAATTCGACAATTCTGTGAGGAGGTAGACGATGCCGAATGGTGATGATGGATACGGAGAATTTGGCGGCAATGGCAGCGTGCAATGGGTCGTCGACGTCAACGATAAGATCTGGACGTCGGACACAGGAAAACAAGGTCCATATCCTAACGGGCATCGTCAGTCCGGTTCCGATAGGGGCGCGAATCTTCAGGATGCCCATTTTACGATCAGCCTGGAGGTTCCGGAGGGTGTCGACCCGCGCGAGTTCGCCAAGCGCGTAGCAAACGGTTGGGAGCAAGATGGAAAAAAGAACCGTCTGAAGTTCGAGGGACTCAAGATTGAGAAAGGGAATCCAGACCAGATTCGCATCAGTTGGCCCAGATTCAAAGAGACAGCAAAATGAGAACCGCCAGTCCAGAAAACCAGGGGCGCGGATCCCCCGCTACTTGGAGAAGATTCGTCCGAACAGCCTCGTGAACGACGACGAGTCCACCTTCCGCGCCAAGCTCGTCAGGTTCTCACGCAGCTCGCCGGCCGATTGGTACCGCTCGTCGGCGCGCTTGCGGAGCAGCCGGTCGACGATCCGCTGCAGGTGCGCGGGCCGATTGGGCGACAGCTTCGTGAGGGGCTCGGGTTCTTTTTCGAGGACGTTGGTCACCGTCTCGGACGGGGAGGCGCCGGCAAACGGTAGCCTCCCCGTCGCCATCTCGTAAATCACCACCCCAACCGAGAACAGGTCGCTTCTCGGATCGACTGGCGTCTGCAGGATGCGTTCGGGCGCCATGTAGTTGGCCGTCCCGAGCGGCCGGCCAGGCATGGTCGATCCGTAGACCGTCGGCTCGCCGGTGTCTTCCTCCCGGAAGCGTCTCGCCAACCCGAAGTCCAGCACCTTCACCTGCCTCGTCCCGCTGACGAAGATATTGCCGGGCTTGATGTCGCGATGCACGATCCCGCTGCCGTGCGCGGCTTCGAGCGCCTGCGTAATTTGAAGCGCGATCGCCACGACCTCTGCTGTTTCGAGCGGCTTGCGCACCATATGCAACTTGAGGTTCGCCCCCTCGAGCCGCTCCATGGCGATGAACCACCGCCCGTCGTGCTCGTCGATGTCGTAGATCGTGCAGATGTTCGGATGGTTCAGGAGCGCGATCGTCTGGGCCTCGCGCTTGAAGCGTCTCGTGGCCTCAGGGTCACCGGCCAGTTCCTCGGGCAGGAACTTGAGCGCGACCCGGCGCGGCAGCCGGGTGTCCTCGGCCTCGTACACCACTCCCATCCCGCCGATGCCGATCCTTCCGATGACCCGATAGTGCCGGACGGTCGTCCCGACCATTGAGGATGAGGATACCGCAGGAGTGTTCGGAAAGGCCCCCGGCGACGTTAATACCCAAAGAAGAGGAAAGTCGCTATGATTTCGATGGTTCAACCGCTGATGACCGACCCGGAGCTGGGGAAGGGCCGCGCGAGGCCCGAACGGCTCGATGAGGCAGGTTCCGCGCTCCTGAGCAACGAGCCCACCATGGAGCTCGTCGTCAAGGCCCGGCTCGGAGACCGCGCCGCCGTCGAAGCGCTCCTGCAGCGCTGTCTGCCTCCGCTCAAGCGCTGGGCGCACGGCCGGCTGCCGGCCGCCACGCGCGGCTACCTGGACACGGGCGACCTTGTCCAGGATGCCGCCCTTCACCTGCTCAGGCGCCTCGATCTATTCGAGCCCCATCACGTGGGGGCGATGCAAGCCTACTTGCGGCAGTCGGTCATCAACCGGATCCGAGACGAGGTGCGGCGTGTTGGCAGGAATCCGGCACCAATCGAGCTGCCGGAAGAGCTGCCCTCCGATCTCACGTCGCCCCTCGAGACGGCCATCAAGGCCGAAGAGTATCGACGCTATCACGGCGCGCTCGTCAGTCTCAGTCCGAGCGATCGCGAAGTGATCGTGGCGCGTATCGAGGTGCAATGGAGCCTCGGTGAAATTCGGGAGCGCTTCGGTTTGCGGAGCGTCGACGCCGCCAGAATGCGCGTGACACGGGCGCTGCGGCGTCTCACCGAACGCCTGACGCAAGCCGGCGCGTGACACCGCGAAGGAGGGCTGTCATGACGATCGAAGAAACGGTCCGCGGCAACGTCGTCTTCATCGAACCAAAGGGCCGGCTGACGGTGGAAACCGAGGAGGAGTTCAGAGGGACTGTCCGTCAGCTGCTCGAGACTGGGTGGACGCGCCTCGTGCTGAACCTCGCCGATGTGCCCTACATCGACAGCTGCGGCCTCGGCGCGATTGCCCAGGAGTACATCTCCGCGCGCCGTCGCGGTGGTGACCTGAAGCTGCTCAACGTGGCCGGGCGCAACCATCACCTGCTGACGCTCACCAAGCTGGTGACGGTGTTCGAGACGTACGACTCGGAGGATGAGGCCGCGCGCAGTTTTCTTGACGCCAGTCCGCGGGAGCTGCTGAGTCTGACCGGTACACCAACCATGTGTGGCTCTCAAGGAGTTGGAGACTGACGCCATGGCTCAGGCTCTAGGTGTGGTTGTAGACTGGTGCCTGCTTTGGTCCGCCCAAATGGCGGACACGACAGCTTCTGAAGCCGGAGAGAATGTTTTCTGTGGAGGCAGGTATGTTGAGAAGAGCGCTCGCGCCGTTTGTCGTGGCCGCACTGTTCTGTTTGGTCGCGCCCGTGTCGAGTCAGCAGAGGGGACGCGGGGCGCCGCCTCCGTTGCCTGAGGGAAGCGGCAGGGAGCTGGTCCAGGCGAAATGCGTGACGTGCCATCAGACCAACCTCATCACCAACTCGGGCGGATACAACCGGGAGGGATGGGACGCCCTCCTGAAGTCGATGCTGAATCTGTCTGCCGACGAGGCGCCGGCGGTCCTGGGATACCTCGCCACCAACTTCCCTGAGAAACCGAGGCCGGCCGCTGTCGTAATTCCCGGAACCGCCACCGTGTCCATCAAGGAGTGGATGGTGCCCTCGCTCGGCTCGCGGCCGCACGATCCGCTCGCGACGCCTGACGGCGCCATCTGGTGGACGGGCATGTTTGCCAACGTGCTGGGGCGGCTCGATCCGAAGACGGGCGCGATGAAAGAGTTCCCATTGAACACGGTTCAGTCCGGCCCTCACGGCCTCACCAACGATCGGGCCGGCAATATCTGGTTTACAGCCAACAGCAAGGCGTACGTCGGCAAGCTCGACCCGCGGACGGGCGAGGTCACGGAATTTGCGATGCCCGATCCGGCCGCTCGTGACCCGCACACGCCCATCTTCGACAAGACGGGCACCATCCTCTGGTTCACCGTGCAGGGCGGCAACATGGTGGGGAGGCTCAACCCGCAGACGGGCGAGATCAAGCTGGTGACCATGCCCACGCAGGGCGCGCGACCCTACGGCATCCTGATGAATTCAAGAAACGTCCCGTTCTTCGTGGATTTCGGCGTCAACAAAGTGGCCAGCATCGACCCGAATACGATGGCCGTTCGGGAGTATCCGCTGCCGAATGCGGAGAGCCGTCCTCGGCGCATCGCCATCACGAGCGACGACATGATCTGGTATTCAGACTACTCGCGAGGCTATTTGGGCAGACTCAACCCGACGACCGGTGAAGTCAAGGAATGGCCGTCGCCGGGCGGACCGCAGTCGCAGCCGTACGGGATCACCGTGTCGAAGGACATCGTCTGGTACAGCGAATCCGCGGTGAGGCCGAATACGCTCGTGCGCTTCGACCCGAAGACCGAGAAGTTCCAGACCTGGATCATCCCGTCGGGCGGAGGCATCGTGCGTCACATGATGACCACCTCCGACGGCAACCTCGTGCTCGCCTGCAGCGGGGTCAATCGCGTCGCACTCGTCGAGATCAGGTGAGCGTGCCGCGTGAGGCGAAGGCCGCGAGGGCGTAGCACAGGCAGCCGATGAGCATGGCGGCCTGGAAGCCCAGGGTGAGGGCGACAAAGACGGTGGTCACCGAGCCAATCACCGACATGACCCCGTTGAACCCCCAGTAGAACGGGGGATCGGCGAGCGCGCCGCGGCCGGTCTGCCTGAGGGCACCAGGGAACGGCACGCCCATGGCGAGCCCGAGCGGCGCGATAAGCGAGATGGCGATGGCGACACGCGCCGGGAGTGAGAGCGGCAGCAGCGTCGGCACCAGCCGCGGAAGGGCGATGGCCTCGATCGCACCGAGGACGGCCACGACGAGACACGCCGCGCGTAACGGCACGCGCGGGCTGATGGCGCTCCCGATGCCGCCCGCCGCCAGCAGCGTGAAGAGCAGCACCGAAAGCGTGAAGATCGGGTGACCGAGGAGCAGCGTCATGTGCTGCAGCAGCGCCAGCTCCACCGCGATGAAGCCGAAGCCGAGGCAGGCAAAGTAGACGATCGACGCCGCATACGGCCGCGCCGGCTGGCCCCGCGGTTTGCCGAGCGCGGCGAAGAGCACCAGCAGCAGCAGGTTTGGCCCGAGCAGCCAGGTGAACAGCCCGTCGGCAATCCTCGACGGCATGCCCCAGGGACGTTCGACGGCGAAATAGAAGGGACTGTCGTCGAACACCGGACCCACGCGCCGAGGCGATTCGGCCGCGTAGGCCGAGAGCGTCTTCCGTCCGCCGAGCAGTTCGTCGTACGGTGCCGGCGCAGGGCGGCCCGGGACGATCATTGGGACGGCCAGCGTCCAACGGTCCGCGATCTCGGTTGTTTCAGCGGCCGTGAACGGGCGCTTGCGAAGCATGAACAGCATCTGCGGAGGATCGTCGAGCTGCGCGCCTCGCTTCTCGACGAGCGCCACCACGCGCTGGGCCGCCTCTTCGGCGCCGAGCAGCGCCACGGCATTGGCCACGAGCCGCGGGACGTCCGTGCTCCAGCGCAGAATCACCAGCACACCATCGTCGGTCAGATGCTCGTAGTACGCGCGGAAGGCCTCTGTCGTGTACAGATAATTCTCCGAGAGCGAGAGTCCGCCCGAGGCCACTGACGCCCACGAGTCCACGAAGCCGAGGAAGACGACGTCGAACTTCCGATCGGTCCGGCTCATGAAGCTGCGCCCCTCGCTCTGGATCACCTCGACGTCGGGCCGATCGTAGAGGTCGCCTGCGCGCGCGCCGTAATGGCGGACGAACCGAATCATGAGCGGATTGAGCTCGACAGCGGTCACCTTGCGGCTGCCGGCGGCGAGCGCGGCCATCACGTCGGCGCCGCCTCCGGGGCCGATCACCAGCGTCTCGCCGCCCGGCGTCAGTCGAAACGGCAGCGCGCGGTACGACTCGGCCATCTCGCGCGCGCTTTCAATCCGGCCGTCCCACGGCAGAAGGCTCGTCCAGGCGTCCGAGTCGATGTAGAAGCGCGCGAGAAACGGCGGCGGCAGCCCCTCGACGGCGTCAATCCGCGAATAGGCGTTCCAGCCGGTCTGCGTGACGCGCGCACCGGGGCTCGCCTCCATCTGGCGGCGCATGGCCTTGATGGTGCCGGGCGTGACACGAAAGAGTTCCGTGCTCGCGTTCGACAACGCCGCCACGGCCAGTAGCACGGCGCCGGCACCCGCGACCAAGCGGAGCCTTCTCGACAGCAAGGCGGCGGCACACATCGGCGCGATTGCGGCAACGAGCACAGAGGCTTCGCCGCCAAGCGCCTGCAGGAGCACGGTGACGCCGAGTGCCCCGAGCGAGGCGCCCAGGAGATCGGCGAAGTAGAGCGACCCGGCGTCAGGACGGTGTAAATCGAAAATCGTCGAGAGCGCCATGCCGGCCAGAAAAAACGGCACGAGCGGGGCGATGAAGTACAAGGGGAGCCGTTCGATCTGAAACGGAAAGCGGACGAGAATCCAGAGGCAGAGGGGGATGGTTGCTGCGTACAGCAGCGTCAACAGGCCGGCTGTCTCCTCCGACTGGGTCCACCGTGCCCAGTGCAGACGGACCAGATGGACCGCCAGGCCGCCCAGCCCCCAGCCGAGCAGCGCCACCGAGATGGCGAGGAACGCGAAGTGATACCAGATCGTCGCCGAGTAAATCCGGGTCAGACAAATCTCGAAGACGATCCCGGACAGTGTGACGAGAAAGACGACGGCCCGGAGACGAGGTAGCGCCGCCGGCATCAGGGCGCGGCGATCTTGTAGAGATACCGGTAGCCGCGCATGAACATCTCGTTGTCCACGAGCGCGGGCGACGCGTCGAACCCGTCGTTCAAGGTGTTGGTCGCCAGCACCTCGAACCTCGGGCCATGGCGGAGGACGAGCGTCGTGCCGTCCCGGCCGGTGATGTAGACGCGGCCGGCCGCGCCGACCGGCGACGAGAAGATCTCAGGGACACCGTCGAGCCGCTGCGTCTGGTAGTGCGGCGTGCCGGTCTTGGGGTCGAACGCGGACAGGACGCCGGTGTTCGTCTTCAGAAAATACAGCACGTTGTCGTAGAGCAGCGGCGACGGCACGTAGGGCGTGTCGCGCGTCATGCTCCAGGCCACGGCGTTCGATCCGTCGATGTTGCCCCGCGCCTCCGCCAGGCGAACCGCCCTCAGGTCGTTCCCCTGGAACCCGCTCATGAGGATGGCGACGCCGTCCGCGTACACCGGCGAAGGGATCGGATTCATCGTCAGGCCGTCGCTCTCCCAGACGACGCTGCCGTTCTCGAGGTCGTAGCTGCGGATCCGGTTCATCCCTGGGATGATGGCCTGCGCGCGCCCGTTGACGTCGACCACGAGCGGCGTGGCCCAGGTGTCGATTTCCTGGCGCGGCACCCGCCACAGCTCCCGCCCGGTCCGCTTGTCGAGTGCCGCCACGAACGACGGTCCGACGATATGGTCCCAGACGACGACGAGCGTGTTGCGATAGAGTGCGGGCGTAGAGCCTTCGCCGAACTGATTCCTCATGCGTTTGTCGCCGAGGTCAACCTGCCAGACGAGCGTGCCGTCCATGGAGTATGCGTACAGCCCGCGCGATTCGAAGTACGCAAAGACGTGCTCGCCGTCGGTGATTGCCGAGCTCGACGCCCACGTGCTGTTCTCAGGGTGACCCGCTTCGTGCGGCTCTTCCTCGCGGGCGACGCGCTCCCAGACCGTGCGTCCGGTCTGGCGGTCGATGGCCATGACGATGAAACGATGGACGCCGCGTTGAGGGAGGCCACCTCGCGGCGCGTGCTGGGCGTCGCCGGTTGCACCCATCGGCACCGCGGTCAGGAGGAACACGCGGTCGCCCCACACGACCGGAGACGAGGATCCGCGGCCGGGGATCTCCACCTTCCAGCGGACGTTCTTCGTCTCGCTCCACTCAAGCGGCGGATTAGCCGATCGCGAGACGCCGGTGTTGAAGGGCCCACGCCACTGCGACCAGAACCGATCGGATGGTGATGCCTGGGATGGCTGGGTACCCTGGGCCAGCAGCACCGACCCAAACAGCGCAAGACCCGCGGCCGTTGCCAGAGCTGTCTTCGCCATCTTCGTTCGGGTCATCTCTTCACCTGTCTGGTCCGGCTAAAGCCGGACACTACAAAACTTCGGCTGAAGCCGGACACTACGTACCCCGCGACGTACGCCTGACACGCCGTACTGTCGTAGTGTCCGCCTTCAGGCGGACCGTAAGAGTATATATTTGACTCGCGTCGCCTTCATGCGGTCGTTCGATTTTCATATTCGCACGCGCGTCGTCTTCGGCGAGGGCGCCCTCGCGCGTCTGGGCGAGCTCGCGCACGAACTGTCCTTCACGCGGACGCTCATTGTGGCCGATCGGGGCATCGTGGCGACCGGGCTGGCCGACCGCGCCGCGACGCTCCTCGAGGCGGCCGGCATCGCGTCATTTCGCTTTCACGACTTCGACTCCAATCCCGACACGCGGATGGTCGAGGCCGGGCGCGCGCACGCGGCCGCCTGCGCCGTGGATTCGATCGTGGCGCTTGGCGGCGGCAGTTCGCTCGACTGTGCCAAGGCCATCAACTTCGTCCTGACCAGCGGCGGGTCGATGCGCGACTACTGGGGGTTTGGCAAGGCGTCGGAGCCGATGCTGCCCTCGATCGGTGTGCCGACAACCGCCGGGACCGGCAGCGAGGCGCAGGCGTACGCGCTCATCTCGGACGCCGAGACGCACGCCAAGATGGCGTGCGGGGATCCGAAGGCGGCCTTTCGCATCGCGATTCTCGACCCGGTGGTGACCGTCTCGCAGCCGCGCCACGTGACGGCGGTCGCCGGCTACGACGCCATCTCGCACGCCGTCGAGTCGTACGTCACCACGCGCGGTAATCAGATCTCGGATGTCTTCGCCCGCGACGCGTGGCGGCTGCTCGAGCGCCACTACGAACGCGTGCTCGCCCGTCCGGGCGACCTCTTCTCGCGCGGCGCCATGCTCGTCGGCGCGCACGAGGCCGGCATCGCGATCGATCAGTCGATGCTGGGAGCGACGCACGCCTGCGCCAACCCGCTGACGGCACGCTACGGCACGCCCCACGGCGTGGCGATCGCGGTGATGCTGCCGCATGTCGTGCGATGGAATCACGCGCACGTCGGCGACCGCTACGGCGAGCTGTTGAAGGCGTCAGGCCTGGACGGCGGAGAGGCGCCTGGCGAGCGGCTGGCTCTTCGTCTCGAGAGCCTCGCGCGGGTCGGTGGACTGCCGGCCGCGCTGCGAGACCTCGGTGCGGCGCGCGCCGATCTCGCCGCACTCGCCGCCGAGGCGGCCACGCAGTGGACCGGAACGTTCAATCCGCGGCCGTTCGACGCGACCAGCGCGCTCTTGCTGTACGAGCGCGCCTACTGATCGGACACACGGTCCGGCTGAAGCCGGACACTACATGATGAGCACTGAAGCCGGACACGACATGATGAGCACGACATGATGAGCAAGATCTGTTGCGGACTGTCCGGTTTCAGATCGTAGACAGACGTGGTAGATAGACGTGGTAGATAGAGGTGCTAGACAGACGTAGTGTCCGGCTTCAGCCGGACCTTCCTGACGTCGGAATCGGATGGACGACGTGCCGTCCGATCCTGCCCGTTGAATCGCGGAGGACCTGAAAGAAGCACTCGATGAGGTCGGCGCGCCGCCGTCCGCGCTGCACGTCGTCGCGGAGATGGTCGCGTGCAGTGTCGACAGAAAGCGCGGGACGGTACAGCCGGTCGGTGGTCAACGCATCGAAGACATCCACGATGCCGACGATCTGAGCCAGCAGAGGGACGGCGTCGCCCCTCAGGCCGTCCGGATAGCCGCTCCCGTCCAGACACTCGTGATGGTGGCGGATGATCGACCGGGCCTTCTTGAGCGAGAGTAGCCCGGCACACAGATCGTCGCCGACGATTGTGTGCCGCTTCATCACGTCGTATTCGGCCGCCGTGAGCGGGCCGGGCTTGAGGAGAATCGCGTCGGGCACGCCGATCTTGCCCAAATCGTGGAGGAAGCCGCCGCGACGCAGCGCGCGCAGGTCGTCGCCGGTCAGGCCCAGACGCTCGCCGACGGCGGCGCCGTACGCCGCCAGGCGCTCGCAATGGCCCTTGGTGTACGGATCCCGGGCCTCGATGGTCACGGCGAGCGCCGTCATCACGACCTCGATCGATTCGAGGTTGTCGGTGTCCTTCTTCAGTTTGACAAGCGCGCGCACGCGTGCCAGCAACTCGTCGGCCGCGATCGGCTTGCCAAGCACATCGTCGGCGCCGACGTTGGCGGCCTGGGTGAGCAGGTCAGGATCCTTCTGGGCGGTGACCAGCACGACCGGCGTGAATCGCGTGCCGATGTCACTCTTCAGGCGCCGGCAGACTTCGAGTCCGCTCAGGCCGGGCATCGAGACGTCAAGCAGGACGACGTCTGGGCCTTCGCGGTTGACCGCCCGCAGGCCCGCGTGGCCGTCTGGCGCGCTCGACACGGCGTAGCCCTGCCGTGTGAGCAAACGGCTCAGGATGTCCACGATGGCTGGCTGGTCGTCGATGACGAGCACCTTCGCCTTCGCGGGGACCAAACCGACGTTTCGCAGTCGCGCTGTTCGGTCTGTCGGGACGAGTGACAACGGCTCTGACAGGCTGCAGGGAACCAAGAGATACCTCGATAAGGCGGTTGCCTACGCGGTAATGTCTGCCTGTATGCGGACTTTCTCAAGTCCAACTGAGCTACGACATTACGAAACGCCTCACATTCAGCACGAACCGTACCCGGCACAAGACAGCGGAATCGCCAGCCTGTTCAACAGATTCCGCGACCGTCCTGGCGCAGGCAGAGTGCGCTGTGCGGTTCAAACGCGCACAGTCCGCACGCTGTGCCCGCACGCTGCACGCCGGCAGACAGGATTGGTCAGCCTGTTTCAAAACCGTCGCGATCGCCTGCATTGGCGGCTTCATCTGTGGGGTCCGCCTTCAGGCGGACCTTGAGACCGCGGGATCTGGCACAAGACTCGCAGGAGCTCGGCCGCATCATGCGTCTGATCTCGCGGACCGACACGCCCCTCGCAGCCGGCCTCGTCGTTGGCGCGCTCGTCCTGTTTCACCAGCCCCTGCGGTTCGTGCTCGACTGGGCGCGGAACATTGAAGGCGACTACCACCTCGATCTGGTGCCGGCGCTGGTGATCCTGACCGCCATGTTCGCGTTTCATGAGCTTCGCAAGCGCCGGCAGAGCCAGGCAGAAACGATGACGGCCGCCGCCCAAGCGCAGCAGCATCTCGCCAGGACGAAAGAGCTCGAGGCGCTCGTCGCATTCGGACGGACGCTCGCGAGCGCGCTCGATATGCAGGGCCTGCAGTACGCCGTGTCGAAGTGTCTCCCGGGGTTTACCGGCGAGCGCGGCATGTGGGTGCTCGTCACACGGCAGGGCGAGTGGAACGTGCTCGCGATCGATCCGGTCACCGAACAAGAGCTGTCGCGCGAGGATCTGGAGCGGACGGCGTCGATCGCGCTTCTGGCGCGCAAGGCCGAGGAGAACGCTCACGGCGAAGGGACGGTGGTCGAGTCCTCACTGTGCTTCCCCCTGGTCGTCGGGACCACTGTGGTCGGCGTGATGGGCGTGCGGCAGTCGCCGGCCGGCAGTCAGCAGTCGGCCGTCGGCAGTCGGCCGTCGGAGGTGGCGCTTGATGGGGCGGCGCGACGCGCGCTGGGCGTGGCCGCGTCCCTGCTGAGCATCGCCGTCCGCAACACGGCGCTGCTCGTCGAGATCCGGGACGTCAGCGTGCACGACCCGCTGACCGGCTGCCTGAACCGCAAGCCGGGCCTCGAGGTGCTCGACGCGGAGCTTCGGCGGGCCAGACGATCCGGCCAGCCGTTGTCCGTCCTGATGCTCGACGTCGACGAGTTCAAGCAGATCAACGATCGATACGGTCACCTCTGCGGCGACCTGGTGCTAGGCACCATCGGCCGGCGCCTGGTGCAAACCCTTCGGGGCAGCGACGTCAAGTGCCGCTACGGAGGCGACGAGTTCATCCTGATTTGTCCCGACACGCCGCTTCAGGGCGCGCAGCAGGTGGCCAACGGCATCCGCAAGGAGATCATGGCTCACCCGATCGAGCACAACGGCCAGACGCTGTCGGCGACCGTCAGCATCGGCATCGCGTCGGCCGAGGCCGGAGAGACCGATGCGAAGACGATCATCCATCGAGCCGACAAGGCGCTCTATTGCGCCAAGAAGGCCGGGCGAAACCGCTCGATCGTCGCCTCGGGGCCCAACGGTGATATCGGGCCCGCCCCGCCAATCTACCTCGCTCACGATCTAGAACTGACGGCTTAGGAGTTCCTAACGGGCTCATGGCTCAAGGCTCATGGGTGTAGCCGTGACGTCCGGCTCAAGCCGGACACTACGACAGACTCGGCAGCCCACAGATGTAGTGTCCGGCTTCAGCCGGACCCTCAAAAGTACTTCGACAGCGTCTTGTGGCTCGGGCGCGCCGAGGCGGTCAGTCGCGACACGACCACCATCAAGAGCGCCGAGACGAGCGTCATGGGCACCACGGGCAGAAAGCCCAGCACCAGCGTCCCGACTGCCGCGCGCGTGACGATATCAACGCTTCCCACCGAGAGGATGGAAACCGCGGCGGCGCCGGCCGGCGGCGCGGGCACCACCGCCTGCAGCACCGCGACGGCCGCGACGGCGGCGGCCGTCCAGACCGTCGTCGCCAGCGCGCCCCACCTGGTGCTGCCTTTCCAGAAGAGCGCGGCGACGAGCAGCGGGACGAGCGCCGAGTAGCCGGCAAAGGCATATTGGGTCGCGAGATCGAAGATGGACTGGGGCGCGAGGAGCGCGATGAGGTAGGCGACGCAGGTAAGCACGATGACAAAGATCCGGCCCGTGTGGACCTGTACCGCCTCGCCAAAGCGCCGCGTGCCTTCGTAGTAGACAAACACGTCCTCGGTAAACATCGTGGAGAGCGCCAGAATCTGCGAGTCGCTCGCCATGACGGCCGCCATGACGGCCGCCCCGAGAATCGACGCCAACCACAGCGGCGCGTAGCCTTCGACAAGCTTCAAGATCACATCGTCACCGCTGGCGGCGGCCCGCAGCTGGCTGCGCCGCTCGGGCGAGAGCGTCGAACCCTCAGCGGCCAGCGTCGCACGCGCTTCGATCTTGGTCTGGATGGTCGGTACGTCGGTGGCGGCGTTGGAGACGACGCCAAGAAACACCGACGGCAGCCAGATGGCGAGCATGCAGATCGGGTACAGCACGACGGTCTTCCTGAAGTGCGCCAGCCGTTTTGCGGTCAGACAGAAGATGCCGATGTGCGGAAAGGCAATCGAAGAAAGGGGAATAAACGTGTAGCTGAAAAAATACGCTGCCGACACGCGCTCCCGAGAGAGAAGCGGCGCGGTGGACGGCGACGCGAGCAGGGTGTCCATCGCCCGGCTGAATCCGCCCATGCCGGTGGCGATCGCTGAGACCGCGATGGCCCCGAAGGAGAGAAACAGGATCGTCTGGAACGTATTGACCCACGCCGTACCGCGCATCCCGCCAAAGAACACGTAGCTCATGACCACCATCGAGACAATGGCGCCGCCCAGCCAGAAGGGCACGAGCCCGCCGCTGACCGAGGCGAGCACCGTGCCGCCGCCGATGACGGCGATGACGACGTACGGAATGAGCAGGAGCGCCTGCACGACGAAGATGACGGTCCCGATGTGCCCGCATTCCCAGCGATCGCGGAACATCTGGACCGGCGTCATGAAGCCGTGGCGCTTGCCGAGCGCCCACATCTTGGTGCCCATGAAGAAGAGGCAGACCGGGATGACGAGCGCGGAGGAAGACGCCATCAGGCCGTAGGTGACGATGCCGTTGGCAAACGCGTGGCCCGACGCGCCGAGAATCGAGAACGCCGTCATGTTGGCGCCGAACAGCGACAGCAGGAACACCGCGGGACCGAGCGATCGACCGGCGAGAAAGTAGTCTTCCGCGTCCGATCGTCGCGCGGCGCGGCGGCTCGCGAAGATGCCGATGTAGAGCACGACGGCGAAGTATCCGAAGATGACGGCCGCCGGGATCATTGATGCGCCCGGTCCTCGAGGTGCGACGGCCAGTGCCACCGCACGAGCAGCCACAGCACGACGCTAGTGGCGAGCGTGTAGGCCGCCTGATAGAAAAGCCCGATGGGCAGGAATCCGAAGACGAGCGGGCGCACGTCGCGCCAGAACCAGAAGTCCTGATGCAGCACGTAGAGCACGAGGACCAGCACGACGCTGAGCGCGGGCGCCATGGGCGCTATACTACGACATCATGCGTGGGTCTCCAGCGGATCGGGCCGGCGTGGCGGCCGATGTCACAATTGAACATGCCCGCGAGACGCTCGACCGATGGGTGCGAGAAGTGGTTGACTGGCACTTCAACCCGGAGTCCGGCTGTCCCTTCTGGTTGGATGTTGTGAAGAAGGCGGGCTGGGATCCCCGCCGCGAGATCAAGAGCTTCGCGGACCTCGGACGCTTTGGTTCCTTCGAGGACGAATGGCTGCGCGGCGGACCGGTCCAGCGCTGGATCCCGAAAGGCCTGGCCGGCAAGCCGGTCTTCGTCTTCGAGACCGGCGGCACGACCGGCACGCCGAAGACGCGCGTCGCGATGGAAGACTTCCGCATCGACTACGAGCTCTTCAGCGCGACACTCGCCGACGAGTACTTCCCGAAGGGCGCCAACTGGCTGATGCTCGGGCCCTCGGGTCCGCGACGGCTGCGCCTGGCGGTCGAGCACCTCGCGCAGTATCGCGGCGGCATCAGCTTCTGCGTCGATCTCGACCCGCGCTGGGTCATCAAGCTCATCAAGAAAGGCTGGATGGAGCACCTGCAGGCCTATAAGGACCACGTCATCGACCAGGCCGTGACGATTCTCGAGGCCGGGCACGACATCCGCTGCCTCTTTACGACGCCCAAGCTGCTCGAAGCGCTCGCGCTAAGGCTCGAATCGAAGGGAACGACGATCAGAAAAGCCGGCGTCACAGGGATTTTCTCTGGCGGCACGGAGTTTACGCCGCAGTGGAACCGCTTCGCCCACGAGGAGCTGCTCGACGGCGCCTATATGACGCCGACCTACGGCAACACGTTGATGGGTCTGGCGGCAAGCGCACCGACCGGGCCGCACAACAACTACAAAATCGCCTACTACGCACCCCAACCGCGGGCGGTCATCGAGGTGGTGGATTTTGACAAGCCGGACCAGCTCGTCGAGTACGGACAGACCGGACGCGTGAAGTTGACGACGCTCACGAAGGAATTCTTCATGCCGGGCTTCCTCGAGCGCGACGAAGGCGAGCGCGAGCCGGCCTGCGATCGCTATCGGTGGGACGGCATCAGCGGCGTCCGGCCGTACCGAGGCTTCGCCGCGACCACGACCGTTGGAGTGTATTAGTGCTTCATATTCCTATTCTTCGCTGGGGCCAGCCGTATACGAGCATCGACGTCGATGAGGTCAAGCACTTCGCGACCGGCGAGCCGATTGCCACAGTCAGCCGTGCCAATGGCGGCCTGATTCAGCGCGACATGCGCAAGGCGTCGCGCGCGCGCGAGGCCCTACGCGAGATCCCGATCGACGACCTGATCGCGCGCGTGGGCGCGGCCGGCGAGCTCTACATGAACGGCGAGCTGCCGATGGGTGATGGCACGCAGACGCCTGAGGAATTCGTGCGCGCGCAGTCGGCCACCACAGGCCTGCCCGAGACGATGTGCCGTGCGAACATGAAGAAGAACGCGTTCGTGCTGGGCAAGATGCGCGACATCCTCACGTCGCTGACCCGAGGGCTCGCCTTCGACGTGTTGTCGCGCGGCCACGGCGAGGAGCGCGGCGTGCCGATCAGCTATCAGGCGCAGAGTCCCGTCGTCGGGCTCGTGCTCCCGTCGAACTCGCCCGGCGTCCACACCTTGTGGCTGCCGATCGTCCCGTTACAGGTCGGTCTGGTGCTCAAGCCGGGCCCGCAGGAACCATGGACGCCGTACCGGATGACGGAGGCGTTTTTCAAAGCCGGCATCCCGCGCGAGGCGATCTCGGTGTATCCGGGCGAGGGTGACGTCGGCGCGGCCGTGCTCGACAGTTGCGGTAGGAACCTGATTTTCGGCGGCACGCCGACCGTCGATCGCTATCGCGGGAATCCCAGGGTTCAGGCCCACGGTCCTGGCTTCTCGAAGATTCTCCTCGGCGACGACCAGGTCGACCGCTGGGAGCAGTTTCTCGATGTGATGGTCGACAGCGTGTTCCTCAACAGCGGGCGCAGCTGCATCAATTGCTCGGGCATCTGGGCGAGCCGCCACACCCGCGAGATCGCCGAGGCGCTGGCGCGCCGGCTGGGCAGCGTCCGGCCGCTCCCGCACGATCATCCCGACGCGAGCCTGGCGGCATTCACGGTGCCGGGCGTGGCCGACGCGGTCTCGCAGTCGATCGACGCCGATCTGCAGGCGCCCGGCGTGGCCGACGTCACCGCCAAGTACCGCGAAGGCTCGCGCGTGGTCAAAGAGGGGAGAGCCGACTATCTGCTGCCGACCGTCGTGCACTGCGAGTCGGTGGCGGCCGCCATTGCGAAGAAGGAATACATGTTCCCCTTTGTGACCGTCGTCGAGTGTCCCGAGGCCAAGATGGTCGACGCCATCGGGCCAACACTTGTGTGCAGCGCGATTACCTGCAAGAGGGAACTCAAGCGACGCCTGCTCGACGCCGTCCACATCGACCGGCTCAACCTCGGTCCGGTTCCGACCGTCCAGCTCAACTGGCTGCAGCCGCACGAAGGCAACCTCATCGAGTTCCTCTTCCGTCCGCGCGCCTTTCAGTCCGCGGATCTGTAGGTGCTTTGGTGCGTAGGTTCTTCGGTGCTTGGGTGCCATGAAAATCCTCTCGATTACAGCTGGGGCGGCTGGCATGTACTGCGGCAGCTGCGGGCGCGACAACGCACTTGCCGTTGAGTTGATGGCGCGCGGCCACGACGTGACGCTGCTGCCGCTCTACACGCCGACGACGACCGACGAAGAGAACGTCAGCAGAAACCAGGTGCTCTTCGGCGGGATCAGCATCTATCTCGAGCAGTATCTGGCTCTGTTCCGGCACACGCCGCGGTTCCTCGATCGGCTCTGGGACTCGCCGCGCGTGATCGGGGCGCTCGCGAGTCGATCGCTCTCGACCGATCCGAAGCTTCTCGGCGACATGACGATCTCGATGCTCGAGGGCGATCGCGGCGTGCTGCGCAAGGAATTCGTCAAGCTGAGCGAGTGGCTCGCCGACGAGCCCGTGCCCGACCTCGTCAACCTGCCGAACTCGCTGCTGATCGGGCTCGCCAGGCCGCTGCGAGAGATCCTGAAGCGCCCGATCTGCTGCACGCTGCAGGGCGAGGATCTGTTTCTCGAGGGCCTCATCGAGCCGTACCGCACGCGAGCGATCGAGCTGATTCGCCGTCAGGTTCGGGACGCGGACTGTTTTCTCTCGGTCAGCGACTACTATGTGCCGGTGATGTCGCGACTGCTAGGCATCCCGCCCGGCCGTATGGCGGTTGTTCCCCTCGGTATCAACCTGTCCGGCTACGAGCCGAGAACCGCGCGCCGATCGGAGGCCCAAACACCCGGGCGCGCTGAAGACGACGAATTTCGCGTCGGGTACTTCGCGCGTATCGCGCCCGAAAAAGGCCTGCACGTGCTGGCCGCTGCCTACGAGCGGTTCCGTGGCCGCACGGGCGGCGCGCGCGTGAGGCTCGAAGTGGCGGGATACATGTCGCACGCGCATGCGGCGTATCTTGAAAGTGTGCGGACTGCGCTCGACAAGGCCGGACTGGCCGGCGAGTTCGCGTATCGAGGCGCCGTCGATCGGCGCGGCAAGCTGGCGTTCCTTCGGTCGCTCGACGTGCTGTCGGTGCCGGCGACCTACGACGAGCCCAAGGGCGTGTTTCTCCTCGAGGCGATGGCGAGCGGCGTCCCCGTCGTGCAGCCGCGCCGCGGCGCGTTCACCGAGATCGTCGAGCGGACCGGCGGCGGCATGCTCGTCGCGCCCGACGACCCGGTGGCGCTCTCCGACGGCCTGTACTCCCTCTGGCAGGATCGCGCGCGGGCCGCGCGGCTCGGACAGGCTGGCGTTGAGGGCGTCCGCGCGCATTACACGATCGCCCGCGCCGCCGATCGTCTGCTCGAGGTTTACGAGAAGGTTCGAGGTTCAGCTGTAGTGTCCGGCTTCAGCCGGACGTCGAAGTCCGCCTAAAGGCGGACGCTACAGGTTATCTAGACTGCCTGTCGTGTTGTTAGTCACCGATCTCAGCAAAGAATATCCGACGCCGCGCGGGCCGCTGTCGATCCTCGCGGGCGTCTCCTTCTCGCTCGCGCCGGGCGAGGCGGCCGCGATCATGGGGCCGTCTGGCAGCGGCAAGAGCTCGCTGCTGTACGTTCTGGGTGCGCTCGAGCCGCCGACTTCAGGCACCGTCACGCTCGACGGCCGCAATCCCTTCGATCTCGCGCCCGACGAGCTGGCGGCCTTTCGCAACAAGGCGATCGGCTTCGTCTTTCAGGATCACTGCCTGCTGCCGCAGTGCACGGTCCTCGAGAACGTGCTGATTCCCACGCTCGTGGCGCCGGCGACAGAAATCACCGGGGCCGGCGGCGACGGCGTCACCGGGCACGCCCGGGGGCTCATCGAGCGGGTCGGACTCGGCGACCGAATCGACCATCGGCCGGGCGAGCTTTCGGGCGGGGAGCGGCAGCGCGTGGCGATTGCCCGGGCGCTCGTCCGCGAGCCGAGACTCGTCCTGTGCGACGAACCGACCGGCAATCTGGATCGGGCCTCGGCCGACAATGTGACTTCGCTGCTCCTCGACTTGCATCGCCAGCAGGGGACCTTGCTGATAGTTGTGACACACAGCCCGGCCCTGGCAGAACGGTTCCCCCTCCGGTTCGAGCTGGTCGATCGGCAACTTGTGAAAACGTGAGGCCAGGGACGCCCTGCGGCCGACCTCCGACGGCCGACGTGTTATCCTCGCAGAGTCGACGACCTCGGCAACACGTGCGACAAAGGAGTCAGAGCAATGGTAGAGACCAAGACGTCCAAGGTTCCAGCAGGTGCGGTCGAGCTCTACAACATCTTCATTCACGGCGGGATGAACCGCCGCGACTTCCTCGACGGCCTCAAGAAATTCGCCGTTGCGGGCATGACCGTTCCCTCGCTCGTCGAGGCGCTGATGCCCAACTACGCGGCCGCCCAGCAAGTGGCCCCGACCGACGCCCGGATCAAGGCCGAATATCTGACCGTGCCCTCACCGCAGGGTAACGGCAGCATCAAGGGCTTGTTCGTTCGGCCGGCCAGCGCCACCGCCACGACCAGGCTGCCTGGCATTCTGGTCATCCACGAGAACCGGGGCCTCAATCCTCACATCGAGGACGTCGCGCGCCGTTTCGCGCTCGCCAACTTCATGGCGTTCGCGCCAGACGCGCTGACCTCGGTCGGCGGCTATCCGGGTGACGAGGCCCGGGCCGGACAGCTGTTCGGGACGGTCGATCGCGCCAAGATGACTGAGGACTTCGTGGCCGCGGCGATGTGGCTGAAGAACCGGCCGGACAGCACCGGCAGGATCGGAGCCACCGGTTTCTGCTTCGGCGGGGGCATCGCCAACACACTGGCCGTTCGGCTCGGCGCCGATATCGCGGCGGTCGCGCCGTATTACGGTGCAGCGCCGGCGGCTGCCGACGTCCCGAAGATCAAGGCGGCCGTCCTGGTCCATCATGGGGAAACGGACACGCGGCTCGTGATGGCGTGGCCGGCGTACGAGGCGGCGCTCAAGGCCGGGGGCGTCACGTACGAAGGGCACATCTATCCAGGCGCGGCGCACGGCTTCAACAACGACGCGACGCCCGAGCGCTACAACAAAGCCGCGGCCGACGCGGCCTGGGCGAGCACGATCGCGTGGTTCAACAAATACGTACGAGGGTGAAGCCTCGCGTTAGAAGGCTCAGGGCTCAAGGCTCAAGGCTTAAGCCGACTTTAAGCCGTAGGCCTTGAGCCATAAGCCATAAGCCCTGAGCCATGCAGCCGCGTCACCTCGTTCTCCGCGGCCTCCTCTACTACTGGCGAACCAATGTCGCCGTCATGGCGGGCGTTGGCACTGCCGTCGCCGTGCTGGCGGGCGCGCTGCTCGTCGGCGACTCGGTCCGTGGCAGTCTGCGCGATCTCGTCCTTGAGCGGCTCGGCCGCACCGACCACGCCATCGTCTCGTCGGGATTCTTTCGCGAGGCATTCGCCGACGACCTGCGCGTTGACGAGGCGTTCGGGGCGTCATTCGCGTCGGTCGCGCCGCTCATCGCCGTGCAAGGTGTCGTCAGCGAACAGGCGAGCGGCCGGCGCGCCTCGCGTGTGCTGGTGTATGGAGTGGACGACAGGTTCTGGCGCTTTCACGGCCTGACCGGCCCGCCGGCGCCCCTGACACCGGAGGGACGCGACGCGCTCGTCAGCCGAGCGCTCGCCGCAGAGATCGGCGCCCTCGTCGATGGCTCCGTGCTGGTGCGCCTGGAGCGGCCGTCGGCTGTCCCGGTCGAATCGCTGCACGGTCGCAAAGACGATCTGGGCCGCACGCTGCGCCTGACCGTTCGGGGCGTGCTCGGTCCTGAATATCTGGGTGAGTTCTCGCTGCAGCCCCAGCAGAGTGAGGTGCGGGCCGTGTTCGTGCCGCTCGCGCGACTTCAGCGGGAACTCGATCTCGCTGGTCGAGTGAACACGCTTCTCGTGTCGGACCGGGTCGAAACGCCGGGTCCAGCAGGACCCGGCCTACGTACGGAGACGGTACGGAGGGCGGGTCCTGTGGACCCGCCTGGAATATTGGAGGGGATTATCAGACGCCGGGCCACGCTCGCGGACATCGAGTTGACGCTGCGGCCGATCGAATCGCGCCACGAGCTGGCACTCGAGAGCGCGGCCGGCGTGATCGACCCGCCGCGCGAAGCCGCCGCCGCCGAGGCCGCGGCGGCCGCGGGCATGAAGGCGCAGCCGGTGTTCACCTACCTGGCAAACAGCCTGCAGAGCGCCGACCGTCAGGTGCCGTACTCGCTGGTGACGGCCATGGACCTTGGCTCGATCGCGAACCTGCCGGCCGGTGCCGCCGGGTCGTCCGCACCTCCGCCCATCGTGCTGAACGAGTGGACGGCTCGCGATCTTCGGGTGACGCCGGGCGATCCGCTGACGCTCGAGTACTACGTCTGGGAAGAACCGGGCCGCCTGGTCGAACGCACGGCCGAGTTTCGAATCGCGGCGGTGGTGCCCATCACGGGCGCCGCGGCCGACCGGGATCTCGCTCCCGTCTATCCGGGCCTCACCGACGCCGATA
>Ga0156278_1146_pt2 | contig 37854 bp, 29 predicted proteins | sample RifCSPlowO2_12_FD_107927 | JGI IMG/M metagenome (GOLD analysis project Ga0156278, IMG submission 107927) | Acidobacteria bacterium RIFCSPLOWO2_12_FULL_65_11
TCGACGTCGGCGAACCCGATCTCGCGCAGCCAGCGCATCTGGCTGTGGACGTCCAGCAGTTTGTTTGACAGATCCTCTTCCGCCGCGGTGATGCCCGTGGCCTGAAGGAACCGCTCGTGCCCGTAGGCCGAAGTCGAGGCGACATGCTCCAAGTTGCAGAACACGCCGCCAGGCGCCAGAAGAGCCCAGACCTCCTCATACAGCCGCCGCTTGCGCTCGTGGTCCAGATGGTGGATCGCAAAGCTCGACACGACGAGGTCGAATGTGCCGAGAGGTGGCAGCTCAGCTTCGAGATTGTGGTCGACGACTTCGACATCCGACCTGGAGGCGAACCGGGATTTCAGTTGTTGAAGCATGAGGGGCGAGAAATCCAGGGCCACGCCCCGCGCCTGCGGCCTGGCGTGCAGCACCAGGTCCAACAACCGCCCGTCACCCGAGCCCAGGTCGAGAACGCGACGGACGTTTAGAGGAATCTCATCGAGTAACGCCGCCTCGCCGGCCGAACGATGCGGGAGGCTGTCGGCTCGCTCGAGGTATGCCGAGGCGTGGTCCGCTGATTGCCACTCGCTCATCAAGCGTCTCGCGTCATGGCGTCCTGGCCCGCCTGGTGATGGCGACGAGCTCCTTGCCGCCGATCGCCGTTTTCGAGACCGTCATGCCGACCATCTGATACCCGGCCGATCCCACCTCGAGCAGCTCCTTCTGCAGCGTGCCGGTCTTCGAGGTCGCCACCAGCTTGTACTCGAACGCCTGGATGGGCGCGTCCTTGTCGCGCTCGAGGATGCACACCACTTCGTCGCCCCCGAAGACGGACTTGAACACGGTCTGGCCGCGATACTCGAAGCCTGCATCCGCCGCCTCCTGCAGCTCCTTCTGCATCGTCGAGGTCTTCGACGTGGCGAGCAGCTCGTACGCGTACCGGCCTCTCGAGGCGCCGGACCGCGATATCACCGCCACGACTTCGTTGCCGCCGAAGGCGGTGTCGCCGCCCATGACGGCCTGAAACCGGAAGCCGGCCTCCGCCGCCTCATTGAGCTCTTTCTCCATCGTCGACGTCTTGCTTGTTGCGAGGACGCGGAACTCGACAGCGGCGCTCGTCTGCGCGTGAGCGGCCGGCCGCCACAGACCGAGCGCCACGACGGCCATAATTACGGATGGGACGTGGGTGCGCATCGTTCAACCTCCTTGTCGAAGCTGCATTCGCATCATTATTACTCCAGCCGTTGTCAGCGGTCGCGCATCGCGCTACAGTGCAGTCTTCCAATCATCCTTTGGAGGCTTCGATGCACCACGTCAAGACGCGATTCCGCCACGTCGTTCCTGTCGCCGGACTCCTTGGCCTCTTGGTTGTCTCGGCATTTTCCGCTCTGGCTCGCGGCCAGGCGCCGGCAGCGACCGGCGTCACGGTATTTGAAGGCGCACGGCTCATCGTGGGCGACGGACGCGCGCCCATCGAGAACGCCACGTTCACCGTATCGGGCACTCGCGTCCTTCAAGTCGGCAGGGCTGGTGATGTGCGCGTGCCGGCGGGCGCCGCTCGCGTCAACCTGGCCGGCAAGACCGTGATGCCCGCCATCATCGACACCCACACGCACCTCAGTCAGACCCAAGAGGCACTCACCGAGGACCTGCGGCGCCGCGCGTTCTACGGCGTGGGCGCCGCCATGAGTATGGGCCAGGACAGGGGCGAGCTGCCATTTCAGATGCGGGCCGCGACGCCGCCCGGTGGGGCGCGGTTCTTCACGGCGGGGCGCGGGATCACGATGCCCGAGCCGGGGCGCTCGGACGTGCCGTACTGGATTACCACTGAGGCAGAGGCCCGGAAGGCCGTCGAGGAACTCGCCGCCCTGAAGGTGGACTTGGTCAAGATCTGGGTCGACGACCGCAACGGCATGTACATGAAGCTGACCCCAGCCCTCTATGGCGCGATCGTCGACGAGGCGCACCGCCGCGGGCTCCGCGTCACGGCTCACATCTTCACGCTCGAGGATGCCAAAGGGCTGCTGCGTGCAGGAGTCGACGCATTCGCGCACGGCGTACGGGATAAGGAGATTGACGATGAGGGCCTTGCGCTGTTTAGGGCGCGTCCGAACGTAGTCGTCGTGCCAAACCTGCCGGATCGGGGCGTGGCGACCAGTCTCAGCTGGCTGAGCGAGAGCATTCCCGCTCCGGAGCTGCAGCGCCTTCAGGAGGCCGCCACCGATCGGCCGGCGGTGCAGGCCACCTTCGCGATCCAGGCGCGCAACTTGGCGAAGCTGCATGCAGCCGGCGTGCGCATCGCTTTCGGCACCGACGGCAACACGCCCTGGGCGCCGCACGTCGAGATGGCCGACATGGTGGCGGCCGGGATGACGCCGATGCAGGTCATCGTGGCCGCTACCCGCAATTCCGCCGACTTGCTGAAGCTCGCCGACGCGGGCACGCTCGAAGCGGGCAAGAGCGGGGACTTCATCGTTCTCGATGCGAACCCGCTCGACGACATCACCAACACGCGCCGCATCGCGTCGGTGTATCTCCGCGGAGCGGCCGTGGACCGCGCGAGGTTCAAGGTGGGCCAGACTGGCCAGACCACTCGGTGAAGCGGTCTATAATGCCTCGACGCTGCTGGAAGGTGAGAACCAATGGGCCGATGGCTTCGACTGGTGGTCGTCGTTCTGCTCGCCGGGGTGACGGCTGCGTCGGCTCAGTCTGGTGGTTTCCTCGGTCCGCACCGGACCGACATCGAATACGACGGTCGTTTTACGTTCTTGCGCCTGCGCTGGGGCGGGGGCAGAGGGTCGTTGGGGTTCCGGGGCATGAACAACGCCTGGAATCACGACTACCCGCGCGCCGAGCAGCACCTCGCCCTGCTGCTCAAAGAGATCACCTACATCGACGCGCGCACCGACGGCAGCCGGATTCTCTCGCTCGACGATCCGGAGCTCTTCAGGTATCCGATCGCCTACATGTGGGAGCCGGGCTTCTGGGAGCTGACCGATCGCGAAGCTGAGAAGTTCCGCGAGTACCTGCTCAAGGGCGGCTTTGCGATCTTCGACGACTTCGACCACGAGCACCTGTACAACCTCGAGGCGAACATGCTCCGCGTCCTGCCGGGCGCACGGTTCTTCGAGCTGGACGAATCCAACCAGGTGTTTGACGCGTTCTTTCGCATGAAGACCATCTACTTTCCCGATCCGCGGATCGGTATCAGGCCCACCTATTACGGCATCTACGAGGACAACGACCCCACCAGGCGGCTGATGGTGATCGCCAATCACAACGCCGACGTGGCCGAGTACTGGGAGTGGTCGGGCACGAGCCTGCTGCCCGTCGACGATTCGAACGAGGCCTACAAGCTCGGCATCAACTACATGATCTACGGACTGACGCACTAGGAATCGGGATTTGGGATTCGGGATTTGGGGTTCGTGAGATGGCGCTGACAGCGGGGACACGGCTGGGATCGTACGAAGTCGTCGCCATGCTGGGTGCCGGCGGGATGAGCGCCCGCGGCCATGCCGAGCCGAGGCCGTGTGAAGCCGAGGCGAGGCATCGGCGTTGTTGGCCGCGGGGGTGGGGCCCCGCGGCCAGTGAAAAGACGTTGACCCCGAGCCCGTCCCGGTGCGACCGATGGCGCTGAGCGCAGGGACACGCCTGGGTCCATACGAGATCATCGCCATGCTGGGTGCCGGCGGGATGGGCGAGGTCTACAAGGCGCGCGACCCGAAGCTCAATCGCGACGTCGCCATCAAGATCCTTCCAGACGCGTTCGTCCACGATCCCGACCGGCTCGCCCGGTTCCAGCGCGAGGCGCAGGTGCTCGCCGCGCTCAACCACCCGAACATCGCCGCCATCTACGGCCTCGAAGAATCCGAGGGCCGGCGCTTCCTCGTCCTCGAGTTCGTCGACGGGCAATCCTTGGCGCAGCGCCTGGCACGCGGTGCAGATGTAGTGTCCGGCTTGAGCCGGAGGTCCAGCCGCGCGATTCCCGTCACCGACGCACTCACCATCGCGCGGCAGATCATCGACGCGCTCGACGCCGCGCACGACAAGGGCATCGTCCATCGCGACCTCAAGCCGGCCAACATCATGTTGCCTGGCCAGGGCGCGAACGCCGGCGCGCCGATTCAGTGGTTGGATCGCGCGGGAAGGGTGACGGTTCTACGCGCCACGCCGGCGAACTGGACCAATCCGCAATTTTCGCCAGACGGCCGCCGGCTGGCGGTCGAGATTGACAACGGGACGCAACGGGACGTGTGGGTGTACGAGTGGGCGCGCGATACGTTGACGCGCCTGACGATCGATGCCGCGAACGACGGGAAGGCGGTGTGGACACCAGATGGCCGCCGGATCGTGTTCAGATCGACCCGGCTTGGGGGTGGGGGGACGTTCAATCCTTATCGGCAGCGGGCGGACGGAACCGGCGACGTCCAACGTCTGACCGAGAGCAAGAACAACCAATTTCACGCCTCGTGGCATCTGAATGGCAAGTTCCTGGCCTTCCACGAGACCAACCCCCAGACCGGCAACGACCTGCGAAGGCGGCAGCTACCCGACGTGGTCTCGCACGCGCCGCGAGTTGTTCTTCAACACGCCCGATCAGCACATCATGGTCGCGTCGTACGCCGTCGAGGGCGACTCCTTCCAAGCCGACAAGCCGCGGCTCTGGTCGGACAAGCGCTTCGAACCGCGGCCCCTGCAACGCAGCTTCGACCTCCATCCCGACGGCGATCGCTTCGCGCTGACTGCGGCCGCCGAGGGACAGGTTGAAGTGAAGCAGGACAAGGTCGTCCTCATCTTCAACTTCTTCGACGAACTGCGACGCGTCGCGCCGACGACTCGGTGACGCAGCCGAAGGTCCGGCTGAAGCCGGACACTACGTACGACATAACGTCACCGCGACTGTCGACTGCCGACTACCCTCCTTGATGGCGCAGTCGGCTGTGCCGGTATCCGTAAGCGAGGTACAGCACGAGCCCGAGCAGCAACCAGATCCCGAACCGCTCCCACGCCGTCCTCGGCAGTCCCTGCATGATGAACAGGCAGCCGGCCGCAGACAGCACGCACACCGGCCAGACAAACGGCACCTTGAACGGCCGCGGACGCTCCGGCTCCTTGACGCGCAGCACCAGGACGCCAATGCTCACGAGCATGAAGGCGAACAGCGTCCCGATGTTGGTCAGGTCGTAGGTCTCCGCCGCATCGCCGACGAGCGCCCACGCCGCCACGAACACACCGGTCAGTAACGTCGTCGTCGACGGGATGCGCGTGCGCGGGTGGATCCGGGCCGCCCACTGCGGCAGCAGGCCGTCGCGCGCCATCGCGAAGAAGATGCGCGGCTGCCCGTACTGGAACACGAGCAGCACGGCCGACATCGATACGACCGCGCCCAAGGCGACGAGCCAGCCCACGGTTCTGAAGCCCGCCAGCTCGAGCGCGCGCGCCAGCGGATCCGCGACCGCCAGTTCCTGGTACGGCACCATGCCGGTCAGCACGATGCCGACGATGACGTAGATGACGGTGCAGATGGCGAGGCCGCCGAGGATGCCGATCGGCAGATTGCGCTGTGGGTTCTTCGTCTCTTCGGCCGCGGTCGAGATCGCATCGAAGCCGATGTAGGCGAAGAAGACGATGGCCGCACCTTGATGGATGCCCGTGAAGCCGTTCGGCGCAAATGGTGTGTAGTTCGCCGCGCTGAGGTGGGTCGCGCCGACGCCGACGAACAACGTGAGCGCGACGAGCTTGATCGCGACCATGACGTTGTTGACCCTGGCGGTCTCGCGCGCGCCGCGCAGCAGCAGCCAGGTGATGAGCATCACGATGCTGAAGGCCGGCACGTGGACCAGGATCGGAATGCCGGCGATTCGAGGCGCGGTGTCGATCAGCCCCCGAATCTGCGGGTCGGCGCTGAGCAACGCCGTTCGATAGCCGGTCGTGAGCCACGCTGGAAGCCGGGTGCCGAACCCGCGCAGCAGCGTGTTGAAGTAGTCGCCCCACGAGATGGCCACGGCGACGTTGCCGACGGCGTACTCGAGAATGAGGTCCCATCCGATGATCCACGCGACGAGCTCGCCAAGCGTGGCGTACGAGTAGGCGTAGGCGCTGCCGGCCTGCGGAATCATCGCCGCAAGCTCCGCGTAGCAGAGCGCCGCCAGCGCGCAGGCGGCGCCGAGCAGGATGAAGGAAAAAATGAGCGCCGGTCCGGCGCCCATCCGGATCACCTCGCCGTTCGGCCCGACCTGACCGGCCGCCGCGGTGCCGATGGCGCCGAAGATGCCGGCGCCAATCACGGCGCCAATCGCCAGCATGATGAGGTCGCCCGCCCCGAGCGTTCGCCTCAATCCGCCCGCGCCGTCTACATCCTGGATGTCATCCACAGGGGCCGCGATGGGTTTTCGCCGGAAGAGCTGCGACATGAGGGACGGATTCTAACCTATGGTCCGACGGTCCGGCTGAAGCCGGACACTACAACCTGTCAACGGTCCGGCTGAAGCCGGACACTACAACTGTCAGATGTAGTGTCCGCCTTTAGGCGGACCGTAACGGGTGTCAAATGTATGTACGGTTACAGATTGAGACGGTAGGCGGTGTCGTTCGAGCAGACAACGAGGGCGCCGCGGGGACCAACGGCGACACCAACGAGGCCCGGACCCGAGAGCACGAGCTCGGGGTCGCCGGCAGCCGGCAGCCGATACAGGCCGCTCGCGCCGGCCAGCGCTTCGACCACGAGCAGCGAACCGCGCCCGTCGAACGCGATCCCTTGCGGGCGCCCGAATCCTGTGTACCGCGTCGTGACGGTGCCGTCGCGATCGATGCGGTACACCGAATCGTAGGTGGTGAGTGTCGGCGCCGTCACGTACAGCGCCTCGTCGGGTCCCATCGCCACGTGGAACGCCGCCACGCTCGAGGGCAGCGACGCAAAGATTGTCGCCTGTCCCTTCTGGTCGACACGGAACACGGTGCCCGATCGGTCGCCCACAAACAGCAACCCGTCGTCGTCAAACGCCAGACCGCAGCAGACACCGAGATCGGTCGCAAACGGCTCGACCGACCCATCGTCGGCCACGCGATACACCGTGCCCTCGAACCGGCTGGACACATAGAGGCGGCCGTCGGGGCCGATGGCCATCGACGTCGGGTTCACGATGCCCGAGGAGAAGGTCTCGCGCGTGCCGCCGGGCCGCACGCGGAAGATCGACACGGGCACCTGCTGCCCGCGCGTCCCGCTGAAGGTGACGTAGAGGTTGCCGTCGCGATCGAAGACCGGGTTGTCCACCTGGTGCAGCCCGGTGGCCAGCGGCGCCGCGATGTTGACGAGCGTGTCCTCCCCGGGCACGCCGTCGATCCGAACCACCGTCGGCCCTCCTTCGAGTCCCGGCGGCACGAGCGCGGCAATCCGCGTGGGAGACGCGTAGACGACCCGCGCGCGGGCCTCGCCAATCCGCACGCCGGGCAGGGACGGTCCATCGGTCGGAAACCCGGCGCCATCGACCACGATGCGGCCGCCTTCGATCGCCGAAACGGGATGAACAGCGGTCACGCGGGGGTAAGACATGGGGGGAGGGCTGCTTCTCATGAACCTGTAGTGTCCGCCTTCAGGCGGACTTCAGGTCCGGCTGAAGCCGGACACTACAGTCATGATTCGCCGTAAGCCATGAGCCTGCGAGGAGCCTATGTGTCGTCGAGCTCGACGTTCCAGTAGAGGTAGTCGCGCCAGCTTTCCGGCGCATTCCGAAGCCCGACCGTGATGCGGATGGCCGGCGCCGACTCGGGCCGCTTGGGCGTCCGCGTCAGATGCATGCCCGCTTCGGCGGGCGTCCGGCCGCCCTTCTTGCGGTTGCAGCTGACGCAGGCGGTGACGATGTTCTCCCAGTCCTTACGGCCTCCGTGGGCAACGGGAATCACGTGGTCGAAAGTCAGATCGCTTGTCGCGTACCCGTCGCCGCAGTACTGGCAGCGGTGGTCGTCGCGCGCGTAGATGTTGGCGCGCGAAAAGGGCACGTAGTCGAAGCGCCGTTTGATCCTGATGTACCGGAGCAGCCGGATCACCGACGGCAGCTTGAAGGTGATCGACACGCCGTGGATCTCGCGGTCGTACACATCGACGATCTCAACCTTCCCCTGGCACCAGAGCGTGACGGCCTTCTGCCAGTGGACGATCTTGAGCGGCTCGTACGTCGCGTTGAGAAGCAGCGTCTGTTCCATGGGCGTGATGTGCGCGGGAAGCCGGCACGCCGACCCCCGCATTGTGCCCAACCACTACCAACGTGTCAAGGCGCTGACGCCCTAACTACCATTCAGACGGATGTTTAGCGGCTCAACCCTACGGCGGTCCGAGGGTTGGGCCGATAGCACAAGATGTGCAAGGTCGCGCATCGCTGGCCCTTCGCTGGCCCCTGGCCATCGTCCTGACGGTGGCTGCCGCGATCGCGACCGCGTGCGCGTCGGCGACGGGCACACCTCGGCCCCACACCCCAGCTTCGATCGGAAGACCGGTCGCAGATGCCCCGGCAGAGGAAGCCGCACCGATGCCCGCGCCTCGGACCTCGAAGTCTTCGCGCGCCATCGTCGACACGGCCATGTCGTTGCGCGGTGTCCGATACCGGGCCGGTGGATCCGACCCGAAGGGATTCGATTGCAGCGGCTTCACGCTGTACGTGTTCGGACGGCACGGGATCGACCTGCCACGCAATACCTCCGACCAGTATCACGAGGGGAAGGCGATCAAGCAGAGCCAGGTCGCCGCAGGCGACCTGCTCTTCTTCAAGACAGTCGGCAGAGAGGTCTCGCACGTGGCCATCTCAATTGGCGCCGGGAACTTCGTCCATGCGCCGACCTCGAACGGTGTCGTGCGTGTGGAGTCGCTCGACACGACGTACTGGGCGTCCCGCTTCCTCGGCGCGCGACGAGTGAAGTGACTCGACGGTCCGCCTAAAGGCGGACACTACACATGACCGCCGACTGTCGACTGTCGACTTCACACGTCCCTCGCTTTCGCAAACGTAGTGTCCGCCTTCAGGCGGACGTCAACAAAGCCAGACCCTCCCGCAGTTCCTCGATAACGGCTTCAGACACCGGCATCAGCGGCGAGCGAGGGAAGCCAACGTCGTATCCGGCCAGGCCAAGCGCCGCTTTCAATCCCGGCACGCCGTAGCCCGATACGAGCAGCTTCGTCAGCGGCAGGATCCGCTGCTGCAGCGCCCGCGCCTCGTCGTGCTGCCCCGCTTGGGTCAGCGTGAACAGCCGGACGCAGACCTCCGGCGCCACGCAAGAGAGCGCCAGGATGCCGCCCACGGCGCCCAGAGAGAGCGCCGTGTAGAAGGTGGACGCCGATCCGCTGAGCACGCTGAAGTCGCTCGGTGTCGCGGCCACCAGATCCGAAATCTGCAGCGCGTCGCTCGTCGACTCTTTCATCCCAATGATGTTCGGGTGCCTCGCAAGGCGCGCCACGGCGTCGGTCTGGAGGTTGACGCCGGTGAGCGCGGTGAAGTTGTACAGCAGCACCGGGACGGGCGACGCGTCGGCCACCGCCGTGTAGTGGCGCACGAAGGCCTCGGTCGTCATCTGTTCCTTGTAGAAGCCTGGCGTGCGCACGAGCACCGCGTCCGCGCCAAGCTTCCCCGCCCGCTTCGCGGCGCCGACGGCCGACCGGGTCGATTCGCGTCCGGTACCGACGATGAAGGTCCGTTTCTTCGGCACGACGTCGCGTGCCGCCGCCATGACACGCGACGCTTCGTCTTCGTCGACCAGCACGCCTTCGCCGGTCGATCCGAGGACGACAAAGCCGGTCAGCGGCGTCTTGAGCCAGCGCTTGAGCGCCTTGCGCAGGCGCGCCGTGTCGGCGCGATCTCTCTCGTCAAACGGAGTCGGAATCGGCGCAAAGACGCCCGTCAGTTTCATTGCGCGATTGTATGCGACGAGGACTCAAGGTCCGCCTGAAGGCGGACACTACAGATGTTCTCGTGTAGTGTCCGGCTTGAGCCGGACCGTGGGCGTCCGGAAGTTAGGTCCGGCTTGAACCGGACCCTGCAGCACGAGGTTCAGGCCGAGGACGACGAGGAAGATTGCGGCCGCCGGGGCGAGCAGCCACGGGAAATCGGCGAACGCGCGGACGTTCGACGCATCGTGCAGCATCGTGCCCCAGCTCGCCATCGGATCCGGGAAGCCGAGCCCGACGTACGAGAGCGTCGCTTCGGCCACGATGAATGCCGGCACGAGCAGCGTCAGCTCGACGGCGACGAAGCCGCGCGCTGCCGGCAGCAAATGGCGTGCGAGCAGGCGCAGATGCCCGGCGCCAAGCGCCGAAGCGGCGGACGCGTAGTCGAGCGTGCGCTCCGATCGCACGATGGCGCGCACGCCGCGGGCGATGAACGGCGCGCCGACCACGGCGAAGATGACCGAGAGCAGCAGGAACACGGTGCTCGGGGCCAGCACGAGCGGCAGCACCGCTCGGAGCGCCAGCACCACATACATCGCGGGTAGGACGATGAGGAAATCGGACGCGCGCATCAGCAGATCGTCGGTCGCGCCGCCGACATAGCCCGCCATCCCGCCGACTGCCGACCCGATGAGCGTGGCGCCAAGCGCCGCGACCAGCGCGAGCCCGAGCGAGATTCGCGCGCCGAAGAGCATCCGACTGAACACGTCGCGGCCGTAGCTGTCGGCGCCGACGAGCAGCAGCGGCGCGCGCCCCTCGTCGGCCGACTGGACGAGGCGGCCGCCGCTCAGCCACGCGAGCGGCACGCGAGCCGAGCGGTCCTCCTCGTAGCGCTGCTCGAGCTGATTGACGAGCGTCCAGCGATAAATAAACGGCCGGTGCCACGTCCCATCGTCTCCGCGAACGTGCGGCCGCGTCGGAGGTGCATTCAACAGTCCCCGGAAGGACTGGTCGCCGGCGTGCGGTGCGAGCACTGGTGCGCCCAGCGCGGCAACGATCGCCACGACAAGAACGGCCAAGCCAACGACGCGTGTCACGACATTTTCCTATTTCTCTCGGGGCCCCACCCCCGCTCGCCGAACGCCTCGGATCACGGCGTGCGGCGTTGGCCGCAGGCGCTTCTTACTCACTGACTCGCGGATCCACGAGAGCGAGCGCCGCGTCGGACAGAAGCGTACCGAACGCCAGGAAGATCGAACCGGCGCCGGCGCACCCGACGACGAGATACACGTCGCGGGCTTGAAGCGCGGCCAGCATCAGGCTGCCCAGGCCAGGCCAGGCGGTGATGATTTCGACCGCAAACGATCCGCCGAGCAGCGTGCCGACCACCAGGCCGTAGACGGCGGCGACCGGACGCAGACCTGCCTTCAGGGCGTCACGCCATACGACTCGACGCCGCGGCACGCCGCGGGCAAGGGCTGCGAGCACGAAGGGTTGACCCACCACTTCGGCCATGGCCTGGGCGGCCAGCCGCTCGAACATCGCCGCGAGCGGCAGCGCCAAGGCGAGTGAGGGCACGATGAGATGCTGCAGGAGATCGATCGTGATGCCGCCCGCCGGCGCGCCAGGCGAGCGCATGCCGCCGATGGGCAGCCACCCGGTGCGCGCGGCCACAAAGACGAGCAACAGAGACGTGAGAAGCGGCGGCATCGACAGCAGGACGAGCGACGCGCCCCGGATCGCGCCCGCCGGCACGCCCCCACGCCGGCTGCCGGTGAAGACGCCGAGCGGCAGGCCGACGAGCGTGGCTGCGAGGAGTGCGGTCAGCGCGAGGACCGCGGTGTTGACGGCGCGTTCGGGAATGAGGTCGCCGACCGGGCGGTCGTAAAGGAGCGACCGCCCGAAGTCGAGTCGTGCGGCGCGGGCCAGCCAGTCGCGGTACTGCTCCCCGAGCGGCCTGTTGAGCCCGAGCCGCTCGCGGGTTTGCTCGATCGTCTCGGGTCGCGCCCCGATGCCGAGCGACTCGGTGGGATAGTCGCCAGGCGCGGACCACGCGAGCACGAGCGACACCGACGACACGGCAAACACGAGAAAGACCGCAAACGCCAGCCGCCTCAAGATGTAGCGCAAGATGTAGTGTCCGAGGATGTAGTGTCCGGCTTCAGCCGGACCCGATGTCACGGTGTCACCGCTACCGTGTCCGGCGACCACAGCAATTGCGGCCGCGACACGGCGGGCGTGAGGTTGGTGACGCGAGAAGATGCTGCGACGTATACGCGAGGCGCTACAAAATAAATGGCCGGCAGGTACTCGGCGAAGATCTTCTGCACCTCGTCGAACAGCCGTTTCCGCTCGGCCTCGTCGAGCGACGCAATCTGGCGCGTCATCAGCTCGTCGATCCGACGCTCCCAGTCCGTGGCCGGCGCCTTCTGGGCCATGTTCCAGAAGTGCGCGCTGCCACGACTGAACCAGAAGTCCGGATTGAGGGCCGGGTCGGTGTCGCTCATCAACGCGTTGAAGTAGATCGCCTCGTAATTGACCGTTCCAATTCGCTCGATGAGCGCGGTGGCGTCGAGCGTGACGACGTCGACCACGAGGCCGATTTTCTTGAGTTCGTCGCGGATGACGTTCGAGCCCCGTTCGACCGACGGACGGCCCTTCTGGGTGAGCAGCGTGAAGCGCGCCGGCCGTCCGTTGCCGTCCTCGAGCATGCCGTCACCGTCGCGATCCGACAGCCCGATGGTCGCAAGCACCTGCTTCGCGCCGTCAAGATCGGCCGACGGCTGGGGAATCCCGGCCCAGTACCATGTCCTGTTGGCCTCGGTGATGGGTCCGTAGACCGGCACCCCCGCGCCGAGAAACACCGTGTCGGCGAATGCCTTGCGATCGACCGCCAGCGAAACGGCGCGCCGCAGCTCGTCGCGCTGCAGCCACGCGGCCCGTGGATCGGCACCGAAAGCGCCAGGCTTGAGGTTGAACCACAGGCTGTCGGGGTTCAGCGCCACACCGAGATCGAAGAGCCTCACGCGCCCCTGGTCGGCCGCGCGCTTGATGGGCGCGTACGCCTCGGGTGCGATCTCGCTCGTCATCATGTCGATCTGTCCCGCCTCGAGCCGCAACGTCTCCGCGTTCTGGTCGGGGATGATCTCGATGGTGATTCGATCGAGGTACGGCAGATCGGTGCCGTCGGCGGCCTTGCGAAAATAGCGCGGGTTGCGATTGAGAATCAGGTGCTGGCCGGGCAAGTATTCCGTCAGCACGAACGGTCCGAGGCCGACGATCTCGGAGGGCGGCGTCGACAGGCCCCACGCGTTGGCGAACGTGCCGGCCTTGAGCGCCGCGTCGAGCTTGTGTCGGGGCAGGATCGGCAGGTTGTCGAGCAGGCGAAGGCCCGCGGCAAACGGCGCCGGGAACGTGATCACCACGGTCTGTGGATCGGCTGCGACCACGTTGAGCCTCTTGCCGCCCGCTTGCAGGGAATCGGCGAGCGAGCTGCCGGCCTTCTCGTCGTACACCGCGTCGAACGCAAACACCACATCGGCGGACGTCAAGGGTTGGCCGTCGGAGAAGACGACACCAGACCGCAGCTTCAGCGTATACCGCAGACCGTCGGGCGAGCGCGTCCAGCTTTCCGCCAGCCACGGCTCGACCTCCTGCGTCATTTTGTTAATGCGAACGAGCTTGGCCTGGGTGAGGCTCGACACGAGCTCGGTGCTCGAGTCGCGGCCGACAAGGCGGTTGAACGAGCGCGGCTCGGTGCGAATCGACGCGACGAGCGTCCCGCCCCGCGGGACGGCCGGCGCTCCGCTGCGTGTCGCGACCGGCGCCGTCGAGGCCGGCGGCGGTTCCGACCGGCACGCCCCAGTCGCCGCCGCGGCGGCGAGCGCCGCGGCAACGGCGATGATGATCCCGACGTGCTGTGTCTGTCTGGTCAAAAGCTGGCCCACCGGCCAGCAGGCTGGCCGATCAAGATTGTGTGCAAGGCGACTCACCTGTGGGCCTTTGCATGCAAAAGCGGCGAAATCACAGTTCTGACCGTTTGACGGCCAGATTGTTGTCCGCCTTCGGACGACGCGGGCGCCACGGACGCGAAGCCATCCTAGTAAATCAAGCCGCTGTTCTGCAATTAGTTACAGCCGTTCACTCGCTCTAAATCTGAGCCGTCTGGGGACTGGCACCTCTCCTGCCCTACCCATCGCTGCCGGGAGGCACCGAAATGGCTCCATCCAACCAGACACCTGCGGACGGCTTCGCACCTCATATCGGCCGCAGCATCTCGTTAGACCATGCCGCTCAATTCTTGGGCGTCTCGCGCCGAACCATATATAACCGCATCCGGGAAGGCCGGCTCCGGACAGTCCGGACGATTGGCGGCAGCCAGCGCGTCCTGCTCGATTCGGTGGAACAGCTGCAAGCGCAGATGCGTGCCGCGCTTCCTCCGCCACGGACCGACAAACGCGGTTCGGTCGTCGGGGCCCTCGCCCTGGTGCTCTGGTGCGCCGCGGCCGCGGCGCCGGCCGACGCGCAGCCCCGCGCGCATCGCGCGCGTCTGAGCGCCGACCTCGCGGACCATCTCGCCGCCGGCTCGCAGACCATCAACGTCATCGTCCACGGCGACAAAGCGACGGTTGACGCGCTCGCCACCCGGTACAACCTGACGGTCGGGCGCCACCTGCGGAGCGGCGGCGTTCTGCGCGTGACGGCCGGCCAACTGGCCGCGCTGCAAGCGGACGACACGGTCGATCATCTGTCCGGCGACATTCGCCTGCGATCGACAGCCGACGTGACGGCCGAGAGTATTGGCGCCGATCAGGTGTGGGCCGGCGTGGGCGACCTGCCGGCGCTCTCTGGCGCGGGGGTTGGCGTCGCCGTCATCGACTCGGGCATCGACACGCGGCACAGCGCGCTGAGGAATCGGGTGGTCGCGTCGGTGGACTTCACGGGAGGCAGCGGTGGAGACCTCTACGGGCACGGCACGCACGTGGCGTCGGTCATCGCCGGCCAGATCGGACGCACGTTCGACACGCGCGAGTACCAGGGCATCGCGTCGGGGGCGCACCTCATCGACCTGCGCGCGCTTGACGACGATGGGTCGGGGTATGCGAGCGATGTGATCGAGGCAATCGACTGGGCGATCGCGCACCGGCGGCAGTTCAACATCCGCGTCATCAACCTGTCGCTCGGGGGGCCCGTGCTGCAGCCGTTCCGCGACGATCCGTTGTGCGAGGCCGTCGAGCGCGCGGTCCGGGTCGGCATTGTCGTCGTGGCGGCGGCCGGGAATTTCGGCAAGACCGAGGACGGGAAGGTTGTGTATGGCGGCATCACGTCGCCGGCCAACAGTCCGTATGCGATCGCGGTGGGGGCGGTGGACACGCACGGGACGCCTCAGCGGTCCGACGACACGATAGCGAGCTACAGCTCGCGGGGGCCGACGCGGTACGACCTCATCATCAAGCCCGATCTGTCGGCACCCGGGAGCCACATCGCCGGGGCGGAGGCGGCCGGCTCGTATCTGGCGCTCTCGCATCCCGAGCGGCACGTGACCGGGAGCGGGGCGAATGCGTACATCCAGTTGTCGGGGACGAGCCAAGCGGCCGCGGTCACGAGTGGCGCGGTGGCGCTGCTGCTGGACGCACGCTCGAATCTTCAGCCGGGCGAGACGAAGGCGGTCTTGCAGTTGACGAGTTCTTTCGTGGTCTCAACCGGCGTGCTCACGGCTGGCGCCGGCAGCTTGAACGTACTTGCAGCGGCACACTTCGTAGAAAGCAATCTCAGAGGATTACTTCCAGCAACAGAGATATCTGGTGAGCCTTCAACGCCCAGCGGTGTCCTCACCACGTACTCCCCAACGGGCCAACAACTTCTAGCCGGACAGTCAATCAATTGGTCTGGCTCGAAGGTTCGATCGAGCTCGGTTGTGTGGTCGGGTTCCATTATCCGATCTGACTCAGCAGTTCGGTCCGTTTCAGTCGCTTGGCCCAGTTTGCCGGTCGGCGGGTCGCGGATGCTGTACATGAATGGCTCGGGCTTCTCGCCGGGATCGCACATTAGGTCCGGCTCTCTGTTCGGCGATGACTCCATCGTGTGGTCCGGCTCCCTGTTCGGCGATGACTCCATCGTGTGGTCCGGCTCCCTGTTTGGCGATGACTCCATCGTGTGGTCCGGCTCCCTGTTTGGCGATGACTCCATCGTGTGGTCCGGCTCTGTGGAGGACTGAGGAACAGCCGAAACAAAGACAAGCCGCTGAGTTAACAACTACTTAGGAGGCGCGATGCAGAAGATCATTGTTTGGGACTAATCGACCGATAATAACGATCGCAACCCGTGCCTCTCACCTTGGGTTTAACGCGATTCGGCCGAGCGTACCTGTCGGCAGTAGCACTCATGGGATTCCTCGTGATCGGGGAATCCCTGATTCACTTGTACCGCGTTCCTATAGGCACGGAATGGCTCTTTCTCGCTTTCCTTACGCTGATCAGTGGATCGGCGTCAATCGAGCTACCTCGCTCTAACGTCTCCATTTCTATTTCAGAGGCGTTCGTCTTCACCGCCGTGCTCCTCTACGGGCCGGCCGCGGGCACTCTCACTGTTGCTCTCGATGGATTGGTGATCTCCTTTTGGATCGCCAAGCGGCGACCGGAAGCCTACAGAGCGCTGTTCAACATAGCAGCACCTGCCCTGTCGGCCTGGTGCTCCTCCAAGCTGTTTTTCTATGTTTCAGGAATCGAGCCTCTGGCTGAGCGACCCGCATCCCTGGACGAGATTCTTCCAGCGCTGGTGCTCTTCGCGGTGACTTATTTCGGCCTGAACAGCGGCCTGATAGCTTCCATGATCGCTTTCCAGCGACGCGCGAATCCATTCCAGGTCTGGCGCAGTGGCTTCATGTGGTTATCCCTGAACTATTTCTGTGGTGCCTCTGTCGCGGTCCTCCTCGTTGGCTACAACCGTACGATCGATCTCAAATTCATCGGGCTTGTCGTACCTCTCCTACTCGTCTTGTACTTTACCTTCAAGACTTCGATGCAGCGGGTGGAAGACGCGAACCAGCATCTCGATCAAATGAACTCGCTCTATCTTTCAACGATCGAGACTCTAGCGATGGCGATCGACGCGAGAGATCAAATAACGCACGGACATATTAGGAGAGTTCAAGCTTACGCTGTCGGCTTGGCCAGACAAGTGGGCGTGCCTGATGAGAACTTCATTAAGGCAATCGAGGCCGCCGCCTTGCTTCATGACATGGGGAAGCTCGCTGTGCCTGAGCACATCCTCAATAAACCGGGGAAGCTGACGTCAATTGAATATGAACAAATGAAGCTGCATGTGAAGGTTGGCGCGGACATTCTCTCGGCGATTGACTTCCCGTACCCAGTTGTCCCAATCGTGAGGCACCATCACGAGAATTGGGATGGAACGGGTTATCCGACGGGCTTGAAGGGCACCGACATCCCGATCGGTGCCCGCATTCTGTCGGTCGTTGACTGCTTCGATGCTCTCACGTCCGATCGCCCTTATCGCCCCAGTCTTTCGGACGATGATGCACTACAGATACTGATGCAGCGTCGTGGGAACATGTACGATCCGTCGATCGTGGACACCTTCGCCCGCGTACACAAAGACATTGCTCCAGAAGCCCTCCCTCCTGGACCGCCACGAGATGCGCTCAATGAAATCACAACCGCCAGGCGAGCCGCCACCCTTCCGATCGACGTTGCCAGACGGACCGCCAGTTCAACTGCTGTCCATAAGACACTTACAGCCCGCCCGCCATTAGACGCACTGGTCGGTGGCGCCAAGGCAAGCTGCATGGGCGACGCACTTGCCCAGCGTCTCAGACAGTTGATTCCCTTTTCACTTTGCGTTCTCTATTTGAACGATCCGGAGGCCGCCGAATTGGAAGCCGTGCAGGTTACAGGCAAAGACTGGTCGTTCCTTAAGGGGAGTCGGATTCCGATCGGTCAGCGGTTGAGTGGGTGGGTAGCGGCGAATCGCCGAACAATTGTCAACTCGGACCCAATGCTTGACTTGGGTGACGTGGCACGGGTGGTTCATCCACTACTACTAAGCTGCTTGAGTACTCCGGTCGTCCTCGACGATCAACTCATTGGAGTCCTTACACTCCATTCGGAAGTTGAGGACGGTTTCAGCGATGAGCACGGCTACGTCATTGAAGTCATTGCAGAGCAAGTCGCTGAAACGTTCAAGCTCGCCGATCTTAAACACACCGCTCATCAGGGTCGCTGAGAGGTGCTCACTTCACTTGCGCGATTGGACGATCGGACACCTGGCATTTCTGATCAGCTGTGCTCGGACCGTTCGCCTCGTATTCATGATGCGATTCTGCCCAGCTCCGCAGCGACCACCGTCATTTCGAACATCCGCTCGAAATGTCGTTAAGGATGTCATGAGGTTCCTCCACTTGCGTGCATCTTTGCAGATGCTTAAGACGACAAGAACATGAGTTGGCTGTGCGTCGGGGAGTAGATGAGATGAACGCCCTGCAACAAGTAAGAGAGCTGCGCGAGGCCGGTCGCTTTACTGAAGCACTAAGGGACATATCCGGTCTCAGCACTGACCGAACCGAGCGGCTCCCTGCTGACGTGCTCAGGGCGGAGTTACTTGAGCGAACGGGAAAGCATGCGCAGAGTCGAAGCCTCATGGAGACTCTGGTAAGACGCCAGGGAATATCGCTATCTGATCGAAGCGTCTGTGAATTTGTGCTCGCTCGCCTAGATCTAGAAGACAGAGAATTCGACGCGGCGATGACCCACCTCCAACGGTCCATTGCTCTTGCTGCTCAAGTCCCAGACCTCGAACGCATGTGTTGGTCTCAGCTAAGACTCTTACTGCTTCTGTCTGATCGTTCTGGGCCTGAGGCGATTATTCCGTTGCTCGGAGAACTCCGTGCGAATGTAACGAAACTGGGACATCCGCCGGTTACTGCGGCGCTTCATGTAACGGTTGCTCAGATGGAAGCGCAGCGAGGGCTAATCGTCAATGCACAACGCCATTTAGACCTTGGCCTGAGCTGCCTCGTCGGTTTCGAGAACCTTTGGCTCAAAGCAACGGCAGAAAACGTAATGGCATGCATTGAGATGATGCGGTCGAATTTCGATGCCGGGTTCAATCACGCGCGGCAGTGCCTTTCGATGTCTGAGGAGTCCGGAGCGGCCAGCGTTCACGTGAGCGCTCTGGGTAACCTTGGAAATCTGGCTTACCTCACGGGCCGCTTTGACGAAGCTGTGGACTATAGTCAGAGGGCTCGATCCGCTCTTCGTCCTACCTCCGACAACTGGAACGCTTGTCTCGAAACGCTGGCCCGAATCAACCTGGCGCAAGGTCGTTTGGACGAGTGTGCAGAATTGCTTGACCAGATCGATGAATCTGTCACGAGTCCGAAAGATCGTTCACGATATGTTCATCGTCATACTCAGCTCACGCGAACGCAGCTTCTCGATCGCACCGGCAACCTAAGGCAGGCAATCGCCCATGCAGATCTAGTGCTGACCCTGGCCGCTGAAGCAGGCGACCACCTACTGCACAACGCTACCCTTCTTACGAAAGCAGGGCTCTTGCAAGCGGCCGGCAAGATTTCTGAGGCCTTATCAGTGCTCGATACAATCGCGCCAACGATGGCAAATCAGCCGCCAGACTTCTTCGCTCACTACGAAACAATTCTCGCCTCTGCATTGGTCTCCACCGGGAATATGCAGACCGCAGGGTGGCATCGTCGACGAGCCGAGCGTACGTACAAGAGCCTTGGGCACGTGCCCGGGGCACTGGAGGTGACGAGGCGCTTACAGGCTGCCATACGATTGGCGCACGACGTAGACCTTGAAGACACGGCAGCCCGTCACCTTGGTCCACCAAGTGCAGTCGTCTCCGACATCGCGTCAATCATGCTCCACGCAGGCCGGCCGGACCTGGTGGCGCGCGAGATCGTTGACCTCCTCGAATCCGTGGGCTGTGTCCGGTACGCCACCGCCGTCGCGCGCGCCGCCGATGGGTCTACCACGACGATCGCCGAAACCGGCGAGCCTCGCGACCAGACGGCCACCCCCGAGTGCAGCGAGCGGCGCCTCGCGATTGGCTCCGCTCGAGGCCGCGAGATCTACGTCCTGGTCGGCGCCAGGCCCGACATCGAATCGGCCGCCACCGTCAATGCGGTCGTCATGCTGCTCACCACACTCCACGAGATCGAGCGCGCGCGCGTCGAGCGTGAAGAACGCGCCACGCTCTGGCCGGTTGACGAGCTGCCCATCGAGAACGACGATGCGGTCGCCACCGGCCACATGCGCCAGACGATGTCGTTTGCCAGGAAGATCGCCAACGCCAACGTCACCGTGCTCATCACGGGCGAGAGCGGCACCGGCAAGGAACTGGTCGCCCGGGCCGTTCACACGTACTCGAGCCGCGCTCAGAAGCCATTCATCCCGTTCAACTGCGCCGCCGTCCCGCGCGACATGCTCGAAAGCCAGCTCTTCGGCCACCGCCGCGGGGCCTTCACCGGCGCGGACCGTGACAACCCAGGCGTGGTCCGCAGCGCGCGCGACGGCACGCTGTTTCTCGACGAAATCGGCGAGCTCAGCCCGGAGCTGCAGCCCAAGCTCCTGCGGTTTCTCGAATCAGGCGAGATTTGTCCGCTTGGCGAATCGACGCCGTTTACGGTCGACGTCCGCATCATCGCCGCCACCAATGCCAATCTCGACACGCTGGTACGCGACGGCCGGTTCCGCGAGGATCTCTTCTATCGCCTCAACGTCGTCCATCTCGAGGTCAAGCCGCTCCGCGAACGCCGGGACGAAATCCCCGCGCTCGCCAACCACTTCGTCAGACGCGCGGCCGAAGAATCCCGCAAGGGACACGTCCGTCTGGCGGAAGAAACCATGGAGCGGTTGCTCCTCTACTCCTGGCCGTGCAACGTCCGGCAGCTCCACAACGAGATCCGCCGGATGGTGGCCTTCGCCGAGCCGAACTCGATGCTCGACCCGGACGCCATCTCGATCGACATTGTCCGCGCGACACCCACGTCGGCCCTGCCACACCCGGCGGTGAGAGGACAGGAGATCGCCGTGCCGCTCACCGAGAAGCTGCACCCGACGCTCTCACGCATCGAGTGCGAGATGATCAAGGCCGCGTTGCGGGATCATCACGGCAAGGTCGACGCGACGGCCAAAGCGCTCGGCATCTCACGAAAGGGGCTGTACTTGAAGCGGCAGCGCCTCGGGTTGTGATGTAGTGTTGACTCGTCAACACTAATCCTGCGATGCCAGAAACTACCACGCCCGCAACCGCCTCCGGCTGGCGCTTGCCGTCCTCTGAAAACAGCCTCCCCGAAGTCCACGGCTCCATCCCAGTGCCGGGTGGGGCGGGGTTCTGGCGCAAGATGCTGGCGTTTGCCGGCCCGGGCTATCTGGTGGCCGTCGGCTACATGGACCCGGGCAACTGGGCCACCGACCTGGCCGGCGGCGCGCGCTACGGCTACACGCTGCTCTCGGTCATCATGCTCTCCAACCTGATGGCGATCCTGCTGCAGGCGCTCGCCGCCCGCCTCGGCATCGCGAGCGGCCGCGACCTGGCTCAGGCCTGCCGCGACAGCTACTCGAGGCCGACGACGATCGTGTTGTGGATCCTCTGCGAGATCGCCATCGCGGCGTGCGACCTGGCAGAAGTCATCGGGGCGGCCATCGCGCTCAACCTGCTGTTCGATCTGCCGCTCCTCTGGGGCGTCATCCTCACCGCCCTCGACGTCCTCATCGTGCTGTTCCTGCAGCACCGCGGCTTCCGCTACGTCGAGTCGCTCGTCGTCGGCTTGATCGTCCTGATTGCCGGTTCGTTTGCCGTCGAGCTGTGGCTGGCGCGCCCCGACGCGGCGGGCATCGCTTTCGGTTTCGTCCCGCAGACGAGCATCCTGCGCGATCCATCGATGCTGTATATCGCCATCGGCATCCTCGGCGCGACGGTGATGCCGCACAATCTGTACCTGCACTCGTCAATCGTGCAGACGCGCAGGTACGGCGACTCGCACGAGAGCAAGGCCGAAGCGATAAAGTTCGCGACCATCGACTCGAGCTTCGCGCTGATGTTCGCGCTCTTCATCAACGCCGCCATTCTCATCATGGCGTCGGCCGTCTTCCACGGCACCGGCAACCAGGACGTGGCCGACATCGGGGATGCCTACCAGCTGCTCTCCCCGCTGCTCGGGACCACGCTCGCCAGCACGCTCTTCGCGGTGGCGCTGCTCTGCTCGGGCCAGAACGCGACGCTCACCGGCACGCTCGCCGGCCAGATCGTCATGGAAGGGTTCATCAACATCCGCCTGCGTCCGTGGCTCCGCCGTCTCCTCACCCGGCTCATCGCCATCATCCCGGCCATCATCGTCATCGCGCTGTACGGCGACGCCGGCACGGGCCCGCTCCTCATCCTCAGCCAGGTGGTGCTCAGCCTGCAGCTCCCCTTCGCGGTGTTTCCCCTCGTCATGTTCACGAGCGACCGTCATAAAATGGGTGCGTTCGTAACGCCGAAGTGGGTGCAGGCGCTGGCATGGACGGTTGCGGTCGTCATCGCCCTGCTCAACGCCTGGCTGCTCTTCCAGACTTTCGCAGGTTGACATGTACAAGCGCATCCTGGTGGCCGTTGAGAACTCGGCGGCCGACCGCACGATCGTCGCGCACGTCACCAAGCTCGCCACGCTGACGGGCGCCGAGCTCATCCTCGTCCACGTCGCGGACGGCTGGGTGGCGCGCCATTTCGACGACCTGAAGCTGCGCGAGTCGGAAGAAATGAAGACCGACCGCGCCTACCTTGAACAGCTCCGCGCGGAGCTCGCCGGCCAGGGGTTCAAGGTCGAAGCCCGCCTGGCGATGGGCGACCCGGCCACCGAGATCATCAAGGCCGCCGCGGATCAACAGGTCGATCTCATCGCGATGTCCACTCACGGTCATCGCTTCATCTCAGACCTGCTGTACGGCGCCACGGCGGACCGCGTGCGCCATCTGGTCAAAGTGCCGGTGCTGTTGTTGAAAGCGCAATAGGACAATACGCATTGACTTCCACCTCCTAAATCGGTTCATATAGATGGCGTGATGTTGGTGTCAGGCGGCGGGTGCGTCTGCATGTGTACGAGGACCTTCAGGGTCCCCATGCCATCGGTCTTGCCGTCCACCTGACGAACACCCGCGACGCCGTTACACGCGAGGCGGACAAGATCGAGAGCCCGGGACCTCAAGAGGTTTCGGGCTTTTTTGTTTTTGGAACGGCCTCGCCTGTAGTGTCCGCCTTTAGGCGAACTTCCAGGTCCGGCTGAAGCCGGACACTACAGCTCCGGACACTACAGCTCCGGACACTACAGCTGAGGAACAGGAAATTATGAGTATTGCGACCGACAAATTGAAGCTGGTGGCGCCCGCCGTCGATCGCCCCCTCGATCACCTGCGGCTGCTCGAGGCCGAGGCCATCCACATCATGCGCGAAGTGGTCGCCGAATTCGAGCGGCCGGTGATGCTCTACTCGATTGGCAAAGACTCCTCGTGCCTCCTGCGGCTCGCGCAGAAGGCCTTCTACCCGGCGCCCATCCCGTTTCCGCTGCTGCACGTGGACACGACGTACAAGTTCCGCGAGATGATCGAGTTCCGCGACGCCTATACCAAAGAAGTCGGCGTGCGTCTCATCGTCCACACCAACGACGAAGCGATTGCCGAGGGCGCGCAGCCTTTCCTGCTCGGGACGCAGCGGTGCTGCGGGCTGCTCAAGACCAAGTCGCTGCTCGACGCGCTGACCGCCGGCGGCTTCGACGCGGCGTTTGGCGGCGCCAGGCGAGACGAGGAACGGTCGCGGGCCAAGGAGCGGATCTTCTCGCTGCGCGACGCCAAGGGCCAGTGGGATCCGAAGCGCCAGCGGCCCGAGCTGTGGAACATCCTCAACGGCCGCCTCAGGCCGGGCGAGAGCATCCGTGTCTTCCCGCTCAGCAACTGGACCGAGCTCGACGTCTGGAACTACATCAACGTCGAGAAGATTCCGATCGTCCCGCTCTATTTCGCCAAAGAGCGCGAGGTGATCGTCCGCGGCCACTCGCTCCTCATGATCGAGCAACCGTTTGTGCCGATGATGCCTGGCGAGAAGCCGCAGATGGTCAAGTGCCGCATGCGCTCGCTCGGCTGCTCGCCCTGCACGGGCGCGGTGCGCTCGAATGCCGACACGGTGCAAAAGATCATCGACGAGCTCATCGTCACGAAGCACTCGGAGCGCCAGCTCCGCGTGATCGATCACGACCAGGACGGCTCGATGGAAGTGAAAAAGCGCGAGGGATACTTCTGATGTCCGGTCTGCTGCGCATCTGCACCGCCGGCAGCGTCGACGATGGGAAGAGCACGCTCATCGGGAGGCTGCTGCACGACTCGCGCGGGGTGTACGAGGACCAGGTGGCGTCGGTCAAGGCGGCGTCGAAGAACCGCCTGGCCGGCCCGATCGACTTTTCCCTGTTCACCGACGGACTCAAGGCCGAGCGGGAGCAGGGCATCACGATCGACGTCGCCTATCGGTACTTCGCCACCTCGCGGCGCAAGTTTATCCTGGCCGACACGCCGGGCCACGAACAGTACACCCGCAACATGGCCACCGGCGCCTCGACGGCCGACGTCGCCATCCTGCTCGTCGACGCGAGAAACGGCGTCAAGACGCAGACGCGCCGCCACGCGCGGATCGCGCAGCTGCTCGGCATCAAAGACTTCGCGCTGGCGGTCAACAAGATGGACCTGGTGGGCTTCGACGAGCAGGTATTCGACGACATCTGCGACGCCTTCCAGGAGATGGTGCCCGAGGCGCGCACCCACGCCATCCCGATGAGCGCGCTCGAGGGCGACAACGTCATCACGTCGAGCGACCGCACGCCCTGGTTCAAGGACGCGAGCCTCCTGCAGTATCTGGAGACGGTTCAGGTCGACCACCAGGTCGCCGCCAAACCCTTCAGGTTCCCCGTGCAGCTCGTCATCCGACCGGACCAGGACTTTCGCGGGTACGCCGGCCAGATTCTCTCGGGCTCGATCCACGCCGGCGATGCGATCGCGGCGTGGCCCTCCGGCCGCACCGCCCACATCAAGCGCATCGTCACCTGGGACGGCGACATCGCCGCCGCGCGCGCGCCGATGTCGGTGACGCTCGTGCTGGACGACGAGATCGACGTCAGCCGGGGCGACGTGATCACGGCCGGCGAACTGGGGTACGTCGGACGCCGGTTCGAGGCCGACGTGGTGTGGATGGACGAGCGCCCGCTCGATCCGGCGCGCCCGTATCTGATGAAGCACGCGACGCGGACGGTGACGGCCGAGATCAACCGGCCGCTCCTGCTCAATCAGATCGAGACGGTCACCGTGTCGACGTCGCGGCCCATCGTGTTCGATCGCTACCGCGACATCCGGGCCACGGGCAGCTTCATCCTGATCGATCCGGCCACCAACTTCACCTCCGGCGCGGGTATGATTATCGACGCGCTGCGCGAGGATCGCGCGGCGGCGCACAAGCCGGGCGTCGCCGAGCGCCTGGCGAGCATCGCGCGCGGCGCCGGGTCGCACGCCGAGGCGGTCGAGGCCCTCGATCGCGCGCTCGAGGATTTACTTAAGTAGTGTCCGGCTTCAGCCGGACGTCCGCGCACCGTATGACGAATTCCGCTGTCGAGATGAACGCGAAGGACGCGGGCGCGCTGATTGGCGAGACGCTCGCCGAGGCGAAGACGCCGTGCGTCACCTCGAGCTTTCAGGCCGAGGACGTCGTGCTGGTCCACCTGCTCGTGTCGGCCAGGCCAGACATCCCGGTGTTGTTCCTCGACACGTTCCATCACTTCGCGCAGACGCTCGCGTATCGCGACGAGATGGCGGCGCGCTGGAAGCTGAACCTGGTCAATCTGCGTGCACCCGAGCCGTCAGTCGGCCTGTGGCAGAAGAGCACCGACGACTGCTGCGCGCGTCACAAGGTGGGACCGCTTTTTGGCGCGCTCGAAGCGTACGACACGTGGTTCACCGGCCTGCGGCGCGAGCAGTCACCCTCGCGCGCCAACCTGCAGTACGTCGAGCCGTTTAATCTCAAGTCGGGCAAGGTCCTGCGCAAGGTGAGTCCGCTCGCGATGTGGACGACGAAAGACGTGTGGCAGTACGCCAAGGCCTACGACATACCACTCTTGCCGCTCTACGAGCTCGGCTACTCGAGCATCGGCTGCGAGCCCTGCACCTCGCTGCCGCTCGACCCGTCCGATCCGCGCTCGGGACGCTGGGCCGGCCAAAAGCTCGAGTGCGGGATTCACATACAGCCCACGAAGGCCTGACGGATCCGCGCTGTTCTCAGACCTCGGGCGACTGTTGCCATTACTTCGCGCGGCCTTTCAAGCCCTGGGCGATCGTTGGGATCTTGTAAATCGTCTTCGCGTTGTTTCTATAACCCGGCGCGAGAGCAAATTCCCCGCCATTCGGGGCGACGGCGCCAGAACCGACGACGTAGAGCGTCTTTTTGTCGGGCCCGGAAAAGGCGACGGTAATCACGCTCCGCGGCGTCGGAATAGTGCCCAAGTGTTTCCCTTCGGGGCTCATCACTTGAACGCCACCACTGGCTGTGACGTAGATACGGCCGACCGAGTCCACGGTCATGCCGTCGCCACCACCGCCTTCGAACTTTACGAAGTCCCGGCGGTTGGTGGGCGTCCCATCGGGCTGAATATCGAACCGAATAAGTCCCCCCATATTGGTCATGTAGAGCGTCTTCTCATCGGGACTCAGCATGATCCCGTTCGAGCCGGCATTCTCTCCAACACTCACAGGCTTGCCGCCGGGTTGAAGGTAGAAGGTCATTCCGCCCCCGTTGAAATAGACGGTGCCGTTCCTGCTGACGGTGAGATCGTTGAGTCGTAGCGCCGGCGAGCCGTTGATATTTTCTGCCAGAACCTTCCGATCCTTCTCAGGGTAAATGATGGCCACTTTCGTTGGCTCCGTACACGGCAGAGGGGCCCGACCCGGATCCGTACATGTTCTCTGTACCCCGATGATTCGGCCCTCGGCGTCGATGGCGATGGCGCCTGTCCCATGCGTGTCCTTCACATAGACGGAATCCCAGTCGTTTCTGTCAAGCTTGCGAATGATGCTGGGCTGTTCCTGGGCGAACAACAGTCCGCCATCGGATGTCCCCACGATACCGTCGGCATTATCGGCTCCCTGCCAGACCAGTCGCCACGTCGCGCCTGCCGCGATGACCCCGGGAATTCCCGTCACCGTCACTTCCTTCGCCTGAGACGGCTGAGGCGGCGGCGCTGGCTCTTGTGCGGCACCTCGGCCGCCCCGGGCACCCGCTGGCTGCTGTTGCTGTGGGGCTGCCTGAACCAAGACCAGAGACGCTGCCAGAAGACACCATATGGTCATCACCATCGTTTTCAATTTCATAGATCCTCCAGTGGGCTCTCGGCCAACGCCAAAACCCAAAGCGCGTGTCGGCGGGCCAGTTCAGGGCTCGACGCCGGCCTCCATCTCGCCGTCCCAGCGCGCGGTAGACGCCACGTGGATCCCCACCTGATCGAGCAGGCGCGCCGCCGACCACGTGACGATGTCGTCCACGGTCTGGGGACGGGTGTAGTAAGCGGGCATGGGCGGGCAGATCACCGCGCCCATCCGCGACAGCTTGAGCATGTTCTCGAGATGGATGTCGCTCAAGGGCGCTTCGCGGACGGCGAGCACGAGCTTGCGACGCTCTTTGAGGATGACGTCGGCCGCGCGGTGGATGAGCGTGTCGCCGAAGCCGTGGGCGATGGCCGCCAGCGTGCGCATGCTGCACGGCACGACGATCATGCCGTCGGTCAGAAACGATCCGCTCGCGATCGCCGCGCCCTGGTCGGTCGGCGCGTAGACGCACGTCGCCAGCCGCTGCACATCCTCGGGCGCAAACGACGTTTCGTGGACGAGGGTCCGCGCCGCCCACTTGCTCATCACCAGGTGCGTCTCGACGTCGGTCTCCTGCAGCATTTGCAGGAGCCGCACGCCGATGAGGGTGCCGGTGGCGCCGGTCATCGCGACAATCAGCCGCCGAGGTGCCTCCATCGCTGGCCATCCTACCATCGCCCCGCGCGAGGGGTGGGAAAAGGGCGCCACCCGGGTGGCCCAGGAATATGCTGGATTGGGACAATCGCTGGATCCGGCACACCATTCCCAGATGGTATAGTCTCAAGGATTTCGGGGAGGAACCCTATGAAGGCCAGCTTGCTCCGCACCACGTTGACGGCAGTCATTATCGCCCTTGGAGCCCCGCCGGCGTTCGCGCAGGTCGACATCAGCGGCGACTGGGCCTCGCGGAACCACGAGGACCAGCCCCACCGCGGGCCGGGCGCCGAGTTGGGTGACTACACGGGGCTGCCGATTAACGAAGCCGCCCGCCAGAAGGCGACGCACTGGGACGCGTCGATCCTCTCGTTGCCGGAGCGGATGGCACAGCCGCATCCGGGCGCGTACTTCATGAGGGGCCCCGGGCCCAACCTGCGCATCACCAAGCGCATCGACCCGGTCAGCCAGGTGCTCGTCGCCTACACGATTGAGGCCCCCTTCGGGCGAGCCGACCGGATTATCTGGATGGATGGCCGGCCCCGTCCCTCGGAGCACGCCGAGCACACGTGGCAGGGCTTTTCCACCGGCAAGGTGGACGGCAACCGGCTCACGATCACGACGACGCACTTGAAGTACGGCGTGATTCAAAGGAACGGCGTGCCCGCCAGCCCCAAGGCGACCCTGACGGAGCACTTCCTGCGCCACGGCGACGAGCTCACGCTCGCGGTCATCGTGCACGACCCGGTCTACCTCGATGAGCCCTTCATCCGGACGAGCAGCTGGGTGCGATCGTCGAACGTCAACCCCGACCAGCGCTGGGTCTTCGAGGTCGTCGACGAGATCGCGGGCCACAGGCCCGGCTACGTCCCGCACTACCCCTTCGGCACCAAGCAGGAGGAGTTCGGGCAGAAGCACGGCCTGCCGTTCGAGGCGACGCAGGGCGGCAAGGCCACCATCTACCCGGAGTACGAGCTCAAGCTTCGCGAGCTGCTGCGGCAGATGGCGACGCCGCGGCCGGCGGCGCCGGCACCTTCACGATAGAGCGCCTGGAGGCCATGCTATGAGCGCGACGCTTCGATTGCCCCGACGGGGATCGTTCGGGCTCCGTCTTCTCTTCCTCATCATCCTCCCAGGGGTCGCGCTGCTGTCGATGCCGGTGGCGTTCGGCCAGCAGCACGTCAGCACGATCAGCCTCGAGCCGGGCGAAACGCTCGTCGTCGACGGCATCGAAGTGTTGCCGGTCCAGGGGAAGATCTACATGCTGGTCGGCGGGGGCGCCAACGTCACCGTGCAGATCGGCGAGGAAGGCGTCGTGGTGGTGGATACGGGCGCGGCGGGCCAGAGCAAGCGGATTATCACGGCTATCCGCCGCCTGACCAACAAACCGATCCGGACGATCGTCAACACCAGCGCCGATCCGGATCACGTCGCCGGCAACGCCGCCTTTGTCGAAGCCGCGGGTGGGCCCCGAGGACCCGGCACCGCCACTCCGCTCGGCCCGAACGCCGGAGCGGAAATGATCTCGACCGAAGAGGCGTACAACCGGATGCTCAACGGCGGCCCGGGGCGCCCCGAGATGCTCGGCGACGCCCTGCCGCGCTCGACGTTCTTCACGCCGCGGAAGGATATCTACTCCAACGGCGAGGGGATCGCGCTGCTCTTCCAACCGAGAGCCCACACCGACGGCGATCTCCTGGTGCACTTCCGCGGATCGGACGTGGTCGCCGCCGGCGACGTGTTCAACACGACCAGCTACCCGGCGATCGACACGGCGCAGCGCGGGAGCATCAACGGCGTCATCGCCGCGCTGAACACGCTCATCGAGGTGACGATTCCCGAGCGGAACCAGATGGGCGGGACGCGCGTGATTCCAGGCCACGGGCGCATCAGCAACGAAGCCGACCTGGTCGACTACCGCGACATGCTCACGATCATTCGCGATCGCATCCGCGACGCGGTGGGCAAGGGGATGACGCTCGAGCAGGTGAAGGCGGCCCGGTTCTCTCTTGAGTACGACGGCCTCTACGGCGCCACGACCGGCCCGTGGACGACGGACATGTTCACCGAGGCGATCTTCCGCGAAATGACCGCCTTGCGGCCGGCGCCGCCTCAGCGCGGGGCCACGCCTCAACGCGGAACGACACCTCAGCGAGGGACCACACCTCAGAGGGGAGCGACACGATGAACCGCACACGTGCTCTCACCGGAGCGGTGCTCGTCGCGGGCGTCCTCGGTGCCGTCACATCGGCCGCGCCCCAGGCGCCCCAGGCACCGGCGGGCCGCGGTCAGGCGCCGGCGGCGACGCCGCGCTCGGTGGCGCCGACCGATTTCACGGGAAACTGGGTGAGCGTCATCACCGAGGACTGGCGCTTCCGCATGGTCGCGCCCCCCGTCGGCGACGTCGGCAGCGTGCCCGTGAGCAACGAGGGCCGCATGACGACTCAGTCGTTCGATCCGGCTCGTGACGTCGCAGCCGGCGAACAGTGCAAGGCGTACGGCGCGGCCGGCATCATGCGCATGCCGACGCGGCTCCGCATCTCCTGGGAAAACGACACGACGCTGAAGGTGGAGACCGACGCGGGCACACAAGTGCGCCTCTTTCAGTTCGGCAATGTGCCCGCCCCCGCGGGCGGGCCGCAGTGGCAAGGCCACTCGGTGGCGCGGTGGGAAACCATGGCCGAGGGCCAGGGCCAGCCGGGCGGCGGCGGCGGCCGCGGTGGCGCGCCGGCCTTGAGCGGCGCCCTGCGCGTGGTGACCACGAACCTTCGCCCAGCGTACCTGCAGCGGAACGGCGTCCCCTATAGCAGCCGGACCGTTCTGACCGAATCCTTCGATGTCGTCAGCGACAACGCCGATCGGTGGCTCATCCTGACCACGGCGGTGACCGATCCGGTGAACCTGGCGCAGCCGTACACGACGACCACGCACTTCAAGAAGGAACCCGACGGCTCGAAGTGGAGCCCTCGGCCGTGCGAGGTCAGCCAGCCCATCAGGGGCCGCGGCTGATTCCATTCTGACTGCTACCTAGACGCCTCAAGCGCGTCGTTCCACTTCGGCAGGATCTCCACGCGCGCCGCCGAGCGGAACACCATCAGAAACTGCTTGCCGTCCGGCGTCTGATCGAAGTTGCGACGCAGGTTCGGCTGCACGAACCCCGAGATCGGCAGCTCTCGAGGCCGGCCGAACATCACGAGTCCGTTCTGGAAGGTGACGGCGAACATGCGCTGGCCGGTCTGATAGTAAATCTCCGTGAGGTCGCCGGTCGACACATATCGCGCATCGCGCCCAGCCTCGACGACGGTCTTGCGTTCGGCGCCGCCGAGCGACTGGACGACGATTCGGACCTTGTCCCAGCTGGCGGCAAGCGCGGTCTTCGCATCGATCAGCGTGAACAAGACGGCGTTTCCGCCGGGCAGCATCTGTGGGCCGTAGGCCAGCTCGCCGTCCTTGACGGTGACGATCGTCTCCGCCGTTCCGCCGCTTGCCGGCACGCGCAGGATGCCCTTCGGCCCCTGACCGACGAGGAGCGTGTCGTTCGACGCCCAGCTCATGCCGAACGGATTGTCGGCCTCGCCGATGGTCGTCGCGGCGCCGCCGCTCACGGCGATGCGCTTGAGCATCCGATCGGCGCCAGACCAAAACGCCATCGAGCGGCCATCCGGAGAAAAGACGGGGCTCGAGACGCCCTGCGCGATCGCGGTTCCCGCAATCTCGACCGGCTGACCGTCACCGACGGTCCTCATGAACAGTCGCGCGTTCGCGACGTACGCGAACCGCGTGCCGTCGGGCGACATGGCCACGACCTGCCGGTCGGCATTCGTGAAGGCCTGATCTACGGGCAGCGTGATCCCTTGAGATCGAGGCGTCTGCGCCGCGATGGTCGCGACGAGGGTGCAGATGAGCAACGCAGGTGCGAGTCGGCGCGTAGGAGTCCTCCGCGGAGACCGAGTTAATCGCGCATCAGGCGAACACACGGAATTATACGAGGCAATGGCTGCAACGCTACGGTGAGGCTGGGTTGCGGAAACTGCCATCCCTGACGCCGATTCTTCGATAAGGACCGACAGCACGGGCGGAAATCTGAAGTCTCAAGCCTGAAGTCTCAAGTGTGAACGGTCGGCGATCCGACTAACGGCCGACGAGGCGCAGGCGAACCCCTCCATTGACGAGCCGCGGCGAGCCGATCGTCGTCGGCAGCGTGCCCACGAAATACTCCCGATCGAACAGATTCTGCACCCCGAAGAACACGTCAACGTTCCGCACGATCGTGCGCGACACCGCCAGATCGACCGTTGTGTAACCCGGTAGGCCGGGATCCGAATACCCCGGCACAATTCGCGCGTTCTGATCGTCGTCAAACTGGCGGCCGATCATCTGCACGCCGAGCGAGACGCTGGCAAAGCGGGGATTCGCGTACGCCGCGTGGATCGACCCGCGGTGCCTGGGAACCTGCGCCAGGGTCTTGCCGACAAGCGCCGGACTCGCCGCAGCCTCCTCGACGGTCGCGCGGTCGAAGAGGTACCCGCCGCTCACACGCCAGAACGAGCCGAGCCGGTACTCGACCGAATTCTGAACCCCCCAGATGCGCGTGCGGCCCAGGTTCTGCCGCTGCTGCGTCGTGAGCGCCGGGGTCGTGCTGATAGTGACATTCGAGACCGGGTTCTCCACCCGATTCTCGAACCAGGTCGTGCGTACCGTCAGGTTGGCCCAGGGCGTCACGGTGACACCAGCTTCGCCACCCTTCAGGCGCTCGGGCCCGAGTTGATCGTTGGCGCGTGTGAGCACCGCGCCCACCCGGAACTGCCGGTACAGCTCGTTGAGCGTCGGCGCGCGGAAGCCCGAGCCCACGCTGCCCCACACGCTGACGCGATCCGATACGCGATAGAGGGCGCCCACCCGCGGGCTGACGACCGTGTCGTCCCGCTCCGGCAGGAACAAATTATTGTTCGCCGTCGGCGTCCCTGAGGGAAAGTTCGTCTCTAGGTTGTGCGCGTCGTAGTTGCGCCAGCGATCGAGGCGCGCGCTCACCGTCACGGCCAACGCCGGCAGCACCGTGACGATGTCCTGCACGAACGCCCCCACGCTTTTCTGCGTGCCGCCCGACACGCGTTCGAGCGTCACCGCCGTGCCGGTTGTCGTGTCGAGCGCCCGTTCCTCGCTGTCGCCGTCCACCCAGCGCCAGTCGGTGCCGATCTGCACATCGTGACTGGAGCCAAACGCGCGGGACCATTGCACCATGCCGCCAACGCCCCTGGTCGGCACCTTCTGGAGCAGCGTCATGCGCCCGATGCTTCGGAGAGGCGTCGCGGGCGGCACCGCCAGGAAGTTGCTGTGGAAGGTCTCGAAGTCGGTGAAGACGCGCGCCTGCAGATCGCTCTGGTCCGGCAGCAGGAGGCGCACGCCGGCGCTCGCCGAGTTCCATCGCGTGTCGTTGGCCTCCCCGGGGCGGTTGGGGTCGGTGGTGCTGGCCTTGGCGTTCTGCCGGCTCTCGCGGAAGCGGCCGGCCCGCAGGAACCCGTTCACACCGGGCCTGGGCGTGTACTCGAGCTTCAGATTCACGTTGCTGAACTCGACGGTGGCCTTGTTGTCGACGAGCCCGCGCTCGTTTGCCACCACGATCGGGAAGCCGTCAGTGTCGAACACGCTGCCGTCAAGCGTCGCGCCGAGGTTGCCCCAGACATCGCTCGCCAAGAAATCGAACTTCCGACTGTGGTTGTTGCCGTACTGAGGGCTCAACTCGAGCGTCCGCCGCGAGGGCCGGCTCGGGACGATGTTAATGACGCCGCCCATCGCGTAGTTGCCGTACAGGCTCGAGCTCGACCCCTCCACGATTTCGATGCGGTCGGTGTTGTCGAGCGGCACGCGCGTCCAGTACACCCAGCCGCCGAACGGATCGTTGAACGGCATGCCGTCGAGAAGGACCAAGGTGCGGCTGACGCCGCTCGGACCGATGCCGCGCAGCGACACGCCCTGCGACGTGGGATGGGACGACAGGCTGCTCGTCCGGCGGAACAAGCTGAACGTCGGTACCTGACGCAGGACATCGTCGGCCACGACGGCCGGCGACTGCGCGATCTCGTCGCGGCCGATGATCTGCACGCTCGCGGGCACGTCGGCGACCGACTGCTCGCTGCGCGTCGGCGTCACGGTCACCGTTTCGAGGAGCGGCGCCACGGCGAGTACGATCGTCAGGTCGCGTCCGCGGTCCGCGTCGGTCACGCGCCGGCTTTCCTCCTTGAAACCGCCGGCACGAACGATCAAGGTGAGTTCGCCGCTTCCAGAAGGCTCGACAGTGAACCGGCCGTCCGGACCGGTCACCATCTGCCGATCGGCACCCGCCGCCGTGCGCACAACCACCACCGCGCTCGGCACGGCGGCGCCGCTCGCGTCACGCACGACACCGCTAAAGGAGTTTGCTTGAGCGGCCGCCAACAAGGCGCCCACCAGGATCCACGTAGTCACGGCTGCAGATTATAGGCCCTCAACCGGTGTTCGAGGCGAAATTGCAGCGGATCTGGACCCTGGCTTTGGTAATATACCGACGCGGGAATCGTGTAGAGATGAGCCTCCGATCTGTTGCCGTCATCGCCTTGGTGATTCCTCTGGGACTGGACCTTTACATAACGGTCTCAGCGGACAATCCTCTCACCGCCGCACCTCTCTCCGCCGCAACGATCGAACTGGAGCAGCGGCCGTCGAACGCCTTGGTGATTCCCCTGGGACTGGACCTCTACATGCCGGTCCCAGCGGACAATCCCCTCACCGCCGAAAAGATCGACCTGGGGCAGCGGCTGTTCAACGACCGGCGCCTCTCGCGTGATGGTTCAATCTCGTGCCAGTCATGCCACGAGCCCGCGCGCGCGTTTTCCGATGGTCGCGCCGCGCCCGTGGGCGTCTTCGGGCGCACGGGAAACCGCAACTCGCCGGCGCTCATCAATCGTGGCTACGGGCGCACGTTCTTCTGGGACGGCCGCAGTCCATCGCTCGAAGATCAAGTGCTCAAACCGATCCAGGACCCGAGAGAAATGGATCTCACGCTGGACCAAGCCGCCGCGCGTGTCGGTCTCGATGCCGTGACGATCTCGCGAGCGTTGGCGAGCTATGTCCGCAGCATTCTGTCCGGCGATTCGCCCTACGATCGGTTCGTGAACGGCGATCGCAGCGCCTTGTCGGCCGACGAGCAGCGAGGGCTTCAGGTCTTTCGCGGGAAAGGCGACTGCGAGGTCTGTCACGCCGGCCCGACTTTTTCCGACGAGGAGCTCCACAACACCGGCATCGCGTGGCGCCCTTCGACACGTTCAGGGCAGGGGGGTGCGCTCGCCGACCGGGGTGCCGGTCAGGGTAACTTCAAGACGCCGACGCTCCGCGAGGTCGCGCGCACCGCACCCTACATGCACGACGGCAGCCTGCAAACCTTGGAAGGGGTCGTGGACTTCTACGACCGCGGTGGCCGGCCCAACCCCAACATCGATCCCGAGCCTCACCCGCTCCGTCTCTCGGTCGAAGAGAAGCAGGCGCTTGTCGCGTTCCTGAAGTCGCTCTCGGGCACGATCCGCGAGGGTCGGCCGTAGGAGCGAAAGCGGCCTCGCCGAAGGCTCTCAGGCCACCTCCGCGAAGACGCCAGCCACTCATCCCTGCTAGTTGGTCGCCGCAGGCGGCTTCGACTGAATCGTCTTCAGATTTTCGGCGAACGTCTGAATCGGGCCGTGGACGGGAACGGCCTTGTCGACCCTCAGCTTCCGATCCGCGACATTCTGCCTGTAGTTGTCTCCCCACGGATGCTGGATCCACCCGGCGTCGTACAGGTCGGCTTGAATCAGCATCCGATCGCGCGGGACGTAGCCAATAAGCAGCGTCCCCGCGTGGATGTTGTCCTTCACGTGATAGAGCTGCAGCTCCATCGAGCGGTCCTTGAGCGTCAGCGTGTCGTCTACGGTCTCGATCTCGAGCGGTTTCGGGTTCTTCGCGAGCGCATCCGAAACGATGGTGTGCGGGCGCTCGACGAGCCACTTGAAGAACTCTTCGTTCCCCTTGTGGGTGATGATGGTCAGCCCTTCGGCAACCGCCACACGCAGACCACCCGAGTGATCGAAGTGGTGATGCGACACGATGGCGTGCGTGAGCGGCTTGGGGCTGAGCGTCCTGGCCTTGGCGATGACGGCCGACGATCGCACGTCGTTCTGCGGCACTTCGAAGAGCACCAGGTGGTCGTCGAACTCGAACACGATGCTGCGATGGTTGCCCGATCCGGCGAGCCACCAGATCCCGCGGCCGACCTGCTGCGCGTCGACGGTTGCCGGTGCAATGGCCGGCGGCACGGCCGCTGACTTCACCGCATCGGGCGCGGCGAGATCGCCGGCGTCGCCATCGATCGTGTTCTTCGACACCTCGATGTCGGCCTGCACGTACTTGTCGATCTTCGTCGTCAGCCGCTTCGGCAGCTTCAGGCCGCTCACCTCTTCGTAGTTGGAGAAGGTCGTCTCGATTGCGACGTCACCCAGATTGTTGTGATAGCTCATGGAGACGACGCGGGTCGGGAGCTTTGTGATGCCGTCGATGGCCAGCGTCACGACATCGCCCTTGGCCGTTGTCACGTCAACGACCTGCTCGATGCCCAACTGGTGCAGGTTCCCGACTTTCGCGCCCGGATCGAGGGCTGCGCGAACGGCGGTGATTGGATGGTGCAGCATCTCGAGGCGCCGGTCGCGCGCCACCATCTCCGCGACTCGAGCCGCCATGGCGTCGGGCGCCACGTTGAACCCGACGTCGCCGTCGATGCCGAAGTTCTGCCGCTGGACCGTGGCGGCCGCAAACGGGAACTGCGCCGTTCGAACCTGCTCGAGCCGCATCCGCCCGTTTGCCGGATCGGTCGTCCGCTTGAACTCGGTCACCTTCCAGACCCTCAGCTCGGCGTCCGGCGTCAGGTTTTGCCCGACGTTGGGGTTCGTCCCTTCGCCTTCGATCGTCAGCGTCTTGACCGCCTGGACGCGGTCCCTGCCGCCCAACGCCTCGGCGGCGTCGTTCACTACCTGCATTTCCGGCGGTGTCTGCGTGCAGGCGCCCGCGAGCGCAACGGCCAAGGCGATCAGCATCTTCTTCATATGGTGCGCTCCCGATTCAGGTCCGCCTCAAGGCGGACCCTGCGGCTGTCGAGAAGCAGTGTCCGCCTTCAGGCGGACCCAGCAAATTCGATGCGGAGTATGGGTGGCGGTGGACCACGTGTCAAGTTAGGCTATGCCCATGAAAGCGATTCGCGTGCACGCGTTCGGCGGACCGGAGGTTCTGAAGTACGAAGACGTCCCTGAGCCGACACCGAAGCCGGGCGAGGCCGTCGTGAAGATCGACGCCGCAGGCGTGAACTTCATCGATATCTATCAAAGGACCGGTACCTACAAGGCTTCTCTGCCGCTGACGCTCGGACAGGAAGGGGCCGGCACGATCACCAAGGTCGGCGCCGACACAGCTGGCGTCCAGGTCGGCGACCGCGTGGCCTGGGCCGGCGTGGTTGGCAGCTACGCCGAAAGCAACGCCGTTCCCGTGGATCGGCTCGTGCCGCTGCCGCAAGGCGTCACCACCAAACAAGGCGCGGCGACGATGCTGCAGGGGATAACGGCGCACTATCTCGCGTGCTCGACCTACCCACTGAAGTCGGGCGACACCTGCCTGGTGCACGCGGGGGCCGGCGGCGTCGGCCTGCTGCTGACGCAGATTGCGAAGCTGCGAGGCGCGCGGGTGATCGCGACGGTCTCGACCGAAGAGAAAGCCGCGCTCTCGCGCGGCGCGGGCGCCGATGAAGTCGTGCTGTACACGAGCCAGGATTTCGAGGAGGCGGTCAGGCAGTTCACCGGCGGGAAGGGCGTGCAGGTCGTCTACGAGTCGGTGGGCCAGACGACGTTTGCCAAGAGCCTGAATTCGCTGGCGCCTCGC
>Ga0156278_1025_pt1 | contig 36847 bp, 35 predicted proteins | sample RifCSPlowO2_12_FD_107927 | JGI IMG/M metagenome (GOLD analysis project Ga0156278, IMG submission 107927) | Acidobacteria bacterium RIFCSPLOWO2_12_FULL_65_11
GGGGGACGGCCAACGGTGCGAACGTGGTCTGGCCCATCAACCGGGAGGGGAGATAGCCATGGAACAGATGCCCTATCGCCCGGAGATGGACACGGTCATGACTCAACCCACACCAGCCGCGGCGCTGCGCAGCTCGACCACGACCTCGGAGGTCGTGCAGAGTGACTGGCGCCAGCAGTTGCCGACACTGCGGGGCGAGCGCGTAACGCTGCGACAGTTGCGAACCTCCGACGCGGCGTCGCTGTTCGCGATGCTGTCAACCGAGGAGGTGGCGCGGTTCATCTCGCCGCCGCCGACGACCGTCGAAGGCTTCGAGCGCTTCATCGCGTGGACCCTGCGGCAGCGGAGCGGCGGCACCTACGCGTGCTTCGCGGTCACCGTGCAGGGATACGACACCGCAATTGGCATTTTCCAGATTCGCGAGCTGGAGCCGGGGTTTGGTACCGCGGAATGGGGCTTTGCCATCGGATCGGGTTTCTGGGGAACCGGTGTCTTTCAGGAAGGAGCAACACTCATGGTGAATTTCGCATTCGAGACAGTTGGTGTGCATCGCCTCGAGGCGCGCGCGGCGGTGAAGAACGGCCGCGGCAACGGCGCGCTCCGCAAGATGGGCGCCGTCCAGGAAGGGCTGCTGCGGCGGTCGTTCCTGCGCAACGGCGAGTATCTGGATCAGAACCTGTGGACGATCCTCGACGAGGACTGGCTCTTGGCCAAGTACATCTGGGAAGGATCGATCCAGTAATTAACTTCCTACGAACCGCCGGTCGCAAACATCAGCGTCCAGGGTTTGAGCGGCTGTTTGTCAATCCCGAGGATTCCTTCCTGCAGTTCGACCTTCATGGTGCGGAAGCGTTCGAGCGGCTGCGCGAATCGCAGCACGAGCACACGGCGGGCGGCGTCGTACTGCGTCGTGAACTCGGCGGTCTGCGTCGCGGGCTCGCCCTGGTCGATGCGTTGCGACTCGAGATACGACACGCGTAGGTGGTCTTTGACGGTCGCCTGATCGATGTCGCGCGAGAATTGAATCCGGACAGTCGTCGTCAATAACACGTCCGACTCGTCCTCGGTCGGCGCGCTGAAGACCACCTCGGGCGCCGGCCCCGCCGGCACGCGAATGGGATCATCGGCCGGTGTCTCGGCCGTCGGCCTGGCGACGGTCAGGCTTCCCGCATCCGCCTCGATCCAGATGAGTCCTCGCCGCTGTTGCACCTTGCCCGAGACTCTGACCCATCGGTTGGTATCGAGCCGCGCATCGAGTCCGAGCTCGACGTCCCGGCCTGCGTCTCTGGCCTTGGGCTGAATATTGCTGACCCACAGCGCCGCGTCGGCCGATCGCACGACGAAGTCGTAGCGGCTTCGGCCGGGCGCGTCCGGCAGCTCGCCGAGAAGGTTCCGACCGCTGAACTGTCCCGTGACCGTCACCTTCTGATCGCGATACTGCGCCGGATGGAGGACGATTGCGCGAATCGATGGGGTCGGAGGCGGCGCGGCTGAGGTAATCGCGGTCGCCACGATCGCGGTTGTCTCACCGGGCCTGGGCCACGCACCTTCGGGGTCGATGCCAAACGACGCGCGCAGATCGCGACCGGCAAACTGCGGATCGTCCGGCTTCATACGGCCGAGATCCCAGAACTCGCCGCGAATCTCGTCAACGCCGTCGGGTGCGTTTCCTGTTGTGACAATGAAGATCGATCCTGCTTCGTCGGACACGTGGAGCTGTCCGTTCTGCAGAGCGACGGTGCCGAGGATGACCACTTGGTGGAGATGGTAGAAGCCGGGATAGGCCAGGAGCGCCGCGATGTTGGTCGCGCGGCGTGCCGCCGGCTGCGCGGACGCAGTCGCCGCGATGACCACGAGAAGGAAGGCGGCTCGTTTCAGCACATCAAGCGAGGATCGGTTACGGTGAATCTTAGCATGGGCCTTTTGGGTCGCTTTGCTACAATCAGGCTCGTTTGTTGTGAAAACTTCGAACAAAGCCGCCAAGGGCAAGCAGAGCCTCGATCAGGTCTCCGAGCTGACCACCAATCGTCTGTCGCTTTACCTGCGGTGCCTCAACGTGCTCGAAGGCGCCGGCGAGCAGACGGTGTCGTCACGGAGCCTCGCCGAGAAGTTCCATCTGAACGCCGCCCAGATTCGCAAGGACCTGGCGTATTTCGGCGAGTTTGGCGTTCGCGGCGTCGGCTACTACGTCGGGGACCTCAAACGGCATCTCCGGCAAATCCTCGGACTCGATCGGAAACTGCGCGTCGCGATCATTGGCGCAGGCAACCTCGGCCTGGCGCTCGCCGACTATCCCGGATTCCGGCAGGAGGGCTTCGAGATCGCCGTGCTCTTTGACACGCTGCGGGAGAAGGTGGGGCAGACTTCACGTGGCGGCGTGCCGATCCACGACGTCGCAGACCTGACGACGCTTACCCGCTGCGACGGCATCCAAATCGCCGTGATCGCCGTCCCCGAGGCCGCCGCGCAACATGTCCTCAATCTGGTCGTCGCGGCAGGCATCAGGGCGATCCTGAATTTCTCGCCCGGCACGCTCGACGTACCGCCGGGGGTCAAGCTCAAGAGCGTCGATCTGACGGTCTCGCTCGAGAGCCTGTCGTTTTTCCTGGCACAAGGCGAGGGATGAGCAAACGAAGAGTGACGGGTCGGCGACGCTTACGCGGCCGAGAGCTCACGCATGTCGATGAGCGAGGTCGCATCGCGATGGTTGACGTCGGCAGCAAGTCGGTCACCGATCGCGAGGCGATCGCACGTGGGTCGATCGCAATGTCCCGCGAGGCGCTTCGCCTGATCCGATCCGGCCGGGTAAGCAAGGGCGACCCACTCCAGGCCGCGAGGCTCGCAGGGATCATGGCCGCCAAGCAGACCTCGGCGCTCATCCCGCTGTGCCATCCGCTGCCGCTCTCGAAAGTGCAGGTCGAGCTGACGCCGACCGCGCGCGGCTACACCATCGAGGCCCGCGTCCGCACCACGGCGCAGACCGGCGTGGAGATGGAGGCGCTCACCGCCGTGGCCGTCGCCGCGCTCACGATCTACGACATGGTCAAGGCCGTCGATCGATCGATGGTGATTGGAGACATCCGGCTGCTGTTCAAGAGCGGCGGGAGATCGGGCACGTACCGGAGAGCATGAGATTGCAGATTGTGGGTATTGTGGGTTTCAGATTTCAGATTGAGTGGGCTGGTTCGCCATGAATCTGCAGTCTGAAATCTGCATTCTGAAATGTCAGCCTCAGAACACTCTCGCTGAGGGAACCGGCCACCAGCGCACCTGGACCTTGCCAATGATGTACTTCTTCGGCACCATGCCCCAGTGGCGGCTGTCCGAGCTGTTGTTGCGGTGGTCCCCCATCACAAAGTCGTAACCCTCGGGGACGAGCTGCGGTCCCCAGTCGTCGTGGCTGCGGAAGTCGGCCGGCACGTAGTCGTCCTGGAGCGGGATGTCGTTGACATACACACGACCACCGACGATCCGCACCGTGTCGCCTTCCTCCGCAATGACACGTTTGACGAACGACTTCTCCGGATTGAGCGGGTAGTAGAGCATCACGATGTCGCCGCGCCGCGGCTCGCCGATCCGGTAGATCAGCTTGTTGACGATGAGCCGATCCTGATCTTCGAGGGTGGGCGCCATGCTCTGGCCTTCGACCCGGGCGACCTGGAAGCCGAAGGTCACAATCAGGGTCGCGTAGACCGCCGCCGATACCAGCGTCTTGACCCACGCAAACACTTCTTCCTTGACGTGCGCGAGGCGGACGGCGGCGCTCGCCCTCGTTACGCCGGAGCCTTCACCGAAGGCGGGGTCCTTCGGGGCAAGCCACGCCTCCGGGTCCGGCGGGGCGAAGTCTAGAGCTTCAGGTACTCCCGCAGCCGGCGCGTCTGCGCGCGGCTCACGGGGATCTCGCTCGACTTCTGGTCCCTCATCCGAAGGATATAGTTCCGGCTGAACCAAGGTACGATCTCCTTGATCTTATTGATGTTCACCAGGTGCGAGCGATGTACTCGCCAGAAAACGTTCCCATCGAGCCGCGCCTGCAGCTCGTCGAGCGTCCGATAGTTTGACGTTCCGGTGTGCTGGTTCGTCACGACCGTGATGCTGTCGTCGGAGAGCGAGGCGTACACAATCTCGTCGGCCTGCACGAGGAAGAACTTCTCGCCAACCTTGATGGCCAGCCGCTCGCGGCGGTTCTGGCGCTCGGCTACGAGCTCGACGATCTTCTCCAGCTGGGCGGTCATTAATACTCCGGGGACTCCTACCCCTCGGTCTCGTGCTGCGGGCACGTCCATCTCCCGGCCTGGCAATCCGGGGCGCGTTAGGCCCCGGTCCGCCTCGATACGCTTCCGTGCGCGCTCGACCGCCAACTCGAGCCGCGCCTGATCCACCGGCTTGAGGAGATAATCGACGGCGTTGATTTCGAACGCCTCGATCGCATGCCGGTCGTAGGCCGTGACAAAGATGATGTGCGAGGCGGCGCGGCTGTCGAGCATCCGTCGCGCGACCTCGAGCCCCGTCAGTCCCGGCATCTGGACGTCGAGAAAGACGACGTCGGGCTGCAACCGATCGATGGCCGTTAGGGCCTCGATGCCGTTCTCGGCCTGGCCGACGACTTCGACGCCGCTGATTCGTCCGAGCAGATAGCCGAGCTCGTCCCGCGCCGGCCGCTCGTCGTCGATCAACACCGCTGTGAGACCCATATTACGCTGTGACGCGCTCGGATACCGCAAGTTCTGGGATTTCCACGCTGGCCCAGGTCCCCTGGCCGGGGACGCTCCTGAGCTTGAGTTGGCAGCCCTCGCCGTAAATCGTCCGCAGCCGCTCGTTGACGTTGCTCAGCCCGATCCCGCCGCCAAAGGCCCGCTCCAGCCGCTCCTCGCTCATGCCCAGGCCGTCGTCGTGCACCTCGATGAGGGTGTGGCCGTGCCTGAGGTCGGTGCTGATGGTAATGCGCCCGCCGCCCACTTTGCGCGCCAGCCCGTGCTTGATTGAATTCTCGACGAGCGGTTGCAGAATCATGCTGGGCACGATCACGTCGAGCGTATCCGGACTGATGCGCTTGACCACCGTCAGCTGCGGGCCGAAGCGGATGGCCTCGATGTCGAGGTACTCGTCAACCGACTCGATCTCCTCGCGCAGGGTGACGAAGTGATCGGCGCTCCGCATGAGCCGGCGGAGCAGCCCCGACAGCTTCGTGATGAGCATGCGCGCCGTGTCCGGTTGCGTGCGGATGAGCGAGGAGATGGACGTCAGGGTATTAAAAAGAAAGTGAGGATTGATCTGATTGGCCAGCGCCTCGATCCTGGCCGCGAGCAGCAGTTTTTCCTGTTCCTGGAGCCGGTGCTCGATCCGGGCGTTATTCCAGATCTTGATCGGAGTGGCCACGGCAAGCACGGTGGCCAGGAGTACCACTATCAGCATCCACGGTGAGAGCGGCGGCACGCTGGGGTCTGGACTGGCTTGCCAGAGCTCGAAGATCCGCGCGTTCCAGCGCGCGCCCAGGACCAGCCGCAGCACCTCGAGACCGATCGGCGCCATCAGCAGGACGACTTGCCAGTCGACTGTGAGCGCACGGAGCATCTGCCATGCGCGGCGATGGAGACTGGTGAAGATGAACGGCGAGAAGTGCCAGATGGCCTCCTTCGGGCACAGCTCGCGCAGGCCGCCGGCCGCAAAGCCACAGCCGATCGCAAAGGGGAGCGCGATCCATTCGCCGGCGCCAAACGCCGGGAGGCCGACCAGGACGCCGACGGTGACCCCGGCGTAGGGACCGTCGATCAGTCCGGCGAGAAACGCACCCTCGAGCGTGAGGTCGGCGGCCTTGTACCCGAGCAGCAAACGGGCGGCGACGCCGGCTGAGAGGAGGATGCCAAGGCTCAGCGCGAACGTCAGGCGTTCGCGCGACGGCCGGTGTTCGGAAATCAGGAAGTGCCGGAACCGCCGGAACCGGACGAGGATGGTCGCCGAGGCGGCCATCAGGGCGAGCTTGAAGACCAGCGTGGTCAGCAGCACCTGATCGGCGGAGAGAAACGTCGGCCCGGCTCCAGGCATGATTTACATTGATCTTATCGGCCAGGTAAACTGAGAGCAATGGCCGTCCCACGTGATGCAGATAGGAGCCTTAGGCGACATTCACGGCGCTTTTGATGCGGTTCTGACCATCATGCAACGGCACCCGGAGGTGTCGCTCTGGGTGTCGGTGGGCGACGTGGCGAGCAACGACGGCGACTACTTCGAGCCCGTCGCGCCGCTCCACTGGATCAAGGGCAACAACGAAGATTTCGACGTGATCGCCGCGGCGCGGGCCGGAGGGCCGTTGGCGGGCACGATGCACTATCTGGCCAACGGTGGTCCGCATCACGTGGGTCCGTGGCGGGTGGCGGCGCTCGGGGGTACGTTCGCGCCCGGCTGGTACAACACGCCGGCGTCCCGCCTGCCACGGTCCACGGGCCGCAAGACCACCGCCACGTCACTCAAGCTGGGGAAGAACCGTGACGACAAGCGCCGGCATTTCGTGCGCGAGGAAGTCGTGGCCTGCAAGGCCCTGACGAACATCGATCTGTTCCTCACGCACGAGGCGCCGCGACCCTTCTATCCGGCCGGCCGCCGCATCGACGCCGGCAAGACCGTGCTCAACGACGTGATGGCCTCGATGCGTCCACGCCTGCATCTGTTCGGTCACCATCATGAGTTCACCGATTCGGTGCGGCAGGGCGTGCGCTCTATCGGGCTCGATGTCGTGACCACTTCGTATCTGCTCGTCGACGCCGGCACTTTCAAGTGCGAGCGCATCGATACGTGATGCAGCCCTTCATTGACGCTCTCGCGTCCCGTGTGCTCGTCTGCGATGGCGCGATGGGCACGATGCTCTACACCAGGGGCGTCTTCATCAACAAGAGCTTCGACGCGCTGAACCTCACCGATCCCGATCTCGTGGCGAGAGTGCACCAGGAGTACGTGAGCGCGGGCGCCGATCTTGTCGAGACGAACACGTTTGGTGCCAACCGGATCAAGCTGGGATCGTTCGGGATTGCGGAGAGCCTGGCCGCCATCAACGCGGCTGGCGTGGCCATTACCAGGCGAGTGGCCGCCGATCGCGCGTACGTCGCCGGCGCGCTGGGGCCGCTCGGTCTTCGCATCGAGCCGTGGGGGAAGATCAGCGTGGATGAGGCGCGCGGCTATTTCCGCGAGCAGGCACAGGCGCTCGCAGCCGCCGGGGTCGATCTGTTCGTCCTCGAGACGTTCCGCGACCTCAACGAGATGGGCGCGGCGATCGACGCCGTTCGAAGCGTCTCCGATCTGCCGATTGTCGCGCAGATGACGACCGAGGAGGATGGCAGCACGCTCGACGGCACGCCGCCCGAGCGCTTCGCGCCCGAGATCGAGCGGCGCGGCGCAACCGTCATTGGCCTCAACTGCGCGGTGGGACCGGCGCCGATGCTCGAGACTATCGAGCGGATGGCGGCAGTGACGACGATGACCCTGTCCGCGCAGCCCAACGCCGGCATGCCGCGCGACGTCGAGGGACGCAACATTTATCTCTGTTCGCCCGAGTACATGGCGTCCTACGCCCGTCGCTTTGTCCGGCACAACGTGCGGATCGTTGGCGGCTGCTGCGGCACGACGCCGGAACACATCCGTCAGATCAAGGCGGCGGTCGGCGCCCTCGCGCCCGGCGGCAAGAGACCTGCCCGGAGCGCCGTCGCCGGTTCGACGCGGCTCACCGTCGGCCCTGACCCTTCGGCGAGCTCAGGGTTGCCCCGAGCCACGACGTCGAGCGATGAGCCTGCCGAACGGGTCGAAGGGGTGCCGCGGGAGAAGAAATCCCGACTGGCGCGGCAGATGGCGCTCGGGCGGTTCGTCACGGCCGTCGAACTGCGGCCGCCGCGCGGTGTCGACGCCGGTCCGGCCATCGAGCGCGCTCGCGCGCTGAAGATTCGAGGCATCGACCTCGTCAGCATCCCCGACGGCCGCGCGGGCGCCCGGCTGAGCGCCCTCTCGCTCGCCGTCCTCGTCGAGCAGCAGGCAGGCATCGAGACGCTGCTGCACTACTCGTGTCGGGATCGCAACCTGCTCGGCATCGAATCCGATCTGCTCGGCGCCCATGCCATGGGTCTGCGCAATCTGCTGCTCCTCACCGGCGACCCCGGGCGGATCGGCGGGTACCCGGATGCCACCGCCGTGTTCGACGTGGATTCAATCGGCTTGACCAACGTGGTTGCGCGCCTCAACCGCGGGCGCGATATTGGCGGACAGGCGATCGGATCGCCCACCGGATTTCATTTCGGCGTGCTCGTGAATCCGGCCATGCCGATTCTGGACGAAGAGCTGCGGCGCTTCGAGTACAAGGTGCAGGCCGGCGCGGAATTCGTCGTGACGCGTCCGGTGTTCAATCTCAGGAATTTCGAGCAGCTCCTGAAGCGGATCGAAACCTCACGCCTGCCGATCGTCGCCAACGTGTCCGTCCTGGAAAGTGCCAGCCACGCCGAGTTTCTGGCCAACGAAGTTCCGGGCTTGGACGTACCCGGGACGATCGTCGACCGGATGCGCGCGGCCGAAACGCCCGAGCGCGCGAGGGCCGAAGGGCTTGCGATCGCTCACGAGCTCATCCTGGGGTTGAAACCCATGGTGGCTGGCCTGCAGCTGGGGATGCCGGCCCGCAGTGACGACGTTGCCCTCGTGCTGCTGGACGATTTGCGCTGACAGGTGTTGACGAGGCCTGTGGTATAGTCGCCCGACTGGGTCCTGAGCGAGGACCAGAGCGATGATGGCACCGCCTCTGCCGCTGACCGACTGGCCGGAGTATTTCCCGTTTCTTGGCCGATTCCTTCGAAGCCCGCGCACCGTCGGAGCCCTGGCCCCGAGTTCGAAGTGGCTCGCACGGGCGATGGTCGTGCACGTCGGCCAGCCGTCGACCCCCGCGAACCCTGTAAGGCCCGTGAGGATTGTCGAGCTCGGTGCCGGCACGGGCGCCTTCACGCGGGAAATCGTCGAGCGCCTTGGATCTGGCGACCGGTTTCTGGTCGTGGACGTCGAGCCGGGCTTCATCGAATGCCTGCGTCGGCGCTGGCCGCACGTCGAGTGCGTCTGCGCATCGGCGGCGACGCTGCCGGCTCTCCTCGGCGAGCGCCAGATCGGGCCGGTCGATCACATCGTGTCCGGTCTGCCGTTTGCGAGTCTGCCGGCCGAGACGACACGGCAGATTCTTGATGCGGTCGGGAAGACCCTGCGACGGGACGGGACGTTCACGACGTTTCAATATGTGCACTCGTACGGGTTGCCACGCGCGGTCGCCTTTCGCCGCGAGATGAACGCGCTGATGGGATCGACGCCTTCTCTGCAGTTCGTTGCGCGCAACCTTCCACCTGCGTTTGCGTTGAGCTGGACGAACCGTCGGGCCGATCCGGCCCGGCCCGACTAGTCCCATGGCCCTGCTCTCGCTGTTTGACCACGAGAAGTCTCGTCGCGAAGAGGAGATTCTCGCCTCCGGCAACGGCACGGCGCAGCTGTCTGTCGCCGTCGTCGAGAATGACTTCGTCGGCCGCGTGTACGAGAAGCTCGCCATCGTCTACGACCTGGCGTTCGGGCCGACGCTGCAGCCAGGCCGGCGGCGGGCGATCGCGCAGATGTCCATGGGCCCGGACGTTCGCGTGCTCGAGGTTGGCGTCGGGACCGGCATGAACATCGACCTGTACCCGCCGGATTGCTCGGTTGTTGGCATCGATCTGTCGGGCCCCATGCTCGAAAAAGCGCACGGGCGCATGATACGCCGAGGCCTCCGAAACGTCCGGCTGCTCGAGATGGACGCGGCCCATCTCAAGTTCGCCGACAAGACGTTCGACATCGTCTACGCGCCGTACGTGATGAGCGTGGTGCCCGATCCGGTGGCGGTCGTTCGCGAGATGCACCGTGTGTGCAAGAACGGCGGGCGCATTGTCATGCTCAATCACTTTCGGAGCGCGAACCCGGTTCTCGCGTGGCTCGAACGCGCGCTCTCGCCGTTCACCGTTCACATCGGCTTCAAGGCGGATCTCGATCTGCCGGCCTTTCTGGCTCAGGCCGGGATGGCACCAGTGTCGATCGAGAAGGTCAACACACCCCGCATCTGGTCGCTCGTCACCTGCGTGAAGGAGTAGCGGTCGCCCTGCGACGCACGTCGAGGGCGAGCGCCAGGTTGTTTCTGGCCGACTGGAGATCGGGATTCAGTCGGACCGCCTCGGCGAAGTGCTCGATGGCTTCGTCCAGCCGGTCTTGTGAGGCGAGCGCGATGCCGAGCTGGTTGTGGGCGTCGGCGTCGGTTGGCAGCGAGGAGAGAAGCTTCCGACTTTCCTGCTCCAAATCAACAACCCTCCGTTGGTTGAAGAGTGGACGAAGCAGCTCCCGGCGGGCGGTGACGTTCGACGGATCGATGCGCAGGGCGTGTTCGAGCGTGGAGATGGCCTCTTGATCGTGTCCGCTCGAGACGAGCGCCGTCCCTAGATCGATCAGCACGGCGAGATCGTCGGGCCTCAGCCGGAGATATTCGCGGTACTCCTGCGCTGCGCCGTCGAAGTCCTTGCGCGAGGCGAGCACGTTGCCCAGGTTCACGCGTCCCCGCGCGTACTCCGGAGCGGCCGCAACAATCTTACGAAGCTCATCGAGTGCCCTGTCGTGGTCACCCAGGCCCTGAAGCGCGTTGGCGAGCTCCTCGCGCGCCGAGAGCATCTGCGGGTGCTTGGGTCGTAGCCGCATGAAGGCTTCGATCTCATCCACGCCACCGCGTACGTCCCCACGCTGAATGAGCGCAGAGCCAAGGGGGAACCGGGCATCGGGCCAGTCTGGCGCCCCAATCTGCAGATGCCTGATTGACTCGTCAATCTGACCCGCATCGCGGTAGTAGACGGCGATATTGTTATGGGCTCTTGCATGCGGTCGCCGGTCGAGCACGGTTTGCCACAGGCCGAGGCCGGTTCGATACTCCACGTTTCGGGCGACCGTTGCTGCACCCAGGCCGATCAGGGAAAGGACGACGATCGCCGAGACAGCAGCTCGGGCGGCGACCGACGGCACTTCGACGCTATTCGGACCATGGGAACGCGCAATCAGGTGTCGACATAGCAGCCGACCGAGAAGCACCACCATCACGACCACAGCTATGAGCGGTAGATACATGCGGCGCTCGGCGGCCACCTCTGTCGGGATGGCGATGACGCTCGAGGCGGGCGCGAGCGTGATGAAGAACCACGCGCCCCAGAAGCCGAACGTCGGGACGCGGATGAGCGCGACTACCGTCAGCGCAGCGAGCGCGAGCACGAGCAGTGCGCTCGGCCAGACGTCCAGGACGGTCAGGGGCAGGGGAATTCCGTAATCGAAGATGAGTGCTCGTGGCCAGAAGGAGAGGCGGAGGTACTGAGCGACCGCGGGAGCCTGGTTAAGGAGATAGGTCCAGCGTGTCACGTAGAGATCGAAGCCGTCGGCGCTGAAGAATGGTGTCTGAAAGGCAAACGCGACAAAGAGCAGCCAACCGGCCGCCAGGCCGAGGTACAGGTGGAGGCGAGCCCGAAACGCGGCCGAAAACGATGGATACGCGAAGATGCGATCGCAGAGCACGACGACAATCGGTGCGGTGACCATCGTTTCTTTGGCGCAGATACCGCCGATGTTCGAGACAATCGCGATGATTGCCCAGCGGCTCGACGGTTTGCCGTCCCACGTCCGAATCGCTGCGTACAGCGTCAACAGGTAGAAGAGTCCCATCAGCGACTCGGTCCGCTGTGTGAGGTAATCGACGGCATCGGTATTGAGCGGGTGGACGACCCACACCAGCGCGCAGACCAGGGCCACCAGATCCGGACTCGCGTGTGCGTCCGCGGCCAGCATGCGACCCAGGATTCTGCGAACGACGCCAAACAGCGCGAGCGCGGCCAGGACGTGAATGGTGACGTTCACCAGGTGATATCCCTGAACCCGCAGGCCACCCACGGCAAAATTCGCCGCGAACGTCAGGTTGGCGAGCGGTCTGCCGGCCACCGGCGTCTTTCGCGGCGGTTGGAGGGCTGATGTTGGTGGCCAGAGTTGGCGGATGCTCGTGTTGTCGACGATAGTCGGGAGATCGTCGAAGACGAACGGCCCGCTGAGACTGTTCGCGTACACGCCGAATCCCGCCACAACAATGGCGAGCACGGCAAGACGCTCGTGAAATCGTTGCGCCGATCGCGACGGCGCTCCAGTCGATGGTGTGGGACGTCGACGTGTGGTCATCAGTGACCCAACTTCAAGATCTCTGTGGCTGCGACCTCCGCCCCGTCGGTCCGCGGCTGCTCGGGCGGCGCCGGCTGGTGCAGCAAGGCGTCGATGGCGTCGGACCATCGACCGCCGAGCAGATCGTCCTGTGAAATGTGACGGCACCGAAGGACCCGTGGCATCTGGTCGACGAACACATCGTATTCGACGAAGTGTCCGCGCGATGTGTACAGGAGCGGGGTGTCGTGCGCGACGCACTCCGACACGATGCCATAACCCGGCTTGCTGACCACGACGTCGGCCGCTGTGACGATGTCCTGATGGGTCAGCCCATCCGGCGGATGCTGGTTGACGGTGACGATCGTGAACGGCGCGCGCCGCGACCTGTCGTCGAACGGCAGCGGAACAGGATAGCCGCCAAAGGTCGCGAGGACCAGTCGTGCATCGTCAGCCACGCCGAGCACGCGTCTGGTCTCGCGACGGTCGCGGGTCGCACGCCGCGCGATGAACGGGATATCTCGAATGAGGCCGGCCATGGGCTCGAACCCGCCATGAAGCGGCAGGCGCAGCGCTAGCGTGGCGGCGGCGTACGCCCGGCGGATGATCGAGATCGCGTCGGGTGCGATCCGCTCGAAGGCAGGGTAGGCGTCGTAGATCCAGTCCCAGGTGAAGTTCGCGATGGCGACCGACGCCAGGCCGGCGCGGCGGGCCGCCGCGAAGGCAATTGGCGGGACGTCGCCGAGCACGATATCGGCGGCGACCTGGCGGAGAAGCGTCGCCTCGTGTTCCACCCGCCGATCGAAGTTGCGATAGAAGCTCTCTGCGCGTCTCGCCGTGCCCTCCTCGTCCGGCCTCAGGCCGTCGATCTGCACCACGCCAACATCAGGCTCGAATGGCTGCACCTCAATCGGGATTGCAGCACGTTCGAACAGCCACTGAGGAGCGTCGGTACGAACGATGAAGCGCACGTCGTCACGCCTCGCGCCGATGGCCCTGATGAGCTCGATCGAGCGTGTCGCGTGGCCGAAGCCGTGACCGGAAATGTAGTAGACGATCAGCATGTTCACGGTCCGACCAAGGCCGGACACTACGTACGGGGATTATGTAGTACGGGGCGTATGTAGTACGGGAAGTATGTAGTGTCCGGCTTTAGTACGGGAAGTATGTAGTGTCCGGCTTTAGCCGGACGAGTCAATAAATGTACGGCACGAGGCGCCAGCGCACTTGCCGCGCGTACCGAATGTAGTGCTCGCCGAACGCATTGACGAGCGAGCGCTCCTCCAGGGGAACGGCCACCAGCACGTACGTCGATGAGATCGCCGCAAAGATCAGACGGTCGGCCGTCATGTGTGCGGCCCCAACCACCGCCAAGACCCACCCGAGGTACAGCGGATGGCGCACCCACCGGTACGGACCATCAACGTGCAACGCTCTTCCCGGGATCTGCGGCGTGATGCCCGCCAGTTCCAGCGCATCGATCCGTGCAACCGAGCGAGCGATGAGCCAGAGGCCTGCGAGCTGCACGCCCGCGTGCGCCACGGCGCGCCAGCCGGTGACGTGATAGACCTCGCTCCCAACGGGCTGCCAAAGGGCCAGGACGATGAGCAGGAGCACACTCGCCGTCCAGACGTACACCGATCGGAGCAGTCGATCGGGAATGACTCGCGCCACATGCGCCTTCATCCATGGACGCGCGAACAGACTGTGATGGAGCGCAAAGACGGCGAACAAGGCGACATTGCCGGCCCCGGCTAGCATGCCGCCGCCGACCCTATCGGGCATTCCCCACGTGACGAGATACGAATACGCGCAGACCAGGAGAGATACGGCGAACAACCCGCCGCCCGTCCACACGAAGAGACGCTCGAACGTGGTGATGACCAGATAGTATAGGGCCCTTATGCCTCACTCCGGTTCGCCTCGGGTCGTGATCACGGGCATCGGTGTCGTGTCGCCGTTCGGCGTCGGTCGCGAGCGCTTCTGGGAGCATGTGAGCCGCGGCTGCAGCGGCACGCGCGCCATCACGGAGTTCGACGCCTCGGCCTTCGGCTGTCGCGTGGCGGCGCCGGTGGCCGACGTCACGGCCGACGCGGTGCCGCCGCTCGACGGCGACGATCTCTGGGATCCCGGCTACCGCGCCGATCCCAAGCGGTACTCGCGCGCTGCGCTGGTGGGGGTCATCGCGGCCCGCGAAGCGTGGGCCGACGCGGGCCTGCGGGTCGGCGCGCGGGAGGGCGGCGTGGTCATCGGCAGCGGCGGTGGCGGCATCGACGTGGGCGAGCGCCAATATCACGACTTCTTCGTCGACCGCGGCAAGAAGGTGACGCCCTACGCCATCCCCGTGTCCATTGTCGGCATGGTCTCGAGTGAGATTTCGATTTCGCTGCGGCTGCACGGTGTCAGCCACGTCCTCTCGTGCGGGTGCACGAGCTCGACCGACGCCATCGGCTATGCGGCTGCGCTCGTTCGATCGGGAGAGGCCGAGGTGTTGATCTCCGGCGGCGCGGACGCGTGCGTCACGCCGGGCATGATCTTCGGCTTCTCAAAGATGAAGGTCGTCTCGATGGCGTTCAACGATCGGCCGGCCGAGGCCTCGCGCCCCTTCGACGGCGGGCGCGACGGGTTTGTGCTCGGCGAGGGCGCCTGGATGATGGTGCTCGAGCGCGAGGACCGGGCGCGGGCGCGCGGCGCACGAATCTACGCCTCGATTGACGGCTACGGGTCGACGTGTGATGCCTACCATCGCGTGCAGATGGCGCCCGATGGCGGGGAGATCGTCCGCGCCATCACCATCGCGATCGAACGATCAGCTAGGGATCGCGAGGACATTGGCTACGTCAGCTATCACGGGACGTCGACCGTGACAAACGATCGTATCGAATCGCAGTGCGTGCGGCAGGTGTTCGGCCCGTACGCGGATCGCCTGCCCGGCTCGTCGGTCAAATCGATGATCGGTCACCCGCAAGGCGCCAGCGGCGCGGCGGGCGTCGTCACGGCGGCGCTGGCGATCGACCGGGGGTTCCTGCCACCGACGATCAACCTGTGCCGTCCCGATCCCGCGTGCGATCTCGATTTCATCCCCAATCAAGGCCGGGCCGCCCAGGTTGACGCCGCGCTCTGCAACTGCCTCGGCTTCGGCTCCAAGAACAGTGCGCTCGTCATCGGACGCGTGGCCTGACCGTGGCTGGTGGCCGGTGACTGGTTATGGCCGCTAGGTTGGGCGAGTGGCGGCCTTGAGCCGTTGCGAAGCGCGAATGCGCTGAGCAACAGCGCCGGGGGTGGGGCCCCGGCGCAGTGGGGAATGTGGGGCCCCACGAGCATTGATAGATGACGATGTGATCGTGGTCGGTGCGGGGCCGGCGGGCGCCGTCGCCGCGACTCTGCTGGCTCGCGCGGGTGCGCGCGTGCGGCTCATCGACCGCGCCCGGTTCCCTCGCGACAAGCTGTGTGGCGACACGATGAACCCGGGCACCCTGGCGGCCCTGAGGCGGCTGGGCATGGCCGGGCCGATCGAGGCGCGCGGCTTGAGGGTGGACGGCATGGTGGTGACGGGCGAGCGGGGAGTCCGCGTCGTGTGCCGATATCCACGCGACCTCTACGGCCGCGCCCTGGTGCGACGGGAGCTTGATGCTGCGCTCGTCGAGCAGGCCCTTGCCGCGGGCGCGCGGTTTGAGCCGCAGACGACGGTCCGACGAGCGATCGTCGGCCAGGGCCGGTCGCCTCGGGTTGCGGGTGTGGTGGTGGGCGTCTACGGGTCTGAGCGCGAGATGCGTTCGCGTGTCGTGATTGCCGCCGACGGCCGACATTCGACGCTCACATTCGGACTGGGGCTCGCACGGCATCCCGCGCGTCCGCGGCGTTGGGCTGTCGGCGCGTACTTCGATAATGTCTCCGGGCTGACCGCATTCGGCGAGATGCACGTGCGGCGCGGGCGGTACATCGGCGTGGCGCTCGTGCCAGGCGGCCTTGCCAACGTCTGCCTCGTGAAGCCTTGGGACTTGGCGGCGGGCGACATCCCACTCCGCGACGCCCAGGCGGCACTGCGGCGCGAGCTCACGCGCGACGACGCCCTGGCAGAGCGGTTCGCCCGCGCACGACTCACCGTGCCGCCCGTCGTGCTCGGGCCTCTGGCAGTGGAGGTCGACCAGACGGCACCTGATGGGCTGCTGCTCGCCGGCGACGCAGCCGGGTTCATCGATCCGATGACGGGCGATGGTCTGCGCTTTGCGGTGTGCGGCGCCGAACTGGCCGCTCGATCCGCTCTGCAGGCGCTCGATCAGGGATGGGACGGCGTTCATCAGCGCCTCGCTGCGCTTCGTCGCCGTGAATTCGCCGCGAAGTGGCGCTTCAATCGGACGCTCCGCTCGCTCGTAGCCTCGCCGCCGGCGGTCCTGGCAGCAGGGGCCGTGGCGTCAGTCGCTCCGAGCGTCCTTCGCCGCATGGTCGGCTTCGCCGGCGACTGTGGCTTCACCGACTGACTCGAGGAACACAGAGCACGCCGAGGACCTAAGAGATCATGAACCACAGCGTCACCGAGACACGGAGGTTCACGTGCACGCTGACAATCCGGAGCGCCTCTGTGGCTCAATGACTCTGTGGTTTATCTAAACTTCTCGATCGTCTCGCTCGTTGTGTTCGGTTCGATGTTGATGGAAGCGAGTCGATCCGCACGCAACGAACACTCGCAGCGCCTACGAGGCGGCGTCGAGCCCGCCGGCGACGTGTACCGGATCATGCGAATCGCCTATCCGGGGGCCTTCGTCGCGATGATCGGCGAGGGATGGCTGCGCGGAGTGTCGTGGCCCGCCACCGTTGTCGCCGGCGCCCTCGTGTTCGCACTCGCCAAACTGCTGAAGTGGTGGGCGATCGTCTCGCTCGGTTCGCGCTGGACCTTTCGGGTCATCGTCGTGCCGGGCGACACGCGCGTGGTGTCCGGACCGTACCGGTGCCTGCGTCACCCGAACTACGTGGGTGTCATCGGCGAGCTTGTCGGCGTCGCTGCGATGACGGGCGCGACCCTCGCCGGGGTGCTCGCCGTGCTGGTGTGTGGTGCACTGCTCGTGAGGCGAATCGCAGTCGAGGAGCGCGCCCTGCAGACGATGGCTGCGGGGACCGCGCCTGATTGACATTTGTCACAGCTTCACGGGCGATCTCATCGGAAATAACGAAAACGGCCGGGCTATAATACGCGCTTGATGATCCGCGCCACCCGCAATACGAGTCGCTTGTCGGCCTTCGTGATCGCCGGTGTGCTCCTGGGCATTCCGATCGTCTCAGCGACCGCCCAGGTGCGACGCCCGGGTTCGCCGCTCCAGGCCGCGACCCGTGCCTTCATCGAAGGACGATTCGACCAGATCGAGTCGCTCACCAGCGCGATCGACCCTGCCGATCCGAATGTCGTCGCCCTCAAGGCACGCGCCGCCATCGCCCGTGGCCGCTATCAGGAGGCGGAGGCGATGCTCCGGCCGGTGGCCGATCGCGCGCCGTCGAGCGAGGCGGCGCTCGCGCTGGGTCTGCTGCGCGACATGCTCGGCCGCGAGGACGCACAGGCTGTGCTGCTGCGAGTGGCCGCGCTCGGGAACAGGACCAACGATCCGATCGAGCTCGCTCGTGCGGCGCGTGCGCTGCGCGCGCTCGGCCGCTCCCGGGATGCGAATACGCTCTACCAGGCTGCGGCGTCTGGCGCGCGAGACGATGTGGCGATTCACACGGCGTGGGGCGAGCTGTTCCTGGAGACCTACAACATCACCGAGGCGTTCAAGTCCTTCCAGATGGTGCTCGAGGCCGACGCGCGGTGGGTGCCGGCGCTCGTCGGCGCCGCGTGGGCGCTGGTCGACGATAATCCGCCCCAGGCGGTCGCTCTGGCCCAACAGGCGCTCACCATCAACCCCTCGTCGGTCGACGCTTACGTATTTCTCGCCCGACAGGCGGTCGACGCCGATCAGCGAGACGAGGCGCGGCAGTTGCTCCAGAAGGCGCTCGCCGTCAATCCATCGAGCCTCGATGCTCGGGCGATCGTCGCGGGGATGGCCTACGTCGAGGACAAGCCGGCCGAGTTTGACGCCGAAGTCGCCAGGACGCTGGCGATTGCGCCGACGCGCGGCGACGTCTATCGCGTGGCGGGCGAGATGACGGCTCATAGTTACCGGTTCGACGAAGCCGTCGAGCTGACACGGCGAGGACTGGCGATCGAGCCAGGGAACGCGCGGGCGCTTGCGGCGCTGGGCACGCACCTGCTGCGTACTGGGGACGAACCAGGCGCACGGGCGGCGCTCGAGGCCTCCTTCAAGGTCGACCCGTACGACGTGGTCACCTTCAATCTGCTCGCCATGCTCGACACGCTCGACAAGTTCGAGACGGTGACCGACGGGAATCTGATCTTTCGCATGCCCAAGGACGATGCGCCGCTACTGCGCGAATACGCTGTGCCGCTCGCGCATCAGGCGCTCGACACGCTGGGCAAGCGCTACGAGTTCACGGCGCGTGGCCCCATCCTCGTCGAAATCTTCTCCAAGCACGACCACTTCGCGGTCAGAAACGTCGGGCTGCCGGGCATGATTGGCGCCCTCGGGGCGTGTTTCGGCCGGGTGGTGACGCTCGACTCACCCAAGGCGCAGCCCCCGGGCACGTTCCAGTGGGAAGCGACGCTCTGGCACGAGCTGGCGCACGTCATCACCCTCCAGATGTCGAATCAGCGGTTGCCGCGCTGGTTGAGCGAGGGCATTTCGGTGTTCGAGGAGGGCCGTGCCAGGCCGGAATGGGCGCGGCAGCAGGATATCGAGTTCGCGACGCTTCTCGAGCGTGGCGAGACGCTGAAGCTCGGCGACCTCAACGCGGCGTTCACCGATCCCCGGAAGATTTCAATCGCCTACTTTCAGGCCGCGCTGCTCGTCGAGCATCTGGCCGCGGTGTATGGCGACGCCGGGTTGCGGAAGCTTGTCAGCTCCTTCACGCAGGGGATCAGCACCGCCACGGCGCTCAAGGTCGCGCTCGACACGAGCTTCGACGAGCTGCAGCCGGGTTTCGATCAGCTGGTGGATCGGAGGTTTGCCAGCCTGAGGCGCGCGATGGCCACGCGCCCAGAAGATGCCACCGTCATGCAGCTGCCGCTTCCTGCCCTCAGGCTCTACGCGGCCGATCGGGCCGGCAGCTACATCGTGCAGATGGCGCTCGGCCGCGCGCTGCGCCGGGAGCAGCAGCTCGACGAGGCCATGGCGGTCTTTGAGAAGGCGGCCGCGCTCGTGCCCATCGCCCAGGGCGCCGACAGTCCCCACGCACAGATGGCGGCGATTGCCGTGGAGAAGAACGATCGGGCCCGCGCCATCTCGGAGTTGACGGCGCTCGTGGCGGTCGATTTCGATAACGTCAACGCGGCGCGTCAGCTGGCGTCGCTCCTGCGCCAGGGCGGAGTCACCGATCCGGCCCGGCTGCAGCCTGTGTATCAGCGGATCGCGGCCGTCGACCCCTTCGACGCTGACGCGCACAGCATGCTCGGCCGCCTGGCGATGCAGCGCAACGAGCCGGAGGTGGCGTCGCGCGAGTTCCGCGCGGTCGTCGCGCTTGGCCCGGTCGATCGCGCCGTCGCGCTCACGGATCTGGCGGAGAGCTATGTCAGGGGCGGGAAGACCGCTGAAGCCAAGAAACAGACGCTGGCCGCGCTCGAGATTGCGCCGAGCTACGAGCGCGCGCAAATATTGTTGCTCCAGCTGGTCAAGTAGGCCTCGAGGTCACCAACGGCCCTCACGTCCAGTACTCGTCTCGGCACTGGCGCTTTCTGAACGCAAACACTCCGACGACTCCCATCGCAAATCCCGCGACGGGCCCCATCAACGCCATGCCGCCGCCCTCCGCGCTGGTCGTGACGGCGATGGCTCCGGTGCTGACGAACTGCACCACGAGCCAGACGACCGGAAGGACAATGGCGGGTATCTCCACGATGTCCCAGAAGACGATGAGCGGGAGGAGCGTCAGCACGCGCGAGCGCGGATAGAGCACGAAGTAGGCGCCCATGACGCCCGCAATCGCGCCGCTCGCGCCGATCATCGGCAGCAGGGAAGTCGGATCGATGGCCGTCTGCCCGAGGGCCGCCACGATGCCGCACAGCAAGTAGAGGGCGACGAAGCGGCGGTGGCCGAGCCGACCCTCGACGGTGTCGCCGAAAATCCAGAGGCACCACATGTTGGCAACTACGTGGAACCAGCTCCCGTGCAGGAACATCGAGCTGACGAGCGCCGGCGCGCTGAAGCTGGCCGGCACGACGCCGTAGACCTGGAGCAATGTCCTCAACGCGTCGCGTGACAGGCTCAATTCGAACAGCCACCCCAAGACATTGAGCCCGATGATGACGAAGGTGAGGTAAGGAGTGGTCCGGGACGGAATGACGTCCCCAAGGGGAATCAATTCAAGAGGCGACGCTCGTCGTGTGGGTGGCGACACCCGTAGCGCGCAGTCGCTCGACGATCCGTCGCAGGTCGCCGTCGCCGATGGCTTTGCGGTGTTCTGCAAGCGCGATGACGGCGTTGTACACGTGCGCGAGCTCGTCGGCCGATAGCTGGAGGCCGAGCGCCTCGCAACGGTTCTGCACGGCATGGCGGCCCGAGTGGCGGCCGAGCACGAGCCGCGCCACGGGCTGACCGACGTCTTCAGGCCGCATGATCTCGTAGGTGCGCGGATCCTTGATGACCCCGTCCTGGTGAATGCCTGCCTCGTGCGCGAAGGCGTTTCGGCCGACGATGGCTTTGTTGGCCTGGACCGGCTCGCTCGTGAGCTGCGCGAGCAGCTGGCTGGTCTCGTACAGCGCGGGGCTGTGTACGCCGGTGTCAAAGGGCAGCGAGTCGTGGCGGACCCGGAACGCCATGACGAGCTCCTCGAGCGAGGCGTTGCCGGCGCGCTCGCCGATGCCGTTGATCGTGCACTCCACCTGACGCACGCCGGCCTGAACGGCCGCGATGCTGTTGGCCACGGCGAGGCCGAGGTCGTCGTGGCAGTGCGCGCTGAAGACGGCGCGGTCTGCGTTCGGCACGCGCGCGATGAGGTCAGCGAAAAAGCGGTACGTGTCGTCCACCGTGCCGTACCCGACCGTGTCCGGCAGATTGACAGTCGTGGCGCCGGCGTCAATCACGGCCTCGATCACGAGACACAAGAAGTCGGGGTCGCTCCGCGTGGCATCTTCCGCCGAAAACTCCACATCGTCGGTAAACTGCCGCGCGAGGCGCACGGCCGCCACCGCTGACTCAAGACACACCTCCCGCGTGATGCGAAGCTTGGCCCGCAGGTGCAAGTCGGAGGTCGCCAGGAACGTGTGAATGCGCGACCGCTCGGCGGGCTTCAGCGCGCGGGCCGCTTCTTCGATGTCCTGGGACCGCGTCCGGCACAGAGCGGCGATGACGGGCCGGCGCACGGCGAGCGCAATCTGCCGGACAGCCTCCGAGTCGGCCGGTGAGGCAATCGGGAAGCCCGCCTCGATGATGTCCACGCCCAATGCGTCGAGCGCGCGGGCCATGGCCACCTTGCCGGGCACATCCAGCGTATAGCCAGGGGCCTGCTCGCCGTCGCGGAGCGTCGTGTCGAAGATGACGACGCGGGCCGGATTGCCCATACGGGACTGTTGTAGCGTTCGGCCGGCCTAGAAGTCAAGATGATAGTAATTACCAAACAATAAGATTAGTTTATAATCTGCGATCGTGGATCTCTCGGCCCTCAAGATCTTTCTGGCCGTGGCGCACGAGCGCAGCTTTTCGCGCGCGGCGGCCAAAGTGCACCGGACGCAGCCGGCCGTGAGCCAGGCCGTGCGGCGTCTCGAGGCCGATCTGGGCGAGCAGCTCTTCGATCGGTCGTCGAAGACCGGCACGCTGACCGAAGCCGGCCAGATGCTGCAGAACTACGGGCAGCGGCTCGTGCGGCTGGCTGAAGAGACCGAATCGGCCGTCCGCGATCTTCGCGACCTGCGGCGTGGCCGCGTGCTTGTCGGCGCCAACGAAGCGGCCGTGCACACACTGCTGCCGCTCATCGGGCGGTTCCGCGAGCGATATCCCGACATTGCCATCGACGTGCGCCGCGTGCCGGCGCGGCAGATTGCCGTCGAGGTACAGCAGGGGAGTCTTGATTTCGGCGCCTTGACCTTCCGGCCCTCCGAAGCGGGGTTGCTCGAAGTGCCCGTCGGGACCGACGAGCTGGCGCTGCTCGTGCCGCCGGCACATCCGCTCGCCAAGCACGCGCAGGTCTCGATGGAGGAGGTGGCGGGCGAGCCGGTAGTCGCGCACAACGATCCGTCGCCCGCGCGCGAGCGCGTCCTGCGCATGTTCGAAGAGCGGCACATTCCGCTCAAGATGGTGATCTCGCTGCCGAGTCTTGACGGGATCAAGCGCGCCGTGGAGATGAAGCTCGGTGTGGCGCTGCTGCCGCGCCGCTGCGCGATCACCGAAATCGCGAGCGGGCGGCTGGTGGCCATTCCGGTGACCGGCCTGTCTCGCCGCCGTCAGGTGACGCTCGTCTGCCGCCGCGCGCATCGTTCCCATGCGGCCGATGCGTTCCTGGCGGTCGCTCAGGAAAAGACGACGGGTTCAGGAAGAACGTTGAACACAAAGGACACAACGGACACCAAGTGAAATGCTTGTTTAGCTCTTTTCGTTTGTGTCCTTGGTGTCCTTGGTGTCGACTAGAAACCCGCAATGTAGGGCAGTCGGTCGGCGACGCGGCGGACCTCGTCGTATCGATCGAGGAGCATCGCGGTGGGGTTCCATTGGCCGCTGAGAAATGCCTCGCGTAGCGCCGGCGGAACGCTTGCCGTGATGCGCACCGATCCCGCCGTGACGACGCCCGACCGAACGTCGGCCTCGATGATCACATCGGGCGTCTGTTCGACGAGCATCTGCAGCCGACCAATCTCATCGTGGCCTGCGGCAAAGCACGGAATGCCGAGGATGGCGGAGTTGCCCTGGAAGATCTCCGCAAACGATTCGCCGATAATCGCGCGGATTCCGGATCGGAGCAGGCCCTGGGGCGCATGCTCGCGTGACGACCCGGACCCGAAGTTGGCGTTGACGACGAGGACGGTCGCGCCGGCGTATCGCGGGTTGCTGAACGGATGGCGCGGATCGGTGGCGCGATCGTCCTCGAACAGATGCTGCTCCAGCCCGTCGAATGAGACGACGCGCAGGAAGCGCGCCGGCATGATGCGGTCGGTGTCGATGTCGTTGCCGCGCAGCGGCAGGCCCCGACCGGAGATCGTGAGGATGGGGCCTGCGGCCGTAGCTTGCGTGGCCATCATTGTTTACTCCGCGCGGGGCCCATTCCCGCCACTTGGCCTCGGGTGTCGAACGTCCTAACGTCGATCACTTCGCCGGCCACCGCCGCGGCGGCAACCATGGCCGGACTCATGAGCAGTGTCCGCCCCGTCGGGCTGCCTTGGCGGCCCTTGAAGTTGCGATTCGACGAGGAGGCGCAGATCTGACGGCCCTCGAGCCGGTCGGTGTTCATGCCGAGGCACATCGAGCAGCCCGCGCCCCGCCACTCGAAGCCGGCGTCGATGAACACCTGGTGCAACCCCTTGGCCTCAGCCGCGCGGCGAACATGGCGCGAGCCGGGCACGACGAGCGCTTTGACGTGTGGGGCGACGTGGTGTCCCTTGACCAGCCGCGCCGCCTCCTCGAGATCTGACAGCCGGCCGTTGGTGCACGATCCAATAAACGCGACATCGATGCGCGTACCCTTGACCAGCGCTCCCGGCGTAAAGCCCATGAACGCGAATGCCTCGTCTGTGGGATCGGCGTTAATCGGTTCGGAGATGCCAACCGACTGACCTGGATTGATGCCCCACGTCACCGTTGGCTCGATGGACGCGGCGTCCAGGGTCACGCGATCGTCGTACGACGCGTTCCGATCTGACGCGATCGTCCGCCACCACGCGACCGCCCGGTCGAAGGCGTCGCCTGAGGGCGCGAACCGACGCCCGCGCAAGAACGCGAACGTCGTCTCGTCGGGGTTCACGTAACCGACGCGGGCGCCGCCTTCGATCGACATGTTGCAGATGGTCATGCGCTCGTCGATCGTCATCTTGTCGAGGGCTGTACCGCCGTACTCGTAGGCGAATCCGCCGCCGCCGTGCACACCGAGGCGACGGATGATCGTGAGGATGACGTCCTTCGCGTAGACACCGGGCCCCAGCTGGCCGTTGACGTCGATCCGGCGGACCTTGAGTGGCTCGAGCGCCAGTGACTGGCTGGCGAGCACGTCGCGAACTTGTGATGTGCCGATCCCGAGCGCGATGGCACCCAGTGCGCCGTGGGTGGACGTGTGGCTGTCTCCGCACGCGATCGTCAGGCCGGGCTGCGTAAGACCCAGCTCCGGGCCTATCACGTGCACGATCCCCTGGTTCTCGTTGTCGGGCGTCCAGAGGGAGATGCCGAACTCGCGGCAGTTCCGCTCGAGCACGCCCGTCATCTCTTCGGCCATCAGGTCGAGAAACGGCCGCCCCTGTCTGTTCGTGGGAACGATGTGATCGACGGTGGCGAAGGTGCGGTTGGGGCAGGCGACCTTCCAGCCGTGCTGGCGGAGCATGTCGAACGCCTGCGGGCTCGTGACCTCGTGGATGAGGTGGAGGCCCACGAAGAGCTGCGTTTGTCCGCTCGGCAGCGTGCGGACGGCGTGTGCGTTCCACACTTTGTGGAAGAGTGTCTCGGCCATGTTCGAAATGACTCCCGACTAGGATAGTCGAAACCCGGCGCTCCGGGATAATCTGCCCATCTCAACCAAGCGACACTTCGTGGACAAGGACTGTACGAGGCTTTAGCGATCGAACCCGAGCGCGAACAGGAGAGCCGCGCGTACCTCCGCCATCCGAGGGGCTGGCAGTGTCGCGATCACCCGGCCCAAGCGGGCCTTCGGGACCGTCTGAAGATGATCGAGATTGACGGCGCACTCGCGCGGCACGCCGTCCGCGGGTGTGAGAGCCACCTCCGAAGGAATGTCTCTGACTGTCGACGTGACGGGCGCCACCGTCACGTCTCCTAGAAAGTCGAGCGCCGACCCTCGCGTGAGAATCAACACTGGACGCTGCTTGTCCGGTCGCTGAAAGCGGTACCAGCGGATTTCACCGTGGCGCATGGCTCACTCGCGGCGTGTCCACCAATCAATCTGGCCAGACTTGTTCGCGGGTCCACGCGGTGAGTTCGCCCCGTCGAACGGGCTTGCGTCGGTAGCCTTCTCGATGGCGTCGTTCCATCTCCTGAATGCGCTGGTGTTCGATCGCGGCATGCAGGGCGCGACGCGTGAACGCGGACCGTGTAAGACCGAGCCGCCGCGCAATGCGGTCGACTTTGACGACCAGATCGGGCTCGAGTGTCATCTGAACTGTTCTCACGTCGACCTCGCGATCATGTTGATAACGATAGCTATAGTAATCACTCCCGAGATTTCCGGTCAATCCCGAGTGTGTCGCACGGCTCAGCGGTCGCTCGGTTGTTCGTTACCGGCCTGGTGGCGTATCATCGAAGGCACATGCGCGGCAGATTGAGCGATTGGCGCTGGCGGCCCGTGGCGTTCGTTGGGATCGCCCTCTACGCCACGTTCCTGGTTGTCGCGCCCTTCGAGCACCACGATCTGGTCTGTCATCTCAAGAACCCCATCCACTGTACGTCCTGCTCGTCGAGTCTGCCCGGCTCGGATCCCAATGCCCCCGACGTCCTCGGCGCCTCGAGCCTCTCTGACGCCGGCCGTGCCGTGGCTATTCACGTCCTCGCCGACGACACCCTCCTGTCCGTCCGATCGACCGGCCGTTCACCTCCTGCCTGACGAGGGACCTTCTTCGTGACCTCGTCGCTGGCGGTAGCCGGTCGCCGAGATTTCCATCGGTTTGGCATAGGAGGAAGAGCATGCGAGCGCAGGTCATCGGCGCATCGCTGGTAGCCGTCGTTGTCTTGGGCCTTGTAGCGACGCCTGCCTCGGCGCAGGAAGCGCAGGCGATTCGACAGGACATCGATCAGCTCAAGCGCGATTTCGACACGCTCAAGCAGCAGTACGACGCGCGGCTGGCAGCGCTCGAAGCCAGGCTCGCGGCCATTCAAGCGGAGGGCGGTCAGCCGTCCGGTCAGCAGCCGACACCCACCGCCGAAGTACCGCCGGGCGCGGCTGGCGCGGGCGGGCCGACCGGATCGTTACCGGTCTATGGGGGAGCGGCGTTAGGTTCGAAGGTGTTCAATCCGGACATTGCCGTTATCGGCAATTTTCTCGGCGCCTCGGGCAGGAACACTGTGAATCCCAATCCGGCGCTGCGGATGCAGGAATCCGAGGCCTCGTTCCAGGCCATTGTCGACCCGTTTGCGCGCGCAGACTTTTTCGTTGCCTTCGGCGAGGAAGGCGTGGAGCTCGAAGAGGGATTTGTCACCTTTCCGACCGTGCCGGGTGGCCTGCTGATGAAAGTTGGAAAGCTCCGCGCGGACTTCGGCAAAGTCAACGGCCTGCACAATCACCTTCTGCCGTGGACCGACCGGCCGCTCGTCACGAACAACCTAGTTGCGGGCGACGAGGGCGTCAGCGACGCCGGGATCTCAGTCGCGCGTCTGATTCCCAATCCCTGGATCTTCCTCGAAGCCACCGGACAGGTGTTTCGCGGCGACTCGAGCAGTCTGTTTCAGTCCAATGAGCGCGGTGACCTCGGCTACGTCGGGCACGTTCGCGGCTATCAGGACATCACCGAGGGCAGCAATATCGATCTCGGCGTGTCATACGCCCGAGGCCACAACGACGCTGGTATTGTCTCCGGCGTCGACGTCGGACGATTCCGGACCACGCTGTACGGCGCCGACGCGACGTTCCGGTGGCGTCCGCTGCGGCGATCGATCTACCGCTCGTTTGTCGTGCGATCGGAACTCGTGTGGAGCCAGCGCGATCAGTTCACCGGGCTCGAGCGCGCCATGGGGTGGTACGTGTCTGGCAATTATCAGTTTGCCCGGCGATGGTTTACCGGCGCGCGGATCGATCGGTCCGGGCAGGCGGCCGATCGGTCGATGGTCGATGAAGGGCAGTCGGTCATGCTGACGTTCTGGCCGAGCGAGTTCAGTCAGATCCGCGGCCAGTACCGGCGGACCAACTACGCCGCCGGGTCGACGGCAAACGAGTTCCTGTTCCAGTTCCAGTTTTCGATCGGTGCGCACGGGGCGCATCCGTTCTAGAGGTTCTATGAAACGCGGAACATTCACGACCACAATCGCGGCCCTGCTGCTCGCTGCTGGTCCGGCGTGGGCACAAGGCAAGTTGAACGTGATCACCACGACTGAGGATCTCGCGTCGATTGCGAGGGAAGTCGGCGGCGACCGGATTACGGTCGAGTCAATCGCGAAGGGCTATCAGGACCCGCACTACGTCGAGGCCAAGCCAAGCTTTATCCTCAAGCTGCAACGGGCGGACGTGCTCGTGCTCGTCGGACGCGAGCTCGAAATCGGGTGGCTTCCGCCGCTCATTCAGCAGAGCCGCAACGCGAGGATCCAGGCGGGCGCAGACGGCTATCTTGACGCGTCGCTCGAGGCACAGATTCTCGAGATTCCGACCGGCCAAATCACCCGCGCGATGGGCGACGTCCATCCGCTCGGCAACCCCCATTACTGGATGGACCCAGAGAACGGCAAGCGCATCGGCAAGCAGATCGCAAACAGGCTATCTCGGTTCCGCCCGAACGACCGCGCGTTTTTCGAGCTGCGGCTCGCCGACTTCACGTCGCGTCTCGATGTAGCCGAAAAGCGATGGCTGGCGATGGTGGCGCCCTATAAGGGCACCAAGGCGGTGACGTACCATCGCTCGTTTCCGAACTTCGCCGACCGCTTCGGCCTCGACATCGTGGGATACGTCGAGCCTCGTCCCGGTATTCCGCCCACGCCGCAACACACCCTCGATCTGATCAATGAGATGAAGCGGGCCAACGTCAAACTGGTCCTCGTCGAGCCGTACTTCGACCTGAAGACGCCGAATGCCATCGGTCGGGCGACGGGCGCCGAGGTGCTGGTGTTGCCCCCCTCGGTCGGCGGTGTGAAGGTGGCGACCGACTACTTCAAGCTGTTCGACTACAACATCGACCTGCTCGTCGACGCCATCAAGAAGAGCGCGTCGAAGTAGGGGCCGGCCTCAACGCTCATGGATACCTCGATACTCGAGTTTCTGGCGGCGCCGTTCGCCGCCAGCCTCATCCTCACGGGGATCCACGCTTATCTCGGCGTGCACGTCGTCGAGCGCGGCGTGATCTTCGTCGATCTCTCGCTCGCCCAGATCGCGGCCCTCGGCGCGACGATCGCACTGCTATTGCCGATCTCGGGCGGCGATCCGCACGGGCCGGCGGTCTATTGGACCAGTCTCGCGTTCACTTTCATCGGCGCGCTGGTCTTCTCGACCATTCGCGGCCGACACGCGCGCATCCCCCTCGAAGCGATCATCGGGATCTGCTACGCCGTCGCGTCGGCGGCGGCGATTCTGGCGATGAGCAAGGCGACCTCCGAGAGCGAGCACCTCAAGGACATGCTCGTCGGCAACATTCTCGCCGTGTCGTGGCCAGAGGTGGGAGCGACCGCGGCGCTGTACGGCGCCGTCGGACTGTTCCACTACATCTTCCGCCACAAGTTTCTCGCCATCTCGATGGATCCCAAGCGGGCGCAGGCCGAAGGGATGTCAATCAGGCTGTGGGATTTTCTCTTCTATGCCTCGTTCGGGTTCGTCGTGACGTCCTCGGTCGCCATCGCCGGGGTGTTGCTCGTGTTCTGTTACCTGATCGTGCCCTCTGTGGCGGCCATGCTGTACGCCGATGAGATCGGCAAACGGCTCGCGATTGGCTGGTCGATGGGGACGGTCGTCTCGGGGCTCGGCGTCTACCTCTCACTGCGGCTCGACCTGCCGACCGGCGCGACCATCGTGTGCACCTTCGGCCTCGTGTTGATTATCATGGCCGCCGTCCGGCCGCTGTTGCAGAGACGCCTCCATGCGATGCCGCCAGTGCGGAACTGAAATCGCCGACAAGGCCCTCGTCTGCTTTCGCTGCGGCGAGGCGACAACCGACTCGACGTTCGCGGCACGGGCCCCCAAAGAGCGACGCCCATCGATCGGTTTGCGGGTGGCCCTCTATGCCTTGGTGCTGCTGGTCTTGCTGGTGCTGTTTGTGGCCTACGAGGGCCCGACGCCCTCCGGTTTGCCTCCCCAGGCCGTGCAGTGGGCCATCATCGCCGGCGTGCTGGCGATCGTCGTGCTGCGCGTGATCGCACGTCGCCGCTAGATGCTAGACTCAACACTCGTGACGACTGCCACTCCTACTCAGCCCGCGATCCGGCACGACTGGACACTCGACGAGATCGAATCGATTTACGCCGCGCCGCTGTCCGACCTCATCTTCCGGGCCCAGCAGACCCATCGCGCCTGGCACCGTGCCGATGAGGTGCAGGGCTGCGTCCTGCTGAGCATCAAGACCGGCGGATGCCCGGAGGACTGTGGGTACTGCCCGCAGTCGGCGCACTACCAGACCGGAGTGGCGCGGGCCGAACTGGTCGACCTCGAGGAGATGACCGAGGCGGCCAGACGCGCTCGCGCTCAGGGGGCGACGCGCTTCTGCATGGGCGCTGCCTGGCGCGATGTCCCCGACGGCCAGCCGTTTGCGCGCGTCCTCGAGATGGTGCGGGCCGTGCGCGGGCTCGGCATGGAGGCGTGCTGCACGCTCGGCATGCTCACCGACGATCAGGCCGAAGCGCTCGCGGAGGCCGGGTTGACGGCCTACAACCACAACCTCGACACCGCACCGGAGTTCTACGGCGAGATCATCACGACGCGGACCTACGACGATCGGCTGGCGACACTGGCGCGCGTGAGAGCAGCCGGTGTCACGGTGTGCTGCGGCGGCATCATCGGCATGGGCGAGAGCCGGCGCGTCCGCTGCGGCCTGCTGCGGCAGCTTGCGACGCTCGACCCGCATCCCGAGAACGTGCCGATCAATCTTCTGGTCCGCGTCTCGGGCACGCCGCTCGGCGACCTGCCGCCAGAAGATCCGATCGAGCTGGTTCGGACGATTGCCAGCGCGCGCATCCTGATGCCCGCCTCGACCGTCCGCCTGAGCGCGGGCCGCCTGTCGCTCTCAGACGAGGCGCAGGCGCTCTGTTTTGTCGCCGGCGCCAATTCGGTGTTTCTCGGTGATCGCCTGCTGACGACGCCCAATCCAGGTGCCGATCGTGACGCGCAGCTGTTTGAGAAGCTGGGGCTGCGACTGCAGGAGCAGAGCCCACCGACGACGTAGCGTCCGCCTTCAGGCGGACGTAACAAGGTGGCGAAATGGCTGCTATGCGAACGGTGAATGCCCTCGAAGCCCGCGTGCGCGAGCGGCTGGCCGCCTGGGAGGCGTCCGGTCTGTTACGCGTGCTCCGTCCGCCCTCCGGCATCGATTTCTCGTCAAACGATTACCTGAATCTGGCCAGCCATCCGCTCATCGTCGAGCGGCTCGTCCAGGCCGTCGCTCGCGAAGGCTGCGGCAGCACCGGTTCGCGCCTCTTGCGTGGCGAGCGCGCGTCGTTTCAGGCGATCGAGCGCCGCTTCGCGCGGTTCAAGGGCACCGAAGGTGCGCTGTACTTCTCGAGCGGCTTTCTCGCCAACCTCGCCGTGCTGACGACGCTCGCCGAGCAGGGCGATGCGATCTTCTCGGACGACCGGAATCATGCCAGCCTGATCGATGGCGCACGGCTCTCGGCGGCGCGCCGGGTCGTGTTCCCGCACAACGACGTCAATGAGCTGGCGCGTCTGATGGCTGAGGCGGGAGCGGCCGGGCATCGCTTCGTGGTGGTGGAGTCGCTCTTCAGCATGGACGGCGACATGGCGCCGCTCGCCGAATACGCCCGGCTGTGCCACTCCACCGGAGCCTCGCTCATCGTCGACGAAGCGCACGCAGTCGGGATCTACGGAGCGACGGGCAGTGGGCTGCTCGAAGCATGCGGCGTCGATGCCCATACGTGTATCTCGGTGAATACGGCAGGGAAGGCGCTCGGCGTCGGCGGCGCGTTCGTGGCAGGTCCCACGTGGGCGATCGACTACTTGATCCAGCGCGCCCGGCCGTTCGTGTTCTCGACCGCCGCGCCGCCCGCGCTCGCCTCCGCCCTGGACGCGAGCCTCGACATTGTCGCCAACGAACCCGAGCGGCGCCATCGGCTCGCGGCGCTGGCGCGCCAACTGCGATCCAGGCTGGCGGAGGCGCGTGTCGCTGTGCCCACTGGCACGTCGCAAATCATTCCCATCGTGATCGGCGACAACGAGCGGGCCGTGGCCGTCGCGAGCGCGCTCCAGGCGCAGGGGTTCGATGTGCGGGCGATTCGGCCGCCGAGCGTCCCGCCGGACACCTCGCGGCTCAGAATCTCGGTGAATGCCGGGCTGTCCGAGGAGACAATCGGCCATTTCGCCGTTTCACTCGCCGGCGCGCTCAGGGAGGTTGGGGTCTGCTGCGCGGCGTCTTCGTAACCGGAACCGACACCAACATCGGCAAGACGGTCGTGTCGGCGGCGCTCGTCTGCCGCTATCGCGGTGCGGCACCCGTCAGGTACTGGAAGCCGATCCAGACCGGCACCGAGCAGAGCGACGACACCGCCCAGGTGCGGCGCCTGGCAGCCTGTTCGGCCGCCGAGATTCTGGACGACGGATTCCGGTTTGCGCCGTCTGTGTCGCCGCACCTTGCCGCACAGTTGGCGGGCGAGCGCATCAGCGTCGGCACGCTGATGGCGCTGGCCGCGTCGCAGCCGCCGACGGACCGCTGGATTGTCGAAGGCGCTGGTGGCGTGCTCGTTCCGCTGAACGATTCAGATCTGATGATCGATCTGATCGCGCAGCTCGGGCTGCCGGTCGTCATCGTCTCGCCGAGCGGCCTGGGGACCATCAACCACACGCTGCTGACGCTCGAAGTGCTGCGCGCACGTTTGGTGAGAATCGCCGGCGTGGTGATGGTCGGCGTGGCGGACGCCGAGAACCGGCTCGCGATCGAGCGCTACGGCGTCGCGAGCGTGATTGGCGAGCTGCCGATGTTGGTCCCGCTTGAGCCCCGCTCGCTCGAACGATGGGCGCAGACCTCGCTCGATCCCGAAGGGCGTGTGATGGAGTTCCTGAGATGAACCGGCCCGCGAGAGCGTCGCCGACGCTGGTCGACCGCGATCGCGCGTGCGTGTGGCACCCCTACACGCAGGCCAGAATCGCGCCGCCCCCGGTGCCGATCGTCAGAGGCGAGGGCGTCTACCTCTATACGGAAGACGGCCGCCGACTGCTCGACGGGATCTCCTCGTGGTGGGTCAATATCCATGGCCACTCGCATCCCAAGTTGAACGAGGCGCTCACGGCGCAGGCGCGTGAGCTCGATCACGTCGTGTTTGCCGGATGCACGCATCCGCGGGCGGTCGAGCTGGCCGAGCGTCTCGTCGCCCTGCTGCCTCGAGGTCTGACGCGAGTGTTCTATTCCGACAACGGGTCCACGGCCGTGGAAGTGGCGCTGAAGCTCGCCCTCCAGTACTGGGGCAATCGCGGCGAGCCGTCGCGACGGACCTTCATCACTCTTCACCATGCGTATCACGGCGACACGGTCGGTGCGATGTCGGCGAGCGAGGACTCCATCTTCACGCGTCCGTTCGCATCGATGTTGTTCGATGTCCTGCGAGCACACCCGCCGTATTGTTATCGCTGTCCCTTGGGGCTGGAGCGATCGACGTGCCAGATCGATTGCCTCGGCGATCTCGAGCGCGTCTTGCGGGAACGGTCAGGATCGGTGGCCGGTGTGCTGGTCGAGCCGATGCTCCAAGGAGCGGGCGGCATGATCGTCTGGCCGGCCGAGTTTCTCGCAGGCGTCCGGCGCCTGTGCGATCGCTACGGGACGCTGATGATCGCCGACGAAGTGCTGACGGGATTTGGCCGGACGGGGCGCATGTTCGCGTGTGAGCACGCCTCGGTGTCGCCCGACATCATCTGCCTGTCGAAGGCGCTGACAGGAGGGTATCTGCCGCTCGGCGCGACGGTGGCGACCGAGGCTATCTACGAGGCCTTCTTGAGCGACGACCGCACGAAGACGTTCTTCCACGGCCACTCGTACACGGCCAATCCGCTCGCCTGCGCCGTCGCACTGGCCAGCCTGGACGTGTTTGAGGAGACCGGCACGCTCGACACGGTCCGCGCCCTTGAAGGCTGGCTGCGTGAAGGGTTTGGGCCGCTGGCCGCGCTCCAGATGGTGGGTGACGTCCGCGTCATCGGCGGAGTGGGTATCGTCGAGCTGGTCACCGACAAGACGCGGAAGGATGCGGGCGGTTATCTCGACAACGTCGGCCCTCGCCTTGCCGAGGCCTTCCTCCATCGCGGACTCCTGCTGCGTCCGCTCGGCAACGTCCTCTACTTCATGCCACCGTACGTCATCACGAAGAACGAAACCGCGTGGGCGATCGAGCAGATTCACGAGGTGCTGAATGATCTCTGAGTGGCTGAGGGTGCGGCGCCTGCGGCCCGAGCGAGGCGCCAGCGGGAAGTCCGGCGTAGCCGGACCGCCGAGTGAGAGCGAGCGGGGGTGGGGCCCCGCGAGCATAGATAAATGGTGCGTAAGTGCTTCGGTTCGTAGGTGCTGAGGTGCGTCGGCGTCTCGTCGCGCTGAGGCAGCCGGCGCGTGCCAGACGCATCGCCCGGGCGCTGTGGATTGCCTGGGCGATTGTGGTCTGGAACGTGGTGTTCGACCGCGTGATCGTCGTCGCCGGCCGTGAGTATGTGTACGCGGCGACGGTCGCGGCGAAAGGCGCAGGCCCTTACGCGCGGATGGACGACTGGATGCGCCCCGCCGTCACGCGCGCGCGATGGAGCGCAACAGCAGCGGGCGCCACGATTCTTTTTGTCGGACTTGTCGCCGTGCAGCTTTCAGTCCGTCGATCACGGTCCGGCTGAAGCCGGACACTACATCTGTGGTTTAGATATCTGTGGTTTAGACATCTGTGGTTGAGCTATCTGTCGTAGTGTCCGCCTTTAGGCGGACCTCATCGCGCCGGCGCGGTGAGGCGTGTTTCGATCTGGGGAAGCGCGGCGAGCAGCACGTCGCCGACCACCTGCAGGCTGCGTGCGCTGACGAGGTCGAGCGTGTCCTGGGCGGTGTGCCAGGCGGCAAAATCGAGGTCGATGATGTCGAGCGAGGGAACGCCGGCCTGCAGGAACGGCACATGGTCGTCTTCGACCTGCGTCGTCTCGGAAATGAAGTAATTGTCCAGTTTCTGGCGCTTCGCCGCGTCCCACACGATGTCGGTCAGCCAGCGTGTCGAGTTCAGGTCCCGCCGAATCCGAAGATCTCGATCGCCAATCATGTCCACGAGCAGGAAAGCCTTCAGGCTCGCGAGCGAACCGTCCCGCTTGGCGACTTCCACGTAGTGCCGGCTGCCATAGGTATTGTCCGTACCGGCCCACTCGGTGTTGACCGCCTCCTCGCCGTCGAGGAAGAGCACCTCGATCGTCAGCGCGTTTCTGCGTGCCTTCAGCACGCGCGCGATCTCGATGAGAAACGCCGCGCTCGACCCGCCGTCGTTGGCCCCGACGAAGCGGAACTGCCGGAAGAGCTTCGTGTCGTAGTGCCCCGCGATCACGAGCCGGTCCTTCCGCGCGCCGGGAATGGTGACGGCGAGATTCACCATCCGCATTCTGCCGAGCGGCGTCCGATCGTCCCACGCCTGTTCCACCGCGGTCAGGCCGGAGGAGGCGAGCTGGGTCTTGATGTAGGCGCGCGCCTGTTCGATGGCCGGCGAGCCGGCCGGCCGGGGACCAATGGCGACGAGCTGCCGCAGGTGCTCCCACGCGCGACTGGAATCAAAGCTCGGCGCAGGCGACTGCGCGGAGGCGCAGGCAGCCGCCATCAGCACCACCACCACTTTCTGTAATCCTGCAATCCTGTAATTCTGCAATCCTGCCATCCTGCAATGTGACGATCTTTTAGGATCGCTTATCGCGTGGGACGTATTCGCGAACCTTCGGCCCGGTGTAGATCTGGCGTGGCCTGGCAATCTTCTGTTCCTGATCGAGCAGCATCTCTTCCCACTGCGCAATCCAGCCCGCGGTCCGCGGGATCGCAAAGAGGACCGGAAACATTTCCACCGGGAAGCCCATAGCCTGATAAATAAGTCCGGAGTAGAAATCAACGTTCGGGTACAGCTTGCGCGAGATGAAGTACTCGTCCTGCAGCGCAATGCGCTCGAGTTCGAGCGCGATCTGCAGCAGCGGGTTCCTGCCGGTGACCGTGAAGACCAGGTCGGCAATTCGCTTGATGACCTTCGCGCGCGGGTCGTACGACTTGTACACGCGGTGGCCGAACCCCATCAGCCTGACGCCGCCCTCACCTGACTTGACGCGCTTGATGAACTCCGGGACGCGGTCGACCGACCCGATTTCCTTCAGCATGCGCAGGACCGCCTCGTTGGCGCCGCCGTGCAGCGGACCGTACAGCGCGGCGGCTGCGCCGACGAGCGCCGAGTACGGATCGACGTGCGAGCTGCCGATGTTGCGCATGGCGCTCGTGCTGCAGTTCTGCTCGTGGTCGGCGTGCAGGATGAAGAGCACGTCGAGCGCCCGCGCGAGCACCGGGTTGGGCTGGTACTTCAGCTCGGTCATCTTGAACAGCATGTTCAGGAAGTTGGCCGTGAAGCTTAGCTCGTTGTCCGGGTAGATGTACGGCCGGCCGATGCTGTGGCGGAACGCATAGGCGGCGATGCTGGGCACCTTGGCGATCAGGCGGCGGGTCTGATGCAGTCGTGAGCCTTTGTCGAAAATCTGCTTGGCATCCGGATAGAAGGTCGACAGCACCCCGACGGTGCTGAGGAAGATCCCCATGGGATGCGCGTCGTACTGAAACCCATCCATGAACTTCTTGACGTTCTCGTGGAGCATCGTGTGGATGGTGATTTCGTGCGTCCAGGCCTGCAGCTGCGACGCGGTCGGCAGCTCGCCGAACAGAATCAGGTACGCCGTTTCGAGGTAGTCGCTGTGCTCGGCCAGTTCTTCGATGGGATAGCCGCGGTAGAGCAGGATGCCCTTGTCGCCGTCGATGTAGGTGATGGCGCTCCGGCAGCTCGCCGTGTTCAGGAACGCCGGATCGTAGGTCATCATCCCGAAGTCGTCGGGGCCGGTCTTGATCTGCCGGAGGTCCATCGCGCGGATGGTGCCATCCTGGATGGGCAGCTCGTACTTCTTACCGGTGCGGTTGTCGACAACGCTCAGTGTGTCAGCCATGAGAAGGTCAAAAGCCAATAGGTAGAAGTTAAAAGGACATCGATCTTATTTTCGCGGGGCCCCAGCCCCGCTCGCCCAGACGCTCGCAGCAGACTGGCGTTGCTATTCTATGTCAGGGTTCGGCCCAAAAGCCTAGCGGCCCTGGTCGGCGGCGTGGTGCCTGACGTCGCGCGCCGAAACGATGAAAATCACGTCTTCGGCGATGTTCGTGGCGTGATCCCCAATCCGCTCGAGGTGGCGTGACACGAGGATCAGGTCGAGCGCGGGCTCGATGGTGGCCGGATCCTGCAGCATATAGGTCAGCAGCTCGCGGAAGATCTGCGTCTTGAGCGCGTCCAGCTTGTCGTCCTCGTTCAGCACCTTCTGCGCCAAATCGGTGTCGCGGCGGACGAAGGCATCG
>Ga0156278_1067_pt4 | contig 36842 bp, 32 predicted proteins | sample RifCSPlowO2_12_FD_107927 | JGI IMG/M metagenome (GOLD analysis project Ga0156278, IMG submission 107927) | Acidobacteria bacterium RIFCSPLOWO2_12_FULL_65_11
GAACAGAGTGGTGAACTTGATCACCGGGTTCATCGCCACCGACGAGGTGTCCTTGAACGGATCGCCGACGGTATCACCCACGACCGTCGCGGCGTGTAACGGCGTCCCCTTCATTTTCAGCTCGACCTCGACAATCTTCTTCGCGTTATCCCAGGCGCCCCCCGCATTGGCCATGAAGATCGCCTGGAACAGCCCAAAGAGCGCAATCGAGATGAGGTAGCCGATAAAGAAGAACGGCTCGAGGAACGCAAACGCCAACGTCGAGAAAAAGACGGTGAGGAAGATATTGAACATGCCCTTCTGCGCGTACTGTGTGCAAATCTCGACGACCTTCTTGCTGTCCGCGACCGACGCCTTCTCCGTGCCTTCGAGCTTGATGTTGGCCTTGATGAACTCGACGGCGCGGTACGCGCCCGTGCTCACGGCCTGCGTCGCCGCGCCCGTGAACCAGTAGATCACCGCGCCGCCCGTGATGAGGCCCAACAGGAAGGGCGGGTGGAGGATCGACAGCTTGTCGGTGTTCATCGTCAGCCTTTCGGTCAACTCCATGATGATGCCGAAGGTCATCGTGGTGGCGCCCACAACCGCCGTCCCGATCAAGACCGGCTTGGCGGTTGCCTTGAACGTATTGCCGGCGCCATCGTTCTCCTCCAACAGATCCTTCGCGCGATCGAAGCGGACATCGAAGCCGTGCTCCCGCTTGATGCTCTCTTTGACGCCCGGCAACGTCTCGATCACCGAGAGCTCGAAGACCGATTGCGCATTGTCGGTGACGGGACCATAGGAGTCGACCGCAATCGTCACGGGACCCATCCCGAGAAACCCGAACGCCACGAGACCGAACGCGAAGACCGCCGGCGCCAGCATGAGCGTGTCGAGGCCGAAGCCACTGACGTAGTACGCGATGCCCATCAGCGAGACAATGCTGAGCCCGAGCCAATACGCGCTGAAGTTGCCGGCGACGAACCCCGACAGGATGTTGAGGGACGCGCCTCCCTCACGCGACGCGGTGACAACCTCCTTCACGTGACCCGACTCCACCGACGTGAAGATCTTGACGAGCTCGGGAATGATCGCCCCGGCCAGCGTGCCGCACGTGATCACGGTGGACAGCTTCCACCAGAGCGTGCCGTCGCCGAGATCCGGAATGAGCAAGTACGAAACGATGTACGTAATGACGACCGATACGATCGACGTGAGCCAGACGAGCGAGGTGAGCGGCGCCTCGAAGTTCATCTTGTCGACGGTGCCGTAGCGCCCCTTCGCCCACATCTCGTTGAGGAAGTACGAGAGGCCGCTCGCGACGATCATCATGATGCGCATCACGAAGATCCAGACGAGGAGCTGCACCTGCACGGCCTCGCCGCTCACGGCGAGCAGGATGAACACGATGAGCGCCACGCCGGTGACGCCGTAGGTCTCGAACCCGTCGGCGCTCGGGCCGACGGAGTCGCCCGCGTTGTCGCCCGTGCAGTCGGCGATCACGCCGGGGTTTCGCGCGTCGTCTTCCTTGATGTTGAAGACGATCTTCATCAGGTCCGAGCCGATGTCGGCAATCTTCGTGAAGATGCCGCCGGCTATCCGAAGGGCCGCCGCGCCGAGCGATTCGCCGATGGCGAACCCGATGAAGCAGGGGCCGGCGTACTCACCTGGTATGAAGAGCAGGATGCAGAGCATCAAGAACAGCTCGACGCTGATGAGCAGCATGCCGATGCTCATCCCGGCGCGCAACGGAATCGCGTAGATGGGGAACGGTTTCCCGCGCAGGCTGGCGAACGCTGCGCGTGAGTTGGCGAACGTGTTGACCCGGATGCCGAACCAGGCCACGCCGTAGCTGCCGGCAATCCCGATCAGGCTGAAGGCCAGGATGATCGTCAGCGTGCTGGCGATCGGCCTCCCCGGCACTGGATTGAGCCACCCGTAGTACGCGGCGATGACTACCGCAATGAACGTCCACAGGATCAGGATGAACTTACCCTGCGTGATCAGGTACGTCTTGCAGGTCTCATAGATCAGCTCCGACACCTCCAGCATCGAGGCGTGGACCGGGAGGTTCTTGAGCTGCGTGAACGTCATCAGCCCGAACAGCAGACCGAACGCACAGACGACGAGACCGCTCATCAACAGCGAGCGACCGTTGATGCCCCCGAACTCGACCGACGACAAGTCGGGCAGCACCAGGCTGGCCTCACCGCCGCCGCCCTGCGCGACCTCGACCACCGGCTGTGCAGCCTGAGCCGCCTGCGCCGGGCTCGCCGTTGCCGCCAGCGCCACAAGCAACAGCACCGGAACTATCAATCGCCGCAGGGATGTCAGGACCGAGACGTTCATCTCACCTCACACAAGGTCCGGCAAAGGCCGGACGCCACATCAGAATGCCGTCACACGCGCAAAAGCTCCGAATTATACGCGGAGCCGGGGAGGTAGCGCCATGCCGCCGGTCAGGAAGATGCGGATGCCGTCCTCGACCGAAATATCCGGGAACGCCGCACGCTCGCGCTCACAGATGACGATATTGCCCAGATACAGGTGGTTGGTGGGCACATAGACCGACAGCATAGGCTCCGGACCACGGCCCCGATCGATCGTGAACTCCCGCGTCAAAAACCCGAGGACGTAGCCTCGTTTCGGGTCCTCAATCAAGACCACGCGTTTGAAGCCCGATTCGTTGTCGGGAGAAAATGCCACCACGAGCTGTTTGACCGGCGCGTAAATCGTCCGGAATACCGGCACTCGCAGCAACCACCCCTCGCCACGCTGGAGCACTCGCCTGCCAATGACGTTGGTCGCGATGGCACCAACGAGCAAGATCACCACGGCTGTCGACAGGATCCCCAGTCCCGGAATCCGCCGGCCCAGCACTTGATCGTAAAAAGGCGTGGTCAGGCCATCGACCACGCCGAAGATCCAGATGAAGGCCGCGACGCTCACGAAGAGCGGCACCGTGACGAAAAATCCGGCGATGAAGCTGCGGCGCAGCCACTGCATTACAGCCGTCCAGCCGCCTCGGCGGCGAAAAGCGCAAGCCCAACGACGATGCGGTACCACGCGAACGGCGCGAATCCCGATCGCTGGACGTAGTTCAGAAACGGTTTGACGACACACGCGGAGGCCAGGAACGCCATGACAAAGCCGACTGCGATCTCCAATCCGCGCGCGGACCCAAGATCATGACGCACGTCCAGCAGATCGTGCACAAATGCCGCGGCCATCGTCGGCATCGCGAGGAAGAACGTGAACTCAGCTGCCGCCGCGCGGTCCACGCGCATCAGCATCGCCGCCACAATCGTCCCGCCTGATCGGGAGACGCCAGGAACGAGGGCGAGGGCCTGCCACGTACCGACCGCCAGCGCGCGGCCGACCGGCAGACTGTCCACATCGTGGACGTCGGGCTTCGGTCGGAACCGCTCGACCAGCAGCATGACGATGCCGCCCGCGATGAACGCGACCGCGATGACGGTGACGCTGCCGTACAGGACGCGTTTCACGAACGTCGAGAACAGCGCGCCGGCCACGATCGCGGGAAGGGTCGCCACGAGGATCATGAAGGCGAACCGCCGCGCTTCCGCGTTCGAGGGCAGGCCTGTAAGAACCGCAACAATCTTGGCGCGGTACAGCCACATCACCGCGAGAATCGATCCAAGTTGAATCATGACCGCGAAGATGCCGCCCGGATCATCGTACCCGAGCAGCCGCTCGCCGACCAGCAGGTGCGCGGTCGAGGAAATCGGCAGGAATTCGATGACGCCTTGGACGATGCCGAGGAGCGCCGCTTGGAGTGTGGTCGGCATCTTAGGAGGGAAGTCTCACGCGTGAAGTCTCAGGTCTGAGACGCCGCACACTGTTGGCAAACGTCGGACTGAAACTTGCGCCTTACGACGCCCGCGCCTTGCGCTGCGGTTTCGCCTTGCGCGTCGGTTGTTGCGGCGAGGTTTGAGCGGCGGCAGCCGGCGCGTGGGCGGCGGCGCGCGTCGGACCGGCGCCCCGCCAGAAGCTGACAATGGCGGCGGCGATGAACACGGTCGAATAGGTGCCGGTGATGATTCCCACAACCAGGGTGAACGCGAAGCCGTGCAGCACCTCACCGCCGAAGAAGAACAGCGCGAGCGCGCTCAGCAGCGCCGTGCCCGCGGTGATAATCGTGCGGCCGAGCGTCTGATTGACCGACGCGTTGATGATCTCGTTCAGCGAGTCGCGGCGCATCGACCGGAGGTTCTCGCGCACGCGATCGAAAATGACGATCGTGTCGTTGGTCGAATACCCGGTCATTGTCAGAATCGCCGCGATGACGTTGAGCGTCATGTCGTATTGGAAGAACGCCAGAAACGCCAGCGTGATGAGGAGGTCGTGAATCGTCGCGACGACTGCGCCCACGCCGAAGCTGAACTGGAAGCGGAATGCCAGATACGCCAAGATGCCGGCGAGCGAGAGAATCGTGGCCGAGAGGCCCTTGGTCGTGAGGTCGCGGCCAACGGTCGCGCTGACGATCTCGGCCCCCTGCCGGCGGAACGCGCCGAGATTCGCCTTGCTCAGGGCGTCCTCGACCTGCTGCGCCGTGTCGCCGAGCGACGCCCCGGCCTCGGCGCCCACCTGCGGCACGCGGATCATCATCATGCGCGCCGAGGGGTCGCCGTACGCCTGCACGACCGCATTCCCGCCGCCCCCCGGATAGTTGCCCTCGAGCGCCGTCCGGACCTGGTCCTCGCTCACGACCTGATCGAACTGCTCGATGACGACCGTGCCGCCCGCGAACTCGACGCCTCTCGGAATCCCACGGGTGAAGATCACCGCGAGACCGGCGAGGATGATGACCCACGAGACACCGATCGCGTACCAGCGCCAGCGGAGGAAGTCGTAGTGGGGCTTATTGAAGATCTGCATGGCTTAGATGGACAGCGTCGTGACCTGCTGGCGCCGGGCGAGCGCGAGCTCGAAGAGCGTCTTCGACACGAAGGTCGAGGTGAAGAGGTTCGAGACCAGACCGACAGCCAGCGTGATGGCAAACCCGCGGATCGGGCCCGTCCCGAACTGAAACAAGAATGCCGCCGAAATGAGCGCCGCCAGATGAGTGTCCACCAGGGTCAGGAACACGCGGCTGAAACCGGCATTGAGTGCGGCGCGCACGCCGCGCTGCGCCTCGAGCTCTTCCTTGATGCGCTCAAAGATCAGCACGTTCGAGTCGACGCCAATCCCCATCGTCAGCACGAAGCCCGCGATGCCAGGCAACGTCATGACCGCACCAATGTACGCCATCAGCCCGAGCAGGATGACGAGATTGAAGACCAGCGCCACGACCGCGTTCACGCCAGACAGTTTGTAGTACACCAGCATGAAGGACACCACGAGCAGCAGCCCGACAATCGAGGCCATCACACCCGACCGAATCGAGTCGGCACCCAGACTCGCACCGATCGTTCGCTCCTCGAGGTAGTCCATCTTGGCTGGCAGGGCCCCCGACCGCAGGATCAGCGACAGGTCCGCCACTTCCTGCTGCGTGAAGCTCCCGTAGATGCGGCCATCGGTCGTGATTCGCCCCTCGATGCGGGGCGCCGACTGGACGCGGCCATCGAGGACAATTGCGAGCTGGCGCCCAATGTTCTCGCCGGTTGCGCTACCGAACTTGCGCCCGCCCTCCGTGTTGAGCGTGAAGCTCACTGCCGGCTGGTTGTTCTCGTCGAGCGATGGCCGAGCGTTGCGCAGGTCGCGACCGGTGACAGGCGCGACTCTCCGGACCAGATAGTAGACCGTCCCCGAGGGCTCGCCCACTCCAGCGCTCACGCCGGGCAGGATCTCCATCCCGGACGGCACCTGGCCACTCGGAATGAGCGCCTCACGTGTCGCCGCCGGTCCCTGCTCCACGATCTTGAACTCGAGCAAACCCGTCGACTGGATGATCTCCTTCGCCCGATTGACATCGGCGACGCCTGGCAGCTGAACGATCAGCTGATCGGCGCCCTGCTGCGCGATGGTGGGCTCGGTGACACCGAGTTCGTTGATGCGCCGCTCGATCGTCTGCCGCGCCTGTACGACCGCCTCGTCCCGCAGGGTCACCTCGATATTCGGCTTCAACGTGAAGGTGTAGGTGCCGCCGGGGACCGAACTGCGATCGAAGGTCGTCTGGACCTCAACGGCCGCCTGTCGGAATGCCGCATCCTGCGCCTGCGGCACCCCTTCCGCGCGGAAGTGGGTGGCGTCAACCGTCGTGACATTCGTGTACGGAATTCCGCCCGTGGTCAGCAGCTCGCGCAGCCGCTCCATGGTCCGATCGGTCTCAAGCTGGAGCGCGGTGTCGGTCTGGACCCGCAGAACAAGATGTACGCCGCCCTGGAGATCGAGGCCCAGCTTCAGCTGCTTGGCCATCAACCAACTCGGCCACTGCACGCCGTAACGCGCGGCGACGAGCGGGTACACGCCCACACCTGCAAACACGACGAGCACGATGAGGATCGTGACAACTTTCCACCGCAAGGTCATGTGTGCTCCGTGCTCTCCTTCGGCTCCACGACCGGCTCCTGACCCTGATAGCCGCCGACGGCCGCCCGCGAGACGTCAATGCGCACCTTGTCCGCGATCTGCAGCTGGACGCTCTGCCCAGCCAGGCGCGTGATTTGTCCGTAGATCCCGCCGGTCGTGACGATGCGATCGCCCACCTTCAGATTCTCGAGGAATGCCTGGACCTTCTGCTGCTTCCGCTTCATCGGCAGCAGGATGACGAAATAGAAGATCGCCAGGACAATGGCGAACGGCACAAACTGCAGCCAGGGACTCCCGCCGTCCGGGGGCGCGGCCATGGCGAACACGGGGCCGATATCGAACGTTGTCATCATCTATATATATCTGTCTATCTCGACTCTTGTCTCGCAGGCGCTATAAATCCTGTCTCTGGCGGGACAGGCTCTGCTCGAAATCTCGCCCGAAACTTTCAAACCGCCCAAACGCTATAGCCTCCCTAATCCTCCGAAGCGTGTCAAGGTAAAAGTGCAAATTATGCAACGTGTTAAGGGTCGCTGCCGCGATCTCACCAGCCTGAAAAAGATGGCGAAGATAGGCGCGCGAGTGCGTCCGGCACGTGTAACAGCTACAGGCAGGATCGGGCGGACCATCGTCTTCCGAATAGCGTGCGTTTCCGATATTGATGCGGCCCCTACTGGTGAACAGCTGTCCGTTTCGGGCGTTGCGCGTGGGAAGCACGCAGTCGAACAGGTCGATGCCACGGGCAACGGCCTCCACGAGGTCCTCCGGCGTGCCGGCGCCCATCAGATAGCGTGGCCGGTCGGCGGGCAGATACACGCATGTCTGCGAGACGGTGTCGTACATCGTCTCGGCCGGCTCGCCGACGCTCAGCCCGCCGATGGCGTACGCCTCAAACCCAATGGAGACAGTCTCCCGGGCACTCTGCTCGCGGAGGTCTGAATAGATCCCGCCCTGCACGATGCCGAACTGGGCCTGGTAGGGGTTGGTGACGGCAACCCCGGCGACGGCGCCTTCGCGGAGCGTCAAGAACCGATCCCGCGCGCGGCGGGCCCATCTGACCGTGCGCTCCATCGACTGGCGGGTCGTGGCGAGATCGGAAGGGTGCGCCAGACACTCGTCGAAGACCATCGCGATGTCCGATCCGAGCTCGGCCTGGAGGTCGGTGGCCTTCTCGGGCGTCAGGTGGTGCTCCGAGCCGTCGAGATGCGACCTGAATCGAGCGCCGGCCTCATCAATCGTACGCCGAGCGGCGAGACTGAACACCTGATAGCCGCCGCTGTCGGTGAGAATCGGCCGCGACCAGCCGATGAACCTGTGAAGCCCGCCGCGGCGCGCGATGAGGTCGGCGCCCGGCCGCAGGTACAGATGATAGGTATTGCTCAACAGGATCTCGGCGCCAAGGTCTTCCAGATCGCGGTGCGTCACCCCCTTGACGGCGCCTTGCGTGCCGACCGGCATGAAGGCCGGCGTCGCCACCTCACCGTGCGGGGTCGTCATAACGCCCCGGCGCGCGCGGCCGTCGGTATGGGTTACACGAAAGGCGAATGGCGCTTCTGACATTGCAGGCTTGTCAGTTTACAATCTGAGTCGGGTGCTGATTCAACACGAAGGACACTAAGGACACCAAGGCTGGTTCTTGGCTCCGTTAGATCGATCCTTTGCATCCTTAGTGTCCTTGGTGTCAAACGTTCTTGTCCAAGAAGCTACGCGTCGGCATCATCTACGGCGGCCGGTCGGGCGAGCACGACGTGTCGCTCGCCTCGGGTGCAGCCGTCTTCAAGAATCTCGATCCCGAGCGTTACGACGCGGTCCCAATCCGCATCGAGCGTGACGGCCGCTGGTCGTTGCCGGACCACCCGCCGACGCTCGTCTCGGCGGCAGCGGTGATCGAGGCCGCTCGCCCCGATCGCGCCGAGGTCGCGCGCGAGGCCCACCTGGTCGCCCACCCTGACGGCGACGCCCTCATGACGATCGACCGACGGGGACCGAGCGCCTCGCCGACCATTTCCGCCGTCGGACTTGATGTCATCTTTCCGGTCCTGCACGGCCCGTACGGCGAAGACGGCACCGTTCAGGGGCTGCTCGAGCTCGCCGGCGTGCCGTACGTGGGCGCTGGGGTGCTCGCGTCGGCGATCGGGATGGACAAGGCGGCGATGAAGCTGGCGTTTGCCGCCAGGGGGCTGCCCATCTGCGATTACGAGGTGGTACTCAAGCGCGATTGGCGGCGAGACGAGCGGGGCGTCATGAGCGCGGTGGTCAACCGCCTCGGGTTGCCGGTCTTCATCAAGCCGGCCAACCTCGGGTCGAGCGTCGGCATCTCGAAGGTCAAGCACGCGGTCGAGTTCGTGGCGGCGATGAATCTGGCCGCCCAGTTCGACCGCAAGATCGTCATCGAGGCCGCGGTTCCCCACGCGCGCGAGATCGAGTGTTCTGTGCTCGGCAACGACGAGCCCGAGGCCTCGATCCCGGGCGAGGTCGTCCCGTCGCGTGAGTTCTACGATTTCGAGGCCAAGTACATCGACGAGGGATCGAGGCTCCTGATTCCGGCACCGTTGACCGACGCGCAGGCGGCCGAGGTACGAACGCTGGCCCTCGCCGCGTTTAAAGCCATCGACGGCGCGGGCATGGCGCGCGTCGATTTTCTCCTCGCCGGCGACAGCGGCATCCTGTATCTCAATGAGGTCAACACGATTCCTGGTTTCACCACGATTGGCATGTACGCAAAGCTGTGGGAGGCGAGTGGGTTGTCCTTTCCGGCTCTGCTCGATCGCCTGATCGCGCTCGCCCTCGAGCGACATGCCGAGAAGCAGCAGTTAAGGACGAGCCGGTGAATCTTGGTGGCTGGCGGCTGGTGACTGGAACAACGCGACTGAAGTCCGCCGTCTTCTCTCTGTTGGTTGCAATGGCTGCGGCGCCAGCCGAGGCTGCACTCACCGAAGGGCCGCGACTCGCCGCCGTCTACGACGCCATCCTTGATGCGCGATTCGATCGCGTGGACGCGCTGCTCAAGCAGGCGTGCCCTCCGGCGCCGTCTGAGGCCTGTCAGGCGTTCGCCGTCGAATCGCTCTGGTGGCAGATCCTCATCAACCCGGAGAGCCGAGCGCTTGACGATCGATTCGCCGCGCTGGCGGCCCGGGCGATTGCCGCGAGCGAGGCCTGGACGCGCCGCGAACCTCGGCGTGGCGAAGCCTGGTTCTACCTGGCTGGCGCGTACGGGCCGCTCGTACAGTGGCGGGTCCTGAGGGGCCACCATTTCGCCGCCGCACGTGAGGGCAAGAGAATCAAGGTCGCGCTCGAGCGCTCCCTCGAGCTCGACCCGACGCTCGACGACGCGTATTTTGGGATTGGCCTCTACCACTACTATGCCAACGTCGCTCCGGCCGCCCTGAAGATGCTGCGCTGGCTGCTATTGCTTCCGGGAGGCGATCGGGTGGCGGGCCTGCAGGAAATGCTGCAGGGACGCGAGCGCGGCCAGTTGCTCAAGGGCGAAGCTGACTACCAGCTTCACTTCATCTACCTCTGGTACGAGCGCCGGCCCGATCAGGCGCTGGCGCTGCTTGGACGGCTGGACGCCCGCTACCCTGGCAATCCCCTGTTCCTCCGGCGCATCGCCGAAATCCGCCAGACTCTCCGCGATCATAGCGACGGTGCCGCCGCGTGGCAGCTGCTGCTCGACCGCGCGCGTGCGGGGAGCGTCTACGCCGCTCGCGCCACCGAAGTGCGCGCGCGGCTGGGCCTCGCGTCCACACTCACCTCGATGAATCAGATCGATGCGGCCGTCGAACACCTGAAGATGGTGATCGACATGCGTCCGATCGATCCGAACGGCGCGCTGGCCCTTGCCGAGCAGCAGCTGCGCGCGACGCGCGCGCGAGTGAGGACGCGCTGACCGAAAAGATTTTTGACTTTCCCCGCACGTTTGTGCTTGACACTCGCCCGATCTCGTCCATAATCTACATCTGGTATGAGTACGGCGAACTCAGGCTATTCCTAGTGAGGTCGCTGGCGAGGTTGGAGTCATCGTAACCCACTTGAAGGGGGGGACAGAAGACAATGGCGAAGAAAGCCAAGGGCGGGAAGAAGAAGGCCGGCAAGAAACGCTAGTTGCCTCGCCCGTCACGATAAAGGGGGCGCCGCGGCGCCCCCTTTTCCCTGTACGACGCCCGGCTGAAGCCGGACAAACTGCTCAGCGCGCGCGCGCAGCCGCCTCAGGCGGCACCGACCCGTCCCATACACGGACGCGTCGAATGAGATCTCCCTGTTCAATCCGATCGACGATCTCCATGCCAGACACCACGCGTCCGAACAGCGTGTACTTCGCATCGAGGTGCGGCTGCGGCGAGTGCACGACAAAGAACTGGCTGCCGCCCGTGTCGGGCCACGGATCGAGTGCCATGCCCACCGCACCACGCAGATAGAGGCGCTCGTTCATTTCGTCGCGAATCGTGTAGCCGGGGCCACCCTCGCCGTCTCCTCGCGGGTCGCCTGATTGAATCACAAAGTCCGGCACGACACGATGGAACGTACGGCCGTTGAAAAACCCGCTCCGCGCCAGCGTCACGAAGTTCTCGACGGTGAGCGGGGCCTCGATCATCGCCAGCTCGATCTGAATCGTTCCCCGATCCGTATCGATGTAGGCCTGGGTGGAGTACGGCGGGCTCACGAGGCGGGTCAGCTGATAGCCGTCCGCCGGGCGCATGGTCGGCGCGGGCCGGATCTGGCGTTCGACGTCAGAGGCCGACGCCGGGTCGAGCTGCTTGAGGAGCAGGGCGGCGCGCACGCGGACCGCCCAGTCCTTGTCGGCCAGCGCCGTTCTGAGGACCGGTACTGCCGCTGGCACCCCATACTTCGTCAACGCCGCAAGCGCGGCGGCGCGGGCGGCGTAGGACGAATCGCGCAACCCGGATCGGTAGGCGTCGGCAAGCGCCTGTTCGCCGCCGGGCGGCCTGAGCTCGCCCAGGCTGGACGCCGCGGCCGTTCGCACGATGGCATCATCGGCCTTGAGGTGCCGCAGGAGCACATCGACAACGTTCCCCGCCCCGAGCTTCACCAGCGACTCGAGAACCGCGGGAATGACCCGCACGTCCGGGTCGTCGAGCATCAACGTCAGACGCGGCACGGCGACCTCTGGCGCGAGCGTGCCGAGCGAGGTCGCCAGCGCCGCGCGCACGCGCCACTCGGGATCGGGATCGAGGCCCGACAGCACGACGACGAACTGTCGCGGATCCAGCGCGGCGATCGATCGGATTGCCGCAGCGCGAATGGCCGCACTCGGGGCCGACAGCCAATCGAGCAGCTGCTCGGCCACCTCAGGCGCCGGCACCGTGGCCAGAGCCGAGATCGCCTCGAGCCGGATCTGGGCATCGGTGCCCGGGGTCTGAACGAGCCTCAGAAGCGCCGGGACGGCCGCCGGATCGCCGATCCGACCGAGTGCGCGCACGCTTTCGATGACGATTGCGCGCTCGGGGCTGGCAAGAAGGGGCAGGAGCACCGACATCACGGTGCGGTCCTTGAGCGCGCCGAGACCTTTGACCGCGAAGGCGCGGGTGTAGGGGTGTGCGTCCTTCGTGAGAGCGACGAGCGCGGTCGTGGCTCGCTTGTCGTCGATCCGCTGCAGCGCGTACGCGACCGGCCACCACCGGACGCGCGGCAGTCCCGACCCGTCAAGAACCGCCGACGCGAGCTGGTCGTACGCCTTCAGGCGGACCAGCGCATAGACGGCAAGCCGGAACGCGGCCGCCGGCGTGTCCCGCCGCGCGTCGGTTTCGTCGCCAGGCGGCTCGGTCAGCGCGCCGGAGTCGACGATGCCGACAGCCAGCCGGCTGAGCGCGTCGGCGGCGCCGGAGTCGCCGATGAGACCCAGCGCCTCCGCGGCGCTTCCTTGCACGAGCGGCGAACTGTCTCCGAGCGCGGCGATGAGCGGATCGCGAGCGCTCGCGTCCCCCAACAGGCCCAAGGCGAAGGCTGCGATCTGCCGCAGCTCGATATCCGGATCGCCTAAGAGGCCGACGAGCGGCTGAACGCCGGCGCGCAGCCCGACGCGTCCGACCGCCAAAGCCGCACGCCGCCTCACGCGTGGGTCCGGATCCTGGATCAGCCGCAACAGATCCGGTGCGGGCGGCTGGAGGACCACCGGCACCGCCTCGCTACGCCGCAGAATTGACGGCGTGGGTGAAACCGGCGGCGCGGGGTCGCGGAGCACGCGTTGGTCTTCCAGCCGGAGGATCCACGCCAGCTTCTGCTCGAAGCCGAGAGCCTCAGGCGCCGCCGGGATCGCGAGTGTCGCGGGTACGGTCGGCACCGTCGCGCATGCAGCGCCACCGAGGGCCAGCGCGAGCACCAAGCCAGTTGTCGAACGCATCGGCACAGCCGTCGGCGATGATATCATCGTGCCGCCTTGCCCTTCCGCCACATCGCGATTGAAGGTCCGATCGGCGCAGGCAAAACCGTTCTCGCCGAGCGGCTCGGCACGCGCCTCGACGCCACGGTGGTGCTGGAAGAAACCGAGAATCCGTTCCTCGCCGACTTCTATGCCGACCGTCCCGGTGCGGCGCTCCAGGCGCAGCTTTTTTATCTGCTCAACCGCCACCGGCAGCAGACCGCGCTCAGGCAGACCGACCTCTTCAATCAGATCACGATCGCCGATTACCTCTTCGACAAGGACAAGATCTTCGCGTACCTCAACCTCGATGATAATGAGTTGTTCATCTATCAGCGGCTCTACGATCTGTTGGCTCGCGACGTACCCTCTCCGGATCTCGTCGTCTATCTCCAGACACCAACCGATGTCCTGCGGCGGCGCCTCCACAGCCGCCGCCGCGATCCCGATGCGGTGGCGCTCGAGCCCGACGATACGTACCTCCGCGAGCTGAACGAGGCGTACCATCACTTTTTTTTCCACTACACGACGACGCCTCTGCTCGTCGTCGAAACGTCGCAGTTTGACGCTGACAGCAGCAACGAAGCGCTCGACGACCTGGTCAGGCAAGTTCAGGGAATGGGCCCCGGCACCCGGTACTACGTGCCGCGCACGCGTTAGTCCCCGGACTTTTGGTAAGCTGACACTTCATGGCCTGGTTCAAGAAGGCCCGCAAGCCCATCGCCCCGCCGCAAGACAAAGCGAGCCGCGTGCCCGAAGGCCTGTGGGTCAAGTGTCCCGACTGCTCGCAGATCGTCTACAACAAGGATCTGGCAACGAACCTTCACGTCTGTCACAAGTGCGCCCACCACTTCCGCGTCAGCGCCGTGGAGCGGTTGCACATGCTGTTCGACGACACGTGGGTGGAGTACGACCGGGGGCTGGTCTCGACCGATCCGCTGGGTTTTGTCGATACCAAGCCCTATCAGTCGAGACTCGTCGCGAGCATCGAGAGCACCGGCCTCAAGGACGCTATCATCGTGGCCTCCGGCCGGATTGAAGGGATCGCGGCCATCGTCTGCGCCATGGAGTACGGATTCATCGGCGGCAGCATGGGCGTGGTCGTCGGCGAGAAGATTGCGCGGGGCATCGAGCGCGCCATCGAGTCGCGCCTGCCGGTCATCATCGTGTGCTGCTCTGGCGGTGCGCGGATGATGGAGGGCGCGCTCTCCCTGATGCAGATGGTGAAAGTCTGCGGTGCGCTCGCGCGCCTCGATCGAGCGCGGCTGCCGTACATCTCGCTGCTGACCGATCCGACGACCGGCGGCGTCACCGCCAGCTTTGCGATGCTCGGCGACCTGAACATCGCCGAGCCCAAGGCCCTCATCGGCTTCGCCGGGCCGCGCGTCATCGAGCAGACCATCAGGCAGAAGCTCCCCGAAGGCTTTCAGCGCAGCGAGTTCCTGCTCGAAAAGGGGATGCTGGATCTCGTCCTGGATCGGCGTGCGATCAAGCCGGCCATCGCCAGGGCGCTGCGGTTCATGGGCGCCGCGGCCGACAGCCCCTCGGTCGCCCCAGCGGACGCCGAGAGCACCCGCGGCCCGCGCGAGCAGAGCGACTCAGCGCCTGCGGCCGGCACGGGGGTGGGGCCCCATGCGAGTGAATGACGTTCGGCACAGCACGAGTAGGGGCGGGGCCCCCCGAGCATAAAGAAAGGTGACGAGCGACCCTCTCTCGTACCTCTTCGGCCTCGAACAATTCGGGATCAAGTTCGGCCTCGAGAAGACGTCGGCGCTTGTCGACCGCCTGGATCATCCCGAGCGGGCATTTCAGTCGGTCCACATCGCAGGCACCAACGGCAAGGGTTCGGTCACGGCCATGGTCGAAGCCGCGCTCCGGGCGGCCGGACATCGTGCGGCCCGCTACACCTCTCCGCATCTCATCGACCTCACCGAGCGTTTCGTGATCGACGGGCGGGCCGTGGCCACCGACGTGCTCGTGGCTGTCGTCGCCGACCTCCGTACGGTCATCGAGGGCCTGCTGAGGGACGGCACCCTGCAGGATCAGCCGACCTTCTTTGAGGTCACGACAGCCGCCGCCTTTGAGATCTTCCGGCGAGCTGGTGCCGAGGTTGGCGTCATCGAGGTCGGGCTCGGCGGCCGGCTGGATGCCACCAACGTCGTCCGCCCGGCGGTGACAGCCATCACCTCGATCGCGTTCGACCATGAACGGTATCTCGGCTCGACGCTCGATCAGATCGCGACCGAGAAGGCGGGCATCATCAAGCCCGGGGTGCCGGTGGTCGTCGGGGCGCTCGCGCCAGAAGCGGCCCGCGCGATCGAAACGGTCGCCCGAGAGCGCGGCGCCGAGTTGATTCGAGCGTCAGACGGCGCACGCGTCGTCAGGCTAGAGCCGGACGCTACGCACGACACTAGGTACGATGCACCATCCGGGACCGTTGTCCGGTTGGTGACGCCGGTGCGCGACTATGGCGAGGTCGCGATCGGCCTGCCGGGCGTGCACCAGATCGACAACGCGCTGGTGGCGGTCCGTCTGCTCGAGACTCTGCATGAACAAGGGATCGCCGTGCCTCCGGAGGCGATCGTCGCGGGCCTCGCGCGGCCCTCGTGGCCGGGTCGCCTCGATCGCCGTCGCCTGAAGGACGGCCGCGAAGTGCTGCTCGATGCCGCCCATAACCCGGCCGGCGCCGCTGCGCTCGCGTCCTACCTACACGAACTGCCGGGTCCCCCTCCGCCGCTCGTCTTCGCCGCCATGGGTGATAAGGACATCGGCGGCATGCTGCGCGTGCTGCTGCCCGCGGTCAGCCGCATCGTGCTGACTCGCGCCTCAAGCCGACGCTCGGCGGATCCGACAGACCTCGCCCGACTGGCGCGTGCGATCGCACCGGACGTGCCCGCCGTCGTCGAGCCGTCTGCAGCGGCGGCGATCGCCGCCGCTTGGTGCGTCTCGCCGCGGATCGTCGTCGCCGGATCGATTTTCCTGCTGGGTGACGTGATGAAGGAAATAGGATAGCCGGGGCATGCTCAGGACTCGACTACTCGTGCTCTGCCCGATGGCGATCGTCCTGACGGCCGCCACCTCACGCGCGCAGCAGCCGCCTGTGGCCGACACGACCCTCAGCGACAGCCGAGAGGTGTCGAACGGCCAGAAGGACTGGCATTTCATCGGCCACGTCGAGATGGAACGCGGCGACGCGAAGATCTACGCCGACGATGTGAAGTACACGGGTGACGATCGCCGCGCGGTTGCCACCGGAAACGTCGTCTTCGTGCAGGGGAACAATCGCATTTCAGCCGAGCGCGCCGACTTCGATACTGAAACGCGCCTTGGCACCTTCTACCACGCGACGGGTATGGCTGAGGTTCAACCACCCCGGCAGCCGACGCGCCCCGGGACGCTCGCCATCCCTCAGGTGCCCGGCCAGGAGACCACGGTGTTCTTCTTCGGCGATACGGTGGAGAAGATCGGACCCCGAAACTACAAGATCACCAACGGCGGCTTCACGACGTGCGTTCAGCCAACGCCCCGCTGGGATCTGCACGCCGATACGGTGACCCTCAACGTGAATGACTACGTGGTACTGCGACAGGCGGTGCTGACGGTCAAGGGCGTGCCGATGTTCTATCTGCCGATCATGTACTACCCGATCAAGAGGGAGAATCGGGCGACCGGCTTCTTACTTCCCACGTACGGTCTCTCGACCATCCGCGGCCAGTCCCTTCACAACGCCTTCTTCTGGGCGATCGATCGCAGTCAGGACTTGACGTTCATGCACGACTATTTCTCGAAGACAGGTCAGGGCATGGGCAGCGAATACCGCTACAGCCTGGCGGAGGGATCGGAGGGTAGCGTCCGCGCGCACCACCTCACTCAGCGCCAGACGAGCTACGCGCTGCCCGACGGCACATATTCGACGCTCGCGGCCAGCCGCAGCTACGAGATCCGCGGTGGTGCGAACCAGATCCTGCCCGGGAGCCTACGCGCCCGCGCCCGCGTCGATTACTTTTCGAGCCTCGCCACGATGCAGACCTTCAACACGAATATCGTCGATGCCTCGCGCAGTCGGCGCAGCGTCGGCGGAAATGTGGTCGGCGCCTGGGGCTCGTACGCGTTGAACGGCACGTTCGATCGCACCGAGTCTTTCTATAACGAGACCAACTCCGCCGTGACCGGCAGCTGGCCACGGGTCGCCCTCACCCGTAACGAGCGTCCGATTCCCGAGACGCCCCTCTACTTCTCGGTGGCGAGCGAGTACGCGCGACTGCTGCGCGACAACAGGACCGACACGGGCGAGAGCGATCAGAGCCTGACGCGACTCGACCTGGCGCCGCAAGCCCGCCTCCCGTTTCGCAAGTGGCAATGGTTCACCGTCAACTCGACTCTAGGATGGCGCGATACGTTCTATACTCGCGGCCTCGATGACAACCTCATCATCGCTGACCGATCCGTCAACCGACGATTTCTGACGGCCCAAAGCCAGTTGGCCGGTCCGACGTTCGTCAGGCTGTGGGACACGCCGGCCAACGGGTACGCCGAGCGATTCAAGCACTCCATCGAGCCGAACCTCACCGTCACACGCACCTCGTCTATCGACAACGCCTCGCGCATCGTTCGGCTGGAAGCCACCGACTTCATCGTCGGCGACGTCACGCAGTACGCGTACGGCGTGACAAACCGCCTCTACGCCAAACGCCGCGTGGCTCCCGGCCAGACGTCTCAGGCGCGCGAGATCGCCAATGTCGAATTGACCCAGACCTACTACTCGAACCGGCGGGCGGGGCAAGTCGATCCCCGGTACGCCTCGAGCTTCACCGGCGCCGCGCAGAGCAATTTTTCGCCCATCGCGCTCGCCATGCGGGCGTTGCCGACCAACGACTTCAGCGCGACGCTGAGGGCCGAGTTCGATAGCCGGTACCGCGCGCTGCGCACGATCGCGGCGACCGGCACGTACGCGTGGACCGGGCGCGTGCAGACGACCGTGGGCTGGAGCAAGCGGGCATTTATTAAAGACCTGCCGGGATTCGACGACCCGGCCCAACTCGATCACTTCATCAACACCTCGTCGACCGTTCGCACGAGGGACAACCGCTACGGCGGCATCTATTCGTTCAACTTCGACGCGTTGCACGGGACGCTGCTCCAGCAGCGGATGTCGGCGTTCTACAACGCACAGTGTTGCGGCATCGCGATCGAATACCAGCGCTTCAATCTCGCCGGTGCGAGCGGCACGCCCGTGCTGGCCGATCACCGGTTCTTCCTGTCCTTCACACTCGCCGGGCTGGGCAATTTTTCGCCACTGAACGGCGCGCTCGGCGGCGTGCCCCGGTAGGTAAGGATGCGCGTGATCGGCGCGACGGTGGCTGGCCCGATTCTCGTCACCGGCGCAGCTGGTTTCGCGGGACGCCATCTCGTCGATCTGCTCGCCGGCGTGACCGGCGACCTCGTCGCGTGGTATCGGCCCGGCGGCACGCCGCCCGGACGCGACTCGATCGCCAAGTGGACCGCCGTTGATTTACTGAATCGGCAGGCGGTCTTCGAGGCGATCGCGCGTCTGCGGCCCGCCGCCGTGTACCACTGCGCCGGCGCCGCGCACGCCGGGCGCGCGTGGGATCGGACCGAGTCAACCTTCGCGATCAACGTCCGCGGCACCCATCACCTTCTCGAGGCCATGGCCCAGGCCGGCGTGCAGGCTCGCGCCCTGATTCCCAGTTCCGCCATGATCTATCGACCGGCGAACAAGGCGCTGGCCGAGGACGATGCGCTCGTACCGACCGGCCCCTACGGCCTGAGCAAGCTTGCGCAGGAGCTGCTCGCCGTACGCGCGATGTCCGACAGCCTGGAGGTGACAATTGCGCGCGCCTTCAATCACATCGGACCCGGTCAGGATCCGCGCTTCGCCGCGTCGGGATTCGCCCGCCGGATCGCCGACATCGAGGCGGGACGTTGGGCGCCGGAAATTACCGTCGGCAATCTCGACGCGCGGCGCGACCTGACCGACGCCCGCGACACGGCCCGCGCCTACCGCGTCATCCTGCACACGGGCCGCCCTGGGCGGGCGTACAACGTCTGCTCGGGTCGGGCTGTGGTCATCGGTGACCTGCTCGAGATGCTGCTGGCCAGGGCGCGCGTCCCCATTCGCATCCGCGTCGATCCCGCCAGATTCCGGCCCGACGATGTCCCGTTGCTCGTTGGCGATCCAAGCCGGATCCGCGATGAGCTTGGCTGGACGCCGCTCGTGCCCCTCGATCAGACCCTCGACGATTTGCTGGAGTACTGGCGCGCCGAAACGCGATGACTGAGGACAGCGGGATGTGACCACATGATGCCAAATTGTCGTTACTTCCTCGCCGAGGTGTTGAACGGAGACGGTCGGCATTCGTGACCTCAAGACGCACCCCACCTGACGTCGATTGGGCCCACCAACTCGTGGCGGAGGGACGAGCGCACTGGAATGGCGGCAAGCCGACCGGCTCCAAGCGGCCGCCGGCCATCAAAGGCAGGACGGCATCGTCGATGGTGCTGGAGGATCGCCGGTGACGCTATCAGGCCGCCCGGAAGCTGATCGGGCGCGAGATCTCGAGCAGCCTGCGGTGCGCTCGGTGGGTTTATCGCTGACTGGCTGCGACTGTTACCAGCGGTGGGATACCCTCTCGCGGCGGGCCGTTCCAGATCAGCACGTCCGGGCACAAGTCGGCCCCGTTGGGCCAAACGACGGTGCCATGCTCAACGCGCGCCGATTGGAAGACCGCACGATTGTCGCGAACCGGATCGAACACAGGCCCGACGAGCAGCGGTTCGACGTCCCGATCGACCGTTGAACCGTCCGTCAACACCAAACGAAGACGGAAGCGATCGAGGGGGATAACGCCGGCAATTCGAAGAAGCTTCACCGCGCCATTCTACTCCAGTGGAGCGATGGGTTCAGGCGCGCGGCCACTGCGGGCAAGCGTCCAATCCTTGCGCAGGATCACGCGGAAGACCACTGGCTCTGGCCTTCCTCAGCATCCAGGCGGTCCGCCAGGAATCTCAGGTCCGCACGCGCCTCACTCGCGGCGGCGAACACAACGTCACGCCTTGCAGCGCTCTTTGGAACGAATTGTTCCGGGCGACGGCACGCCTCGCGTGCATCGCGCACGCGTAACACGCGTCTGCGCCTGCACTTGCACTTTGTGGCTGCTGCGGCACGCATCGTGATACAGAAACATGCGAATCCTATGAAACATCTACATCGGTTCGATCGTTTCCGCTGCGGCTTTGCTGGCCGTCGTAACACTGGCGCCGGCATTTGCGAAAGCGCAGACCGCGCCAGAAGATCCAGACCGGCGGCGAAGAAGTGAGACCCGCTGGTCCGTTTGCGTCTGGCAGCGGCCCCATGACGATCCGAGCGCGAACAGAGGGAAGCGCCGCCGTGCCAATGACTCGGAGTTATTCTCGATCTCCAGGGCTATTGGCGCTCTTGCTCAGGCTCGTCAGGATCGAGCGGTTCCGCGACATCACCAGCAGCTGCCTGCGCCCGGACCAGATCCAGGACATGTCTCAAGGCCTCGTCGACGTGCGCCACACCGGCGCCGTCGAGCTTCGTCAGAGGCCCCTTGACGAGCCGTGCGTTGTCGATCGCTCTCAGTTGATCGATCAGGAGGTCCGAGCGCCGGCGCAGCGCGCCTTGTGGCTCGACGCGGATGCGCAGGGGTTCCGCATCCTCGGTCAGCGCGGTGGTGAGCGGGACGATCAGCGTGGACGGGTGGCCGGCGTCGAGCAACGCCTGGGCTTGGACGATCAGGACCGCCCGCGTCTTGCCGGCCTCGGTACCGCGACGCGGATTGCCGAGCCGCCCGACTTCATCAATCGGCCTTGTGGCGATTTCGAAGGATCTGCCGCGCGGTTTCTTCATAGATCGTTATTCGCGGCCCGATCGCGACGATTTCAGCTCCTCTGTCATCCGGACGATAAATGACGCGATGCCGGCCGACGCGAAGACTCCACAGGCCTTTCAGCTGTCCTTCGAGGGGTTTGCCGCAGTCCGGATCGTCGAGGATATCTGTGAGGGCGGCGCGCACTTTGCGCTTCAACTGGGGGTGCATGTTCCGGATAAGGCTCCGGACTGTGGTAGGAGTCTTGAGGGTTCGAGCCGGCATGCCGTGCTAGTCTGCAAATAGTTCGTCGACCGTCTGCCGCTTCTTCGTGCGCGCCAATCGCCGAACGCCGTCGCGAATCTCCTCAAGGAACCGAGCATCTCGCAGAATCTCAACGGTCTCGTGCCAGCCGTCGTATTCCTCTTTGCTCACAATGATCGCGATGGCTTTCCCGTTCCGGGTGATGGTAATGGGTTCATCCCTGCGATCCACAACATCAACGAGCTCGCTGAGCTTCGTCTTCACTTCTGACAGGGGTAGAACCTTCAAGCCAGCCTCCGCAGTTAGTCTGAATTTAGACCAATATATGCGTGAGGCCGTCAGCCGTCAAGACGACGGCCCAAAACCTCGACCCCTTGACACCCCTCCTGGCTGCCACTACTGCTTTGCCCGCCGCAACCACACCCAGTTCGAGATGAACGCGGACGATGAGTTCGCGTCGGTCATTCTGGTGCCCGGAAGCAGAACAGGTCGCGTTTCGATGGTAAGGGTTACGAGCGCGATCCGAGGAGCGCTTCGATCCGCTTGTCGGTGGGCGGATGCGTGCGGAACAGTCCACCGACCCCGGACAGCGAGAATGGCTTGATGATAAACATGTGCGCCGTGGCCGGGTTGGCCGCGAGGGGTACGGCGCGCGAGGCCGCTTCGAGCTTCCTCAACGCACCAGCCAGTCCCCGCGGACTGCCCGCGATCGCCGCCCCGCCGGCGTCTGCCGCGTACTCGCGCGAACGGGAGATGGCGGCCTGAATCAGCCCGGCAGCGATCGGCGCGAGCAGCATCGTGGCAATCATGGCCACGGGATTGACGCCCCCGCCTTCGTCGTCGCGGGAACGGCCGCCGAAGAACATCGCGAAGTGCGAAATCATCATGATCGCTGCGGCGATGGTCGCCGCCACCGAGCTTGTCAGGATGTCGCGATGCTTGACATGCGCCAGCTCGTGGGCCATCACGCCGGCCAGCTCTTCGTCGTTCAGGATCCGCAGGATGCCCTCGGTCGCCGCAACTGCCGCGTGCTTCGGGTTGCGGCCGGTCGCAAACGCGTTGGGCGACGCCTCGGGGATGACGTAGCAGCGCGGCTGCGGCAGACCGGCTCGATCCGCCAGACGGCTGACCATGCGATGGAGCCGGTGGTCCGGCCCGACTTCCTGGGCGCGGTACATTTTGAGCACGATCTTGTCGGAGAAAAAGTACGAACCGAAATTGGTGGCCACGGCGAACATGAAGCCCAAGACGAGCCCCTGGGCGCCGCCAAGCGCCTGGCCGATGACGAGCAGAAGAGCGCTGAGGGCGCCGAGCAGAACCGCAGTCTTGAGTGCGTTAGGCATGTTTGACTTTACTTAATGACGCTGGGGCCCCACCCCAGCGCTATAATTCCTTCGTGCTGGTTGTCGCGCTCATTCTGAATATCATGTTCGCCGCGCCTGAGCAAGGACAGCAGCAGGCGCCGCCGGTGCCGCAGCCGTTCCCACGCTCCGGACCTGCGCAGCCGACGCCACCGCGTCCCGCGCCGCAACAGCCGACCACGCCGACTCCTCCGCCCAGGACGGCACCCGCGAGTCCCGTGCCCGCTCCGGACGAGGCCGAGGCGCTCCCGACCCAAGCCACCCTTGGAATGCCGATCTATCCAGGGGCCCAGTTCATCAGGTCGTACTACGCGGGCCGTGGCCAGCGGTACTACATCTTTGGGTCGGCGGCACTCTTTGGCGATGTCGTGGCTTACTACCGGAACGTGCTGAAGCAGAGGGGCCAGCTGGTGTTCGAGGTGCCCGCCACGCACCAGTTCGATATCGGGAAATTCGAAGTCGAGACGATGGCGTTTCCGCCCGGGGTGACGGTCAAGGATTTCCAGTCCGAGGTCTCGAAGGGGTTTCCCAATCCCACGCCGGGTGCGCTGCCCGAACGGTTCCCGACAATCATTCAGGTCGTGCCGAGCATCCTCAAATGAGGGCTACTTCACCGACGCATAAAGCTCGGACCGGCGTCTGAACTCGAGCGACTTCTCCTCCATTCCCGCAGCTGCCGCGTCCTCTTCGCGTATCCCCTTGTCTCGCGCGTATTCTCGAACCTGCTGCGTCAACTCCATGCTGCAGAACTTCGGGCCGCACATCGAGCAGAAGTGCGCGAGCTTGGCGCCCTCGGCCGGGAGCGTCTGATCGTGGAACGCGCGAGCCGTGACCGGGTCGAGTGACAGGTTGAACTGATCCTCCCACCGGAACTCGAACCGCGCCTTGGAGAGCGCGTCATCCCATTCGCGCGCGCGGGGATGCCCCTTCGCCAGGTCGGCCGCGTGGCTGGCGATCTTGTACGCAATCACCCCCGCCTTCACATCGTCGCGATTGGGGAGACCAAGGTGCTCTTTGGGCGTGACGTAGCACAGCATGGCGGTACCGTACCAGCCAATCATCGCGGCGCCGATGGCCGACGTGATGTGGTCGTAACCGGGCGCGATGTCGGTGGTGAGCGGACCGAGCGTGTAGAACGGCGCCTCCTGGCACCACTCGAGCTGCTTCTCCATGTTCTCTTTGATGAGATGCATGGGCACGTGGCCCGGTCCCTCGTTCATCACCTGGACGTCGTACTCCCACGCGATCCGTGTCAGCTCTCCCTGCGTCCGCAGCTCGGCGAACTGCGCTTCGTCGTTGGCGTCGGCGATCGAGCCGGGACGGAGTCCGTCGCCGAGCGAGAACGACACGTCGTAGGTGCGCATGATCTCGCAGATGTCCCGGAAATGCGTGTACGTGAAGTTCTCCTGATGGTGCGCGAGGCACCATTTCGCCAGGATCGATCCGCCACGCGAGACGATGCCCGTGAGGCGGCTGGCGGTGAGCGGAATGTAGCGAAGGAGCACACCGGCGTGAACCGTGAAGTAGTCCACGCCCTGCTCGCACTGCTCCACGAGCGTGTCGCGATAGATCTCCCAGGTCAGGTCTTCGGGCCGCCCGCCGACCTTCTCGAGTGCCTGATAGATGGGCACCGTGCCAATCGGGACCGCGGAGTTCCGGACGATCCATTCGCGTGTTTCGTGAATGTTTCTGCCGGTCGAGAGGTCCATCACCGTGTCGGCGCCCCACAAGGTCGCCCACCGCAGCTTCTCGACCTCTTCGTCTATGGACGAAGAGACCGCGGAGTTGCCGATGTTGGCGTTGATCTTCACCAGGAAGTTACGGCCGATGATCATCGGCTCGAGCTCGAGGTGATTGATATTGGAGGGGATGATGGCGCGACCGCGCGCGACCTCGTCGCGAACGAACTCGACAGGTAAGCCTTCGCGGATTGCGATGAATTCCATCTCCGGCGTGATCTCGCCCTTCCGCGCGTAGTGCAGCTGGGTGACGCACGCATCGATCCGCCGGCAGCCGACCCACCCCGCGCGCAGCTTCGGCAAGCCAGTCTGCACGTCGTGATCCTGCGGGCCGCTCGTGTCGTAGACGCAGAGCGGTGGCTCGCCGCCGGCCAGCGCAATCTTGCGCATCGGCACGCGAACGCCGCGCGCGCCGTCAACGTAGATCTTCTTGGAATTCGGAAAGGCTGTACTGAAGGCTGACATCCCGCTCTCCCTTCGCCGGTTTCAACCGGATCAGGTTCCAAGGGTCTGCTCTCAATCCCTACGAGACGCTCGGCCTCGGATGAGGGATACCCCTGGCGGCTACGAACGCGAATATATCATGTCGTGCTTGGCGCGCGGCCAGACGAAGCCGAACGTCTCCACACCGCGGGTGTCGTGATCGCCTGCGTAGGTAACAGGCTAGTCGCCATAGAGGTGTTCCGAGCACTGGACGATGACGCAAAGGCTGAGGATGTGCCCAAGGAAACCGCTCTCGGGGTGCGCTCGAGTGCCTTCAGCATCCGAGGCATCGCGAGAAATACCGGCAGCTAGACGAGCTTTCGCAAGATGAAACACTTCAGATAGTAGGTCTCCGGGACGCCGAGCAGCACGGGATGATCGCGCCCCTGCATCCGCTTTTCAACCACGGTGACGGCCGCACGTGCGTCGATCGCCGCCTCGTAGACGATCTCCCCGAACGCCGCCTCGCCGACGTTGTACGAACAACTGCACGTCACGAGCGTTCCGCCAGGCGCCAGCAGCTTCAGCGCGCGCAGATTGATCTCCTTGTATCCGGCGCGCGCCTTGACCACGGCCGCCTTGTTCTTCGCAAAGGCCGGCGGATCGAGCACGATGGTCTCGAACCGCTCGCCCAGCCGCTCCAGCCCGCGCAGCTCGTCGAACACGTTGCCGACGCGGGCGTCGACGCTCAGCCCGTTGCGCTGGGCATTCTGCTTCAGGCGCGCGATGGCGTCCTCCGACACGTCGATCGCAATCACCTCCTGACACCGGCGCCCGAGCACGAGCGAGAACCCGCCGTGGTAGGCGAAGCAGTCGAGCAGCCGGCCGCGGGCGTAGGCGGCCGCCGCGGCGCGGTTCTCGCGCTGATCGAGAAACAACCCGGTCTTCTGGCCCCGACGGAGATCGGCGTCATAGCTGACGCCAAGCTCGGTGACGGTCACCGAATCCGGCACGTCGCCCGCAAGGACCTCCACCCGCTGGTCGAGCCCCTCCAGGACACGCGATCGCGAGTCGTTGCGCGCCAGGATCCCACGGGGATGCAGGAGGTCGGTCAACGCCGACACGACCACCGGGAGCAGCCGATCCATGCCCTGCGACAGCGCCTGGACGACCAGATGGTCGCCGTACCGATCGACGATGAGCGAAGGCAGCCGATCGGATTCGCCGTGCACGAGCCGGTATGCCGTCGCGTCGATGGCCAAGGACTCGCGAAAGCCGATGGCCGACTCGATCCGCCGCCGCACAAGCGCTTCGTCGGCAGCCTGTTCACCAGCTGTCAGCATCCGAAGCGCGATCTGCGATCGACTGCTGTAGAATGCGTGCCCGAGCTGCCGCCCCCGTGGGTTGCGCACGGCCACCACGTCGCCGGCACCGGCGCGAACGTCGGCCACGTCCGCGCGATAGATCCACGGATGGCCGGCGTTGAGGCGATCTTCGCCGCGGGCAGAGACGACGACGGTAGGAGTCACGGCAGACAGTGTTTCAAGACGTAGTGTCCGGCTTCAGCCGGACCTCTATAGTACAATCGCGCGCTGTGCACGTTGCGATCGGCGCCGATCACGCGGGCTTCTTGCTCAAAGAGCACCTGTTGGGCACGCTTCGGACGCTCGGCCACATCGTTGACGATCACGGCACCAATAGCGAAGCGTCGGTGGACTATCCGCCGATCTGCCTTGGCGTCGCCCGGGCGGTCGCCGAAGGCCGCGCGGACCGGGGCATCGTCCTCGGCGGCAGCGGACAGGGCGAGCAAATGGCCGCCAACAAGGTGCCGGGCATCCGGGCCGCGCTCTGCAACGATCTCTACACCGCGCGGCTGTCGCGCGAGCACAACGACGCCAACGTGCTCTCGATGGGCGGGCGCGTCGTCGGGTTCGGGCTGGCCGACGAGATTCTCGCGCTGTGGCTGACCACGGCGTTTGAAGGCGGGCGGCATCAACGACGCGTCGAGCAGATCGCAGCGGCCGAGCGACGGTCCGGCTAGAGCCGGACACTACAGCCTCACAAAAGCAGGTGTCATAAGCCAATGGCCACGCAACTCACGAGCGCGATGTGGCGGACGCTGGCGGAAGCCGATCCCGAGGTCGCGCGGGCGCTCAAAGACGAGCTGCAGCGTCAGAACAACGGGCTCGAGCTCATTGCGTCAGAGAACTTCGTCAGCCGCGCGATCCTCGAAGCCGCCGGCTCGATCTTCACCAACAAGTACGCCGAAGGGTATCCCGGCCGCCGCTACTACGGCGGCTGCGAGTTTGTCGACGTCGTCGAGCGCGCCGCCATCGCACGGGCCAAGGCGCTCTTTGGCGCCGACCACGCCAACGTGCAGCCGCACTCGGGCGCGCAGGCCAACATGTCGGTGTACTTCACGCTGCTCAAGCCGGGCGACACCGTGCTCGGTATGAACCTCGCGCACGGCGGCCACCTCACCCACGGCCATCCCCTGAATTTCTCGGGCAAGCTGTACGCGATCGTGCCGTACGGCGTCCGGCAGTCGGACGAGCGGATCGACTACGACGAGCTCGACCGGTTGGCTGAACAGCACAAGCCCAAGATGATCATCGTCGGCGCGAGCGCGTACCCGCGTGTCATCGAGTTCGCGCGAATCCGTGCCACCGCGGATCGCGTGGGCGCGCCGGTCCTCACCGACATGGCCCACATCGCGGGCCTCGTCGCCGCCGGCGTCCACCCGAGTCCCGTACCGCACTCCGACTTTGTGACCACGACCACGCACAAGACACTGCGGGGGCCGCGAGCAGGGATGATCCTTTGCAGAGAGCAGTACGCGAAGGATCTCGATAAGAGTGTGTTTCCGGGCGTGCAGGGCGGTCCGCTCATGCACATCATCGCGGCCAAGGCCGTGTGTCTCAAGGAAGCGGCCGAGCCGGCGTTTGGCGTCTACCAGCGTCAGATCGTCGCCAACGCGAAGCGGCTCGCCACCGTCCTGTCGGCTGCCGGCTTCCGGCTCGTGAGTGGCGGCACCGACAATCACTTGATGCTCGTCGACGTGTTCTCGAAAGGCACCACCGGCAAGCTGGCCGAGGCGGCGCTCGGCAAGGCCGGCATCACCGTCAACAAGAACGCCATCCCCTTTGACAAGAATCCCCCGCTCGTAGCGAGCGGCATCCGCGTCGGCACGCCGGCCGTTACGACGCGCGGCATGCGCGAGCCCGAAATGGAGATCGTCGGCGAGCTCATCACGCGGGCGCTCAAGACGCCGGAAGACGAAGGTGCGCTCGCGATGGTTCGCGCGGAAGTCGAGGCGCTGTGTCGGAAGTTCCCTCTGTACCCGGAAATCTGAGCGAACTCGTCGAGGCCGTCTTCGCGGCCGACGGCGCCTTGGCGTCTTCGTTGCCTGATTTCGAGGCCCGCGCCGGACAGACCGAGATGGCCGCCGCCGTCGCGCACGCGTTCGAGAGGGGCGGCGTGCTGCTGGCCGAAGCCGGCACGGGTACGGGCAAGACCATCGCGTACATCGTGCCCGCGATCCTCAGCCGCCAGCGGGTGCTCATTTCCACCGGCACGAAGAACCTGCAAGAACAGATCTATTTCAAAGACATACCCGCGCTGCGCGAGGCGCTCGACGTCCCGTTCACAGCGACCTACATGAAGGGCCGGGCGAACTATCTGTGTCTGCATCGGCTGGATCAACTGAGCGGCGAGGCGCGAGCGAGCGGCAGCCTTGAGCCGTTGCGAGGCGCGAAGCCGCCGAGCAACAGCCGCGGGGGCGGGGCCCCGCGGCGCAGTGATGATGGTTCAGGTCCTCAACGATCCCTTGGTAATGACGTCTTCCTGCCGATCATCCGCGAGTGGTCGCATCGCACCGAAATGGGCGACCGGGCCGAGCTCGAGAGCCTGCCGGAGGATCTGCCGTTCTGGAGCGACGTGTCGGCGACCGCCGAAACCTGCCTCGGCACCGAGTGTCCACGGTACGACGACTGCTTCGTCACGCGGATGCGCCAGCGCGCCGCGGCCGCAGACGTGGTCATCGTGAATCATCATCTGCTCTGCGCCGACGCCGCCGTGCGGCAGAGCGCCTTCGGCGAGGTCATCCCGGCGTGCCACAACGCCATCCTGGACGAAGCCCATCAGCTGGAGGACGTCGCGACGCAGTACTTTGGCTACAGCGTCAGTACTTATCGCGTCGAAGAGCTGGCGCGCGACGTTGAACGCCTCGTCGCGAGCGGCCCCGCGAGCGTCGGTCATGAGGTGGACCGTCACGACATCGCCAAGGCCGTCGAGCGGCTCCGCGACCACGCCCGGGCATTCTTCAGCGAGCTGACGCTCGCACATCGCACCGTATCCAAAGAGCAACGCGTCCGGGCCACCGAGACATCGCTCGCGCCAGCGAGCGAGGCCGCCGCCGATCTCACCTGCGCACTCGACGGCGTCGAGGCTGCGCTGGCGCTCGCGGGCAAGCCGCGTGCAGCCACCAACGATGATGACCCGGACACCAGTCAGGAGCTGGCGGCGCTCGTGCGCCGCGCCGGCGAACTGCGCGACGAGCTGCGCCTGCTATTGAGGGCGAGCGACCGAGACTATGTGTATTTCGTCGAGTTCCGCGGCCGGGGAGTCTTCTTGCGCGCGGCACCAATCGACGTGTCGACCATCGTCCGCGAGCTGCTCGTCGACCGCATGCGGACGCTCGTGCTCACGTCTGCCACGTTGACGGTCGATGGGGGGTTCGCCTACGTGCGCCGGCGACTCGGGATCGCGCACGCCGACGAGATCTGTTTGCCGTCGGAGTTTGATTTCAGCCGCCAGGCCCTTCTCTACCTGCCGCCGCGGATGCCCGATCCGCGGTCGGCCGATTTCGCGATGGCGGCCGGACAGCAGGTGGTGGAGATCCTCAAGCGGACCCGCGGACGGGCGTTCGTGCTCTTTACGAGCTACGCGACGCTCGGCGCCGTGCTGGCCATCGCCGAGATGGCGCTCGACTATCCGATCTTCGCGCAGGGAACCGCGCCGCGAACCGAGCTGCTGAGGCAGTTCCGCGAGACGCCGCATGCGGTGCTGTTTGCCACGTCGAGTTTCTGGCAAGGCGTCGACGTCGTGGGCGAGGCGCTCAGTTGCGTGATCGTCGACAAGCTGCCGTTCGCCTCGCCCTCAGACCCGGTGACCGCAGCGCGGATCGACGCGATTCGCGAGCAGGGCGGCGATCCGTTCGGCGAATACCAGCTTCCCCTCGCGATCCTCGCGCTGCAGCAGGGCCTCGGCCGCCTGATCCGCCACCGGCTCGACCGGGGCGTGCTGGCCGTGCTCGATCCGCGCCTCCAGACAAAAGGATACGGTCGCCGCTTCATCGCCTCGCTGCCCCCGGCGCCCATGGTGCGCGACCTGTCGCGAATTGACGCTTTTTTCACAAATTGCCGGCCCGGGCCCGACGCCCCCGCGGCCCTTAAAGGGGAAAAAGGGTAGACTAAGGACCAAGCGCTCGTTGCTCTTATAGTTCAGGAGGAGGTTCATGGTTCGCCACATCAACGGCCGCCAGCCTTGGATGTTCACGTGTGCTGCGCTGATTGTCCTAGTGGTCGCCGCGCCTGCCACGGCGCAGACGCACAGGCTGGGAGGCCTGGTCACCGACGCCGCGGGGAAACCCGTCGAGGGCGCGACGGTGACGATCGCACCGGTCAGCGGCTCCGCCAGGTACCAGGCGAAGACCGATAGTAGCGGTCTGTACAACCAGATCGGGCTCATCGGCAATACTGACTACTCTGTGACCGTGACGAAGGACGCGTTGACGGCGACTCGGGTCACGCGCGTCGTTGGTGGCGCAGTCACACAGCACCGCGCGGATTTCGTGCTCATGGCTGGCAGGCCCGACGGGACCCTTCCCGCAGCGGTCAATGCCGCCGCTGAGTTCCAGAAGATCTTTACCGAGGGCCTCGACTTGAGCCGCGCGGCCAAGCACGACGAGGCCATCGTGAAGTTCCAGGCTGTCGCCGATATGAGTCCGATATGCTCCGACTGCTTCTACAACATCGGGTACTCGCACTTCCAGAAGAAGGACTACGACAAAGCAGAAGCGGCCTACAAGAAGGCGATCGAAATTAAGCCAGACTACGCGGACGCGTATTCCGGCCTAGCAACCATCTACAACGTGCAGCGAAAATTCGACCTGGCGGCAACGGCCAGCGCGAAGGCCGCTGAGTTCGGTGCCGCCAGCGCCGCCGCACCTGGCGCCCTTGGCGGCGCGAACGCCGACGCGCTGTTCAATCAGGGCGTCACGCTCTGGAACGGCGGCAAGATTGCCGATGCCAAGAAGGCGTTTGAATCGGCGATCGCGGCGAACCCGAACCACGCCGAAGCGCATTATCAGCTCGCCATGGCGCTCATCAACGAAGGCAACCTGAAGGGCGCGGGGGCGGAGTTTGAAGCGTACTTGAAGCTCGCACCAAACGGGCCCAACGCCGCGCAGGCCAAGGCCATCGCTGCACAGCTACCGAAATAAGGCGCCCTGTGCCAGGGTGAACGAGGCCCGGCCGCAGCGCGCTGCCGAGCGGGGTGGGGCCCCCCGCGAGCCTAAGAGCATGTTAGATTCCGCCGCGCTTCGCACCCGGCTGGCTGATGTCCGCGATCGTCTGACGCGGGCCGCCGGCCGGGCCGGACGCGATCCGGCTGGTATCCGCCTCGTCGCGATCTCCAAGACCTTCGACGCCGACTACGTGCGCGCCGCCGCCGACTGCGGTCAGATCGATTTTGGCGAAAACAAGGTCCAGGAAGCTTTGCAGAAGATGGACCAGACGGCCGATCTGCCGATCTGCTGGCATCTGGTCGGCCATCTGCAGTCGAACAAAGCCAAGAAGGCCGGGCTGCGCTTCGATGTCGTGCACTCGATTGACAGCGCCGATCTCGTTAGCCGGCTCGACGAAGCGGCCGGTGGAGCCCGCCGCTCCCTTCAGCTTCTCGTGCAGGTGGACCTGGCAGGCGAAGCCACGAAGTTCGGCGCGCGCGCGGAGGGCCTCCCCTCGATCTTCGAAGGGGCACGATCCTGCCGGTCGGCGCGGGTTGTCGGCCTGATGCTGCTGCCGCCGACCGTCGACGACGCGGAGCAGGCGCGGCCCCATTTCCGGGCGCTCCGTGCGATTCGCGACCGGCTCCTGGCGCGCGGTGTTGACGCAGCGATGCTCGGCGAGCTCTCCATGGGCATGAGCCACGATTTCGAGGTGGCCGTCGAGGAAGGGGCCACCATCGTCCGGGTGGGGACGGCGATCTTTGGCCCCCGGACCTGGGTATAATCCTTCCCCTGTCGTCAGTGCACAGAGCTGCCGATAGCTTCCACGGGAGCACAGACGCCCATGAATGTCAGCCCTCTTGACTTGCGCCAACAGCGCTTTCGGCACTCGTTCCGTGGCTTCGACCGGGTCGAGGTGGCCTCGTTTCTCGCCGCCGTCGCCGACGACTACGAGCAGGCGTTACGCGAAACCGACCACCTGCGCCAAGATCTGGCGCGGATGGAGTCGGTGCTCAACGAGCATCGCGAGCGCGAGAAGGATCTCCGAGCCACGCTCATGACGGCCCAGCGAGTGGCCGACGACATCAAGGCGCAAGCCGACCAGGAGGCCAAGCGGATCATCCGTGAAGCCGAAGGACGATCGGACCTGCTGCTCGAAAAGGCACAGGCGCGGCTCGAAGACGTCCAGCGCGAGATCGACGGTCTGAAGCTCAAGCGCAAGGACGTCGAGACGACGGTCGAGGCCATCATCCAGGGCTTGCGCAACACGATCGAGTACGTCCGTGGACAAGATGCGCACGAGCGCGAGGACAGAATCCTGCTCCACCGCCCGCGACACGCCGAGACGGCCACCTCCGACGCGGATCAAGCCGATCGCCGCCGCCGCCAGAACATTCCTTAATCGCGTGGGGCCCCACCCCCACGCGCAGCCGTCGCTAACGCTCCGGATCCTGATTGCGGCGACCTGCCTTGAATTCGACCATTCGTGACACTGGCGCTGGCGTCGAACTCGATGTCCGTGTGATTCCTCGCGCCAGGAAAACCGCCGCGGCCGGCATCCGCGACGCCACCCTCGTCATCCGACTGGCGGCGCCGCCCGTTGAAGGCGCCGCCAACACCGCCCTCGTCACATTTCTCTCAGAAGCGCTTGGCGTGCCGCGCCGCGCCGTGGTCGTTCTCTCCGGGGAGCGGAGCCGTCACAAGCGCGTCGCGGTCGCCGGCGTCACCGCGGCGCTCGTGCGGGAGCGACTGCTTCTCTGAAATTGTGGCGTCCGCTGCTGCCTTACGGAAGCGTCGATGTCGGTATGTCCAGATGAACAGTGAACGGGAACGTATACGCGTACCTGGGGAAGATCTCAACAGTCTGCTCATACGATCCGTCGACGATCGTGCGAGTGTTTTCGCGCCGGATCTTCAGGCTGTCGCCAGAGAGCGGAATGTCGGACTGCGCCGCCAGATCCAAGATTCGCTTCCGGATCTCCGCGTCGGTCTTGGTGCCACGGTACTGTATCGTTCCACGAACCGAATCCTCGAACCTATAGAAGGTCAGGTAGACGGACCCGGCGCGCCAAGCCGCGTTCGCGAGAAGGACAACGATGACCAGCTTCAGGATGAACTTGATCATGCAGCCTCCATAATCTGCAATTCGCAATCCGCCATCAGCAATTCACCTACTCGCTCAGTGAATCACCCGCAGCAGGCGGCTCCATCGCGTCCGCGTGAAGCTGTCGTCATCGTACGACCAATAGATGAGCAGCGCTTTGCCCTTGATGTACTCGCGCGGCAGGAACCCCCAGTAGCGGCTGTCCTGTGAGTTGTCGCGGTTGTCGCCCATGACAAAGTACTGGTTGGGCGGAACGGTTACCGGGCCGTACCGTTCCCTCAAGTCTGATGAGATCACTTCGTGAAATCCCGACGCATCGCCCGGCCCCTCGAGGAAGTGGACATAGGGCTCGTCGAGCACGCTGCCGTCGATCGAGACCTTCTTTTCCCGGAGCTCGACCGTCTCGCCCGGCAGGCCGATCACGCGTTTGATGAAATCGCGCTCGGGCTCCTCCGGGTACTTGAAGACGACGATATCGCCCCGATTGATGGTGCCGATCGGCAGCAGCGCCCGCTCGACGCCAGACGCTGACGGGCCGAAGACGAACTTGTTCACCAGTAGATGATCGCCGATGAGCAGATTGTTCTCCATCGAGCCGGTCGGAATCTTGAACGCCTGGACGACAAACGTACGGATGAAGAGCGCCAGAATCACCGCAATCACGATCGATTCGAAGTATTCGCGGACGACGGACTTCTTGAACGGCTCGGGCATGGTGCGTGCGGCTACTCCTCTGTCCCCATTTTCAGCACGGCCAGGAAGGCCTCTTGCGGGATCTCGACGCGGCCGACCCGCTTCATCCGCTTCTTGCCTTCCTTTTGCTTCTCGAGCAGCTTCCGCTTCCGTGTGATGTCGCCGCCGTAACACTTCGCGAGCACGTTCTTCCGGAGTGCCGAGACCGTCTCACGCGCGATGACCCGGCTGCCGATCGCGGCCTGAATCGCCACCTCGAACATCTGCCGCGGGATGAGCTCGCGCATCTTCGCCGCCAGCGCCCGCCCGCGCTCGTACGCCGTGTCGCGATGCACGATGATCGAGAGCGCATCGACCGGTTCGCCGTTCACGAGAATATCGAGCTTCACGAGCGGCGACGGCCAGTACCCCGTCACATGATAGTCGAGCGATGCGTACCCGCGCGACAGCGTCTTCAGCCTGTCGTAGAAATCCAGCACGACCTCGTTGAACGGCAGCTCGTACGTGATGAGTACCCGGTCCGACGCCACGTACTCCAGCGACTTCTGCACGCCCCGCTTGTCCTGACACAACTGCAGGATCCCGCCCACGTGCTCGGCCGGCGTCAGAATCATCGCGGTAATCACGGGTTCCTCAATCTTGCCGATCCGGCCGGCCTCAGGGAGCTTCGCCGGGCTGTCGATCTCCTCCACACGCCCGTCGGTGGTCGTCACCCGGTACAACACGCCTGGCGCCGTGGTCACCAGGTCCATGTTGAACTCGCGCTCGAGCCGTTCTTGCACGATATCCATGTGGAGCAGGCCGAGAAAGCCACAGCGAAAGCCGAAGCCAAGCGCGGCGGAGGTCTCCGGCTCGTAGAAAAACGACGCATCGTTCAGGCGCAGCTTCTCGAGCGCGTCCCGCAGCTCGGGATACTCATGACCTTCTACGGGGTAGAGGCCCGCAAACACCATCGGCTTGAGCTCTTTGAAGCCGGGGAATGGCGCGGCAGCCGGACGCGCGGTCTCGGTGATCGTGTCGCCGATCTTCGCGTCGCTGATCTTCTTGATGTTGGCGACGAGGAACCCGACCTCGCCGACGCCCAACTCCGTGGCCGGGACCGCCTTCGGCGTGAAGTAGCCAACCTGTTCGGCGTCGTAGTCCTGGCCCTCGGCCATCAGGCGGATGCGCATGCCCGGACGAAGGACCCCGTCAATCACGCGGACAACGATGACGACGCCGCGGTAGGGGTCGTACCAGGAATCAAAGATCAAGGCCTTGAGCGGCGCTTCAGGATCGCCGGCTGGCGGCGGCAGCCGGTGCACGATCGCCTCGAGGATCTCCGGCACGCCCGTGCCCTGCTTGGCGCTCGCCAAAATGGCCCCCGCTCCGTCCAGCCCGATGATCTCCTCGATTTGACGCCGCGCCTCCTCGGGCTGGGCGCCAGGAAGATCGATCTTGTTGATGACAGGAATAATCTCGAGATTGTCGTTGACGGCGAGATAGGCGTTGGCGAGCGTCTGCGCCTCGACTCCCTGGGACGCGTCGACCAGCAGCAGCGCGCCTTCGCACGCGGCCAGCGAACGCGTGACCTCGTACGAGAAATCCACGTGCCCGGGCGTGTCGATCAGATTGAGGACGTACGGCTGGCCCTCCGTCGATGTGTAGTTGAGCCGGACCGGATGCGCCTTGATCGTGATGCCGCGCTCGCGCTCGAGGTCCATGCTGTCGAGGACTTGCGCTTCCATCTCGCGCGCCTGGAGCGCGCCGGTCAGCTCGAGGAAGCGGTCAGCCAGCGTCGACTTCCCGTGGTCGATGTGCGCGATGACCGAGAAATTACGAATACGTTGTGGGTCCACTACCGGATGACTTCGATTCTGATCGCAAGACGCAGCGATCGCCATGCCCGATCGGTCGTGAAGACCGGCAGACGGTGCAGGCGGCCAAGCGCGAGGCAGGCTCGATCGGCGAGTGAAAGACCGAGCGACTTGGTCCGCGTTCTCAAGCGCGCCGTCTCGACCGCTTGATCTTCATCGTACGGCCAGATCGTCAGCGTGCCGATCGCCTCGACTTGGGCCTTGAGGCGGCGCACCCCGACGTCGACCGAATCCCCGCGCTCCACCATCCCCGACAGCGTCTCAGCCCAGTTGACCGTGCTGATCAACGCGCCGCGCCGGAGCACGGGCTCCACGCGATCCGCGCCGATCTCGTCGTACACGAGGGCCAAGAGCGCCGACGCGTCGAGCACGCCGCCCTGCCCGCCGCCGTTCATTTCCCGGCCTTCCGCAAGCGCGCGTCCCACTCCCGAAATTTCCGATCCTCCATCCGCGCTTCGCGCCGGCGCTCGGCAATCAGCTGGTCGCTGGCCAGCCGGCCCGGTCTCGCCAGATGCTTGAACATGCCGCGCAGGCGGCCGATCGCCACCTCGCGCGTCTGGAGTACCAGACTTCCGTCCTCCTCAAGGGTGAGCGAGACGCGGTCGCCGTCCCGGATCTTGAGCGTGTCCCGCACCTCGACCGGCAGCACGAACCGGCCGCGATCGGTCACGGTCACGTGGTAGACGACCGGCGACTGCCTCGACTGACTCGCCGCCGGCTTGTACGCGACCGCCGCTTCGCTCGCACGGCTCGGCCGCCGCCGCTTGATCTTGTACGCCACCATGATTCCCGCATCCTACCATCGTCTTGGCCAGGTGGGCAATATCAGTGTGACTTCCCACACGAGTCGCCTATTTCCCACTAACGTCGTGCTTGCGGGTAAACGGAGAATCTTTGGCGAGGTTACCGTGCTTCGACAGGTCGATACGTCTGCGGGTACTCGGGACCGATGTACTCGGCGCGCGGGCGAATCAGCCGGTTGTTCGCGTACTGCTCCAGCACGTGCGCGGTCCATCCCGAAACGCGGCTTACCGCGAATATCGGCGTGAAGAGATCGGTCTTGATGCCGAGTGAGTGGTAGGTCGACGCCGAGTAGAAGTCGACGTTCGGATTGAGCTTCTTTTCGGCCTTGACCACGGCCTCGATGCGCTCGGACATCTCGTACCAGATCGGCTCGCCGGCACGCTGGCCCAG
>Ga0156278_1015_pt1 | contig 34900 bp, 35 predicted proteins | sample RifCSPlowO2_12_FD_107927 | JGI IMG/M metagenome (GOLD analysis project Ga0156278, IMG submission 107927) | Acidobacteria bacterium RIFCSPLOWO2_12_FULL_65_11
CGACCACGTGATCATCACGGGCAACCCGGGGCGCAACCCTGAAGACCACCGGATGCGCATGCGCACCATTGCCAGACCGAAAGACGGCTGGAAGTGGGGCGGCACCTTCGACTAAACCGATAGTCGACGGCGAGTTTCAGAGGAAGGCGGCGCGGGACGGCAACATCCCGCGCCGCTTTTTTCGTTTCAGGCCGCTTCTTCCCCCGCCCGGTTGCGCTGCTCCAGAAAACGTCACTGCGCCAGCATCTTCGTCTTGGGTTGAGCGTCCTTACGGAACTCGTGCGAGATGCTGTAGAAGCCCGCGGCCGAAAGCGTGACCGTCACCTCTTGATTCCCGGGATTCTCCCAGTACCAGCCGTGGATGCCTGAGAAGGGCGCCGTCAGCGTGCCCGACGCGGCCTCAATGGCGTTCCCCTTCTCGTAGCTCTCCGCAAACCCCCGGGGCGCCCCGTCCGGTTCCGCGTGGAAGTCGTAGTTGACGCGACCCGTCGCCTTCCACGAGTACAGCAGGGCCTCACTCTTCTCGAGGCGGTACTTGTACTCGACCCAGTCGCGCGGACCGATCGTGAGCTCCACGGTTTCCTGCTGGTAGGAGCGATCCTGAGGCGCGATGGTCGTCGCACCGGCAGCTGAGCCGGAGCGCGTCGCCTCAAAGGCTTCAAGGCTCTTCTGAACGTCGCTCATCGCGATGAGACCGAGCCTCGCGCCAATGCCGAATGGATCCACGCCGTATTCGGCGGGTAGCACAGCGACGACGAGCACCAGGCCGGCAGAGAGCAGCGCCGTGCCGGCGACAAGCGCGATGCGCTCTCTCGCGGGAACGGCCGGTTTGCCCGCGTCGATCTCGGTCTCGGTGGCCACCCTTCAGGCTCCCAGGAAATATCCTGACAGTTGATAGCCCAGGAGAAGAAGGCCAGACGCCATGAGCACGCCGTTGGTCACCAGGGCGTGTTGCAGGAATCCAGGGCGGGTCCTCCAGTAGGTCAGCACCGTCAGCACGAAGGTTAAAGCGATCACCTGACCGATCTCGACACCCACATTGAAGCTCACAATGTTGGCCACCAGGCCGTCTGGTGAGAGCGAGAAATCCTGAAGCTTCGTCGCCAAACCGAAGCCATGAAACAGCCCGAACACCAGAACCGCTGCGCGTGTGTCGGGTTGAACGCCGAAGAAGCGCTTAAAGCCCTCGATATTGTCGAATGCCTTGTACACCACGGAGAAGCCGATGATGGCGTCGATGAGGTAGGGGTTCGCCCGAACCCCTCCGAGCACGCCGACGAGGAGCGTCACGCTGTGGCCAATCGTGAAGAGACTCACGTACTGAACGACATCCTTCATTCGATACAGAAAGAAGATGACGCCCACCAGGAAGGCCAGGTGGTCGTAGCCGGTGACCATGTGTTTGGCGCCGAGATACATCAGCGGACCGATGGCCGCTCCGCGAACCGACTGCAGAAACAGGGCGTCTTTGCCCGACACGCCGTGGGCGTTGGCAGCAGCCACGAAGGTGACCACGAGCAGCGCGACCGCGAGGGGCCCTGTACGTTTAGGAACCACGTTGATACTTTCGGTGACAGCTCTCGCACGAGTTGTTGACGGCCTCGCCTGCCGCCAAGAGCTGCTCGGCGTTCTTTGCCTGTGTCGCGCGCAACGCGCCGTTGCCGGCGTCGATGAGCGCCTGTGACATCTTGATCCAGTCGTCCCTATCGATCGCCCGACTGCCCATGAGCATCAGGTTCCCCGATTCGACGAGCGCGGCGGCGCTTGCGCCGACCGCTTCCCACTCTTCGTCGGTCCGCGGAGCCGTTTCTTCAATGCCTGCGAACGAGACCCTGGTCATGACCGACTCGAAGATGGCTGTCGCCGCGGGTTCCACAATCCCCTGCATGATCTGCTTCACACTCGCGACCGGTGTCACCGCGGGCATCGCGGACGCTGCTGCCGGCACACGCCGAGCAGCGCGTGCACCGGCAATAATGAACCCTATGCCGCTCACGAAGAGTGCCACGCCGACCACGAACAACCAATGAACGGTTCGCACGCTACTGCACGCTTGTGGAGAAGCTCACCGAGCCCCGTCCGGCCGGTCCGTCCCACTCGATGGCGAGCCGCCACGTCCCGGCCATGCTGAAATCGCTGGCGGCGGCGTAGCGGCCTTTGCCGCTCGCTGGCTGCACGTCGATGCTTCCGAACATCGGCATCCCCGGCATCGGCATGTTGGCGCTGGCCTTGACGCCCCCCACGTCCATGAGGCTCCCGTCCGACGTCGAACGGAACTCGATGGTGAAGGTGTCCCTGCCCTGGTGCAGCGCCTCGCGCGGCGACAGAAGGACGACATCGACCGTCCCGGACCTCAGGCGCTGCAGCTCCTTCATGCCGGCCACGTCGTCCGCGCCGCGGCACCCCGCACACACGGCGAGCGTCATGACCAGCGCCAGACCAGACGCCACGCGTCGCGGACTCATGCGCGGCTCCTGCGCTCCCACCAGCAGCGCACGTCATCTCCGATCACGAACAGACACGGCGTCATGAACAGCACGTGCAGCGTCGAGCTGACCATCCCTCCGATACTCGGCGCCGCGATAGGCTGCAGGATCTCCATGCCGGTTCCGCTCGTGAACATCACCGGGAGCAAGGCCAGCATCGTCGCCGCAACGGTCATCAGTTTCGGCCGCAGCCGCATGGCGGATCCGTCGAGCACGGCGTCGACGTACGACTGCCCTTCCTTCCGACTGTCCAGGGCGGCGCGAATAAAAATCACCATGATGATACCGGTCTGTACCGCCACGGCAAAAAGAGAGATGTAGCCCACGATCACGGCCGTCGTCATCGGGTAGCCGAGCGTCCATTGCAGAAACACTCCTCCCACCATCGCAAACGGCACCGACAGCAGGATGAGCACGCTTTCGGCGACTGACTTGAACGCGACCACCAGCAAGCCGAAGATGATGACGAGGGTCAGCGGGACAATCACCCTCAGCCTGGCGCGTGCGGCGGCCGCATACTCATAGAGTCCCGTCCACTCGATGGAGTAACCCGTCGGCAGCGTGAGACTCTGCGCGAGCATCAGTTGCGCACCCGCCACGTAGTCGGGACCTGTCACGTTCTGCAGGTCGACGTAGATATACCCGGCCAGGCTGCCGTTGTCGTTCCGGATCATCTCGGGCATCTTCCGAACCGACACGTCCGCCACCTCGCCGAGCGGCACCGACCGTCCGTCAGCGGTGACGACCGGTGTGCTCTTGATTTTATCGAGTGTGTCGATGTACTCGGGCGAGTACTGCACGCCCAATGGAACGATCGTGTTGTCGGCCTGCCTGACACTAACGATGTTGTCGCCGCCGATGGCGTGACGTACGGTCGACATGGCTTCGTCGACCGTCACATTACGCTCGGCCATACGCTCCAGATCGTTTCGCACGTCCACGTAATACCCTTCCGAAATACGCTCCGCGATGACCGATTTGGTGCCCGGCAGGGCGCGCAACAGCCCTTCGACCTGCTGCGAGATGTCTTCGATGATCGACAGATCCGACCCCTTCACTTTCAGCCCCACTGGTGTCTGGATGCCCGTGCTCTGCATCATGACGCGGGCGCGAATCGGCTGAACCCACGCATTCACGTAGCCGACCGTCTGCACCGCCTTGTCCATTTCAGCGATCAGCTTCTCTCTCGTCATGTCTTGCCGCCACTTCGACCTTGGCTGAAGGAGCACGGTCGTCTCGATCATCGTGAGCGGCGCGGGATCGGTCGACGTGTCCGCTCTGCCGATCTTGCCAAACACCCGCTCGACCTCTGGCAGGGCTTTAAGCTTCTTGTCCATCTGCTGCAGGATCCATCCAGCCTCCCTGTTCGGCAACCCTGGCAGAGTCGTCGGCATATACAGGATCGCGCCTTCGTCGACTTCCGGCAGAAAGTCCCGCGGAAACTGTGTCAACAGGACGGCCGCCGGAATCAGAAAGAGCATACCCGCGCCAGTGAACGCATACCGGTACCGAATCACGGCCGCAAGCGCGGTGCGGTACGCCCTGGCGGCCACGGTCTCTTGAAACCTCCTCGGTGCGTGTCCCTCATGCTTGAAGATCCACAGGACGATCAGCGGCAGCAGAAACATCGTCAGGAGCGTCGAGAACGCCATCGCGAATGTCTTGCTGTACGCCAGCGGATCGAATAACCGGGCTTCCCGCTCTTCGAGGAAGAATACCGGCAGAAACGACGCCAGAATGATTAGCAGCGAGAACAACAGCGGCTTGGCGACCGAGGCAATCGACCGCACGACGATCTCCTGCCTCTCGGCGCGCGTCGCCGGGCCGTGCGCCGCCAGTTCCGCCGTGCAGTTCTCCACGATCACGATCGTCGCATCGGCAATCTCGCCGATGGCAATCACCAGCCCTGCCAGCGAAAACAGGTTGACGGTCTGCCGGAAGCCCACAAGGGGCAGAACCGGAAACAGCGTGCTGAGCAGGAGGATCGTAATCGGTCCGACAGCAGTGCGTAGGTTGCGGAGAAACAGCAGCGTCACCACAATGAGCACGCCAAGCTCGACCGCCAGCGTCTCGACGAACTGCCGGAGCGTCGACCAGATCCAAGCGGAACGATCGTACGTCGTGACGATCTCGATGCCCTGCGGCAGCGCGGCTCGCAGCTGCTGCAGTTTCTGCTCGAGCGACCGCGTGATCGCCAGCACATTGCCATCCTGATCCATGATGGCAATGCCCCCAACAACCTCGCCTGTCCCGTCGAGATCGACCGTGCTGCGACGCTGGTCGTAGCCCACCTGAACGTAGCCAATGTCCTTGAGGCGGATCGGCGCGCCCTCCTTCGTGCGGCCCACGACCAGCAATTCCAGCTTGTCGAGATCCTGGCTGTTGATGATTCCGCGCAGCTGATAGTCGCGGTTGGTCACCTCGATCATCCGTCCACCTGCCTCCTGGAACACGCTTTGGACGGCGGCAATCAGCTGCTTGAGCGGTATCCCCGCTTTGGCGAGCAGCGGAGGATAGACCTTGATCTGGTACTGCTTCTCCAGTCCTCCAACAGAGGCGACCTCCGCAATGCCCGGGACGGTCTGCAACGCCGGCTTGATCTGGCTTTCGTTCAACAGGCGGAGTTCACGCAAGTCGTGAGTTCCCTGCCCATCGACCAGCGCGTACTGGTAGATCCATCCCATGCTGCTGGCGTTGGGCCCCAGCGTGACGATAGCATCGGGCGGCAGCTGCGGTCGGATGGCGTTCAGCCGATCGACGACCAGTTGCTGGACGCGGTCGCGGCGAGCCGTGTCGTTCAAGATGACATAGATGAACGCGTAGCCCATATGAGACGCGCCTCGTATCCCCCGGATATCCGGCGAGCCCACCAAGGCACTCACGAGCGGCGCGGTTACTTCCGTCTCCAGGAGCTGCGCACTTCGAGGCCACTTCGCGTACACGACGATTTGGGGATCCGAGATGTCAGGGATGGCGTCGAGCGACGCCGTGCCGATGGCATACGCGCTCGCGACGACGAGGGCCGCCACCAGGAGCCAGACCACGGCCCGCCAACGGACGACGGCCCGGATAATGCTGACGATCATGGTCCGGCGCCCGAGGAAGGACCCTGCGCCGTCCCTTTCAATTTCTGCTCGGCGTCGATGAAGAAGCTGCCGAAGGTGACCACCTCTGCGCCCTCAGCGAGGCCGGCGGTGACCTGCGTGAGGAGCTCTCCCTGGACGCCGGTCTGAATCTCCTGCGGCACGTAGCGTCCGGGTTGCTGCTGCACGTATACGATGTGCCTGTCACCCTCCTCGATGATTGCCTCGTTCGGAATGGCAAGAAACGGCCCCCGCTCGACGACAATCTCCATCACGTAGTACGCGGTGTCCTGCCGCCCCACGGCGCCCAGCAACGCCTCGACCCGGGCGCCGCCGGCCTGCGGCACGACGCGTGCGATGCGGGCCTGGTACATCGACGACTTTGAGCTTGGCGGGAACGCCCGTACGCGCTGACCGACGCGGACAAGGTCCGCGTCAGCGCCAGAGACGTCAGCCACGAGCGTCCTCCCAGACTTGTCGATCGATCCAGCCGTACGCACCCAGGTCTGCACCATGCGGAGCGACGCCGAGCTCAGCGTCAGCGTGAGGTCGCTCGCTTGAGATTCCGTCACCGTCGTCCCTCGGGGCGCGCTGCGCGTACGTTCGCGCACACCTTGAGCGACAGCCGAATCAGAACCGAGCAGGAGGATAAGCAGAAGGCGGCCTGTGCGCTTCGCCATCACGGACATCGCGGGCACCGGTCGCCGGTACCAGCGCTCGCCGGGCGAGCGTCGGCGCCAGCCTGAGGGTCGATCAGTGGCAGTAGTTGTCCTTGCTGTCCATGATGTGCGTGCCCCACGGAAACAGTCCGACATTGGAGACACGCTCAATGGCTTCCGTTCTTGCATCGATGATCACCACCGAGTGCGTCGTCGATTCGGCCAGATACAACTTCTCGTCGGCGACATCAGTCGTTGCGGTTTCGAGCTGCACGTTGGTGCCAATCTTGATCCGACCCGCCGGCCTCAACGTCTGCATATTGTAGACATAGACGAAGCCAGTGGTCGAACTGATCGCGAAGGCCTTGCCGCCGGCGAAGTTGATGCCGGTCATGTCCGGGCCCGCTTCCAGAGTCGCGGCGACCTTGTTCGTACTGAGGTCGATGATGGAAATAGTCTCGTCACCGTTGTTCGGTGTGATGGCGTACTTGCCGTCGTGACTCATATACACACGCCAGGGATCCGCACCCACCCTGATGACCTTCACGACCTTGTCCTCGCGCGTGTCGATGACGCCGACCACACCGAAATCCCCGTCTGCGGCGTACAGATACCGTCCGTCGTTGGTCGGCGCCGCAATGTTGATGCCCTTGATTTCACTGAGATACCGTCCCGGGTCGAGCTTCGTGATACCCGGGGCTTCGGCTATCTGAATCTTCTTGAGCAGCTCATGACGCCTGACATCGATGACGCCCACCCAGTGCGCGCCGTAGTTGCCGACATACGCCTTCGACCCGTCCGGCAGGAACGTCACGTTGAGCGGCTCAGCGAGACCGGGAATCGTCTTGATCTTCGTCAGCGACACCATGTCGATGACCGACACCGAGTCCCCGTCGGGATTGCCTTGATAGTACCAGCGGCTATCGGGCGAGAACGCCAGATGTTCCGGGGCAATATCCACGGGAATCACCTTGACGAGCTCGAGCGTGCGCGCATCGATGATAAACGCCTTGTTGGCGCGCGTTCCACCCGTCACGACGTACCGGCCGTCTGGAGACATCATCACCATGTGCGGATTGACGTTGTTGCCAAGAAACGTCCGCCCTACGATCTTGCGGGTCTTGATGTCCATGAACGCGATATCGTTCGAGTCCCGATTGACGATCATGACTACCGAGGTGGGGTCGGTGACTTTGACGTCCTGAGCCACGAGCCCGACACTCGCCACGGCGCCGCAGAAAGCGAACAGAAGTCCGCCGATGGTCGAAGTACATCGCACGTTACGCATGTTTCTTCTCCTGAGCTTGACACTGCTCGACACTAAAACGCCGCCTGCAGCCGAACGCCTGGCACGAGATAACCGAAGGTCGGCGTATCCGGTCGCGACTCGAAGATGTGCTGAAGGTGGAACGAGAGCCTCAACCTCTCTGTGAGGCGGAAGTTGTAATACCCTTCGGTCAGCTTTTCCTGGGACCCGGCCCCCTCGGCAAGTTCCGTCTGCGCGTAGCCGATGCCCCACCCATCCTGGGGATTGAAAACCCACCCGTTCTGGAATTGCACGCCAGCGCTGTAGAAATGGTGGCCCAGGCTGAAGGACGTCTGGCCTCCATCACTCGCAGGCAGGCGCCCCTCTCCATAGCGGCCAAACAGCGTGACAATCGGGGACATCTTCTGATCGATGCTCAGGCCGAACGCCGTGCTGACGGTGCCCAGGGTATTGGTCGCCCGGTACCAGATCCGGTAGTTCCCTTCACGCAACCCGAACGGCGTCGCGAGATAGCCGATCTCTGCCAACGAATAGATCGAATCCGACAGGTTGGTCGCCTCCGGGTTGCTCTGCTGCACCCCGACCCTGAACGTGAGCCCGATCTTCGGATCGAAGATTGCGGCTAACCCAGTGCCGTTGGTTGCCAGCCCCAACGCGGGATTATTCACGAGGCCGTCCCCCAGGAACTGCGTTGTTTCGTCGTTGGCGGCGGCGTTGTGGTCGAAATAGTTCGTCAGATCGAGCCGTCCCGCAATGAGCCCCAGGTGCTGCCCGAACAGCTCGGTCCTTAGCCACGCCTCGCGCAGGTTCAATTCGTTCTGATTGACGAGACGCGCGGTGTAGCCGTTGAGTAGCGTTACGCCGGGGATCTCCCGGTCTGGTGGTGAGCCGCTCAAAGCCACGACATCAGCGAAGAACACGGTGTTCTGCGCGAGCTTGGCGGTGAAGAATAGGTCGGCCGACGCAAGCGCGTAGGCATTGCCATTGGCCGGCGCCGTCTCACCACCCCGCGTGCGGCTCGACATCTGGGTGACCACCGCGGAGTCAATGCCAAGACTGACACTTCTCTCGTCTGCGCCCGCGAGCGCTTCTTCGATCTTCTCGTTGATCGTTTGCCGTCGATACACCCGTTCCCGCTGGTAGGTCAAACTTCTCCTGGCACCCTCGACCGGGCGATCGTATTCGATGCCGTTTGCGTCGACCCACACCTCGACGCGTTTGACGCGTGTTTCGGGTTCGGACAGGACGGCACTCGATTCGAGGTCGCTCAGTCGATCCTCGAGCATCTTGATGCGATCGAGGAGGGCTTGCGTGTCACCTCCGGTCTGACTGGTCGAAGGTCCGGGTGTTCGGGCAGCGCCGACAACCTGAAGCGGCTCGAGGCGGATGCTGACCTGCTGGTTGGTGGATGCCGCGAGTTCCTGCGATGACCGCGTGAAGCCGGGTGCATCCACCTGGAGGACGTATCGTCCGGCCGGCACCTGGTCGAGCGCAAACGTGCCGTCGCGGCCAGAGCGCGTCGTTCGCGGTTGCGACGCAGGCATCCGCATGCCCGGCATCCCTGGCATCGATGGCGGCGCCGAGGGCAGGTCGCGAAGCGACACCTCGGCATCGGCGATGGCATTTCCCTGGAGGTCAGCGACTCGGCCCCCCAGCGACGATGATTGCGCCGACGCGACTGCGCCGGGCAGCGATAGCGCGACGAGGACGACCCCAAGACGGAATCTGCCCATATAAATCACCTCAAGCCGAGCACGTTCCGGACATGCTGGATTCTCGGCACGGTTCAAGTCCGCCGCGAATCGTATCAAAGACGGGTGGGCTGGATTACTGAAGAGTTTCTGAACTATTCGTCAGAGTTAAATCAGAATGGAGCGTTGGCTGGCGTGATGGATGGGTGTTAAAGCGAATTTCGTGCCATGGCGAGAGACCTTTGAGGTATAAACATCTGCTTTCTTCATTACTAACTCTTGGGTGTGTTGAGGTATGGAGGCAACTATGACGGACCGAAGCATATCCGCCCTGCGGACGCTGCGGCCAGAGTTCGATCGGAAACTGTTCTGGTTCCGCGACGACCTGCACCAGCCGTATCCCATCTCACCGATGGGGATGACCACGATCCAGAAGCACCATGCCTGGGGCTACCACGTCGCGGCCAATCAGACGCAGCTGCCGCCCAGTAAGGGCGCCTTCGTGAAGATCTACAAGGGTCGGGTGTACTTGGGCTTCACCCTGATCGACGACCCCAAAGAGATCGGGCGCCGGGCCAAGACGTTCGGCAAGCTGATCGAATACTGCAAGGACCACTGGGACACCTACTACCACAAGTACATCAACGAGATCGTCCGAAACATTCGGGCCCTGCAAATCGACAAGGCCGACCGCCTGTCGACGCCCGCGCTGCTCGCCCACCTCAGGAAAAGCGAGCAGATGAATCAGCGGGCCTGGGAGATTCACTTCATCCTGATGTACCCGGCCGACGGGCTCTACTTGGAGTTTGAAGGCTACTGCAAGAGTCTGGGTCTTGAGGAAAAGGACTTCGTCACCCTGCTCAAGGGCTTCGAAGGCATGCCGGCGAAAACCGACGAGGAGTTGTGGAACCTCGCCCTGATGGCGAAGGCGAGCGGCCTCAAAGAAATCTTCGTCAAGACGCCGGCCGGATCGCTGCTCAAGACACTGTCGGGCAAGCCCAAGGCCAAGGCCTGGCTCACGCGGTTCACCAAGTTCCTCGACGTCTACGGGCACCGGATCAGCGCTGCCCACCTCGACGTGCTCTTCCCCACCTGGAAGGAAGACCCGACCCCGGTCCTCGACACCATCAAGAGCTACTTCCAGCGCATGGACGATGGCTGGAGCCTCGAGGAGGCGCGCGCCGAGGTCGCCCGTCGGCGGCAGGCGGCCATCCAGGCGTTTGAAGCGAAGCTGACGCACGAGAAGAAGTTCGACAAGAAGGCGCTGGCAGAGTTCCGCCGGTTCCTCAAGGCGGCCCAGAAGATCTATGCCTACCAGGAGGACCACGGCTTCTACATCGACCAGGGCTGCACGGCTGCGCTCCACGATTCGGTGATGGCCTGCGGTCGACGTCTGCAGAAGTTCGGCCTGCTCGAGAAAGTCGAGGATGTCTTCTATCTGACCTACAGTGAGCTGATCGAGATTCTCAGCGACCTGTCGCGCGACGAGCAGATCGGCGCCCACCACTACCAGGAACTGGTGCCGGTCCTGGTGCAGGAGCGCCGTAACGACCGGGAGCGGGCGATCGAAGCGTCCGACGCGCCGCTGACCGTCGGGGCCGTGCCCGAGACGATGACCGACCCGATCGCCATCAAGGTGTTCGGCATCATCGATGAGGTGCTCCACCCGAAGGGCGAAAAGGAAGTGGTCGAGCGGCTCGAAGGGTTCCCCGGCGCGCCGGGCCTGGTCGAGGGCCCGGCCCGCGTGATCATGAACTTCGAGGATTTCCCCACCCTGCAGGCGGGCGAGATCCTGGTCTGCCCCTACACGGGCACCGCGTGGACGCCGCTGTTTCTCAAGATTTCGGGCGTGGTCACCGACACCGGCGGCATGCTGACGCACGCGGCGATCGCGGCGCGCGAATATGGGATTGCCGCCGTCGTCGGCACCTGGAAAGCCACCAACTCGATCAGAAACGGTGACATCATCCGCGTGGACGGGGATAACGGCATCGTGGAAGTAGTGAAAAGAGCCTGAGGATCTGTCGGCTTAGGGCTTAAGACTCAGGGCCTCGTTCCTGAGCCATGAGCCTTAAGCCGCTATTAAAGGAGGCAGCAGTGGCACAACCTGTTCTCGGTGTGGTCGCCTCGGCGATCGTCATGGTGATCGCGCTCGTCTTCATTGCGTTGTTTGAATTGCCCACGTTTCTCGGATGGGTCTCCTTCTACAACCTGTGCCTGATCCCGTTCCAGGTGATGGCCGTCGTCCTCTGGGGAGGAGCGAACCCTTCATTTGTGGCAAAACTGTCCCAGCCCGTGAAGGGCCTCGTGATGCTGCTGGTCACGCTCGTTGTCGCAGCCGTCGCTGCGCCGCTGGCGTTCGGCTCTGTTGGTGAAGGCGTCAGCCCCCCTGACATGATTCCTACCCACTTCGTGATCCTGGCAGTCCCCACCACGTTCTACCTGTCGATCGTTTGGGGAGGGTGGCCGTTCACGAACCTGTTCAAGAACTCGATCGTGGCCGGCCTCGCGCTGCTCGTCGCCTCCTACGCGATTACCTACGTGATCTTTCAGCTGTTCTTCGACTACAGCTTCCTGCAGGGCGCGCCTATCTATCTGCAGTCGGCGCCGCAGGGCATGTTCAACGGCGTGACGGCACTCGTCTTCTACGTCACGGCGCTTGCGGTGATGTTCATCGTGCTCTGTTTTGATTTGTGGCCTCTCACGACCGTACCGGGAGTGATGAAGCAACCGGTGCTGGGACTTGTCTGGACCGTAGTGATCCTCGTCGGGGCGGCCATCGCACTCCAGATCGGTGTGGTGTCGATGGGCATCGATCCGATGATCTTCTTTACGCGTGCGACGGTCCCGTTCATCTTCGGCAGCATCGTGGTGTTGAACATGCTGCAAAATTCGCTCTTCGCGAAGATGACGCAGCCACTCAAGGGCGTTGTGAATGTGATTGCGGTTGTGGTCATTGGCGTTGCGCTCTCGAACTTGTACGGCGCTCTCGCGCCCATCGTCACCGGCCCACTCGCATCCGGACCGCCGGGATACGTGTACGAGGTCTGGCTGGCCAACTCGCTCCTCAGCGTCACGTTCCCGTTCCTCATCTTCTACGCGGTGTACCTGAACTACTGGCCGCTCATCAAGCCGAACCACTAGGACGCGCCCGCGACATCGCCGTGCATGGAACTGCTGGCCGCCCTCGAGAACAGCGCCTTTGGCGCCTGGGTACGTGAATCGCCATCGCCGTGGGCGTACCCAGGCGTTCTGTTCCTGCATACTGTTGGCCTGTCCTTCCTGGTTGGTCTGAGCGTGGCCATCGACCTGCGGCTCCTTGGCGCCGCCCGGCGCCTGCCGGTCCCGCCGCTCGCGCGCTTCTACCCGGTGATGTGGATGGGCTTTGGGCTCAACGCGCTCTCCGGCGTGGCATTGTTCGCCGCCAACGCGACCACACGCGCCACCAATCCGGCCTTCTACTTCAAGATGGGATTTGTCACTCTCGCGATGATCGCTCTCCTGATGATTCGGCGATCGGTCGTCCGCCAATCCACACTGGGGGCTGGTCTGGGAACCCTCTCTGACAGGGTCCTCGCCGTCGCCTCGCTTGTCTGCTGGACGGGGGTGATTACCTCAGGCCGGCTGATGGCCTATTTCGGTCAGGGCTAGCAGTGCTCACCGCGTTTGCCTACTGGATTCGCGCGACCCCGCTCGGATGGGCGGCCGCCGGCGGCGTGGTGTGGCTCGGGCCCGCCTGCCTGACGCTGCATTTCATCGGCCTCGTCTTGCTGGTCGGCTGTGTGTTTGCCTTCGATCTACGGCTGTTGGGCGTGGCGAAGGGATTGCCGGTTGCGCCGCTCGGAAGCCTGATGCCCTGGGCGGTGCTCGGCTTCCTCATCAATCTGACCACCGGGCTCACGCTCCTGGCGGGTAATCCCTTTCAGTACATCGACAACCCCGCCTTCTGGCTGAAGATGCTCTTCGTCGTGCTCGCCGGCGTCAACGTCATCATCTATTACAGTACCGGCCTTGCCCGCCGCGCCGCGGCCGTCGCCTCCGGCCAGGATGCGCCGTTCTCCGCCAAGACATTCGCCGCAATGTCGCTCTTCCTTTGGATCGGCGTCATCTACTGGGGTCGGATGCTGCTCTTTATAGGAAACTTCTTCTAATCCTAATTCGATCTTTGCCATGACTTGAACCTGGGTTTGAGCCGTGGTATACAACTACGCGCTCAAGCGACCTTCTTCGCGAAGGTCTCCAGACACTCCATACAGAGGAGCATTCATGCGAGTCCGTAACGTCATCTTGCCGTCGCTTGTCTTTGCCGTACTCACCGCCCTTGTCCTTGTTCAAGTCACGACGGCGCAGGCACCCGCCCGGGGCGCTGCGGCCCAGGCTCCTGCTCGCGGTGCGGCCCAGGCACCCGCGCGCGGCGCCGCCGCCGCGGCGGCGTGTGTGAGAGGGGTGTGCGGCACGCTTGCCCAGATCATGCGCGGCATCACGTTCCCCAACTCGAACATTGCCTTTGACGTGCAGGACAACAATCCCGGCACCAAGAAGCCGGACCCGAGCGGACCGTATATCGGTCAGTATCAAGGCTGGGAAGGCGTCGAGAATGCCGGCATCGCCCTGGCCGAGAGCGCAAACCTCATCCTGCTTCCCGGCCGCAAGTGCTCGAACGGCCAAGACGTCCCGCTGGCGCAGGCTGACTTTGTGCAGTTCACCCAGGCGCTCCGAACGACGGGGATGGCTATTTACAATGCCGCGAGAGCTAAGAATCAAAACGCCATCATCGATCTGAGTGACAGGCTCACCGAGACGTGCGCGAACTGCCACGACAAGTATCGCCCTGACAGCCGCCTCTCTGGCCCGAAGGTGGGACCCGAGAAGCGCTGCATGCCTGGGGTTTGAGAAGCGCAGCCCGCTGTACTTGTATGTTGTAGTGTCCGGCTTGAGCCGGACCTGTGAATCGAGGGCTTTCATTTGATTCCGTGGCCGCTGCCGTTTCGGGGTGTGTTCGAGTGGATGGCCACACTGCCCTTTAGCAAAGATCTCGAAGCGTCAGCCTACGGCTTCCCCCTCCTGCTGACGGCACATGTCCTCAGCATGTGTCTGTTCCTCGGCCTCATCTTCATGATGGATCTGCGTCTCATCGGGATCGCGCACCGTCAGACGCCGGTCTCGGTGATTCAGCAGCGTCTATTCCCCTGGCAAATGCTCGGCGTGACCGTGATGAACATCTCGGGGTTCGTGCTGTTCTATTCCCAGCCCGTGTACTATTGGGGCAAGCTGTTCTTCTGGGTCAAGATGCTGATCATGGTGATGGCCGGCGCCAACGCGCTTATCTTCCACCTCACCACGTACCGCACAGTTGCCTCGTGGGACAGCGACCCCAATCCACCGCTCGGCGCCAAGTTGGCCGGCGTCCTCTCGATCGTTCTATGGATCGGCGTGCTGTCATTCGGGCGGCTGATCGCCTACGATTGGTGGACCTTCCAGACGTTTTGATATTGAGGAGCGCCCCATGCTCGCACCGTTCTTCATGTGGATGGAGGGACTCGCAGTCTACCAGTCCTCCATCTATCTCGGTCCTGGAGTCAATCTGGCGCATCTCGTCGCGATGGTGACCTTCATGGGCGCCCTCTTACTTGTGGATTTGCGGTGTCTGGGCTTCGGTCTGACCGAACAGTCAGTCACGCAATTGGCACGTAGCGCCCATCGGTGGTTGATCGGCGGTCTCGCGGGGCTGGTCGTCACAGGGATTCCGGCCGTCATGGCTGTGGCTACACAGGAGTACGAGAACAACACCTTCTGGTGGAAGATGTATATCCTCGCAACGGCGATCCTCTGGACGTTTACCGTTCGGCGCAAGGTTGTGCAGTCACACGACCCCGGGTTGGGCGGCAAGGCCGTTGCGATTGTGTCGATCCTCCTTTGGATGGCCGTCGCAGCCGGTGGCCGGCTGATCATGTACCTCTAGCGGCGCTCGTCGGCGTTCTCCCTCAGGCGAATCAAATGCTCCGTTGCCCTCTGCTGCTCTTGGCTCTGTCATTGATGGGGACCGGCGTCTACGCACAGACGCGAACGGCCCCACCACCCCAGCCCAAGATAGGACAAGCTGGTAAGGATGTCGTCTGGGTCCCGACTCCAGACGTCCTCGTAGAGAAGATGCTGGACCTCGCGATGGTGACGGCCCAGGATTACTTGATCGATCTCGGTTCGGGCGACGGCCGTACCGTGATCGCCGCGGCTAAGCGGGGCACCAGGGCGCACGGCATCGAATACAACCGCGACATGGTCGCGCTGTCACGACAAGCAGCCGCCACCCAGCGCCTCAGCGACAGGGCAACGTTCGCGGAAGCCGACTTATTCCGAAGTGATTTCTCAGACGCCACAGTGCTGACGCTGTTTCTGCTGCCGGAGATCAACATGCAGCTTCGGCCGAAAATTCTCGCCCTCAAGCCCGGTACGCGCGTGGTATCGAATACCTTCACGATGCAGGACTGGGAGCCTGACGAGTCGGTGACGGTCGCCGATTGCCAAGTGTACTGCACGGCTCACTTCTGGATTGTGCCCGCCCAGGTCGAGGGCACGTGGCGGTTTGCCGGGGGCGAGTTCTCGCTGACGCAGCAGTTTCAGCGTATAAGAGGCGCGCTGCTGTCTGGCGCCAACAGCGCGCCAATCACCAACGCGAGGCTGCGAGGCGACCAGATTGCTTTCACCGCCGCGGGCGTCCGATACAGCGGCCGTGTGGATGGCGACACCATGCAGGGCACCCTCAGCTCACAGGAAAGCCTCGGCAGCTGGCGTGCGACCCGCACCAGCCGTTAGACCCGCCCACTTGGCCTCTGGGATTTTTCAGTAGGTGCGTGGGATATTCCCCGACAGACTGAGCCCCTCCTGAGAACCACCATGCGTCCCTCACGTCGTCCTGCGCAGAGATTGGTCAGCCCGACACGGGTCGCCTCTATTGGCCCATCTCCTGCAGGGTGAGATACTAGGTTGTCTGGGAGGACTTGATGAGAATGAGAACGACCCTACCCGCTGTGATGGCTGCCCTGTTTCTCACAACAGGGACGGCTTGGGCTCATCATTCCCTGATTTCGCAGTACGCCAAAGAGAAGACAGTCTCGCTCAGAGGAACCGTCACGAGGGTGGTGTGGAAAAATCCACACGGATGGATTTACATCGACGTGCCAGGCGAGAGCGGTCAACGCGAGCAATGGATGATCGAAACCGGCGCTCCGCTCCGCATGCAAAGGCGTGGCCTCAAAGCGACTGATTTCAAGGTTGGCGCCGAAGTCATCATCGGCGGCTGGGCCGCCAGGGATGGCTCGAAGACGGTGGCGGGCTGGATTGTGACCTTTGTCGATCGGGAAACCAAGGGCCAAGAGGCGTCCTTTGCGCTCGGCCGGTGAGGCTCGATGAAGACCTGGATCTGCTTGATTGGCCTCGCGGCATCGCTCGGTGCCGCCGTCGCGACCAGCGGCTGGACCGCCGTCGCGCAAACCCGTGACCCACGGACGGTGAAGGAATTGATGAAGGAGGACATTGCCCCCGCCGCCGATGTCATCTTCAACTACGTGGCGATCGACGTCACGCTGGCTGGAGTTGTAGAAAATGCGCCGAAGACCGATGCCGAGTGGGCCGAGGTTCGCAAGAGCGCGGTCGCCCTGGCTGACTCGGGCGCGCAGCTCAAGGCCCAGGGCCGCGGGCGTGAGTACGACAAGCTGGCGCAGGAAATGACCGACGCGGCGCTCCTGGCACGGCGCGCTGCCGACACGAGAAACGTGAGCAGGCTCCGCGCGGCCGAGCAGGCGATGAACGCCGCGTGCGAAAATTGCCATCAGAAGTACTGGCCCCGAAGCGACCAGCAGCCGAACGGGCGCTGACGCACCGCCGACCCCGCTTCCCGCCGCCGCCGCGTATGGTATCCTACCGCGCTGTTGCGAAGACCCCCCGCTACTGTCGTGCTTGCGACAGCGCTCGCCGTCAGCCTGGTGACCTTGGCCGCCGCGTGGCGCCTCCCCGGTAGCAACCAGGGTTACGAGCCGGTTCAACCAATCGCCTTCTCACACAAGCTCCACGCGGGCGAGATGCAGCTCTCGTGTTTGTACTGTCACGCGGGAGCAGAAACGAGCCGCTACGCCGGCATTCCTGCGCTCAACGTGTGTATGAACTGCCACGCCAAGGTGACGACATCGTTTGCCGCGCAGCAGCAGGCGCAACCCATGGAATCGCCTGAGCTGCGCAAACTGTACGACGCGTTGGCTCTCGACGCCGCCTTGATGCCAGTCGCCGGCCGGTCGCCGAAACCGATCGCCTGGCAGAAGGTCCATCGGGTGCCTGACTTCGTGTACTTCGACCATCGCGCGCACATCACGGCGGCGGTTCAATGCCGGCAATGCCACGGTTCGATCGAGACGATGGACCGCGTTCGGCAGGTTCAGTCGTTGGCGATGGGCTGGTGCATCAACTGCCACCGCGACGTCAATCGGACCGGCGTGGCGGGCAAGCCCGTGCACGCGTCGCTCGATTGTGTGACATGTCACTACTAAATCAAGGTCCGCCTGAAGGCGGACACTACATCGGCCTGCGATGTCGGTGATTGTGAATGTCAGAGAACCCCAAGCGCTACTGGATGAGCCCGGTAAGTGATGTCGAGCGTGACTCGCGCGATGGCGCTACTGTGCCGATCGCCAACGGGGATCCGGACTTCGTCACGACGCGCCGCAGCTTCTTGAAAGCGGCAGGCTTTACCTTTGCGGGCGCGGTGGCTGCAAGCTGCAGCCGCGCGCCGGCGACGAGCGCCATCCCGTACGCGCAGCAGCCGGAGGGAGTCGTTCCAGGCAGGCCCCTCCTCTACGCATCAACGTGTGGCGCGTGCGAGGCACGGTGCGGCCTGCTCGTGACGACCCGCGATGGGCGGCCGATCAAGATCGAGGGCAATCCGGACCATCCCCTCTCTGGCGGGGCGACCTGCGCGGTGGGACAGGCGTCGCTTCTTGGGTTGTACGACAGTCTGCGACTCAAGGGCCCGCTGCGACGCGGGCAGCAGAGCACCTGGCCCGATGTCGACATGGAGATCGCCGCGACGCTCGAGCGGCTGCGCCAGGAAGGCGGCGCCGTACGGTTGCTGTCACCCACCATCACCAGCCCCACAACGGCCGCCTTGATCGCCGATTTTCTCGGCGGCTTCAAGAACGCGCAGCACATCACTTACGACCCGATCTCGGCCTCAGCCGTGCTCGAGGCGCATGCGCTGACGCATGGGAGACGCCTGCTGCCCCAGTTCCGCTTCGACCAGGCAGACGTGATCGTCAGTTTCGACGCTGATTTTCTGGGCACGTGGATCTCCCCGGTCCAGTTCACCCGCGGCTACACGAGTCGGCGGCGGATCGACGGGGGCGCCCGACAGGCTCAGGGCGCGCCCACGATGTCCTACCACGTGCAGATCGAGTCGCGACTGTCGCTGACTGGATCGAATGCCGATCGGCGGCTGCGTGTGGCGCCAGGCGAACTCGGGCATCTCGCCACACACCTGGCGGTGCGTGTCGCCGAACGCGCAGGAATACCCTTCGCGGCTGACGGACTCGCTGCCTCTTCCATGGAGCCGGCCATTGAGGCGATCGCCGACCGGCTCTGGACCGCGCGAGCCCGCGGTCTCGTGATCTCATCGAGCCAGGATGTCAGTGTCCAGCTGCTCTGCAACTTCATGAACCGTACGATCGGCGCGTACGGCACCACACTCGACGTGGAGCGTCCGTCCTATCAGCGCCTGGGCGACGACAGAGATCTCGCTGGCCTGCGGGCCGAGCTTTCGCGTGGTGAGGTTGCAGCGCTCTTTGTGGCGGGCGTCAACCCCGTCTACGACCTACCGGACGCAACCGCGCTCGCTGGCGACCTCCGACGCGTGCCGCTCCTCGTCAGCACCGCTGAACGGCCCGACGAAACGGCCAGCCTCGCGACCTTCGTATGCCCGGCGCATCATTACCTGGAGAGCTGGGACGATACCGAAGCCGTGTCGGGCGTCGTGAGCCTGACCCAGCCTGTCATCGCGCCATTGGGCGACACCCGCGCGCTCATCGAGAGCCTGTCTGCCTGGACGACGGGGACCGCACAGCCGGCGCTTGATCTCATTCGGGGCCATTGGGAGCGCGCCATTCATCCTCGGTCAGCCGGGACGTCAGACCCGGCCGGCGTGGCCGAGCCGTTCCAGACATTCTGGGACCGAACGCTCGAGCGAGGCGTGGCCGACATTGCGCCCCGGGACGAGCGTCCGGCCTCGGCGCCTTCATCAAGGGCGCCGGCCGTGCGGCCGTTTGACCAGAGTGCGGTGCTGGCAATCCTTCGTCCTGACGCACCGCCTTCCGGCAGCTTCGCCCTGGTGCTGTATCCGAACATCGGCATGCTCGACGGACGGCATGGCCACAACGCGTGGCTTCACGAGCTGCCCGACCCGGTCACCAAGGTCACGTGGGACAACTATGCGAGTTTCTCGCCCACGGCCGCCCGACAGCTGGGCGTAGAGGACGGAGATGTCGTGCGGATTGGCGCAGACGGCGCTCAGCCGATCGAGCTGCCCGCATTCGTGCAGCCCGGACAGCACGATGCCACGGTGGCGATTGCGCTGGGATACGGGCGTGCGGGAACCGACCGCTTCGCCAGCGTCGGCCCGCCATGGTTCGAGGCGCGCCGGCAGACCGGCCTGGTCGGCGTCAACGCTGCGGCGCTTGTCACCACGACCGAGGCCGGCCGCCGGTATTCTGGCCGGACAGTGACCGTGGCCACAGTCGGACGCACGCGCCAGCTCGCCTCGACGCAGATCCACCATTCGCTCGCCGTTCAAACCACATTCGCCCCCTCGATCAGCCAAGAGCCGAGGCCCATCGTGCAGGAAGTCACGCTGGGAGAGCTGAGCGGGACGTCGGCCACGGGCGGCGCTGCCGCCACCAGCGCGGCACCTCCTGAAAGCGGTCTGCGCGAAGAGAGTCTATGGCCCGCCGATCATCCCTATCCCGAGCACCGGTGGGGCATGGCGGTTGACCTCAACGCCTGCACCGGCTGTTCGGCCTGCGTGATCGCGTGTCAGGCCGAGAACAACATCCCGGTCGTCGGTCAGGACGAAGTGCGCCGCAAGCGCGAGATGCACTGGATCCGGATCGATCGGTACTACTCGGGTACCGACGCGGAGCCGGAGGTCGTGCATCAGCCGATGTTGTGTCAGCACTGCGGGCATGCCCCCTGCGAAACGGTGTGTCCGGTCCTCGCCACCACGCACAGTGACGAGGGGCTGAATCAGCAGGTGTACAACCGGTGCGTCGGAACCAGATACTGCGCGAATAACTGTCCGTACAAGGTGCGGCGCTTCAACTGGTTCGACTATCCGCACGAGGATCGCCTTCAGAACCTCGTCTTCAACCCGAATGTGACCGTCCGCTCGCGCGGTGTGATGGAGAAATGCACATTCTGCGTGCAACGAATCGAAGAGGTGAAGATTGAGGCGCGACGACTCGGACAGCCTGTAGCAGACGGCGCCGTCAAGACCGCGTGCCAGCAGGTCTGCCCCGCCGAGGCCATTGTGTTTGGCGACCTTCGCGATCCGAACAGTCGAGTGGCCACCCTCGCCCGGAGCCGTCGCGCGTTCCGTGTGCTGGAGGATCTGGGTACGGATCCTGGCGTGCATTACCTGAAGATCGTTCGGCATGATCCCGCCGCCGCCGATGAGAGACGCCGTGGCTGACGCGGCCATCGCCGGTGGCCTGCCGGTCGCTTCTCTTATTGCTGGCAACAAGTCGCCGGCCGACGTCACGCGCGACGTGTGCCGCGCGCTCGATGCGAAACCGTCTGGCCTGTGGTGGCTGGGGCTCGGGCTGTCAGGTTCCGCCCTCCTTCTGGGCGTGGTCGCCGTCAGCTATCAGATGGCCACGGGCATCGGCACCTGGGGCCTGAACAGCACGGTCGGATGGGCGTTCGACATCACGAACTTCGTGTTCTGGATCGGGATCGGCCACGCCGGGACCCTGATCTCAGCGATTCTGTTTCTGCTCCGGCAGCGCTGGCGGACCTCGGTCAACCGGGCCGCTGAGGCGATGACGCTGTTTGCCGTGATGTGCGCCGGGCTCTTTCCCCTCATCCACATGGGCCGGCCCTGGCTCGCCTTCTGGATGCTGCCCTACCCCAATACGCGCGGATCGCTCTGGATCAATTTCCGTTCGCCCCTGATCTGGGACTTCTTTGCCATCAGCACCTACTTCACCATCTCCGCCGTCTTCTGGTACATCGGCTTGCTGCCCGATCTCGCCACCATCCGCGATCGTATGCGCGCCTCACACGAGACAGACAGAAACGCGCGCGGTACCGACGCGCACGACAACACCACGTACGACAACACCGCGTACGACAACACCGCGTACGTAGTGTCCGGCTTCAGCCGGACCCGTATGCGGATCTTCGACTGGTTAAGTCTCGGCTGGAACGGCTCGTACCGTACCTGGCACCGCTACGAGGTCGTCTATCTGTTGCTCGCCGCCCTGGCCACGCCACTCGTCCTGTCGGTGCACAGCATCGTGAGCATGGACTTCGCGACGGCGCTGGTTCCGGGCTGGCACACGACGATTTTTCCTCCGTACTTCGTCGCTGGCGCGATCTTCTCGGGAATGGCCATGGTGCTCACGCTGATGCTCGTCGCCCGCAAGACGATGAGGATCGAGGACTACATCACGGCCCGGCACGTTGACGCGATGTGCCGCCTGGTCATTCTCACGAGCGGGATCGTCGGATTGGCGTACGCGACCGAGCTGTTCACGGCGTTCTATTCGGGCAATCAGTACGAACAGTCCGCGTTCGTCAACCGGGTGGTCGGTCCGTTGGCCTGGGGCTACTGGGTGATGGTGGGCTGCAACGTCCTCGTGCCCCAGTTGTTCTGGTTCGCCGGGGTGCGCCGCTCGTTTCTGATGGTGTTCATCATCTCGCTGTTCATCAACGTCGGTATGTGGTTCGAGCGCTTCATCATCATCGTCAGCTCGCTCGAGCGCGGTTTTCTTCCGTCGAGTTGGGCGTCGTACAGCCCGACGTCGATTGAAATTGCCACCCTCATCGGCTCCTTCGGTCTGTTCTTCACCTGTTTTCTGCTGTTCTGCCGGTTCGTTCCTGTGATTGCGATGGCGGAAATTAAGGCCGTGCTGGGGAAGGCCCGATGAGCCGCCGGGTCATCATCGGCGTGTTCGAGCGAGAAGAGGACCTTCTCCACGCGACAGCCGCCGCGCGAGACGAAGGACTGGACATTGTCGATGTCTTCAGCCCGTACGTCGTCCACGGTCTGGATCGTGCCATGGGTCTGCGGCCATCTCGATTGCCGTGGGTGTGCTTCCTGCTTGGACTGCTGGGGGCAACGGGGATCCTGCTATTTCAGTTCTGGACGACCTCTGTCGGTTGGCCGATTAACGTGGGTGGCAAGCCCTGGAATTCGCTCCCCGCGTTTATTCCGGCCACCTTCGAGATGATGGTGCTCCTAGGCGGCGTCGGCACGGTGGTCGCGTTCATCTGGTCGGCGGGACTCAGGCCCTGGCATAACCGAAGCCGGCCCGCACTGGCTGACCTGGGCGTCACCGACGATCGCTTCGCCCTCGCGATCGGCGAAACGGGCGTCGCGTTTGACCACGCCCGCGTCAGAGCGCTGCTCTCGCGATTCCGCCCCGCCTCGATCGAGGACCGGGCGGAAGAGGAGGTGGCCTGATGGCACGCCGGACGCTCAACATCGGCTTGGGAGTGGCGCTGGTCGTGTCGATCGCCCTCAACGTCGCGGCCTGGTTGCCGAGAACGCGTCCGACTTTCGAGTACGTGCCCAATATGGTGCGGACGGCGAGATACAACACGTTCGAGGCCAATCCGAACTTCCCGGATGGGATGACGCTCAGAGCGCCCGTGCCTGGCACGATTTTCAGGGGATTCTCTCCGCCTCCGACTGGAAACGAGACCAATCCGTTCTCGGCCGACGATCGCGCCGCTGTCGAACGCGGCGCCACTGTCTTTACAAATTTTTGCCAACCGTGTCACGGGGCGACCGGGCAGGGCGACGGGCTGGTCGTGATGCGAGGATTTCCGCCGCCACCGCCCATCTACCGAGGCCAGACTCAGCGGATGCGTGACGCGCAGATGTTCGGCCAACTGACCAACGGGCAAAACGCCATGCCCCCCTATGCGCTGCAGCTTTCGCGCGAGGATCGGTGGAAGGCAATCCTGTATGTTCGCACGCTGCGGCTGCCGGCGCCGCCGCCAGAAGCGGGAAGCGCCCAATGAGCCTTCAGGTCCCGCGCGTCGAGCTCGGAGCGTTCGAGCGCCAGACGCTCCGCCGCCTCGCCGCGACGGGCGCCATCGTCGCAGCGATGGGGGCCGTCGTTGCGCCTGATCGCATGTGGGCGAGTGGGCTGCTGGTTGCCTACGTTGCACTCGGGTTGGGACTCTCGGGTCTGTGCTTCGTCGCCATCCATTACACGACCGGCGCGAGCTGGAGCGTCGCCGTTCGACGTGTCCCCGAAGCGCTGGCTGGAACGCTTCCCCTCTCCGTCGTCCTCCTCGCCGCCGTCTTTCTCGCCCGGCCGCAGCTCTACGAGTGGACGAGCGGCAGCCTGGCCTCGACAGTGACGAGCGCGTTGGCCTTCAAGCGCTTCTGGTTGTCCTGGCCATTTTTCCTCGCGCGGGCCGCCGCGTACTGCGTCATCTGGATCGGGTTCGCATCCGCGATCCGTTGGCTCTCGCGACGACAAGATGGCGATGGCGATCCCCGCTGGACCAGATTGAACAGCCGCCTTTCGGCGGCGTTCCTCGTCGTCTTCGCCGTGACGTTCACGCTGGCCTGCTTTGACTGGGTCATGTCGCTCGAGCCCGCGTGGTACAGCACGATTTTCGCCGTCTACAACTTCGCGGGCATGTTCCAGAGCGGACTCGCCGCCCTTATCGTCGTGGCTCTGTGGTTGGAACGAACTGGGCCGCTACGGAACGTGTTGAACGAGGAGCACCTGCACGATCTCGGGAAGCTGCTGTTCGCGTTCAGCATCTTCTGGATGTACATCTGGTTCAGCCAGTACATGCTGATCTGGTACACGAACATTCCAGAAGAAACCTCCTATTTCATCCGGCGGATACAGGGTCTGTGGTTCGTGTTGTTTCTCGCCAACGTCATCCTCAACTGGCTCGTCCCCTTCGCCGTCTTGCTGCGACGTGATGCGAAGCGCGATCGCAAGACACTCGCGCGCGTCGCCGCGATTGTCCTGCTCGGCCGCTGGCTCGACGTGTACCTCATGATCTTTCCGGCCATCGTGGGAGACACACCGCGGATCGGCCTGTGGGAAATCGGTGTGACGTCGGCTGCGATCGGCGGCTTCGGCCTCGTGCTCGCGTGGATTCTGAGGGCGACGCCGGTCGTGCCGCTCGCCGATCCCCAGCTCGCCGACAGCCTGCAGTACGAGCACTAATGCTGGCGCTTTTCACCATGCCGTAGTGTCCGCCTTCAGGCGCACCGCCCACGGGTCCGGCTCAAGCCGGACACTACGTACTACGGCATGGTGAAAGCGCCCCCGCTGTGTCACGATCTGCTCGATGGCCGATTCATCGCCTGAACGCCCAGTGCTTCGCGGCGCGGTCCCTTCTCCGCTCACAATCCTTTCCGGCGAGGAGCAGCTCGTTCTCGACAGCGTGTACGCGTTTGCCGATCGCGAGATCCGGCCGCTCGTCCGCGAGATGGACGAGCACGCGAAGATCCCGCGATCGCTCATCGATCAGCTGTTCGCGCTCGGCGTGATGGGCATCGAGATTCCCGAGAGTCTCGGCGGCGGCGGCGCGAGCTTCTTCCACGCCGTTCTCGCCGTCGAAGCCCTCTCACGCGTCGACCCGTCGATTGCCGTGCTGGTCGACGTGCAGAACACGTTGGTCGTTAACGCCCTGCTCCGCTGGGGGAGCGACGACGTCAAGAGCCGCTATCTGCCGAAGCTCGCGTCGACCTCTGTCGGTGCCTACGCACTTTCCGAGGCCGGATCCGGCAGCGACGCCTTCGCGCTGGCCTCACGCGCGTCCGATCGCGGCGACCATTGGGCGATCGCCGGCCGCAAGCTCTGGATCACGAACGCCGTCGAGGCCGACCTCTTCATCGTCTTTGCCAACGTCAATCCCGAGACTGGCTACCGGGGCATTACGGCGTTTCTCGTGGAGCGCGAGTTCCCCGGGTTTGCCGTCGGCAAGAAGGAAGACAAGCTGGGCATCCGGGCGAGCAGCACGTGCGAACTCTTGTTCGACGAGTGTCGCGTGCCGAGCGCGAACGTGCTCGGCGAAGTCGGCAAGGGCTACAAGGTGGCGATTGAGACGCTTAACGAAGGCCGCATCGGCATCGGGGCGCAAATGGTCGGGCTCGCCCAGGGCGCGCTCGACCACACATTGGCGTACGTCAAGGAACGGAAGCAGTTCGGGAAGCCCATCGCGGAGTTCCAGGCCGTCCAGCATCAGCTGGCGCGGGCGGCAACCGAACTTCACGCCGCGCGCCTGATGGTTTATAACGCCGCACGCCTCCGCGACCAGGGCCGGCCCTTTCTCGCGGAGGCCGCGATGTGCAAACTGTTCTCCTCAGAGGTCGCCGAACGCGTGACCTCGCTCGCCGTCAACCTCTTTGGCGGCTATGGATTCGTCAAGGACTACCCGGTTGAAAAGCTCTATCGCGATGCGAAGATCGGTCAGATCTACGAAGGCACGTCCAACCTGCAATTGCAGACCATTGCCAAACAACTCCTCGGCTGATAGTTTTGCCAACGATGACGAATCGGGCCCTTGTTCTCACTACGATTGTGATTCTGCTCAGTCCGTCGACGCCCCAGGCCGCACAGCAAGCCGCGCCCCAGCCCGCACAGGCACCTCCGGCTCGCCCGACCGTCACGGCCGTCCGACTCGGCGATGGAGAATCGATCCTCATCGACGGACGCCTCGACGAACCCGTCTGGTCGCGCGCCGTGCCGGCGGCCAGTTTCATCCAGGTCGACCCGGACAACGGCCAGGCGGCGACCGAGCGCACGGAAGTGCGCATCGCCTACAACCAGAAGATGCTGTACATGGGCGTCATCTGTTACGACAGCGAGCCGGATCGCCTGCTTCGGTTCCAGCGGCGGCGGGATGAGTTTCTCTCCTCTGACGATCGCTTCCAGTGGGTGTTCGATCCCTTCCTCACGGGTCAGAACGGTTACTTTTTTGAGACTAACCCGTCCGGGCTGATGGGCGACTCGCTTCTCAGTCCCACGGGGAACAACCGGCAGTGGGACGGCATCTGGACCCTGCGCGTCGAGCGGACCGATGTCGGCTGGACGGTCGAGGTCGAAATCCCTTTCAGCACCTTGAGCTTCGACCCGAAGGGCACGGCCTGGGGCATCAACTTCCAGCGCACCGTGCGGCGCAAGAACGAGGACAGCCTCTGGACCGGCTGGGCCAGGAATCAGGGCCTCCAGCGTCTGTCAAACACCGGACGGCTGCAGGGTCTCTCTGGCCCGAGCCAGGGGCTGGGGATCGACGTCCGGCCCTACGGATTGGCGACAGCGGAGGCCGCGCCCGGAAGCGGACAGCCGGATGCCCGGACCGAGGGGAAGGTGGGACTCGACATGATCTACAGTCCGACGCCAGGGTTGCGCGCTAACCTGACCCTCAACACCGATTTTGCGCAGACCGACGTCGACAAGCGGCTCGTCAACCTGACGCAATTCGCGCTGTTTTTCCCGGAGAAGCGATCCTTCTTCCTCGAAGGCGCGAACCTGTTCGACTTCGGCAGCGTACAGCCGGTTGGCGGCGGCGGGGGTGGCGGCGGCTTCAATAAGCCGTCTGACAACTCGCTCATTCCGTTCTTCAGCCGTCGCATCGGCCTGGACACGGCGGGCAACCCGCAGGCCGTAGACTATGGCGTCAAGCTGTTCGGGCAGCTGGGCCGCCAGGACGTCGGCGTGCTGCATCTGCGCACGGCGACCGACGGTGGTGTCCTCGGTGAAGATTTCTCCGTCATCCGCGTCAAACGTCGGCTGATGCGGCAGTCGTACGCCGGCGTCCTGTACACACGGCGCGATTCGACTACCAGTGGCGCGACGACGCTCGACACGACTGGCGCGGATTTCCGGCTGGCGACCTCTGGCTTCAGAGGCTCGCAGAATCTCTCGCTCGGCGGATTCTGGCTGCAGAGCACGAACCCGCTCGGCACCGGCAGGAGCGCGGCATACGGCCTTCGCATGGACTATCCGAACGACCGCTGGAACGGCGGCATGATCTATCGGGCGGTGCAGGAGCACTTCAGCCCCGCCGTCGGATTTCTCCAGCGCAACAACTACGAGGAGTACAACCCGTACTTCAACTTCTCTCCGCGGCCGCGCAACAACAAGTACATCCGCCGGATGGGCTTTACCGCCGACGTCGATCTCAAGTCTGGCCTGACGAACAGTTACGTCTCGCGGCTCTGGAACCTGACGGTGCTCAACATCGACTTCCATACGCAAGACTCCATCAGCGTGCTTGTCATCGCCGACCAGGAACGTCTTGATCGTCCCTTCAGGCCCAGTGCTGGCGTCACGCTGCCCGTCGGTAGCGACTATTCGTTCCTCCGTTACCGCGTCACGGGCGGGACCGCCAACCGCCGCACGGTCGCCGTCTCGCCAACCATCGAGTGGGGCAGCTTCTACTCAGGTACCCGGACGCAGATGGGTGCCGACGTCACCCTCCGGGCGCGTCCTGGCGTGATCGTGTATCTCTCTTCAGAATGGAATCGCGTGAACCTTCCCGAGGGCTACTTCGAGACGCGCCTGTATCGCGCGACGCCGGAGCTGCAGTTCAGCCAGTGGATCTCGGTCGTCAACACGATTCAGTACGATTCGGTCAGCCGCGTGCTCGGCTGGCAGGGCCGGTTTCGGTGGATCCTCAAGCCCGGCAACGACATCTACTTCGTCTACACGCACAATTGGCAGGAGGACACCAACCTCGACAGGTTCTCGACCGTCAACAGACGGGCGGCATCGAAGATTATCTATACTCAGCGCTTCTGACATGACTCCAGACTTCCGCCGCACCTACCTTCGCGACATCCTCAAGACCTACCGCACGTACAAATCGATGGGCGACCGCGCGTTGGCTCAAGTCGCGGACACCGATCTCCGCCGGCTCATCGATCCGGACGCCAACAGCATCGCGATCATCGTCAAGCACCAGGCCGGCAACCTGCGGTCGCGGTTCACCGACTTTCTGACAACCGACGGCGAAAAGCCGGACAGGAATCGGGACGCCGAGTTCGAGATGCCGGATCAGATCTCACGAGACGAGCTGCTGCAACAGTGGGAATCGAGCTGGGGGATTGCGCTCGCCTCGATCGAGGCGCTCACGCCGGACGACCTCGAACGGACCATCACGATCCGCGGCGAGCCATTGCTCGTCGTCGAGGTCCTCGATCGCCTCGCAGCTCACGCCGCATATCACGTCGGACAGATCGCGTTGCTGGCGAAGCACTTCGCCGGACGCAGCTGGAAGACGCTCAGCATCCCGAAGAGGAGGATCTGAGGTCGCTCAGCCCCAAACCACCCGGACGATCCGATCCGAAAAACAGTGTTTCGCGATCAGAAGAAACTGCCGCAGCGATCTCGACAAACGGGCTGTTGACGGTGAAGCCCAAGTTCACCGGCGGCGACCATGCTTCGAGAGTTGTTGTTCGCGTGGATACCCACAGGTCAAGGCCGCCGAGCGTGCCGGCGCGGTTCGATGAAATGAAGATCTCTTTCCCGTCATGGGTGATGGCTGGACGCTGATCGACTTGAGGGCTGTTGAGTTCGGGGACGAGCACCACCGGCCCGAAAGAGCCGTCAGCGCCAAGCCTGCTCCGCCGCATCCACCTCGCGCCGTGATGGGTCTCCGCTGTGAGGTATCCCCCGCCGTTTCAACCGGTCAGCCCCGCGCGGTCCAGTAGGTCAACGCGGTCTTGAACTGGTTCGAAGAGCTGAAGCAGCGCGTCCCGATCAGATAGATCCCACAAGTCTCAAGTTTCAAGTCTGAAGTCTGCCAGGCTTGAGACTTCAGGCTTGAGACGTACACCTGAACTGATCTCACAGCGTTCATCTCCTAGATCCCGAGTTCTGTCAGGAAGCAAACACGTCCGCGACCGAGAGACGAAAGCCAGGCACGATATCCTCTCCGTCGAGCGTGTCCTGTTCCGAAAGCGTCCTGGGGGCGCCTGTGGCACGATGAACCGTCACGGTGCGGCGTTGCGGGTTCACGACCCACACGGCAGTTGCTCCGGCTGTGAGCCACGCCGCAACTTTCTGATCCACCTCGAAGACCGTGTCGCCGGGAGACAGCACCTCGACCGCGACGTCCGGCGCACCGGGCCAGAAGCCAACGGGCCGGCCTGACGCTGGAATCCGATCTCGCCGCACGAACGCGATGTCTGGCGCTCTCACGGTGTCGGGGTCGCTGGCCAGCCGGAAACCCGTTTCGGCGCCACAGACGACGCCGAGGTTATTGGATCGGACATGCGCCGAGAGCGGAGCGCCAAGATTCATGATGATCGCCCCATGATCAAACCCCGCCGGCGTCATCTTCCGCAGCTCTCCCTTCACCAGCTCGTATCGATAGCCATCGTCCGGCAATCGGAAGAGCTCGTCGGCCGTCACAACCCGATTCTTGACAGTCATCACGAATGCACGACTCCGGATTCGCAAGCGATTCTAACCCGAATCGACGTCATTCTCAGATCCCCAGTTCCCTCTCCGCGATGATCATGCGCTGGGCCTCCGACGTGCCCTGGTAGATTTCCGTGGCGCGGACGTCACGAAAGAGCCGCTCGACGACCGAGCCGCGCCGGTAACCCGCCGACGCGAGGATTTGCATCGCCTTGTCGGCCGCCTTGTGGGCCGCTTCCGAGGCCGCCAGCTTGGCCATCGACGCCCCGACCATGCGCGACTCTTGACCGTCCTTGGCCACCGCCGCCTTCCACGTCAGCATCCGCGCGGCGGCCAGCTCGGTCGCCACGTCGGCCAGCATCCACTGAATCGCCTGATAGTTCGCAATCGGCTCGCCGAACTGCTTCCGAGCCTTGGCGTGCCGAATGGCTTCGTCAATTGCCGCCTCGCCGATGCCAAGCGCCTGCGCGGCAATGGCGACCCGCCCGCCCTGCAGCGCCCACATCGCCAGGCGGAATCCCTGATCCACCGGCCCGAGCACCTGTGACTCGCCGACCTCAACCTCGAAATCGAGGTCCATGCACCCCAACCCCCGCACGCCCAGCGAATCGTCGCGCGCCCGGCGTGTGATGCCCGGCGCATCCATCGGCACCAGAAACGCGGTGATCCCGTGCGTGCCGGCGCCCGGACGTGTGACGGCGAACACGACGGCCACGGCGGCCGCGTCCGCGTTCGCGACCCAGACCTTTTGGCCGGTAATGCGATAACCGGCACCGGCCTTGACCGCCCTGGTCTGCTGATTCGCCGCATCCGTGCCAGCTTCAGGCTCGGACAACGCGAACGCGCCGATCGTCTTCCCCGACGCAAGAGCCCGCAACCACTGCTCTTTCTGGAACTGGTCTCCCGCGTACGCGACAAGCTCGGCCACAAGCGAGTTAGTGACGACGAGAGAGGCGGCGAGCGTCGCGCTCGCCCTCGCCACGGCTTCAATGGCCAACGCGTAGCTCAGGTAGTCGAGGCCCAGACCGCCCCAGGCCTTCGAGACCGCGACGCCGAGCAGACCGCGACCCGCGGCGGCTCGAATCACGTCAAGTGGAAACTCGCCCGACTCGTCGATGGCCGCTGCGCGCGGTGCGACAACCCCGCGCGCAAACTGCTCGATGGATTCCTTGAAGGCCCGTTGTTCGGGCGTGAGATCAAGAAGCATCTCGAGCCAGGCGTTCGAAGATCGGTCTGAGTCGCTCGGCCGTCTGCGCCAGATCCTCGGGCAGCACGCGCGTGTTGCCGACCACCGAAATAAAGCTCGTGTCGCCATTCCAGCGCGGCACCAGATGAATGTGCAGATGGTCCACGATGCCAGCGCCCGCAGGTCGGCCGAGGTTGATGCCGACGTTGATGCCCTGCGGCTGGTAGGCCTCGGTCAACGCCATCTCAGCATGCCGGGTGAACCGCATCAGCTCGGCTCGCTCGTCCTCGGTGGATGCGGCCAGCGTTGCGACATGACGGTTCGGCGCCACCATCAGATGGCCGCTGTTGTACGGATAGAGATTCAGGATGACGTAGCACAGGCGACCCTGAACAACGATCAGGTCGTTACGTGCCGGCGTGTCGCGCTCGCAGAAGATGCAGCCCTTTGTCGGTTCGGTGCTAGCCGCGCCGGTCACGTAGGCCAGTCTCCAGGGGGACCAGAGGTGTTCCACGGTGGTGACACCAGTGGCTGGTGGCTGGTGCTGCTGGAGGAGACCCTTCCAGCCCCAGCAACCAGTCACAAGCCACGTTCAGGCCTGCGCTGCGGTGTCTGGCGCAGTGAAGTTCGGTGCCGTCGCGGGCGCAGGCTCCCGGTTGATGAGATCCTTCAGTTCCTTGCCCGGCTTGAAGTAGGGCACCTTCTTCGGCGGCACGTCGACCTTGTCTCCGGTCTTTGGATTGCGGCCCTTGCGGGGCTCGCGCTTGCGCAGCCGGAAGCTGCCGAACCCCCGCAACTCGATCTTCTCGCCGCGATGCAGCGCCTCGATGATGCTGCGGAAGACCGTGTCGACGATGACCTCGGAGTGCTTCTTCGTCAGATCCGAAACCCGCGACACTTCCTCGACGAGCTCCGCCTTGGTCATGCTGCCGTTGGTCATGCTCTGACTCCTGTCGGGATTTGGGATTCGGGGTTTGGGATTCGGCACAATGCGAATCCCCAATCCCAAATCCCAAATCCCGAATCCCTTACCGGTTCTTGAAGTGATCCCCCAGCGTCGCGCTGCCGTCGCCGGCGTTCTCCTGATAGGCCTCCCACTCGGTCCGGAACTCGTCGGACTTGAGCGCGCGGATCGACAAGCCAATCTTGCGCTCCGCGGGCGCCAGCTTGACGATCTTCACCGGATAGGATTCACCGACCTTTAGATCGAGCTTCTCGTCCTTGCCCGCGTGACGGGAGTCGTCGAACTCCGACACGTGAATCAAGCCCTCGACCCCCTCGTCGAGCTCGACAAACGCCCCGAACGTCGTCAGCCGCACGACCTTCCCTTCGACGGTGTCGCCGACGTGACGACGCGAGAAGAAGTCGTCCCAGATGTCGGTGGCGAGCTGCTTGAGACCGAGCGACAGCCGCTGGTTCTCGGCGTCGACGTTGAGCACCATCGCCTCGACCACGTCGCCCTTCTTGAGCACCTCTGAGGGGTGCTTGACGCGCTTGCTCCACGACATGTCGGAGATGTGGATCAGGCCGTCGATCTCTTCCTCGACCTCGACGAAGGCGCCGAATTCAGTGAGATTACGGACCTTGCCCGTCAGTTTCGAGCCGACCGGATACTTGGCGGCGAGATCGTTCCAGGGGTTGCTCTCGACCTGTTTCAGCCCGAGCGAGATGCGGCGCGCGCTGGGGTCGACGCCCAGTACCATCGCGCCCACCGTGTCCCCCACGTTCAGGATCTTGGAGGGGTGCTTGACGCGCTTGCTCCACGACATCTCGCTCACGTGGATAAGACCTTCCACGCCGGCTTCGAGCTCGACGAAGGCCCCGTAATCGGTGAGGCTCACGACCTTGCCCGATATGCGCGCGCCGATCGGATACCGATCGGTCACATTCGCCCACGGATCGGTGATGAGCTGCTTGTGGCCGAGCGACACGCGCTCGGTCGCCTGGTCGTACTTGAGCACGATGACATCGACCTCGTCGTTGACCTTGAAGAGCTCCGAGGGATGCCCCACACGGCCCCACGACATGTCGGTAATATGCAGCAGCCCGTCGATGCCGCCGAGGTCGATGAACGCTCCGTAATCGGTGATGTTCTTGACGACGCCCTTGAGCACCTTGCCTTCAGCGAGGGCACCGAGCGTATGCTTCTTCTTCTCGGCGTTCTCCTCCTCGAGGAGCGCCTTGCGCGACAGCACGATATTGCCGCGCTTCTTGTTGACCTTGATGACGCGCATCCGGAGCTCCTGCCCGCGCAGCGCGTCGAGATTTCTCACGGGACGCACGTCGATCTGCGAACCGGGAAGAAACGCGCGGACCCCGATGTCCACCGCCAGGCCTCCCTTGATCCGCTCGATGACACGGCCGATGACGACCTTGTGTTCGGCATAGGCCTTCTCGACTTCATCCCAAATCTTCATCTTCTAGGCTTTTTCGCGCGAGAGGACGACGTACCCTTCGCGGTCTTCCGTGCGCTCGAGCAGCACGTCGACGATGTCGCCCGGCTGGACGGTCACCTCGCCGGCCTCGTCGAGAAACTCGCTGACACCGATGATGCCCTCCGACTTGTAGCCGACATCGATGATGACTTCCGACGCCGTGACCTTGAGCACCGTCCCCTTGACGACTTCGCCTTCCGCGATGTTCCGGAAGCTGTTGTCGTAGAGGTCGAGCAGTTTGGCAAACTCGGCCGGATCGATCTGGTCGGCGCCATTGCGCGGACGAATCTTGAGCCGCGGATCGGCCCCGGCGCGTGCGCTCGTCGCGACGCCACCTCGTTCTGAAGCGGGAGTGTTCTGTTCTTCTACGTTCGCCATGCGGTGCGCGTCCTCCTAAGTCGGGTCGACTTGCCGGTTGTGATGCAGAAGCCGGCGCCCTGCGGGTCGATCAGCCGGCGTTCCTGCGCGACGTCCGGCCGAGGCCTGACCCGACAGGGAGAGCGCTCGCTGAAATTCCGATAAGCAACAGAGGATACGTCACTTATCTCGATCGTGTCAAACTGAAAAGTTAAAATGCAAAACTCAAAAGGAGTCCTTTTGAGTTTTCACTTTTCACTTTTCAGTTTGCCCCGTATCACGCCCATGACCTCGGCGACCACGTCAGCGACGGACTTCCCCGTCGTGTCGATGAGGGTCGCGTTGTCGGCCGCATAGAGCGGCGAGGCCGTCCTCGTACGGTCGACCTCGTCGCGCGCGGTCAGGGCGCTCTTGACCTCGGCGACCGCCGTCGGGCCCCCGACATGCGCCGGGTCGCGGGCGCGGCGCCTGGCGCGCTCCTCAGGGGCCGCGTCCAGGTAGACCTTCACGTCGGCGCCTGGAAAGACCACCGTCCCGATGTCCCGCCCTTCCATCACGATGGCGCCATCCTGGCCCATCCGCCGCTGGCGATCGACGAGCACCGCCCGCACCTGCGGCCATCGGGCAACGATCGCTGCCGCACGATCGATCTCGGGCGTTCGAATCCGGCGCGTGACATCAGTCCCGTCGATGGTCACCTCGCTCGCCGACACCTCGATCCGTGAGCCGGTCGCCAGCCGCGCCACCGCCCCTTCGTCATCGAGCGAGACGCCGTCGTGGAGCGCCTTCCAGCCCACCGCCCGATACATCGCGCCGCTGTCGACGTGACGGTAGCCCAGTTGGTCGGCAATCGCACGCGCAACGGTTCCCTTGCCCGCGCCGGACGGACCATCGATGGCAATAATGAGCTTATGCATGAGATTGCAGAATTGCAGAATCCTGCCATTCTGCCATGCTAGTGGCGTGGAGCGGCTACAGAAGATTCTGTCTCGAGCGGGCGTCTCGTCCCGGCGCTCGGGCGAAAGGCTGATGCTTGAAGGCCGGGTGACAGTCAACGGCGCCACCATCCGCGA
>Ga0156278_1104_pt1 | contig 32875 bp, 22 predicted proteins | sample RifCSPlowO2_12_FD_107927 | JGI IMG/M metagenome (GOLD analysis project Ga0156278, IMG submission 107927) | Acidobacteria bacterium RIFCSPLOWO2_12_FULL_65_11
CTCTATGGATCGCTGCGGTGGACGCCGGCTGCCTTCGAGGTCTGGGACGCCGGCGCGAAGTTTTACGGCGGCGATGCGCGCTTCAACTACTCCATCAAGCCGCTCGGCCTCGACATCCGTCCGATGTCGCGGTTCGATGCGAGCTTGACCAACGTCAATCTGGCGACGTACACCGACCTCGAGCGGTTGCCCGGGCAGCGTTTTGCGGGTGCCGCATCGGGTCACGTCCTCATCGAGTGGCCGCTCGGACTGCTGTCCGAACGTCGTGGCAACGCCTCCTTGAGCGTGGCGCCACCATCGGGCGTCCGGCCGATGACCGCTTCGCTCGACGTCTTCGAAGCTGCTGATGCCGGCCACGCGAGGCACGAGTGGGGCCCGTTTGCGCCGCTGCCGCTGCCGCGGCATCTGCCGATTGCAGGCGAGTTGACGTGCGTGTTCGGACCCGACGAGGTGGTATTTGGCCCGAGCCGTTTCGTGACCGAACGCACGCACGTCGCGTTCGAGGGCGCGACGATGTGGGGTGAGCGCTCGACGATCAACTTCCACGTGACGAGCGCCGACTGGCAGGAAAGCGATCAGGTGCTCGTCGGCCTCCTGCACGATTTCGGCGCATCGGCCTCGACCGTCGCCATCGGCGGGCGTGGCGAGTTCGACGGTGTGATGACGGGTTCCTTTCGCGGGCCGCGCATCGAGGGCGTCTTCAGCGGAGACGATGTCCGGGCCCGGGACACCCTGTGGGGTGCGACGACGGGGCGCATCGTCTACGAGAACAGCTACGTGACGATCACCGACGGCGTGGTCCGGCAGGATGATTCAGTGATCTTCGTCGACGGCCTGTTCTCGATCGGCTACCCGCGCGCCGACGGCGGCGAGCAGCTCGATGCGCGCTTCAAGCTGATGCGCCGCGATCTGGACGGCCTGCGCCACGCATTTCTCTTCGACGACTATCCGGTATCGGGTCGGATGTCCGGCGAGTTTCACTTGGCGGGCGGTTACGAGCGGCCCATTGGCTTCGGTGCCATGACGATCGACGAGATGGTGGCGTTCGGTGAGCCGTTTGCGAAGGCGACGGCCTCGCTTCGGTTTGAGGAGGCTGGCGTGCGGCTCGACGGCGCCGAGATAGCCAAGGGCGCTGGGACCATCACCGGTGCGGCATTCCTGGACTGGGACGGGTCCTATGCGGTCACGGCGGACGGCAGGCAGATCTCGATCGATCAGGTCGCCCGGCTCTCTTATCCACGCGTGCCGTTGTCAGGGATGGTCGAATTCTCGGCCAGTGGCGCCGGCACGTTTGATGACCCGCGCTACGACATCACGTTCCGCGCGAGCGATCTCTTCGTCGCCAAGCAGAGCGTGGGGCTGGTGACGGGCACGCTGGCCGTGCGGGGTCAGGAGCTGAGCAGCCAGATTGACGCGGCGTCTCCGAGTCTGGACGTCAAGAGCACCGGGCGGGTCGCATTGACGGCTCGTGGCGAAGGCGAAATCACGTTCCGGTTCGAGGACACGACGATCGACCCCTACGTCCGCCTGTTCGCGCCGAACCTGTCGCCGCTCATGACGACCGTCGTCAGCGGATCGATCCGCGTCGTGGGCGGGCTCGCCGACCTCGATCGGATGTTTGCCGAGGGGACGGTGGACGATAGTCTGTCGGTCGACGTCACGATCGATCAGGTGGACATGCGGCTGCTCGACTACACGGTCAAGAACGCCCGGCCGATTCATCTCGTGCTCGAGTCACAGCAGCTGAGGGCCGATGATCTCGAGCTCATCGGCGACGAGACGCGGCTGATCGTGTGGGGCATGATCGGGCTCAATGACCGGCGCGTGACGATCGAGGTATATGGCGAGGCAAATCTGGGCGTCATGGAGGGACTGCTCCCCGATGTCCGCGCCTCCGGCTACGCCGAGATGAATGCCACCATCCGCGGTCCGCTCGACGAGCCAATCTTCTTGGGGACCGCCTCGATCAGCGATGGGCGCATTCGTCACGTTATGTGGCCGCATTCCTTCGAAGCGATCAATGGCACACTCTACGTCGACGCACGCGGCATTCATCTCGACGACGTGACGGCGACCGTGGCCGACGGCCGGGTGCAGCTCGGCGGGCGCATCGGGCTCGCGGGCTTTGTCCCGTCCATGCTGGACGTCACTGCCCACGCCGAGGACATGCGCCTGCGGATTCCGGAGGGCGTGCGGTCGACCGTCGATGCGGATTTGACGCTCGGCGGCACGATCAAGTCGCCGGAACTCGGGGGCCTGGTCACGGTGAAGAATGCCGTGTGGACAAGGCGTCTGGATGCGCCGGGTAGCATCCTCGATCTGACGCGCTTGCGGCCGTCGAGCGAGGCCCCGGCCGGGGCCGTCGATGCGACGCCAGCGCTGCCGGTGAAGCTCGACGTCAGGATTCTGGCGCCGTCGACCTTCCAAGTGGACACAAATCTGGTCCGGCTGTGGGCGGACGCCGAGTTGACGCTCAGCGGCACGTACGACCAGCCCCTACTGACTGGTCATGCGGACGTGGAGCGCGGCGACGTCAATTTCGAAGGCCGACGATACCGGATCGTGCGCGGGGCGATCGACTTGGCCGATTCGACACGAGGGGGGCCGTTTTTCGACGTCGAGGCAGAGACCAGCGTGCGGGTGCCGGCGCAGTCCGGACAGCTGTCACAGACCTACCGCATCACCGTGGGTGTGGTTGGCACGCGGGCGCAGTTTCGGCCCACGGTCACCTCTGATCCGCCGTTGCCGGCGGCTGACGCGGTGGCGCTCCTTCTCGGCGGCGAGCGCCGGACTCAGGATCGGAATCAGGACATCGAGCTCCGGGCGCTCCAGAACCCGAACCAATCGGAAACCGACATCCTGACGGCGCGCCTCAACCAGGCGCTTGCCGCGCCGCTGTCGGCCGAGGTCGGCAGGATCGTCGAGCAGACGTTTGGCGTCGACACGTTCCAGCTCTCGCCGACGTTCATCGATCTCTTCAGCCAGACGTCGCGTCTCAACAGCCCCACCGCGCGCCTGACCATCGGCAAGCGCGTCTCAGATCGCGTCTACGTGACGTTTTCTCGCAGCCTCGGCACGACGGTCAACGACCAGATCGTGTTTCTCGAGTACGAACAGAGCGAGCGACTATCGTGGGTTCTCTCGCGCAACGAGGACCAGCAGACCTACGCGCTGGAATTCCGCGTACGGCGCACCTTCTGATGCGACGACTGCGACCCCTCGCCGGTGCCGCCGCGCTGCTGACGCTGGCCGCCGCACCCCCGGCACGCGCGGACATCGGCGACTACCTGGGCAGGACGGTCGCGTCGGTCAGCCTGGTGCTGGACGGTCGCGAGACCACCGATCCGGCGTTTGTAGGGATCGTCGAAACGCGCGTGGGCCGGCCGCTATCGATGTTTGAGGTCCGCGAGAGCATCGCGCATCTGTTCAGCCTGGGGCGCTTCGAGGGCGTGAGTGCCGACGCGAGCATGGTCGAAGCAGGGGTGGCGCTGCGATACGAGCTCAGCCCGATCCGCCTGGTGTCAAGAATCGAGTTCACCGGCAAGCTGGACGCGCCCGGGATCGACGTCGGCCAGCTTCGACGCGCCATCACGAACCGCTACGGGTCGTCGCCCCGTCTTAGCCTAGCCGGCGACGTCACGACGCTTGTCCGCGATGCGCTGCGCCAGCGCGGCTATCGTCGTCCCGGCTTGAGACCGCGAGCCGATATGCGCGAGTCGGGGCAGGCCACACTCGTCTTCGATGTCGATCCCGGGCCGCGCACGATCATCGGCGCGATCGATGTCCTCGGCGCGCCGGCGGTGTCGCGGGCCGATCTCCTCAGACAATTCGGTGTCAAGACCGGCGACCCCTACGAGCCGGAGGCGCTTACCGCCCGCATTGCCAGTTACGTTGACAGGCGCCACAGTCAGAGGTACTACGAAACGCAAGTCCTGCCGACGGTCAGCTTCAGCGACGACGAACGCGTGGCGAATCTGGCGCTCACGGTCACGCCGGGCCCTCGAGTGACAGTCAACTACGCGGGCGACTCGATGCCCTCCGATCAGCTGGCCGAGCTGGTGCCGATCGAGCGAGAAGGATCTGCCGACGAGGATCTGCTGGAGGATTCGACGCGTCGCATCGCAGCGTATCTCCGTGGACAGGGCTACCGCGAGGCGACCGCCACCTTCACGCGCGATTCAAGCGACGGCGAGTTGTCCATCACCTTCACGGTGTTCAAGGGACCGCAGTACGTCATCGAACGTGTCGATTTTTCCGGAGACGTGTCGAGGTCGCGCGCTGCCTTCGAACCTCGCTTGCGGCTGAGACAGGGCGCGCCGTTTTCGGCCGCGAGTCGGGACGCGGACAAAGCGGCCATCGAGGCCTTCTACCGTCTCGACGGCTTTCGTGGTGTACGGGTCGATTTCTACGATGAGCCCGGGACATCGATCCTGCGCGGCGCGCGAGTCCCGGTCGTGGTGCGGGTCGCGATCGTTGAGGGCGTTCGCACCGTCGTCGGCGACGTCGGCTTTGAAGGTAATGCGTCGATCTCCGAGGGTGTGCTCCGCGCGTGTTCTCCAGACGAGCGAGACCTCCGCACGTGTCCGCAGCTGCAGCCGGGTGTGCCGTACTTCGAGCCGCAGTTGCAGAGGGACAGTGACGCGATTGCTCTGCGGTACGCGAATCTTGGCTTCCGGACGGCGACGGTGGCCGCGGGGCGAGAATTGACGCCGGACGGGACTCGAGCCGACCTGGTGTTCACGGTTCAAGAAGGGCCGCGTCTTCTCCTCGATCACGTGCTCATCGCCGGCAACCTGCGCACGAATGCGGAGATCATCGAGCGAGAGTTACAGATCAAGCCGGGCGAGCCGCTGGGTCTTGCGGCGCGCGATGAGAGCCAGCGGCGGCTCGCCGCGCTCGGGCTGTTCAGGCAGGTGGAAATTAAGGAGCTCCGGCACAATAGCAATACGCTGTGGGACTGGTTGATTACGGTGGAGGAAGCCCCACCGACGACGATTGGCTACGGCGGCGGCTTGGAGGGACGGTTGCTCGTGCGACGCGATGACAGCAGCGGTGCCGCCACACAGAAGTTCGAAGTGGCGCCGCGTGCGTTTTTCGAGATCGGGCGCCGCAATCTGTTCGGTAAGAACCGATCGGTGAACCTGTCCACCAGCGTCAGTCTGTACCCGAAGGACTCTCCGTCCGTGCCTAACAGTGCGGACACCACCGGGGGCTTCGCGTTCGCCGAGTACCGGGTGCTCGGTACGTTGCGCGAGCCGCGCGTGTTCGGCACCGCCGGTGATGGGCTGTTGACCGCCACGATTGAGCGGCAGATTCGATCGAGCTTCAACCTTTCCCGCCGGGGCGCCGCCGCACAGCTGGCCCGGCCATTCACGACGCACGTCAGTCTTGGCGCCGGCTATCAGATTCAGCGTACCGAGCTGCTCGACGTCCAGAACGCGGATCAGCAGCAGTTGCTCATCGACCGCGTGTTCACGCAGGTGCGCCTCTCCTCATTGTTCGCGTCGGGCGTCTACAGCACCCGCAACGATCCCGTGGATCCGTCCGCCGGCGAGTACGTGAGCGTGACAGCGCAGGTCGCCGCCAGGCGCATTGGGTCGGAAATCGGGTTCGCGAAGTCGTCGTTCACCGCCCAGGCCTTTCGTGCGGTGCCCGGCGCCAACCGAATCGTGCTTGCCGGCAGCGCCCGGCTCGGTCTAGCGACCGGATTCCCGCGTGACGTCGTGGTGGTCGATGACCTCGGCCAGCCGAGCGTTCAGAGTGTGAGAGACCTGCCCCAGGCCGAACGCTTCTTCGCTGGCGGCGATACGACCGTGCGCGGGTTCGCCCTCGACAGACTCGGCACGACCGACACGATCAGAGATGGCTTTCCGATCGGCGGGAATGCCCTGGCCATCCTCAACGGCGAACTGCGCGTGCCCCTCTTGAGCAGTCTTGGCGTGGTTGGGTTCTGGGACGTTGGCAACGTATTCGCCCACGTCGTTGATGTCGATCTAAGAAAACTGCGAAGCGCCGTCGGCTTCGGCCTTCGCGTCAGAACGCCGATCGGCCCGATCCGCGTCGACTGGGGATACAAGATGGACAGCCGGCCCGGCGATCTGGCGCGTCCCGATTCGATCTTCGTGCTGGGAGCGTCGGCGGCCTTCATCAGCTTCGGACAGGCCTTCTAGAGCGATCATGAGATGGCAGGCTGGCAGGCTGGCAGGCTGGCAGGCTGGCGGATGGCGGACCGTCCGGACGATCCTGGCATCCGCGCTCCTGCTCGGTGTGGGGGCCGACGCGACTCGCGCCGAGGTGATCGACCGCCTCCTTGCGGTCGTGGGCGGCGAGCTGATCATGTTGAGTGACGTGAGCGCCGCCCGTGACCTTGGGCTGGTGAAGCCGGGGCCCTCCGCCGATCCGATCCGCGAAGTCCTGTCCCACCTGATCGACCGCCAGCTGCAGCTGATCGAAGTCGAGCGGTACGCGCCGAGAGAGCCGACCTCGGAGGAGGTCGATCGGGAAATCCAGAACGTACGGGCCAGACACCCCTCGCAGGAAGCGTTTGACGCAGTGCTCGCGCGGTCGGGCATCACCGTGCCGCAACTGGGGAAACGGTTGCGCGATGACCTGCGCATTCAAGCGTATCTCGATCAGCGATTCTCGACCGCGGCCGATCGTCGTCAGCGGTTGATTGACGAGTGGATTGCGGGCCTGCGGCGTCGGACACCCATCATCGATCTCTATCTGGTCGGCGGATAGCGTCTGCTACCGGCTCCCGGCGATCTGCGCGATCTGCAGCAGGTCGAACCCCGCGTGGCTCACCATCGGCGCAACGGCCGATCGCCGGCGCAAGTACACGACGCCCCAGAACGCGCCGAGCAGGCCCGTCGTGACGGCCGCATCGAGCCCCTGCAGCAGGTGCCCGGCCCCGAATGCCGTGCTCGTGACGAGGACGCCGACCTTGGCACCGCCGAGCCACTCCTCGAAGCGGTGGAGTAGGAACGCACGCTGAATTTCTTCGCGCACGCCGCCTGCGACGATCGCCACAAGGGCAAACAGCCACGCGTCGCGAGTGGAGCCGAGCAACGCCTCTAACGGATTGCGCTCGACTGTGCGCAGCGACGGTGCCAGCAGCCGAATCGTCAGGAGCATCCCGATGCCGATGGCCAGAGCCGCCAGGGCGAGTGGCACGCCCAACGCCGCGTCGGCGGCCGGTCGTCGCCCGAAAATGACGTCACGCGGCCGTTCGCCGTGCGCGCGCAGAAACAGCAGCACGAGGCCGACGAGCATCAGCGTGTCGATGAGCGACAGCCCCACGACGTAGCCGACGCGCAGCCGGCCGGCCGAATCGAGCGGCCCGTACCCGAACGCCGCAAATGTCGCCCCGAGCGCCAGCTGAGTGGGAACGTCGGAGCAAAGCAGCACCTCGAGGACGGCGACGATGCGTCCGACGTGCGGCTTCTCAGACGGTGGCTGGGGGCTTGTGGCTGGTGGCTGGAACTGGTCTGGCAGCACGCGGTCAAGGGTACTTGATCGACCGGATCCTGCGGTTGCACGCGAAGTCTCGAACTGACAAACACATCAACATCTTGCGATTGCCCTAAAATAAACGCACAATATGTTGTGTTTACACGCTTGACAAAGCCTTACTCTGGGCGCATATTAATCCGCCGTAACTGCGACAGCCGACAAGCGAGAACCTCCCGGCTTCTCGCCAGGCGTATCACATCCAGGGTTTGAACCCGAGGCGCTTCCGGGGGCGGGAAGCGATCGTCATCCGGGCAGCCGGAGTATGGGAGTTGGGACATGAAGGAAAGCGCCGCCTACCAGGCTGCGAGTGCCGGACAGCAGACGGCGGAGACAAGTGTCGGCACGCCAATCCCAGCGGGCCCGGCAGGCCCAGGGACTGTCGCGAGCGCGGACGCTTCGCGCGCGAAAGTGAAGGGGGCCGTGGCGGCGCCCGGGCTGGGCTTTCCTCGCTTCTTCACGGAAGCCGGCGTCGATCCCTTTGACGAGGTGGAGTGGGAGCTGCGCGCGGCCGTCATTGGCAACGACCGTGGCGAGGTCGTGTTCGAGCAGCGCGACGTCGAGTTCCCCCGATTCTGGTCGCAGCAGGCGACCAACATCGTGGTGTCGAAGTACTTTCGCGGGCAGCTCGGGTCGCCCGAGCGCGAGCACAGCGTCAGGCAGCTCATCGGCCGCGTCGTGAACACGATCACCGAGTGGGCGCGAACGAACAAGTACTTTGCGAGCGAAGAAGATCTGCGGGCGTTCAGCGATGATCTGAAACACATCCTCGTCTACCAGAAGGCGGCATTCAACAGCCCCGTGTGGTTCAACTGTGGCTTTGAGAAGGCACCGCAGTGTTCGGCCTGCTTCATCAACTCGGTCCAGGACACGATGGATTCGATCCTATCGCTCGCGCGGACCGAGGGGATGCTCTTCAAATTCGGTTCGGGCACCGGCACCAACCTGTCGCCGATTCGCTCGTCGAGGGAGCTGTTGGCTGGCGGTGGCACGGCGTCCGGTCCGGTGTCGTTCATGAAGGGCTACGACGCGTTTGCCGGCGTCATCAAGTCGGGCGGCAAGACCAGGCGCGCGGCGAAGATGGTCATTCTCGACGCCGACCACCCGGACATTGTCGAGTTCATCAACTGCAAAGTGGAGGAAGAGAAGAAGGCCTGGGCGCTCATCGACGCGGGCTACGATGGTTCGTTCACCGGTCCGGCCTACGCGTCGGTGTTCTTCCAGAACTCGAACAACAGCGTGCGCGTCACCGACGACTTCATGCGCGCAGTGCTCGACGATGGCGTGTGGGAGACCAAGGCGGTCCGGACCGGCGACGTGATGGACCGCTACCAGGCCCGCGACCTCATGCGCCTCATCGCCGAAGGCACGCATGTCTGCGGCGATCCAGGCATGCAGTTCGACACGACCATCAACGAATGGCATACGTGCCCGGAGACCGATCGCATCTACGCGAGCAACCCGTGCTCCGAGTACATGTTCCTCAACGACTCGGCGTGCAATCTGGCGTCAATCAACTTGATGAAATTCGTGAAGCCGGACGGCGAATTTGATGTCGTCTCGTACAAAGCGGCCATCCGGACGCTCCTTACCGCGCAGGAGATCATCATCGACAACGCGAGCTATCCGACGCCGGCGATTGAGAGGAACAGTCACGCGTACCGACCGCTCGGCCTCGGCTACGCGAACCTCGGCGCGCTGCTGATGTCGCGCGGCCTGCCGTACGACAGCGACGGCGGCCGAGACTACGCGGCGGCCCTCACGGCGCTCATGACGGGCGAGGCGTACGCCCAGTCGGCGCGTGTTGCGCGCGACTGCGGCGGTCCGTTTTCGGGTTACGAGAAGAACAGAGAGCCGTTTCTGCGTGTCATGCGGAAGCATCGCGACGCCATGCGCGACGTCAACGCCCGCAACGTGCCATCCGAGCTGTATCAGACGGCCAGAGGCTCGTGGGACGATGCCGTGGACCTTGGCGAGCAGTTCGGGTACCGAAACGCTCAGTCGACCGTGCTCGCGCCGACCGGCACGATCGGCTTCATGATGGACTGCGACACGACGGGCGTCGAGCCGGACATCGCGCTCGTCAAGTACAAGAAGCTCGTCGGCGGCGGTCTGATGAAGATCGTCAACCAGACGGTCCCGATGGCGCTCAAGAAACTCGGCTACGTGCAGGCGCAGATCGACGCGATTGTCGAGTACATCGACAAGAACGAGACGATCGAGGGAGCCCCGGGCCTGAAGGAGTCGCACCTGGCGGTGTTCGACTGTGCGTTCAAGGCCGCGAAAGGCAACCGGTCGATTCACTACATGGGTCACATCAAGATGATGGGCGCCACGCAGCCCTTCATCTCCGGCGCCATCAGCAAGACGGTCAACGTCCCGAAGGACGCGACGGTCGACGAGATCATGCAGGCCTATGTCCAGTCGTGGAAGCTCGGCGCGAAAGCGATCTCGATCTATCGCGACGGTAGCAAGCGGACGCAGCCGCTCAACACGTCGAAGGACAGGTCGCCTGCGGACATCGCCCAGCTGGCCGCCGCTCAGCTCGTGACGCGCCCGATTCGGCGACGGCTTCCCGACGAGCGCCATGCGATCACCCACAAGTTCGACATCGCCGGTCACGAGGGGTACATCACGGTCGGTCTGTTCGAAGACGGCCAGCCGGGCGAGATCTTCCTGGTGATGGCCAAGGAAGGGTCGACGATTTCGGGCTTTGCCGACGCGTTCGCGCAGGCGATCTCGTACGCGCTTCAGTACGGCGTGCCGCTCCCGGCGCTGGTCGACAAGTTTAGCCACGTCCGGTTCGAGCCGTCCGGCATGACGCGCAACCCGGACATCCGCTTCGCGAAGTCGATCGTCGATTACATCTTCCGCTGGCTGGCGACGAAGTTTCTCTCGCCCGAGGCGCAATTCCGTGCGGGCGTGAACGGGCGCGAGCTGGAGGAGACCGGTCACGGCCGTCAGTTGGAGTTGACCCCCGAGACGCCGGCCCCTTCCGCGACGGCTCAGGCCAGGCCCACCACGTCGGCGAGCCCGTTCTCGACGTTCCAGAACCAGGAGGACGCGCCGCCGTGTTCGACCTGTGGGTCGATCATGATCCGCAGTGGCGCCTGCTACAAGTGCGTGAACTGCGGGAACACCTCGGGGTGCGCGTAGCGACGACGCAGGGATTTGGGATTCGGGGTTTGGGATTCGTTGGGGCCGGGCTCACGCCCGGCTCTTTTCGCGTTGAAGGGATCCTGCCTCCGTTCAGAGGTCACAATTGGGAGCCGCTAACAAGTGGTACTCGGCTGCGTCCTGGCATAAGGTCAAAGGTCACTATCGTTCATTCTCGAAGGAGCCAAAGCATGAAGCGAGTGATGTGCGTCCCAGATCGGCCACGTGGCCAACTTCCACTATCAGTTGTGCGCAGCGGCCAAGGGTGTGCCCAACCCGAATATGGGTAACAACCTCGAAATGAAAACGACGAAGGCCGAGTTCGTCCAGGCGCTGGCCGAGTCGTTTGCGTTTTGCGACGATGCGTTTTCAGCGCTGACTGATGCGAGTGCCGCTGAGCTCGTCACGCAGGGACGGGGTCAGACCGCGCGCGGCGGCGGTAACTAACGGGTGCCGACGACCGGACGCCTGCGTTATCTGGAATCCGTGCCGCGTCCCTCGACGGTCGGGGGGCGCGGCAGCCCTCGAGACGCTGCCCCGAGCCAGTCGAGGGGCACCCTCGTTCTCCTTCACGCTTTCCCCCTCAACGCACGGATGTGGGAACCTCAGCTCGCGCTAGCCGATTACGGATGGCGCGTGCTGGCACCACAGTTTCGCGGTTTTGATGGCGACCCTGGCGATCCACCGGCGGCATCGGTCGACGACTACACCGGCGACGTTATCGACCTACTCGACGCGCTCCACATCGAGGACGCGGTCATCGGCGGTTTGTCGATGGGCGGGTACGTGGCTCTTTCGATATTCCGCCACGCGCCGAGGTACGTTCGCGGACTGATCCTCGCCGATACGCGGCCGCAGGCCGACACGCCGGAAGTGGCGGTGGGACGCAAGCGGATGCTGCAGCTGGCAGCCGAACAGGGACCATCGGCCATCGCCGACGAGATGATTCCCAAGCTGCTTGGCGAGTCGACCAGGAAACACCGGCCGGAGATCGTCGACCGCGTCCGCGGCCTGGTACTGGCAAACTCGTCGGAGTCCATCGCCGGCGCCGTCCGCGTCCTGATGACACGGCCGAACTCGACGCCGCTCCTGCAAGAGATTCATTGCCCCACGCTCATCCTCGTGGGCGACGAGGACACGATTACTCCGTCCGCGCTGTCCGAGGACATGCATCGCAGGATCGCCGGCTCGGAGCTTGTCGTCATCGCGGGCGCTGGACATCTTTCCAGCATCGAGCAGCCTCACGCATGCAATGAGGCGCTAGCCCGGTTCCTGACCCATCGGGTATAGTCCAAGGGTCAATGGACCTGGGGCTCACCGGCAAAGTGGCTATCGTGACCGGATCCAGCCGCGGCTTGGGCCTCGCGAGTGCGGCGGCTCTCGTTCAGGAGGGCTGTCGAGTGACAATTTGTGCTCGTGGACAGGCCCGATTACAGGAGGCGGCTACAGAGCTGCGAACGCTGGCCGGTTCAGGGAAATCCTCGGGAAACCAAGCCCGAGTCCTACCGATCGCTGCGGACCTGGCGACAGCCGGGGGGGTCGAGCAGGTTGTGAGTCAGACCGTCGAGACCTTTGGTGGCCTGGATATTCTCGTCAACAACGTCGGCCTTGCGCGTGGGTCTGGCATTGTCGACACGAGCGATGCCGAGTGGGCCGAAGCGATCGACCAGACGCTGGTTCCTGCCATTCGGGCCTCGAGGCTCGCGGTTCCGCACATGCGCCGCCAGGGCGGCGGTGCCATCGTCATGATCGCCTCGATTTGGGGCCGCGAATCGGGCGGTCGGATGACCTACAATGCCGTCAAGGCCGCGGAGATCAGCCTGGCCAAGTCGATGGCACAGCAGCTCGCGGGAGACAACATCCGGGTGAATAGCGTGGCGCCGGGATCGATCTTGTTTGCTGGGGGGTCGTGGCAGCGCCGTCAGCAAGAGGCGCCGGCGGAAATCGCGGACTTCGTGCGACGGGAGCTTCCCTTTGGGCGGTTCGGCCGCCCCGAAGAGGTCGGGGCGGTCGTCGCGTTCCTCGTCTCGCCGCGCGCGAGCTGGATCAGCGGGGCAAGTGTGCCCGTTGACGGCTGCCAGTCACGCTCCCTGATCTGATCGCGGGGAGCGATTCGTCGCCCTGCGTCGGCGACGCAGCGCGTCGAACACTCGAGAATTGTCGGGGAGTTTCGGAACGGGCGGTTCTGGCGCGAACCGTGAAGCCTTCGGCATTTTCGTGTTCGCCGGTTTCCGGCTCGCCTGTATCCGCTGAGTGAAGGAAGAAGCCTCTACGCCGCGCTCGCGGCTCGTGTACATCCATCTCCACGCCTCCTTGCAGAGATCTATCGGCCGACGTTCGAAAGAGTAACAGTCGGTACTTGGTACGTCAACGAAATCTCGCATGATCGCGCAAGAAATACGCAATAGATCTGAACGCCGGCGACGATGAGCGCCAAGGCGATGAGCGTCGCCGGCGTCGGGTCGGCGAGAAGTGCATTGACGACGAACCAGACGGCCAAGAGGATAGAGGCCGATGCGTGTCAGGCCGACGCGCGTCACCGCCAAGAGTCTTTGTGCTACGGTAGCCCGCAGTTCGAACGGATGCCGCAGGTGTTTCGTGCTGCCGAGGATCCTGTGAGATGAAAATGAAACTTGCATTCCTGGGCGTGGCGACCCTCTCGTGACGACGGACAAGATTTTCGAGATCGTCAATCAGGACTTCGCCGGGCTGAAGGAGCGCGCCGGCGAACCAGTGAAGGTCACCGGCGAGCTGCAGATGGACCGGATAGTCATTTCCACGGTCGAAATCTCGAAGTAGACGACTTTCACCTCTTGATCGCCCCCTGATCGGCTGGTACTATCGGTCCACCATGGCCGATTTGGCGGCGCTACGCTCCAGCGTTCTTGCGCCGAGATCTGGTCAGGATCAGGCGCTCGATGCCGCTCTTGAGCGGTTGGCACCCGGCAGGTTACCCGACCGGCCAGACACGCCTGACCTGCACGTCACGTCAGTGAGACGCCTGCCAGCCCAGGCCGCGCAGTGCGCGCCGTTTCCCGCAGGGCTCGACCCTCGTCTGCTGGGCGCGCTAGAGGCGAGAGGGGTCACCAGGCCCTATACGCATCAGGCCGAAGCCATCGCGCACGCGCTTGGCGGGCGGCACGTCGTCGTAACGACCCCAACCGCGTCTGGTAAGACCTTGTGCTACAACGCCCCCGTGCTCAACTCGATCCTGCGGGATCGGTCGAGCCGCGCGTTGTACCTGTTTCCCACCAAGGCGCTGGCCCAGGATCAGCTCGCCGAGCTGCAGGCGACGTGCGAGACGATCGCCGCGAAGGCTGGCGAGGAAATCGGTGTGTTCACCTACGACGGTGATACGCCGCAGGACGCGCGCCGGACCATCCGCGGGCGTGCGCACGTGGTGCTCAGCAATCCGGACATGGTGCATGCAGGCATCCTCCCGCACCATCCGCGCTGGGCCAAGCTCTTTGAGAACCTGCGCTACGTGATCATCGACGAGCTGCACGCCTATCGCGGCGTGTTCGGCAGCCACCTCTGCAACGTCTTAAGGCGGTTGGGCCGCATCTGCCGCCACTACGGGTCGAGCCCCGTGTTTGTGTGCTCGTCGGCGACGATTGCCAACCCGCGCGAACTGGCCGAGCGGCTGACCGAGCAGTCTTTCGAGGTGGTGGAAGAGAGCGGAGCGCCTCGCGGTGAGAAGTGTTTTGTGTTCGTCAACCCGCCGGTTGTCAATCGTCAGCTGGGCATTCGTCGCTCGTATCTGAGCGAGACGCGGCGCATTGCTTCGGAGTTTCTCAAGCGGGGCCTCCAGACGATTGTGTTCGCGCAGAGCCGGTTGTCGACCGAGATTCTGACGACGTACTTGAAGGACGACTTTGCAGGAATCCCAGGCGGCCCCGAGCCCATCAGAGGGTACCGAGGCGGGTATCTGCCGCACCGGCGCCGCGAGATCGAGAAGGGCCTGCGGGATGGCAGCGTTCGTGGTGTGGTGGCCACCAACGCGCTCGAACTCGGCATCGACATCGGCGCGCTCGACGTGTCGGTGATGGCCGGATACCCCGGCACTATCGCCGCGACCTGGCAGCGTGCCGGGCGTGCGGGGCGCCGATCCGGCCGGTCGGCGGCGGTGATGGTGGCCAGCAGCGCGCCGCTCGATCAGTTCGTCGTGCGCAACCCGTCGTACTTCTTCGACGCGTCGCCCGAGCACGCGCTCATCGATCCGGACAATCTGCACATCCTCGTCGATCACGTGAAATGCGCCGCCTTCGAGCTGCCGTTCACGACGACAGAGGTCTTCGGCAAGCACGACGTTCAGGAGATCCTCGGCGCGCTCGACGAGCAAGGCCTCGTGCACCTGATCGACACGCAATGGGCCTGGACCAACGAGTCGTATCCGGCCGACGCGGTCAGCCTGCGCTCCGTCTCCTCAGACAACTTCGTCGTCGTTGATACCACCGACGAGGCGCGGGTCATCGGCGAAACCGACTTCACGAGCGGTCCGGCCACCTTGCATCCGAAAGCCATCTATATCGTCGAAGGCAAGCCGTATCAGGTGGAGCGGCTCGACTTCGAGGGGCGTAAGGCGTTCGTCCGCGAGATCGACTGCGACTATTACACCGACGCGATCACGTACACGAAGGTCACCGTTCTCGACACATTCGCGAACGGGTCTGACACGGAACTGCGACGTTCTGTTCTAGATACGCCCGAGTGCGACGGCGCGAGGGCGTCAGCCGCGGGGGTGGGGCCCCGGGGCAGTAATCATGGTGAAGTCCGCGTGGTATCGCGCGTCGTGGGCTTCAAGAAGATCAAGTTCTACACGAACGAGAACGTCGGCTCTGGAGAGCTGGATCTGCCAGAGCAGCAGATGCACACGACGTCGTACTGGCTGACGATTCCGGCCTCGGTCATGGGACAGTTGCCGCTTGCGCCAGACGATCGACGTGACGGCGTTGTCGGCCTCTCGTTTGCGATGCGGCAGGTTGCGCAACTCCTCCTGATGTGCGACCGCCATGACATCGGCATCTCAATTGATTCGGAGCCGGCTCCGCTTTCGGCGCGCATCTTCATCTACGACAACTACCCAGGCGGCATCGGCTTCAGCGAGCCGCTGTTCCGCATGCATGGTGAGCTCGTGACCGCGACCCGGCGACTGATCGCCGAGTGCGAATGCGAGAACGGCTGTCCTGGTTGCGTTGGGCCGATCGGTAGCACCGGCCCGTTGGCCAAGTCGGCTGCGCTACGGATTCTGGACTTGCTGCTCGCAGATGCGGCCGCCGCCTGACATGGATTCGTCGACATTCGTTCGGCGACTCCGCGACGTCGTGGGAACTGCGCGTCCGCGATCCACGTCGCCCGTCTCGCATGCCGTCTCTGATGTCCGGACCGACAGGGATCTCAAACGCGTCCTCCGTGGAGAATGGCGCTCATGGAGCGGCGCCTCCTGCTTTGTTGTTGAACGGAGGCAGGAGCCGTCCGCCAGGCACGGCCGCGACCCGGTCGGAACAATCGCGGCCCGGTTCGCCGAGGGATCGGCCGGGGCGGCGCTGATCGCTGGCGGACGTCCGGCTCGGCCTCCATTCCTCTTCCTCGATCTGGAAACAACCGGACTGAGCGGCGGAGCGGGAACGCACGCGTTTCTCGTCGGCTGCGGTTGGTTTGACGTTAACGGCGCCTTCGTCACGCGTCAATTCCTGTTGACACGCTATGCCGACGAACGCGAGCTGCTTGCGGCCGTGACCGAGGAGATCGCCACGGTGGGCGCGCTCGTCAGCTTCAACGGCAAGTCGTTCGACGCGCCCGTGCTCGAAACGCGATACTCGTTTCATCGCCTCGAGTGGATCGGTGCCAGCCTCCCGCACATCGACGTCTTACATCCGGCCAGACGATTCTGGGGTATGCGCGAGAGCTGCTCACTGACTGTGCTGGAGTCGGAGATTCTGGGCGCGCGGCGCGTAGACGACGTGCCGGGGTTCGAGATACCAGGCCGCTACTTTCAGTTCGTCCGATCGGGCGACGCCCGTCCGCTCGTTGACGTGCTCGAGCACAACCGGCTGGACCTCTTGTCGCTCGCGGGCCTGACGGCGCGCCTCCTGGAACTGGTCCGCCTCGGGCCGGGCTCGGCACGAGATGCCGGCGAGGCGTTGGCGTTGGGAGCGGTCTATGCGCGAGCCGGTCTCCCTGCACGCGCGCGCGAAGCCTACACGACGGCGATTGCGGCGAGCACCAGGCTGCCGGCCGTTAGAATCGAGGCGCTGCGCGCGCTGGCGCCTCTTCTGCGTCGGGACCGCCGGTACGACCAAGCCGCGGCCTGCTGGCAGCTGCTCGTCTCCGTGCGGGGCTGTCCGGCGCACATCGTCCGCGAGGCAACCGAAGCGCTTGCGATCCACCACGAGCATCGTGTCCGGGATTTCGCTGCCGCGAAGGCCTTTGCGCTACGCAGTCTCGATGCTGGGGAGCATGCGCGCTGGACCGAGGCCGTTCGGCATCGCCTGGCACGGATTCAGAAAAAGATGGGCAAGTCTGAAGTCTCAGGTCTGAAGTTTGACGGCGAATCCCCGCAGACTCCAAACTTGAGACTTGAGACTTGAAACTTGAGGCTTCAGTATTACCGGGCAGCAGCGGCGGTTTCTTTCTTGATCTTGGCCGTCTTTGCGGCTGCGGCCTTCTTCCGGCTTTCCGACGTCTGGGCGCCGAATTTCTTCGTGAAGCGTTCGACGCGGCCCTCCGTGTCGATCAGCTTCTGCCGGCCGGTAAAGAACGGGTGGCAGCTCGAGCAGATTTCAAGGTGCAGTTGGGGCTTGGTCGAGCGGGTCTTCCAGGTCGCGCCGCACGCACAGCGGGCCTCAACCTCGTGGTACTTCGGATGGATGCCTTCCCTCACAGCGATCTCCTTGGGCTACCCTGCAAAATCCGAAGTATAGCATCACGCCCGGTTTCATCGCTGGACCGGGGTCCGCGCACAGCCCACCCGTGCTCAGGCCTCTCTTACGATGCGACGAGGGGCGGCCCTCCGCTCGGGCGGGCGCCCGTGCGCGGCCACCCACGAGGGGTTATAAAACCGGTGCTACTGAATCACGGCTGTTCGGTCCCAGCGGTGGGTGCGCAAAGCGTCGCGCAACCGAGGGGGGAGTCGCACGCCGTCGCTTGCTGCCAGGTTCCGTTCGACGTGCCGGGGCCTGCGCATGCCCGGAATCGTCGTGCTGACGGCGGGATGTTCAAGGATGAACCGCAGCGCCAGTTCCGGCAGATCCATGTCTTCGGGCACGAGCGGCCGCAGCCGATCGACACGGTCGAGCGTCGTTGCGAGGTTCTCTGGCGTGAAATAGATGTTGCGCCAGTCGCCGTCTGGCCACCGTGAGTCGCGCGTGAGCGTCCCAGCGAGGCTGCCTTCATCAAACGGCACGCGCGCGATGATCGCGATGTTGTGCCGTTGGCAGTACGGGAACAATTCGTCCTCGGGCGCCTGGTCGAAGACGTTGTACACCACCTGCACCGAGTCGATGAGGCCCGTGTCGAGCGCGCGGAAGACGTTGGTCGGTTCCCATCGGTTGACGCTGATGCCGAAGGCGCGCACCAGCTTCTCGCGCTTGAGATCGTCGACGGCACGCTGCCAGTCGGCATCGCTCGCCCACGCGTCGCTCCAGACGTGGAACTGCTGCAGGTCGATCGTCTCGACGCCGAGATTCTTCAGGCTCTTCTCGGTGTACTGCCGGATGTGGTTGGGCGGATACGTGCTGGCGACGGGGTACTCGGCGCTGCCCGGCCATCTCATGTTCTTCGGCGGAATCTTGGTCGCGATAACGGCGCGGGCGTCGGGTCTGGCTCGCAGGGCCTGACCGAGCAGCCTCTCGCTGCGCCCCATCCCGTAGACCCACGCGGTGTCGAAGAAATTGCAGCCGAGCGCAATCGCCCGATCTAAGGCGCGGAGCGATTCCTCATCGTTGCTGCCGGTCCACCCGCCCATGCCCCACATGCCGTAGCCGACTTCGGAAACCTGCCAGTCGGTCCGGCCGAAGCTGCGTTGGCGCACGCGGAGAATCCCTGGGACCTAGCCTTTTCCGTTCGACATCGACGCGAGGAAGTCCTGGTTGGATTTCGTCTTGGACATCTTCGAGAGCAGCAGCTCCATGGCCTCGACGGGCGAGAGCGGCGTGAGCACTTTGCGGAGCACCCACACGCGGTTGAGGTCGTCTTTCGGGATGAGCAGCTCCTCTTTGCGGGTGCCGCTCTTCTGGATGTCGATCGACGGGAACACGCGGCGATCCGTCAGCTTCCGGTCGAGAAGAATCTCGAGGTTGCCGGTGCCCTTGAACTCTTCGAAGATCACATCGTCCATCCGCGAGCCGGTGTCGATGAGCGCCGTGGCCACGATGGTCAGCGAACCGCCCTCCTCGATGTTTCTGGCCGCGCCGAAGAAGCGCTTGGGCCGCTGCAGGGCGTTGCTGTCCACGCCACCAGAAAGGATCTTGCCCGACGGCGGCACGATCGTGTTGTAGGCGCGCGCCAGACGTGTGATGGAGTCGAGCAGGATCACCACGTCCTTCTTGTGCTCGACCAGGCGCTTCGCTTTCTCGATCACCATCTCGGCGACTTGCACGTGGCGCTGCGCGGGCTCGTCGAAGGTCGACGAGACGACCTCGCCCTGCACCGATCGCTGCATGTCGGTCACCTCTTCGGGCCGCTCGTCGATGAGCAGCACGATCAGGTACACCTCCGGATGGTTCGCCGTGATGCTGTTCGCGATGTTCTGCAGCAGCATGGTCTTCCCGGTGCGCGGAGGCGCGACGATGAGGCCCCGCTGGCCTTTGCCGATAGGCACCAGCAGATCCAGCACGCGGGCGGAGAGGTTGTCGCCCTCGGTCTCGAGCGAAATCTTCGACTGCGGGTACAGCGGCGTCAGGTTCTCGAAGAACACCTTCTCGCGCGCACGCTCGGGCGGCTCGAAATTCACCGCCTCGACCTTGATCAGCGCGAAGTATCGCTCGCCATCCTTGGGCGGCCGAATCTGGCCGGAGACGGTGTCGCCGGTGTGCAGATCGAACTTCCGGATCTGCGAAGGCGAGACGTAGATGTCGTCCGGTCCCGGCAGGTAGTTATAGTCGGGGGCGCGGAGGAACCCGAACCCGTCAGGGAGCACTTCGAGAACCCCCTCAGAGAAGATCAGGCCGCTCTTTTCGGCGCGCGCCTTCAGAATCTCGAAGATCAGCTCCTGCTTGCGCATGCCGGTCGCGCCCGGCACATCGAGCTGCTTGGCGATCTTGGTCAGCGCGCCGACGCTCATGTCCTTGAGCGTCGCGAGATCGATGCGCTCGATTCTCTCGGGTGGCGCGGCGCCCTTGTCCTGAGCGCCGGCGCCGTTCCCCTTCGGAGACGGCTGAGATTGCTGTTGCGGCGTGGTGGGGGTTGGGGGCTGCTGAGGTTGCTCGCCCGTTGGTCGATCAGTGTCCACAGTTCATCCAGTCCTTACGTATTGGCGTGGGGCCCCCAGACTCGGGGGTAATGTTCAATGCGGGATGTCAGGATTCAAGACGGTAGATCGCAGCGACAGGCTGTCAATCAGCAATCAGCAATCCGCAATCAGAAATCTCACTAGTGCGTAATGGTGTCGTCGGCAATGGCACTGGCGACCGGTTCGGCTTGCGCCTCGGCGGCGAGGCGCCCCGCGAGCGGCTCGGCCAGCGCGATCTTCAGGACCTCGTCCATCGTCTGGACCAGGTAGACGTTGAGCGTGTCCAGCACGTTCTTCGGAATGTCGGCCAGGTCCTTCTCGTTATCCTTCGGCAGCACGATGTTCTTGATGCCGGCGCGATGGGCGGCGAGCACCTTTTCCTTGACGCCGCCAATCGGCAGCACCTTGCCGCGCAGCGTGATCTCGCCCGTCATGGCCACGTCCTTGCGGATCGGCACGCGCGCCAGCGCCGAGACGAGCGCGGTGGCGAGCGTGATCCCCGCCGACGGTCCGTCTTTGGGGATCGCGCCCTCGGGCACGTGTATATGGACGTCGGTCTTGCGGTTGAATTCCTTCGGGATCCCGAACTCCTCGGACTTCGACCGCACCCAGCTCATCGCCGCCTGCGCCGATTCCTGCATGACGTCGCCCAGTTTGCCGGTGAGCGTCAGATGGCCCTTGCCCGGCATGAGCGTCGCCTCGGTGACGAGAATTTCGCCGCCCACCTCCGTCCACGCGAGACCGGTGGCGATGCCGATCTCGTTGGTCTCCTCGGCCATCGTGTTGCGGAAGCGCGGCACACCGAGGTACTGGGTCACTTTCTCGGCAGTAATCTCCTCGGAGAACGTATTGCCCTCGGCCACGACCTTGCGCGCGACCTTACGGCAGATCGACGAGATCTCGCGCTCGAGGTTGCGGACGCCCGCCTCGCGCGTGTACCGCTGAATGAGGGTCTGGAACGCCTCGTCAGCGAAGGTGATGTTGTCCTTGGTCAGCCCTACGCCTTCGATGGCCTTCGCCGAGAGAAACTTCTTCGCGATCTCGACCTTCTCGATCTCCGTGTAGCCGGCCAATTGCAGCACTTCCATGCGATCGCGCAGCGCTTGCGGGATCGTGTGCAGCACGTTGGCCGTGCAGATGAACATCACGTGCGACAGGTCGTACTCGACGTCGAGGTAGTGATCCAAGAACGTGTGGTTCTGCTCCGGGTCGAGCACTTCGAGGAGCGCCGCCGACGGATCGCCTCGGAAGTCCATCGACATCTTGTCGACTTCGTCGAGTAGGAAGACCGGATTCATCGAGCCGGCCTTCTTCATCATCTGGATGATCTGGCCAGGGAAGGCGCCGATGTAGGTGCGGCGGTGGCCGCGGATTTCGGCCTCGTCTCGCACGCCGCCGAGCGAGAGCCGCACGAACTTGCGGTTCATCGCACGCGCGATCGACTTGGCCAGCGACGTCTTGCCGACGCCCGGAGGCCCGGAAAAGGTGAGGATGGTCGCCTTCGGCTTCTTGACCAATAAGCGGACCGCGAGGAACTCGAGGATGCGCTCCTTGATCTTTTCCAGCCCGTAATGATCTTCGTGGAGGATCTCCTCGGCCCGCTTGAGATCCCGGCTCTCGCGCGTCTTCTTGTGCCAGGGCACGGCGATGAGCCAATCGAGGTAGTTGCGCGAAACAGTCGCCTCGGCTGACATCGGGGGCATCGCTTCCAGGCGCTTGAGCTCCTGGATGGCCTTCTCCTCGACGTCCTTGGGCATCTTGGAGGTTTCGATTTTCTTCTTGAGCTCGTCGACCTCGTTGCCCTTCTCGTCCTTGCGGCCCAGCTCCTTCTGGATGGCCTTCATCTTCTCGTTGAGGTAGTACTCCTTCTGCGCCTTCTCCATCTGCTTCTTGACGCGAGACTGGATGCGGCGGTCGACCTGGAGCTTATCCACCTCGATTTCGAGGATGCCGGCGATGCGGTTGAGCCGCTCGGTCGGCGAGATGATCTCGAGCAGGTTCTGCTTCTCGTCCACGCCCACCAGCAAATGGGCAGCAATCGTGTCTGCGAGCTTCCCGGGATCGTCGACGCGTACGGCGGCAATCATCGCGTCGAAATTCAGGTTGTTCGAGAGCTTGACGTACTGCTCGAAGAGCGACACGACGCGGCTCATCGTGCTTTCGGCGTCCGGGCTCGTTTCCCGCGCCTTGGGCAGCACCTTGACGACGACTCGGTAGAAACCCTTGTCTTCCTTCCACTCGACAGCCCGTGCGCGATCCACGCCTTCGACCAGCACCTTGATGTTGCCGTCGGGCAGCTTCAGGCTCTGCACGACGTTGGCCACGCAGCCCATCGTGTAGATGTCGTCCGGCTTCGGGTCGTCGACCGACGCGTCGTGCTGCGCGGCCAGGAAAATGCGTTTGTCCTTGAGGAGCGCGTGCTCCAGTGCCCGCGTCGAGGACGGCCGTCCAATGACGAACGGCATCATCATGTGCGGAAAGACCACGACGTCTCGCAGTGGCACGATGGGGAGGGTTTCGTAGACTTCCAAACGGTGACTCCTGAATTGTTGATTTCGGATTGCTGATTGATGATTGCGTCCAGCGTGCCCGAATCAGCAATCAACAATCCGCAATCAGCAATTCACGCGTTCATCCAGCCTTCTCGATGAGCGTGACGGGTTTGTCCTTCTCCATCACGATCTCTCGCGTGATCGTGACCTCGCGGAGCTTCTTCTGGTTCGGCACCTGATACATCAGATCGAGCATCAGATCCTCGATGATCATCCGAAGGCCCCGCGCGCCAATCTTGCGTTCGAGCGCCGATTCGGCGATCGCTTCAAGTGCATCGTCGGTGAATCGCAGCTTCACGTTCTCGTACTCGAACAGTTTCATGTACTGACGCGTGATGGCGTTGCGCGGCTGCGTCAGGATCTGGACGAGCGCGGTCTTGTCGAGTTCGTGCAGCGTGCCGACGACAGGCAGCCGGCCGACGAACTCAGGAATCAGGCCGTACTTGATCAAATCCTGCGGCTCGAGCTGCTCGAGCGTGGTACCGATATCACGGTCGCGCGCCGACTTCACCTCGGCCTTGAACCCGAGCGTCTTCTTGCCGACGCGCCGCTCGATCTGCTTGTCGAGACCGACGAACGCGCCGCCGCAGATAAAGAGGATATTGGTCGTATCGACCTGGAAGAACTCCTGGTGCGGGTGCTTGCGTCCGCCCTGCGGCGGCACGTTGGCGACCGTACCTTCGAGGATCTTCAGGAGCGCCTGCTGGACGCCTTCGCCCGACACGTCGCGCGTGATCGACGGGTTCTCGTCCTTGCGGCAGATCTTGTCGACTTCATCTATATAGATGATGCCCTGCTGGCATTTCTCGATGTCGCCGCCGGCCGCCTGCAGCAGCTTCAGGATGATGTTCTCGACGTCCTCGCCGACGTAGCCCGCTTCGGTGAGCGTCGTGGCGTCGACGATCGTAAAGGGCACCGACAGAAGCTTGGCCAGCGTCTGAGCCAGAAGCGTCTTGCCGGTTCCCGTCGGGCCGATGAGCAGGATGTTGCTCTTCGTCAGCTCGATGTCGTTCCGGCCGCGCGGCTGCTTGAGAATCTCGATGCGCTTGTAATGGTTGTAGACGGCCACGGCCAGCTTCTTCTTGGTCCGCTCCTGGCCGATGACGTACTCGTCGAGGAACTTCTTGATCTCCTGGGGCGTCGGGAGCGACGAGCGTGTGCCGCGGTTCTCAAACCGGTTGTCGTCGGCGATGATGTCGTTGCAGACTTCGACGCATTCGTCGCAAATGAAGACCGTTGGGCCGGCAATGAGCTTGCGGACGTCGTTCTGATCCTTGTTGCAGAACGAGCACCGCAGAACCTCGCCTTCCCCCGTCTTTTTCACCATGGAATTCACCTACGCCCGCTTGCGGATGACATCGTCAATGATACCGTATTCCTTGCCCTGGTCGGCCGACATGATGTAGTCGCGTTCCGTGTCATCCTGGATACGCTTGACGGACTGTCCGGTATGGGCCACCAGGATGTCATTGATGCGCTCGCGTATGCGCAGGATCTCCCGGGCCGCAATATCAATATCGGTCGCTTGGCCACCCAGCCCAGACATCAGGGGCTGATGTATGACAATCCGTGAATTCGGGAGCGAGAACCTCTTACCCTTCGCCCCTGCCGCCAGCAAGACAGCCGCCATCGAGGCGGCCTGCCCGATGCAGGTGGTCTGCACATCAGGTTTGATGAACTGCATCGTGTCGTAGATCGCCAGCCCGGCTGTAATCGACCCGCCGGGACTGTTGATGTAGAGCTGGATGTCCTTGTCGGGGTCTTCCGCTTCGAGAAACAGCAGCTGCGCGATGGCAAGATTCGCGACGATGTCGTCGATTGGGGTCCCGATAAAGATGATGCTGTCCTTCAGGAGGCGCGAGAAGATGTCGTACGCTCGCTCGCCGCGATTGGTCTGCTCGACCACCATCGGCACCAGTTGCAGATGGGCATCGACGATGCCAGGGAGATGATTCCTCATTCAGTACCGTGAGCGCATCGGCGCAAACGTCCGTGGGCTGGTTGTCAGGGAAATAGACCGTGCGGGAATGCCTACAATGCTCCCGAAATTGTAGCACGCGCCATGAGGAAGTCAATGGACTTCTCCCGGCGCAGACCCGCCCGGACGCGAGAGAATCCGCCTTCTTTCTCGAGCTGCGCGCGCACCACAGCCGGAGCGCGACCCATCCGTTCGGCAAAGCGGCCGACCTCTTGCTCGATTTCCTCGTCGGTCGCCTCGATCCGCTCGCGGCGCGCCACTTGGTCGAGCGCCAGCGCCGCGCCGACCGCCTCTCGCGCGACCTCGCGCTGGCTTTCACGAAACGCCGCCCAGTCGATGCCCGCCTGACTGGGGTCGATCTTCTGCTCCATCAGGCGCCGGCCAAACTCTTCCAGGCGGCGATCCATGTCGCGCTCGACGAGCGATATCGGCACCTCGAACGGCACGCGGGCGGCGAGCTGCTTCATGAGCTCGGCGCGGATCTCGCGCTCCGATGCATGACGCGCCTCGTGCTCGAGGTCCTCGCGCACGCGGGAGCGTAACGCGTCGAGCGTGGCGAAGTCGCCCAGATCCTTCGCCAGTTCGTCGTCCAGATTCGGCAGCACGCGTGTCTTGATGGCTCGCACGGTCACCGTATAGGTCACCTCGGCGTTTGCCAGCTCGCTGATGGCGTAATCCGATGGGTAGCGAATCTGGAACGTCTTGGTGGCGCCGGTCGTGAGACCCATCAGTGGCTCGTCGAACCCTGGAGGATTCGCCTTCGAGCCGAGCTCGATCGACACGCTTTCACGTGTGTCCACCTGGCCCTTGTCGTCGCGCGCAAGGTCCACGACGAGCGTGTCGCCGCTCTCGATGGCGCGTCCCTCGACGGGCTCGTAGCGGGCCGCCCGGACGCGCAGCCGCTCGAGCGCAAGGGTGACGGCCTCCTCCTCCACGCGAGAGGAGGGCCGAGTCAGCGCGATCGTCGAGTACTCACCCGGGTCGAACGCCGGGACCGTGTCGAATACGGCGGTGAAGGTGAGCGGCTGGCCTTCCTCAATCGTCACGTCCCGAACATCGGGGGTGTCGATCGCCTCAACGCCGCGCTCGCGCAGCGCTTCGTCGACGGCGCGCGGGACCAGATCGTGCGCGACATCGTGGAGAATCTGATCCTTGAAGCGCTGCCTGATCACGCGTGGGGGCGTCTTGCCGGGCCGGAACCCCGGCACGCGCGCCGTCTGCGAATAACGCCGGGCCACGCGATCGATCTCGGCATCGACCACGAGGCTTGGAATCTCGACCCGCACGTTCTTGCGCGTCTCGTTGACGTCGACAAACTCAATTTTCATGTGAGGATGGCCGCTCGGAGGCGAATGCGAAAGGGGGGACTCGAACCCCCATAGCCCTGCGGCTACCGGATCCTAAGTCCGGCGCGTCTGCCAGTTCCGCCACTTTCGCTCACGGCACCCGTTCAGCGTAACACGCTCATTGGAAATTGCAGGATTGCAGAAAGGATCTGACGCATCTCATCTCGAATACGTGTCTTTCCCGTCCTGCCATCCTGCCATCCTGCAATTCGATAATCGTTTCTGATTGATACAGCTTCTCCATCCGATAATCTCCTGAGAGGGCTTCGGTCGCATCGCCATCTGTAAGAGATTGATAAACATACTCTTAGCGCTTACTAGCGACACGTCAGTCGCCGTGAAACTAATGGATGTTCGTATCGATAGAGACATTGGTAAGTATCAGATTTGATACACTACGTCTCTGAAATAACGCTAAGTCTCTCATAGTTCTATCGCTGGTTCCTCGTTCGTTGGTCGGCTCCGGTGGCCCAAGTGTAAGTCGCGGGGCGGAGCTGTATCACTCTTAGCCAAACACACCAAAACAGGTCAGGGCCATGGCAGACACCACACTTGCGTTGGCCGACGCTCGTGCCGCTCGTTTCGCCCGGCAGAGCGACGGGGCGGTCGAGCTCATCGGACGATCGCCGGCGATCACACGTGCCCAGGAACTGGTTCGTCGGGCGGCGGCAGTTGATGGCAGCGTGCTCATCACGGCCGAGGCCGGAGTGGCGCTGGACGGTGTCGCGCGAGAGCTTCACGCGCGGAGCCGTCACGCAACCGGGTCGTTCGTCCTCGTGGAGTGCGACGCGCGAGATCCAGCGCGGCTCGAGCGGCTGTTGTTCGGTACGGCTGTCGCCGATGGCTCGACTGACCTCGAGGGGGTATCGAGCGATAGCCGCCTGGCGGCCGTGCAGGGTGGGACGCTGTTCCTGCAGGACGTGACGGAGCTGTCGGCTGCGGCACAGGCGAGGCTGGCGCGGATTGCTCGTGACGGCGAGATGCGGATAGACGGTCAGCCGGCGGCGACGCTGTTTCGGCTTGTTGCGGGCGCCGCGCCTGGCATCGAGACCGAGGTGCACGCCCACCGTTTCCGCGCCGATCTCTACCGGCGGCTCTCGACGGTGCGGATTGATCTGCCCTCGCTGCGTGAACGGGCCGAGGACGTGCCGGCACTGGCCACGCGGTTGCTGGAGGACAGCTGCGTCGCGCGCGGCCTTCCGACTCGGACGTTGACGCACGCCGCGCTGGCGCTCCTTGGTGCGCTGATGTGGCCCGGGAACCTCGCCGAACTGCAGCGCGCCATCGAGCGAGCCCTCACCGCAGCAGATGACGCCATGATACACGTCGAGCATCTGCTGCCCACGCTCCAACTGCAGCGCGCCCCGGCGCCGTTCCTGCCGGCTGGCAACCTGCGCGAGGCCCGACTGCGATTTGAGCGCGAGTACATCGCCACGGTGCTCCAGCATCACCAGTGGCGGGTCGCAGAAGCCGCCCAAGCCCTGGGCATTCAGCGACCAAATCTCTACCGGAAAGCGCGCCAGCTTGGCATTCCGGTTGCGCGCCTATCGGAGTAACATGGGGGCCACAGACATGCGAACCAAACTGTTGACGTTCGTCCTGCTTGTCGCGGGGCTGTCTGGCCTCGTGCGTGCACAGAGCGTCCAGGCACCACTGCCGTCCGGATCGGCGCCCGCCCAGCAGCGACCAACCACGCTGCCGACAGGTGAGCGCTACGTGATCGGCCCGCAGGACAACCTGTCGATTACGGTGGTGGACGAACCCGAATTGACCGGAAAGTTCCGGGTGGACAATGACGGCACCTTGACGTTCCCCTTCCTCAATCGAGTACCGGTGGCTGGTTTGACGCTGGAGGAGCTTCAAGCCCGTCTGACGACCCTCCTCAAAGCGGGGGAGATCCTCAGGAATCCGCAAGTGCGCGTGGAAGTCGACCAGTACAAGAGCCGCAGCGTGTACGTCATTGGCGAAGTACGAGTGCCAGGCAAAGTCACGATGAGTGGCACGACGCTGACGCTGCTCGAGGCGCTTGCGCTTGCTGGCTCACCCACCGCGAATGCCAGCAACGAAATCATTGTGGTGCATCCGTCGAGGCCGGGCGCAAGTGTTGGCGGCGTTGCGGGCGCCGACATTGAAGGCGAGCGCATCACCGTCAACCGCAGAGACCTGGAGCTTGGACGAGCGGGACGCGAGATTGTTCTGCAGGACGGCGACATCATCAACGTGCCAGTGGCACAGCGGTTCTACATCTACGGATACGTCAGAAACCCCGGTACCTACGTCCTCGATCCGGGAATGACTCTGCAGCAGGCGATCGCGCTGGCGGGCGGCCTGACCGACCGCGGCTCGGATCGGCGCATCAAGGCCAAGCGACAGGTTAACGGCAAGCTGGCCGAAATGTCGCTGCAGCTCGAAGACAAGATCCTCGCAAACGACACCATCGCCATCCCATCCCGCTTCTTCTGATTCTTGGCTAGAGGAGCGCCTGCGGCCATGCCGAAGCGACGGCCAGGTGAAGCCGGAGCGAGGCATCAGCGTTAGCTCGCGCCGGGGGTGGGACCCCGGCGCCACTATATAATGTGCGGTATCGCCGGCCTGGTACGCCGGGACGGGCCGATTGAATCGGATCCGTCGCCGGCGCTCGGCGCAGCGCTTGCGCACCGCGGCCCAGACGGTCATGGCGTCTGGTGCTCGCCGAGGCGCGACGTGGTGCTCGTCCATCGGCGCCTCGCGATCATCGATCCCAGCCCCGCCGGCGCGCAGCCGATGAGCACTTCCGACGGCCTCCATCACATCGTCTTCAACGGCGAGGTCTACAACCATCGCGAGCTACGGCGATCGCTGGAAAGCCAGGGCGAGTTGTTTTCGACCCGCAGCGACACCGAAGTGCTGCTGCGGTTGCTGGTCCGCGAGGGTCCATCCGCGCTCGCGCGGGTGCGCGGCATGTTCGCGCTCGCGTGGTGGGACATGCGCGAGCGCGCACTCGTCATCGCCCGCGATCGCTTCGGCATCAAGCCCCTGTATGTCGCGGCCGGTGAAGAAGCCGTGGCGTTTGCATCGGAAATCCGTGCGCTCGTGTCCTCTGGTCTCGTGTCCGGCACGGTCGATCCCGCGGGTGTCCTCGCCTATCTTGCGTGGGGAAGCGTGCCGCCGTCGCTCACCTGGGCGGCGGGTGTCGAGAGCCTGACACCGGGCACCTGGCGGCGGTGGCGTTCTGGACGCGCACCGGAGGAGCAGCGCTTCGCCAGCCCGACCGACGCCCATGCGCGCCCATCCACGTCATGCGATCAACGTGAGCTCAAGGACCGGACCCGCGAGGCCGTCGAGGGCAGTGTCGTCGCGCACCTGGTCGCGGACGTGCCGGTTGGCCTCTTCCTGTCTGGAGGCATCGATTCGTCGGCGATCCTTTCCGCGGCGGCTCATGCCGGCGTCTCTGGGCTGCGCACCTTCACCGTCAGGTTCGATGACGGATCTTCCGAGCACGAGTATGCCCGGCTCGTCGCGTCCGCCTTCGGCGCCGAGCACCGGGAGCTCGTCGTCGATCCGTCACACGTCGTCGCCGATCTGCCGCGCATTCTTGGTCATCTGGACCAGCCGACTCTTGACGCGGTCAATTCGTTTTACGTCTCGCAGGCCGTGGCGTCGACCGGCATCAAGGCGGTCTTGTCGGGCACGGGCGGCGACGAGTTGTTTGGCGGCTATCCGTCGTTCCGTCGTCTGCCGGCGGCGGTTCGCTGGAAGCGGCGCCTGCGCCCCGTCGTGCCGGCTCTTTCTTCCGTCGTGGCCGCTGGGTTGCCCGAACGGCTGTCGGGGCGCTGGCAGCACTTCATGTCGGGCAACGGTGGCATGAACGCCGCCTATCGCGCGCAGCGAGGGCTCTTCATGCCGTCAGAGATCGAAGGCTTCGCGGGACCGGCTCTTCGCGATCGGTGGAGGCCGGCGGCCGATCGGCTCTTGGCCACCGAGTCGGCGATCTTTGACGTCCACGCGACCAGTCCGGCAGGTGAGGTGGCGGGACTCGAGACGCGGATGTACCTGTGCTCGCAGCTGCTGCGCGACCTCGACGCGATGTCGATGGCGCATTCGCTCGAGGTCCGTGTGCCGCTGGTCGATCACGTCTTGGTCGATGCCGTCTGGCCCGACCTCGGCGCCCACCCCTCGCTGATGCGCAACAAGCGATTGCTGCACGAGACGCTGGCCCGGCCGCTGCCGCCCGCCTCCGTCGAGCGGCCCAAGCAGGGGTTCATCCTGCCGTTTGAACGCTGGATCGGTGGCGAGCTCGAACCGTTCGTGCGTGATGGGATGCGCCAGCTCGCCGCCGGCCGCTGGATCTCGGCAGACGCCCCCGACCGAGTGTGGCAGGCGTGGCGCGAGGGTCGCGCACACTGGACGCGACCCTGGAGCCTCGCCGTCCTGGGACATTTTCTCTAAGCCACTCATCGATCTATGCCGAACCCGCGGGCGATCGCGAAGCGGATGCTCTTGCGGACCGTTGAAGTCCTCACCAGCCGGCATCCGGTTCTGCTTCCGCAAATCGCCTCCGATGAGGCCTCCACGCTCGATGTGACGGCTCCGTACCGTGTCGAAGGACCAACGTTGGACATCCAGATCCACAACCCGGGGCGCGGCGAGCTGACGGCGACCTTGCTGACCCCGAATGGCACGAATGCCTCGCGCGTGCATTGGCGCTCGAAACCGATTCCATTCAACGGGCCGGCGATGCTCGGCTTCGATCTGACGAGCGGCCAGGTTCGAGTGGGAGGGCAGGATTGCGGCCACGCCCCCGTTCCGTTGCCAGCGCGTCGCTTCTCGTGGGCCCTCACGATCCGCGACTCCGGCCGCGAGCGCTCGCGGGTTACCGGACACTATCTGCCTGGCAACGGCGCGGTCGGCGACGACTACTATGCCGGCGGGAATTACGTGGACTATGAGGCCGAGAGCCTCACCACCCGCGAGTTAGTCGTGGCGCTGGCAAGGCAGTATCCCTTCCGCGGCGTGGCCGTGGAAATCGGCTGCGCCACTGGCGGCCTGTTGGAGGATCTGGGAAGGGCCGGCTTCGACGCGATTGGCGTCGACTACTCCGCGTGGGCTGTCGGCCGGGCCCGGGAACGGGTAGGGCAGGATCGCGTCTGGCAGGTCGACGTCGAAAAGGATGAATTGACCGAGACGCCGCTTGCCGCACGCGCCCCGTTCGGCGCGTTGATCATGCTGTCTGTCCTCGAGCACTTCGCCGATCCGTTCGGCGTCCTCGAACGCGTCGGCCGACTGGTCGGACCGGGCGGGCGTCTCTTCCTGACGACGACCAACGCCGGAGGCGTCGGCCGATGGCTGTTCGGCCGCGATTGGGAGGGCTATTTCGACTGGACCCATCGCGGCGTCGATGCTGTCAGCGCCGAGTCGCTCAAGACGCATCTCGACCGGTTGAGCTGGAAGATCGAGCAGTTCGGAACGAGCCTGGTCTGGGACGGCAACGCCGATCCAACCCATGCGACGCTCCGCGAGTGGTGGGTCTCGGACGCGAGATTTCGCCGGCTGCTGGCCGAACGGGACCTGGGCGATCTGATCACATGTGTGGCCACCAAACGATGATGGCGGACGCAGGCGTTGGCCCCGGCCTCATCGCGCGTCTCAAGCGCGCGGTCGGTCCTCGCGTGACAACCAAGGTTCGATGCCTTGTGCGGGGGTACGGCCTGCCGAGATGGGGCAATCTGCGGCGTACAAGGCCGTTCTCAACGCAGTACGGCTTCGAGCGCGGCACGCCGATCGATCGCTACTATCTGCACCAATTTTTCGAGCTGCATCGCCACCTCATCACAGGACGCGTGCTCGAGGTGCAGACCAGCGCGTACACCAAGTTGTTCGGCCGCGACGTCACCCAGGCCGACACCTTTGACATCGTGCCTGAGTTCGATCCGACGTATGTCTGCGATTTCGCCCATTGCGAGGGCATCCTGCCAGACGAAGCGTACGATTGCGTGCTGTTGCCGAATACGCTTCCTTGTTTCCGGGAGCTCGACCGCTCGCTGGCGCAGGCGTTTCGCATCGTCCGTCCGGGCGGCGCGATTCTGGCGTCCACGGGAGGGTTGCTGCCACTCACGAGGGATGTCCCCGAGTACTGGCGCCTGACGCCGGACGGGTGGCGCGAACTCCTGGCCTCGGCATGGCGCGGCGCCGAACTGACGGTTGCTGAACACGGGAATTGTCTGGCGGCGGTTGGTGCGCAGATGGGCCTCGCGCTCGAAGAGCTCACCGACGCCGAGCTGGACGTCCACGATCCTCGCTATCCGGTTCTGACGACAATTATTTGTCGAAAGCCATGTTAGGCCGCCAGTGAACGTCGTTGCCAGCCGTAGCGGGTCATGAGCTTCGCCCGTCAAACCGTCAAACACGCATTGCTCACGACGAGCCACTACCGACATCGACTCGAGCGGGATCGCTTCCCGGGCGTCGCGGTGCTTTGCTATCACGCCGTCCGGCCCGACGACTGGCCCGAGCACACGATGGCGTTCGAAGGACTGCATGTGCGCGCCTCGGAGCTCGAGGCGCATTGCCGCTTCTTGAAGGCGACGTGTCACCCGATCTCGCTCGGCACCTGGCGCGCGGCGCTCGACGGGGGGCCGTCGCTGCCTGAGCGCCCGGTCCTGGTCACCTTCGACGATGGGTATCGGACAGTTGCAACCGTGGCGCGGCCGATCCTGGAGAGGTTCGGCATTCCCGCGGCGTTGTTTGTGTGCAGTGCTCCCGTCGAACAGCGGACGTTCTTCTGGTACGACGCGATCGCGATCGCCCGCGGCGAGGCCGAAGTGCAGCGCCTGAAGCAGGCGCCGTTCGCCGAGTGGCATGCCGCCGTCTGCGCTGCCCGCGCTCCAGTGTCTGAGGGCAATCC
>Ga0156278_1110_pt1 | contig 31654 bp, 27 predicted proteins | sample RifCSPlowO2_12_FD_107927 | JGI IMG/M metagenome (GOLD analysis project Ga0156278, IMG submission 107927) | Acidobacteria bacterium RIFCSPLOWO2_12_FULL_65_11
GCCAACGTGGGCAGCGAACCGGTACGATGGCTGGAAACCTTCTCGCCCCAGCCACCCTCCGAGAACGTATTCCGGTTCATGGCTGAATGGGAACAAAAAGCCAAAGAGCTGGAGGGACACGTCTGAAGATTGGTCTGGTATCTCTCGGTTGTCCGAAGAACCTCGTCGATTCGGAGGTGATGCTGGGGCTCGCGCGCGACGCTGGCCACGAGTTCACCCAGGACCCATCAGGGGCCGACGTGCTCGTGGTCAACACCTGCGCGTTCATCGACTCGGCCAAACAGGAATCGATCGAGGCCATCCTCGAGATGGCCCGGCACAAGCAGGACGGATCCTGCCGGCGACTGATCGTGACTGGCTGTCTGGCGGAGCGGTATCGGAACGAGCTCACGCGCGAGATTCCCGAGATTGATGCCGTGCTCGGCACCGGTGAGATTCCTCAGATCGTCCAGGCCATCTCCTGCGCCGGCCCGTCAGCGAACGCCGCGCCGCTTGCCTGCTTCAAATCCCCAATCCCGAATCCCAAATCCCTTCCGACGTATATCTACGATGCGAGCACTCCGCGCGTACTCGCCACCCCGCGGCACTACGCCTATATAAAGGTGGCTGAGGGCTGCGACTACAAATGCGCGTTCTGCATCATCCCGACGCTCAGGGGCCACTACCGCAGCCGTGCGCCCGAGTCGATCGTCCAGGAGGCCCGAACGCTGGTCGCGCAGGGCGTCAAAGAGATTCTCCTCATCTCGCAGGACACCACGTTCTACGGCAACGACCGGCACGAGCGTCACGCGCTTGCTCGACTCTTGCGCGCGCTCGATACCATTGACGGCCTCGAATGGATCCGCCTCCTGTATCTCTATCCGACGACGATCGACGACGAGACGCTTGCCGCGATGGCCGAGTGCGACAGGGTGTGCAAGTACATCGACCTGCCCTTGCAGCACGCGTCGGATCCTGTACTCAAGCGAATGAAGCGCCCTGGAACGCGGCAGCACTACGATGCGCTCCTCACACGCATTCGAGAGCGGGTACCGGGCGTCGCGCTCCGCACGACCTTCATCGTGGGCTTCCCGGGCGAGGCCGAGGCCGACGTCGAGGCGCTCTGTCAGTTCGTGAACGACCACGGCTTTGACCATCTCGGCGTGTTCACCTATTCACACGAGACCGGGACATCGGCGTTCGCGCTCGAAGACGACGTGCCAGCCAGGGTGAAGGCGGCGCGACGGAACCGCCTGATGGGCTTACAGAAGCGGCTGGTCAAGACACGGCAGCGCGACCGAATCGGCCAGCAGGCGCGCGTCCTCATCGAGGGGCCGGCGGCCGACCACGAGCTCGTTCTGAAGGCCCGCCTCGCCACCCAGGCTCCCGACATTGATGGGGCGATCTACCTGACCGAGTGCGACCCCACCAGCTACCGGCCGGGCGATTTCGTTGAGGTTCAGATCGTTGGCGCCCGGGATTACGATCTGATTGCGAGACCCGTCGGGTCCGCCTAAAGGCGGACACCACATCCGCGGCGAGGCCGGTTCTGCTATAATTTCGGATTCGGACCCTGGGCTTAGGACCGAGTGGGCGGGTGCCCACTTTTTTTGTTTAGGGCCCTGCAGTTGCCCGACGTCATCGCAAGCGTCCGCGTGCTGGCCGGCCGAGTGGCCGACTCGTACGGGCTCGACCTGTTCGACGTGCAGTTCCGCCGCGAAGGTCGTGGCATGGTCCTGCGCGTGCAGATCGATCGCCCCGGCACCGGGGCGACGGCCGAGGAGAGTGTCAGCGTCGAGGACTGTGCGCGCGTCAGCCGCGACCTGAGTGCGCTGCTCGATGTCGAGGATGTCGTGCCGACGGCGTACACGCTGGAAATCTCGTCGCCGGGGCTGGATCGGCCGCTGCGGCGCGAAGCGGACTACGCGCGGTTTGCGGGCCGCCGGGCCAAGCTGGTCGTGGGCACCGCCGTCGATGGCCAGATGTTCTTCAAGGGGCGGCTCGGCGGCATCGAAGACCGCGCGGTTGTGATCGAGACCGATGACGGACGGCGCCACCAGGTGCCGATGCACGTGATAACGCGAGCGAACCTGGAAGTGGAATTCTAGAACAATGTCGAATCCTCTGCAGCAGACCATCGAGGCCCTGGCCAAGGAAAAGGGCATCGAGCCCGACGTCGTCATCAGCGCGATCGAGGAGGCGGTGGCGACCGCGTCGCGCAAGTACTACAAGACGGGCGAAAACCTCAAGACGCGCTTCAACATGGAGACCGGCCAGGTTGATCTGTTCGCCCTCAAGCAGGTCGTGCAGGACGTGACGAGCCCGGCGACCGAGATCGCGATCGACGAAGCGCGCCAGATGTACCGGCAGCTCTACGGCGAGGAAGTCGCCAGCAGCATCGAGCTCGGCGACGAGATGGAGTTCCCCAAGCCCACCGAAGTCCTGGGCCGCATCGCCGCGCAGACGGCCAAGCAGGTCATCTTTCAGAAGGTCCGTGAGGCCGAGCGCGAGCACATCTTCGCCGAATACAACGATCGGGTCGGCGAGGTCGTGAGCGGCACGATCAAGCGGTTTGAAAACGGCGAGATCATCATCGAGATCGGCCGCATCGAGGCGGTCCTGCCCCGCAAGGAGCAGTCGCGGGCCGAGAGCTATACGCCGGGCGAGCGCATCCGGACCGTCATCAAAGGTGTCAACCGCAGCGCCAAGGGGCCGCAGATCGTGCTCTCGCGCACCGATCCGGCCCTGCTCATCAAACTATTCGAGCAGGAGGTCCCGGAAATCTACGACGGCACGGTGATAATCCGCGGCGCCGTGCGGGAGGCCGGCGACCGCGCCAAGGTGGCCGTGTTCTCTCGCGAGCGCGACGTCGATCCGGTCGGCGCCTGCGTCGGCATGAAGGGCACGCGCGTGCAGTCGATCATCCGCGAGCTGCGTGGCGAGAAGATCGACATCGTCGAGTTTTCCGACGATCCCGTTGCGTTTGTCACCAACGCACTCAGCCCGGCAAAGATCCAGCGCGTGTCGATCGTCAACGACCGCGAGCGCGTCGTGGAAGTCGTCGTCGAGGACAAGCAGCTCTCGCTGGCCATCGGCAAGAAGGGCCAAAACGTGCGCTTGGCCGCCAAACTGACCGGCTGGCGCATCGACATCAAGAGCGAAGAGGAAAAGCGGCGCGAGGTCGAGGCCGAGCTGACGGGGCTCGAGGTTGGAGCGGCGGAGTAACCGGCCGAAGACGTGACCGGCGAGACGCCGGCCGCCGAGGCCCCCGACCAGCCGGCACCGTACGTACTGCCCGGCATCGGAGAGAAGATCGTGCGCAAGCTGATCGACGCCGGGCTGGCCACGCGCGACGAGGTCAGAGGCACGACCGTCGAGCGATTGTCGGAGATCCCGGGTATCGGCGAGAAAACGGCCGAGAAAATTCTCGCCGCAGCGCAGAGTGAAGTCGAAGCGACGCCGGAAGGCCCGGCGGACGCTCAGGAGTCGTAGTTGGCCACAGTCCGGATTTACAGGGTCGCGGAACTCGTCGGCATGACGAGCCAGGAAATCGTCTCGCTGCTCAAGCGCGAGCACGGGATCGACGTCAAGAGCGCCTCCAGCACCATCGAGGAGGTGGTCGGGCGCCAGCTCGTCGAGCGCCTCGCCCGTCAGCGGAACGTCTCGCTGCCAAGCGGCGACGTGTTCGCCGAAACGCCGGTGGTCAAAGGCAAGAAGGGCGCCCAGTCCAGGAAGCCCGCCGAGCCGCCCAAGCCCGTCGCACCGGCCTTGCCGCCGCCGCGCCTCGTCAAGACCGTCAAGCCTGCCGCACCAGTGGCCGCCGAGACCGAGGCGGCCGTCGACATGGAGCCGGCGCTGATCGCCAAAGCGCCCGAGCCGGTCGCGCAAGAGCCCGCCGGGCCAGCCGTGTACGCCGAAGGCTCCGAGCCTGCACCGCTCGCCGACGCGTCTGCGGCCCCGGTTGAATCACCGGTGGCGGCCGTGGCCGCCACACCGGAGCCGCCGGCTCTCAGACCGAGCGCCGGTCGCGTCGTGCCGCCCACGATCCGGCTGCGCATCGAAGAGCAGCGTCCGACCTCGCCACCCCTCCCGCTCCCAACGACTCCGGCCCGCCGCGTGCCGCGGCCGGCGCCAAGAACTCCACCTCCGATGGCCGCTCGCCCGGCTTCGGCCGCGCCTGGGCAACCGGGCACGGCCACCGCCCGTCCGCCGATGCAGGCGCGGCCCGGAGGTGCGGGAATGCCCGCGCGTCCGATGTACACGCCGCGGCCGACGACACCACCGGGCGGACCACGTCCGCTGCCGTCACCGCCCGTTCGGACGCAGCAGCCCGGCATGCCGCCACGGCCCGGACAGCAGTATCCACATCGCCCCGGCATGCCCTATCGTCCTTCGTACCAGTCGCGGCCCGGTGGCGCGGGGCGCCCCGCGGCAGGTCAGCGTCGCGAGCACGCTCGGCCGGCCCCGCCGCCAATGGCGGTCCCGCCGCCGCCGGTCACGCGGACCATTACGCTCGCCGAAGGCATGACGGTCAAGGATCTCGCGGCCAAGCTCGATATCCGTGTGAAGGACGTGCTCGGCAAGCTGCTCATGAAGGGGTTGATGCTCACGATCAACTCCACGCTCGACACCGAGACCGCCATGATGATCTCGCGCGAGTTCGGAGCCGACGTCCAGATGCGGAGCTTCGAGCAGGAGCTGCTGCAGGTCGACACCGACGAAGCGCGCACCGAGGACGTCGTCACCCGCGCGCCGGTCGTGACCGTCATGGGCCACGTCGATCACGGCAAAACGAGCCTCCTCGATGCGATCCGGACCACGCGCGTCGCCGAGCGCGAGGCGGGCGGCATCACGCAGCACATCGGGGCGTACCACGTCACGATCAACGGGCGCGATATCGTGTTCCTCGACACCCCAGGTCACGAGGCCTTCACGCTGATGCGGGCCCGAGGCGCCAAGGTCACCGACATCGTCTTCCTGGTGGTCGCCGCCGACGATGGCGTCATGCCGCAGACCAAAGAAGCGATCGACCACGCACGAGCGGCCAACGTCCCGATCGTCGTCGCCATCAACAAGATCGACAAGCCGAACGCCAACCCCGAGCGCGTCAAGCGCGAGCTGACCGACCTGGGGCTGATGCCGGAAGAATGGGGCGGCCAGACGGTCACCGTCGAAGTGTCGGCGAAGAAGAAAGAGAAGATCGAGCTGCTCCTCGAGATGATCCTGCTCGTCAGCGACATCGGCGAGCTGAAGGCCAACCCGATGCGGAATGCCTCGGGCGCGGTGCTCGAAGCCAAGCTCGACAGAGGACGCGGCCCGGTGGCGACCATCCTCGTGCAGGATGGCACGCTGCATGTGGGCGACACGTTCATCGCCGGTCCGATCGTCGGACGCGTGCGGGCGCTCATCAACGACCGCGGCCGCCCGGTCAAGTCGGCCGGCCCCTCGACGCCGGTCGAAGTGCTCGGTCTGGACGGCCTCCCGCAGCCCGGCGACGCCTTCCAGGCGCTGGCGGACGCCGCCAAGGCCCGGCAGATCGCCACCTTCCGCCAGGATCAGGCCAAGAGCCGCGCGCTCGGCGCCAAGAGCGGCCGCCTGACGCTCGAGTCGCTGCAGGCGCAGATCGCCGAGGGCGGGATCAAAGAGCTGCCGATCATCATCAAGGCCGACGTGCAAGGCTCCTCCGAGGTGCTCGCCGACACGCTGACGAAGCTCACCGACGAGAAGGTGAAGATTCGCATCATCCACTCCGGCGTCGGCGCGATCAACGAATCGGACGTATTGCTGGCGTCGGCGAGTAACGCCATCATCATCGGCTTCAACGTCCGACCCGATCGGAACGCCGAGGGCATCGCCGAACGCGAGAAGGTCGAGATCCGCCTGCACTCGGTCATCTACAACGTCACCGACGAGATGAAGAAGGCCATGACGGGGCTCCTCGAGCCGACCTTCAAGGAAACCCGGCTCGGCATCGCCGAGGTGAGGAACACCTTCAAGGTCCCGAAATACGGCACGATTGCCGGCTGCCTGGTCACCGAAGGGCGCATCACGCGGGCTGGCGAGGCCCAGGCGCGGCTGCTGCGGGACAACGTGGTCGTCCACGAAGGCAAGATCGGATCGCTCCGCCGGTTCAAAGACGACGTCAGCGAGGTCAAGAACGGGTTCGAGTGCGGCATCGGCTTCGAGCGTTTCAACGACATCAAGATCGGCGACCTCATCGAGGTGTTCGTCATGCAGCGCGTGGCCGTGACGGCGTGAGCACCTGCGTCGGCTTGCTCACCGTCGAGCTGCATGTGCCTGCGTCGCAGTCCCTCAAGGACAAGCGTATGGTGCTGCGGCGGTTGAAGGATCGGCTCAGCAAGTTCAACGTGTAGAACCTTTCGAAAATGTCGCAAGGCTCTCGTCCCAGCCGTGTCGCCGACCAGATTCGAGCCGAGCTCGCCGGTCTGCTCGCGCGTGACGTGCACGATCCGGGCATCGGTTTCATCACGCTGACACGCGTCGAGGTCAGCCCGGATCTGCAACTGGCGCGGATCTTCTATACGGCGCTCGGCGACCAAGGCACACGCCGCGCGAGTGCCCGGGCGCTCGAGCGCGCCGTTCCGTTCCTGCGCCGCCAGGTCGGGTCGCGCCTGCGGCTGCGACGCGTGCCCGAGCTCAGATTTTTCTACGACGAATCGATCGAGGGCCAGGACCGCATCGAGCGACTTCTCAACGACATTCACGCCACGGAGCGCCCTAAAGAATGAGGCCCGCGGTGGGGCCCCACGAGCCGTAACTCATGAATCCTGACCTGCACAAGATCGCAGAGGCGATTCATGCGGGGCGTCGCTTCGTCATTTCCTCCCACGCGCGCCCCGATGGCGACGCGATCGGATCCGAGATGGCTGCCGCTTACGCCCTCAGAGCACTCGGCAAGCAGGTGCGCGTGGTGAACGCCGACCCCGTCCCGGCGCCGTTTCTGCCATTTCCTGGCGTGACGGAGATCGAGATCGCCTCAGAGGTCGCCGGTGAGTTCGACACCGCGATCATCATGGAGTGCAGCCATCTGGCACGCACCGGCGTGAAGGGCCTCGATCGGGGCGTGGTCATCAACATCGATCACCATCCAGGCAACTCGTCCTACGGCCAGATCAACTGGTTCGACGGCACCGCGGCGGCGTGCGGCGAGATGGTTTTTGACCTGGTCCGCGCCATCGGCGCGCCGTTCAGCCGCGAGGTCGCGACCCACATCTACCTGGCCATCCTGACCGACACCGGGTCGTTTCACTTTTCGAGCATCTCGCCGCGAACCTTCGACATCTGCCGGGACGCGCTCGTGGCCGGCGTCGATCCGGTTCAAGTAGCGCGCTCGGTCTACGACAGTAATAGTCTCGGCCGGCTCAAACTGTTTGGCGCGGCCTTGAACGGCCTGCAGATTGATCCGACCGGTCGAATCGCCGTCGTGTACCTCGACCACGCCATGGCACGCACGGCCGGCGGCACCTATGACGACACCGAGGGCCTCATCAACGAGCCGCTGACCGTCAAGGACATCCAAGCCGTCGTCTTCTTCAAGCAGATTGAGGGCGATGAGTACCGCGTCAGCATGCGATCGAAGGGCGACGTGGACATCAGTGCGATCGCGAAAGAGTTCGGCGGCGGCGGGCACAAGAACGCGGCGGGCTGCTCGGCGAGCGGCCGCATCGACGCGCTGCGGGAGCTGTTCATCGAAAAGATCCAGGGCGCGATTGAATTACAGGATGTCAGGATCGCAGGATTGCAGAAATGATCGAATAGGCGGGCTTCGCAAAGTGAGCCGACCTGTCTCAGTGTTCGATACCGAGCAACTTTGTGTCAAAGACAGTGACCCAGTACGAAGTGATCCCGTTGCCAAAGTCAAGCACCCGCACCCTACGAACAGGCACTACGTCAAACTGAATACCGACGATCCGGCCCTCCAGCTGAATTTGCGCGCCAGCCTCGACAGCGTGCCACGCAGCCTCACTATCCTTGAGCGCGAACGCGGCGACGTTCGCGCCCGTGTTTCCGGCGTCCATCTTCAGTTCGATGCGTGGCCCCTGATCGGGGTACTCGTCTGAGGCCTTGGCGACTTTGCCGAACACTGCTGACCAACGGACGGTTTGACCACCGTACTTCTTCATGATGTCCCATTTGTCGGCCGGCACAACCCCACCGCGGCTCAGCGTCTCAAGCGTCACTTTCGGCTTCTTCCCATCCCATCGCTTGAGCTCATCAATGAATTGGGGGAAGGAGCTTTGCCATTCCGGCTGACCCTGAGCGACCTGAGAATGGACAGGGTCACCAACGGAGGCTGAGGGCGTGCCGGAAGCAGGCTCACCCTGCTCGGGCGCATTGGAGGCGCAGGATAGCTGCAGTGACGCAATCAGCAGCACGCCGGCGGCCTGTTTGATTGAGAATGTCATCGATCTCCTCATCGCTGCTGTCACAGCGGTATCCCTGTCGGGTGATCTTAGCAGAACCAGCGAAGCCGGCTCTTTACTTTTCCCGTCAATCCTGAAATCCTGCACTGGCAATCCGGCCGTTCTGCCGTTCTGCGATCCTGCAATCTCATGGACGGTCTTCTCGTCATTGACAAGCCCTCGGGACCCACCTCCCATGACGTAGTCGCGCGGATCCGCCGGCTGCTCGGCGAGCGGCGCGTCGGCCACACAGGGACGCTCGACCCGGCCGCGACCGGCGTGCTGCCGCTCGTCGTCGGTCGCGCGACCCGTCTCGCGCGGTTCTTGAGCGAGCGCGGCAAGTCGTACGACGCAGACATCTCGCTTGGCGTCGCGACCGACACCTACGACGCCGAAGGCACGCCGCTCGGTCCGCCGTGCCAGGGTCCGCTGCCGTCGCGCGAGGCCATCGATCGCGCGCTCGATGCCTTTCGCGGGACCTTCATCCAGCAGCCCCCCGCCTATTCGGCAAAGAAGATTGCGGGCCGCCGGAGCTACCGGATCGCCCGTGCGGACGCCCGACACGGCAGGCGCGACGGATCCACGACGAGCCTCCTCCGGCGTCTGCCGGAGCCGGTGCCGGTCACCATTCAGCGGATCGAGATCCTGGCGCTCGAGGCGGCGCGCCTGAGTCTGAGGGTGGACTGCTCGGCCGGCTGCTACGTCCGTGCGCTGGCACACGACCTGGGCGAGCGGCTCGGCATCGGCGCACATCTGGCTGGGCTCCGTCGCACGCGAAGCGGCGACCTGACGCTCAGCGAGGCGGTCGAGCTCGACGCCATCGATCGTGAACCCGATCTGGCGGTGCGCGCCCTCATACCGCCCGCTCGCATGCTGTCGAGCCTCCCGGCGGTCACGCTCACGCCGCAGGGCGTCCACCGTGCCGTACACGGGCAAGACCTCGGACCCGCCGATGCTGAACAAGGGCTCGGGAGTCTTTTTCGGGCTTCCCCGTCGGCCAAGACGTCCGAGTCCTTGTTCGTTCGGTTGTTCGATGCGCAGGGCGAGCTCATCGCGATTGGCGCGCCGGCGCGTACGCCAGGATTTTTGCACCCTGCCGTTGTTCTGGTGTAACATCCTCGCTTTGTTGGTGTAGAGGATTTTGTCGGCATACGGCGGCTCGGTTCATTCTGGGCCGTTCGTGGAGGATGTCGCAGGTGGTGTTGACCAAAGATCGCAAGTCGGCGCTGATTGGCAGTTACAGGACCCACGACGCAGACACCGGCTCCCCCGAAGTTCAGGTCGCGATTCTCAGCGAGCGCATCAACTATCTGACCGAACACTTCAAGGTGCACGCGAAGGATCATCATTCGCGTCGCGGGCTGTTGATGCTGGTCGGCCGTCGGCGCCGGCTTCTCGATTACCTCAAGGCGAAGGACGCCGAGCGGTACGCGGATCTCATCAAGCGTCTCAATATCAGGAAATAGCCTCAAAATCAAAACTTAGAAGTGAAAAGTCAAAAGGACTTCGTCTCGCTCCTTCTAAGTTCTCACTCTTAAGTTTGAATTCTGTATGACTACCCGCGAACTCTCCATCAGTAACAAACCGTTGCGTTTCGAAACCGGCAAGCTGGCCAAGCAGGCCGGCGGATCAGTCATCGTCCGCTACGGCGACTCGGTCGTGCTCGTCACCGCTTGCCGCGCCGCGAGCTCGCGCGTCGGCATCGACTTTCTTCCCCTGACGGTCGACTATCGCGAGTACACGTACGCCTCAGGGCGCATTCCCGGCGGCTTCTTCAAGCGAGAAGGCAAGTCGGCCGAAAAAGAGGTGCTGACGAGCCGCTGCATCGACCGGCCCATCCGGCCGCTGTTTCCCCCCGGCTGGCGGTACGAGACGCAGATCATCGCGCTGGTGCTGTCGGCGGATGCCGAAAACGACACCGATGTGCTGGCCATCACCGGCGCGTCGGCCGCTCTTGCGCTCTCCGAGATTCCGCTCGAGAAGACCATCGCCTCGGTGCGTGTTGGACTGGTGGACGGCCAGTTGGTCATGAATCCGACCTTCGAGCAGCGCAAGCAGAGCAAGCTCGACCTCCTGGTGGCCGGCAGCCGAGACGGCATCGTCATGGTCGAGGCGGGCGCCAAAGAGGTCAGCGAGGCACAGGTGGTCGAGGCGCTCGATGCGGCGCACGCCGCCATCCGGCAAATCGTCAGCACGATCGAGGATCTCGCCCGGGAGGCTGGCAAGAAGAAGCTGACGGTGCAGAAGAAGGAAATCCACCACGACTTTTATCGCGAGGTCGAGGTCAAGGTACTGGTGCCGCTGACCGAGGCCATGCGGCTCCGCGGCAAGATCGAGAGTTACGATCGCGTGGACGAGGTCCTCGAGGAGCTGGTGGCCTCGATCCCCGAAGGCGAAGTCGAACGGAGGCTCGAGGCCAAACAGATCTTCAAGGAGCTGAAGGAAAAGGTCCTGCGCGACGAAGTGCTCGAGCGTGGAGCGCGGCTCGACGGACGCGCGTTCGACGAAGTCCGCGCCATCTGGATCGAGACGGGCGTCCTGCCCCGCACGCACGGCTCGGCGGTGTTCACGCGCGGCGAAACGCAGGCGCTCGTCACCTGTACGCTCGGCACGGCCGATGATGCACAGAAGATCGAAACCTTCGAGGGAGAGACGTGGAAGAGCTTCATGCTCCACTACAACTTCCCGCCCTTCTCGGTCGGCGAAGTCGCGTTCATGCGCGGCCCCGGCCGGCGCGAGGTCGGCCACGGCGCGCTGGCCGAGCGCTCGCTCGCGCCGATGCTTCCGAGCGAAGAGCAGTGGCCGTACACCATCCGCGTCGTCTCCGACATCCTCGAGTCGAACGGCTCTTCGTCGATGGCGTCGGTCTGCGGCGGCTCGCTCGCGATGATGGACGCCGGCGTGCCGCTCAAGAGCGCGGTCGCCGGCATCGCCATGGGCCTGGTGATGGACGAGAAGACCGGCAAGTACGCCGTCCTGAGCGACATTGCGGGCGCCGAGGATCATTACGGCGACATGGACTTCAAGGTCGCCGGCACGTCGGATGGCATCACAGCGCTGCAGATGGACATCAAGGTCGCCGGCATCACCACCGAGGTCATGCGCAAGGCGCTCGAACAGGCGCGCCGCGGGCGCCTACACATCCTCGACAAGATGCGCGACACCCTCGCCGCGCCCCGCGCAAACATCTCGACGTTCGCGCCTCGCATCATCACCATCCGGATTCCGGTCGATAAGATCCGCGACGTCATCGGACCGGGCGGCAAGATGATTCGGAGCATCATCGAGCGGACGGGCGTCAAGATTGACGTGGAAGACGACGGCCGCGTGAATGTCGCGTCGGCTGACGAGAATTCAGCGCAAAAGGCCATCTCGATTATCCAGGAGCTCACCGCCACGCCCGAGCTCAACAAGACCTACCTCGGCAAGGTCCAGCGCATCACCGACTTCGGCGCCTTCGTCGAGATCATGCCCGGCACCGACGGGCTGCTGCACGTGTCGGAGATTGCCAACCACCGCGTCAAGGACGTGCGCGACGAGCTCAAAGAGGGCGAACAGGTCATGGTCAAGGTCATCAATATCGACCCGACGGGCAAGATTCGCCTGAGCCGGAAAGCGCTGCTGCAGGAGGGTGCTCCGGCCCAACAACGGTGATGCCGCCGGTGTATTGATGATTGCGGATTGTTGATTGATGATTTCTCGGTCCGGCTGAAGCCGGACACTACGTACGACGGCAGAATTCCAATCCACAATCAGCAAAGCGGCAACCCGCAGTTGGTTCTTCGCCAATCCACAATCAACAATCATCAATCCGCAATCAGCAATTCACGATTCACCGCCCGTGTCGTTGTGCAGCCGCAATCCTTTCGCCGAGCGGCGGATGGCTGTAGAAGAGCCACTGCACGATCTTGGATGGATGCTCCTCCGCAAGGTTCTGCGCGCCCAGCCGACGCATGGCCGAGATGAACGCGGTCGGATTCCTCGTCAGATCCAGCGCAAACCGATCGGCGCTGCGCTCGTAGGCACGGGACATCGCGTGCGCCACGGGCACCATCACCAGTGACACCCCACCCGCGGCCAACAGAAGCAGCGGAAGCCCTGCCGGATCGGCGACGTCCCGAAGGCCTAGCCTCCCGCTGAGCCCGGTCAAGACGCGCGCGGCCAGGTAGAACCCCGCCAGGATGAGGCCGCTTTCGAAAACGATGCCCTTCCAGATATCCCCGTGCACGTGGTGCGCCATCTCGTGCGCGAGCACCACCTCGATCTCATCGTCCGAGTACTGGGCCAGCATGGTGTCCGAGACGAGAATCCGTCTCGTGTTGCCGATGCCGGCGAGCGCCGCGTTGGCCTTCTTGGTCTTCTCGCCCAGGCCCCACTCGTACACGCCCAGCACGCGGGCGCCGGCGCGCTCGGCCAGCGCCATCAGCCGCGCGCGAAGCGATTCGCGACCGAGCGGCCTCACCGTGTAGAAGAGCGGCAGCAGCAGCACCGGCACCAGATTCGTGAGGCCGATGATGAAGAGGGCAAACAGGAGGGAGGCGCCGAGCCACCACCAGTCCGGCGAGAGCCGGATAAGGAAATAGATGAGGCTAGCGCCGCCACATGCGAGCGCCAGGCCGATCCCAAACGACTTGATCTGATCGATCGCCCAACCGCCAATCGACTCGTTCGACAGGCCGTAGCGATGCTCGACGACGAACCCGTTGTAGAAACCGAGCGGCAGGCTGGCGATCTCACTGGCAAGCGAGAGGAGGAGGACGTAGGCAGGAATGGACGCCGCTGGCACCCACGCCGATGGGAACAGCCGGCCGGTCAGCGCCTCGGCCGCGTTTCGGAACACGATGGTGAGGTCGGTCGCGAGCAGACCTCCGAGCAGCAGAACACTCCAGGCTAGTGAGACGAGACTCGCCTGTCTCTTGAGCCTGTGATAACGGCTCGCTTTGTCTTCATTCATCACTGCGTGGGGCCCCACCCCCACGCCTGACACGCTCGGGCCATCTTCCAGGCTCGCGGGGCCCCACCCCCGCTCGTTCGGGCCGCAGGCGCTGCCCTCGCGTGTATCCAGAACAGAACGTCACCGAGTCGTCCTGTCACGACGCAGCGCCTTAGTTCAGCTGTACTGAGATCAGCTTCGACACGCCTGGCTCTTCCATCGTGACGCCGTAGAGCCGGTCGGCGATCTCCATCGTCTTGCGGTTGTGGGTGATCACGATGAACTGCGTGTGCTGCTGCATGCCCCGCAGCATCTCCACGAACCGGCCGATATTCGCGTCGTCGAGCGGGGCGTCGATTTCGTCGAGCAGGCAGAATGGACTCGGCTTGTACTTGAACATGCCGAACATCAGCGCGATGGCCGTCAGCGCCTTCTCGCCGCCTGAGAGCAGCTGCACACTCTGCAGGCGCTTGCCCGGCGGCTGCGCAATGATCTCAATCCCGCTCTCGAGCGGATCGTTTTCGTCAATCAGCGTGAGCCCGGCGCGGCCGCCGCCGAAGAGCGTGCTGAACGTCTCCTGGAAGTTGTGATTGATGGCGGCAAACGCGTCGCTGAAGCGCTGACGCGTCGTCTCGTCGATGCGCTTGATGGCTTCGCCCGTCTGGGCAATCGACTCGACCAGATCCTTCCGCTGCGCGGTCAGAAACGCGTGACGCGTCTCGAGTTCGTCGAACTGCTCGATCGCCATCATGTTCACCGGCCCGAGGCGGTCGATTTTCTCACGCAGCCTGGCGATGGCCTCTTCCGTGCTGATTGTGCGTTCCGTCGTGGCCTGCACCGTTGTCGTGTCTGGCTCAAGCCGGACACGACTTGGATCAACCTCAGACTCCTCGTCCGGCTCCTCCGCCTCGATCGCGCGGACGTCCGGTGTCAGACTGCCGGCACGCTCGAGGGCGTCAACTTCCGCGATCACGTCGTCGAGCGTGGCCTGCACGCTCTCGGCGCACGAGGCTGCCAGGTGCGACAAGTCTGATTCGGCCGTCGCGCGTACCACATCGAGCTCGGCGACCATCCGTCGGAGTGCCTCGAGCGAGCCGCGCTCGCTTTTGAGCGCTGCGTCCCGCACGTCGGCTCCAGCTCTGAGCGTCGACACGCCATCATCCACGCGCTGCACCTCCATCCGCAGCGAGTCGAGGGCCCGCACACTCCCGTCGAGTTCCGCCGCTCCCGCGACGATCGCGGCCGCGAGCTCGTCGACGCGGCGGCGATCGGTATCGAGCTCGGCGCCCAGGACGTCCGTGCGAGCCTCGAGGTCGGCGGCTGCTTCTCCCAGCCGGTCCGCTTCGGCGGCGAGGGCGGCCGACCGCTCGACGAGCGCCGCGTGGCCAGCCCGCGCCTCGGCCGCACGTCGGCTGAGATCCTCGGCCGACTCCCTCGCGTCGGCCAGCCGCCGCTGGGCAGCGGTCAGTCGCCCCTCGGCGTCGCGCTGTTCGTCCTGCAACCGGACGATGGACGCGCGGGCCTCTTCCTGACGGCGGTCGAGACCGTCGCGCTCTTCCTCGGCCTGCCGCCGTTCGCGCGCCAGCTGCTCGCTCTTCTGGAACAGACGCTCGGCTTCGTCGGTCGCATGCTGGAGGTCGGCCTCCAGGCCGACCATGACCTTTTCTCGATTGTGCTGCTCTGCGTCGAGCTCGGCGATGGTGTTCGAGATCTGCGCCATGGCCGATTCGAGCGCGGCGGTCTCTTCGGCCAGACGGGAAAGGGCTGCGCGGTCTGCTCGAACGCGCTCTCCCAGTTCCTTGATTTCACGCTTTGTTTCGAGGATGCCGCGAGCGCCGCCGCGGCCGCCGCCAGTCACCAGCTGCGGGCCGTGAAAGATGACGCCGTCGGTCGTGACGACCGGCTGCGCGGTCTCACGGCTCGCCTGGTGTGCGCGCTCGTACGAATCGGCGATCCACGCATCGCTCATCGCGCGACGAATCGGCTCGGCGAACGGGCCGTTGACGCGAACCACAGACGAAAGCAGTCTCAGGCCACCGGGAACGGTCCGGCTAAAGCCGGACACTACATCTGTTTCGTCCACATCTGTTTCGTCCACATCCGTTGCGTCCACCTCTGTTCTGTCGTGTCCGGCGCCGGCGTGTTCGTCGTCGTGTTCGGCTTCAGCCGGACCTGACGTGATCAGGAACCCGCAGCGGCCCGCGTCCGCCTCACGGACGAGCTCGAAGCCGGCCACGGCGTGCTCCGGCCGCTCGACGACGACATGCTGCAGCAGGTCGCCGAGGCAGGCCTCGACGGCGCGTTCGTAGCCCGGATCGACCTCGAGATAATCGGCGACCGCGCCCCGCTGCTGGACGTTGCTGTTGGCGCCGTTCGCCTGGGCGAGCACGGCCCGCGGCGCGTCACCATACGCCGCGTGCGTCGCGTCGAGCTCTTCGAGCGACTTGAGCCTGGCTTCGAGACCGGCGAGCTCCTGCTCGCGCGCCCGCACCGACTTGGCGCGCCATTCGTGTTCGACGCGGGCCGCCGCCAGATCGGACTCGCACTCGGCCCGCGCGATCCGCGTCGCCTCCACATCCTGGCTGGCGAGGCCAAGTCGATCGGCCGAGGTCGCCCGTTCGACGGCCACCCGCTCGGATTCGATGCGCGCATCGTCAGACTCGACGCCGAGCTTGTCCAGACTCTCCGCCACACGGTCGCGCGAGAGCGACGCGTGCTCGAGGGCATGACGAAGGGCCGTTGCCGAATTGATGGCCGAGAACACGTCGCCCCGCGAGACCTCGACAGCGGCCTCGAGCGCTTCGAGCCCTCGATACGCAGACTCATAGGCCTGGGTCTGACGCGCCAGGGCTTCCGCGGCACGCTCGCGTTCGGCGAAGGCCCGAGCCGCCTGCTCGCGTTTGGCGAGAAGCGCCGCCCGGGCGGGCTCGCGACGGGACTCGAGCGCCTCACGTTCTGCGGCGACGGCCGCCGTCTTTGCGCGGAGCGTGGCGACCTGCTCGCGGTCGAACCCGATCTGCTGCTGTTGGCGGGTGATGGCCAGCTCGCGCGCGTGGGCGGACTCCCGCGCCCCGGTGGCGCGCGACTCGGCCTCCACGAGCTCGATGCGCAGGCGCGCCACGTCGGCCTCCGCCTGCGCGACCCGTGCGGCCGCAACCGACTCCTGTTCGCGGGTCTCCGCCAAACTCGTCCGCGCCGACTGGATCACCGCCGCCAGCTGCCGGTACCTATGCGCGAACAGCACTTTGTCCCAGCGCCGCAACTCGTCGCGCAGCTTCTGGTACCGGCGGGCCCTGGCCGCCTGACGCTTGAGCGTGCCGCGCTGCTTGTCGACCTCGAAGACGATGTCGTCGACGCGCAACAGGTTCTGCTGGGCGGCTTCAAGCTTGAACTCGGCCGCCCGACGCCGCGACTTGTACTTGGTGACGCCCGCCGCTTCTTCGATGAGCTGCCGTCGATCCGTCGGTCGAGAGCTGAGAATCATGCCGATCTTGCCCTGCTCGATGATCGCGTAGGCCTTCGCGCCAAGCCCCGTGTCCATCAGCAGGTCGTGCACGTCGCGCAGCCGGCACACCTGACCGTCAATCAGATACTCGCTCTCGCCAGAGCGATATAGCCGACGCGTGACCTCGACTTGGCGGGCGACAGACTGAATGAGCTCTTCGGCCGCCGTCACGCTCAGGGTCCGGCTAAAGCCGGACACTACGTCCCCCGGCGTCACGGCCCCCGGCGTCACGGCCGCGGTGTGATGACTGTTGCCGCGGCCGTCGGCATTGCCGTGCCCGTCGCCGTGCTCGCCAGCAAACGCAGGTCCGCTCACGGCCTTCAACACACCGGCTAACCGCAGCCGGACTTCGGCCGTGGCCGTGGGCTTGCGGGCGTCGCTGCCGCTGAAGATGACGTCCTCCATCCGGTCGCCACGCAGGCTCTTCGGGCTCTGCTCACCCATGACCCAGGTGATCGCGTCGGCCACGTTGCTCTTGCCGCAGCCGTTCGGCCCGACAATCGCCGTCACACCAATGTCGAACGACAGTTCGGAGCGGTCGGAGAACGATTTGAAGCCGTTAATTTCCAGACGTTCGAGGCGCATGGCCTACACCCTTGACCTACATGTAGTGTCCGCCTTCAGGCGGACGGTGTCGGGTCCGGCTAAAGCCGGACACTACAACAGGACGACGACACGACAACGAACAGATTGTTTCTGGCTGGGAGACAGCTGTGATAGCAGCTCTGTGTTTCGCGCGCCCTCAGCTTCTATTACAGGAAACCTGCGATAGAAGCTGGCCCCGGGCTCGCGAGACGGTGGTCAGTCTAACAACGTCTAGCTATTGTGGCAAGCCCCAAACGCGACCGCGACCGGTTGTGATTACCGGTTCAGGCTGGCGACTTGGCGCAATGGGACGGCTTGGCGATCGATCGGCGGGGCCTTGGCTCGAGTCGCCGGCCGGCTCAGCTCCAGCAGTTTCTGCGCCTCGCCGAACTGGGAGAGCGCCACCTGCCCCTGCGGATCGACCACGACGAGATGCCGCCACGCGTCGGAGAGGCTGAAGACCGCCGCGTCAATCTCGAAGCGCAGCATCGCCTTGATGAAGTCGAGATCCTGTGTGTAGCCTTGCTCGTCGATCACGACGCGGTTCGCCTTCAACTGCTCGCGGAAGTCCGCCAGCATCTCGTCGTCGACCACAAAGTGCTGCTTGACGGTCCTGCGTCCGGTGGAGGGCAGCGTGACTCGGGTGTCACCTTCGGCGCTGTACTTCATCGCGTAGGTCGAAAACTCCTGACGCGCACTCAACAGGCGCCCGAGGCGGCCCGGATTCCAGCCGCCGCTCGTCCCCGCGCCCCCGCCCGTGCCCGAAGGGCCCACGGGACCGGCCATGCGGCGGTCAGGCTCGATGCCGCCGCCGCTGTAGACCGGGCGTCCGGCCGTGGTGTACTTCAGATCGCTCGGATTGTGAGGAGGGGCCACGTCCTGATTGCGCTGCGAGTAACTGAGATACTCGTCGAACGACGAGTCCCACGGCCGCTGAATCAGCCGGCCGCTCGGCGTGTAGTAGTGCGCTGTCGTCAACGCCAGACCCGCGTTGCCGCTGATGCGGTACACCGACTGCACGAGCGCTTTGCCGAAGGTGGTCTCGCCCACGATGTAGGCGCGATCGTGATCTTGCAGGGCGCCGCTGACGATCTCCGACGCGCTGGCGCTGTACCGGTTGGTGAGCACCACGATCGGCATACCGGTGAACTCGCCCTCGTCGCTCGCGCGGTAGTCAGAATCGGAATTCGCGATCCGGCCGCGCGTGTAGACGATCATCCGGCCGCGGGGCAGGAACTCGTTGGACACCTTGATGGCCTGATCGAGCGGACCGCCGGGATTGCCGCGGATATCGAGCAGCAGCCGGCGCATACCCTTGGACACCAGGTCGCGCAGGCCGCGCTTGAGGTCGCGGTCGGTGTTCTCGCCGAAATCGTGCAGCTGGATATATCCGGTGGTCGCGTCGATCATGAACGCGGCCGGCACCGTCGGGATCGTGACTTCATCGCGCGTGACGTCGAGCGGAATCAACTGGTCGTACCCATGACGCCTGAACTCGACGCGCACCGTCGTCCCTCGGGGACCGCGCAGCTTCTGCTGCGCACGCTCGGTGCCCCAGCCCCGGGCGTCTTCGCCATCGATTCTGGCGATGACGTCACCCCGGCGCACGCCCTTCTTGTGCGCGGGCGAGCCTTCGAACACCCCGGTCGCCATCACGTCGTTCTCCGCCGTGTTCTGGATCTGGATACCGAGGCCGTAATAGCGGCCTTCTTGCCGTTCGCGCATCCGCGCGTACTCGCGCGGATCGAAAAAACTCGAATGCGGATCGAGCGTGCCCAGCATGCCGCGAATCGCGCCGTAGACCAGACCGTCGGACTCGGCCTTGCCCACGAAGTTCGTCTCGATCGTGTCGAGCGCGGCGGTAAACGTCTTGTAGTGGTCGGGAATCTTGTCGTCGACCGCCAAGGCGCTGCGGCCCAACAAGCCGCCAGCCAGCGCCGAGACGAGGATGGCAAAGACAACGGTGGGCAGGGCACGGTAGCGACGCACCATGCGGGGCATCGTAGCAGATAACTTCCTTGCGAGCAATAACTTCTGGGCGGTAACGCCGCGGAATTCCTTGACCCCCCTGACGCCCGTTTCTATAATTGACACTGGCCGTGACACGCGGGTTCTTGGGAAAGTAGGCCCTTATGTTTGGTTCCATCGGCATGCCAGAGCTGATCATCATTTTTCTGATCGCTCTGATTATCTTCGGCCCGCGAAAACTACCCGAACTGGGCAAGTCGCTCGGCAAGAGCCTCGCGGAATTCAAGAGGGCCTCAAACGAGCTGAAGTCCACGCTGGAAGAGGAAATCCGGATCGAAGAGCAGCGTTCGAACGTGGAGGCCTCAAGAGCCCCCTCGGCACAGGCGGCAGCCACGCCGACCCCAGCCCCAGCCCCAGTGGCTGCAGCGGCGGCGACCGCCGCCATCGACGACTCCGAAGAGGCCGTGGGCGCGCATAAGGTCGATCACCCCGCATAAGACATTGACGTTAGTCCCCTTCCCCCGTCCGCAGTCGGCGGCTCCCGCGCGGCGTCCCGAAGACCCTGAGGACGATGCTGACACCTCGTCGATGGGGGCGATGTCATTTCTCGAGCACCTCGACGAGCTCCGCAAGCGCATCGTCAATTCGGCCATCGCCGTCGGTATAGGCGTCATCGCCGCGTTCGCCTTCCATCAGCGTGTATACGATTTCGTGTTCGAGCCGACGCGCCGGGTGCTGCCGGACGGCACGAGGCTGATGTACACCGAACCCGGCGAAGCCTTCTCGCTGCACATCCAGATCGCGCTCATCGCCGGGGTGGTCGTCGCGGCGCCGTTCATCATGTATCAGGTCTGGCGGTTCATCGCCCCCGGCCTCTACGCGAACGAAAAGAAGTTTGCCGTGCCGTTCGTGCTGTTCTCGACGATCGGCTTCATCCTGGGCGCGCTGTTCAACCACTACGTCGCGTTCCCGTTCATGATGACCTTCTTCGCAAGTTTCAACGCCGAAGACCTCGTGTTCATGCCGAAGATCGGCCCTGTCTTTTCCCTCTACGCGAAATTCCTGATTGCCCTGGGTCTCATCTTCCAGATGCCCACGGTCGTGTTCTTCCTCGCGAAGATGAAGCTGGTCACGGCGAGGTTTCTCGCCAAGAACTTCAAGTACGCCGTGCTGATCATTTTCATCCTCGCCGCGGTCATCACGCCCAGCGGCGATCCCGGCACGCAGGCCGTCTTCGCGGCGCCGATGATCGGCCTCTACCTCATCAGCATCGTGATTGCCTGGATCGTCGGGCCCAAGCGACTCAAAGCTTCAGACCAGAAGAACGATTAGTCGTTGGTCATCAAAGCGTCCTCTGCCGCACAGATTGAAGCACTCGTCGGCGATCTCGGATCTGCCAGCGCCGCCAGGCGCGAGGCGGCCATCGCGCGGTTGACGATCATCGGTGCGCGCGCCGTGGGCCGGCTGGGCACGCTCCTCGATTCCGACGCGGGTTCGGTCGCTCGTCTCGCCGCCCTTCGAACGCTGGAGGCAATCGGCGACCCGCATGCCCTCCATCCGGCGCTCGGCGCCATCGACAGGCCCGAGGCCGACGTCGCCTCGGCCGGCATCTCGGTCGCGCGCGCCTTTCTTCGTGGGCCGCAGAGCGAGATCGTCGTCGATCGCCTGACGGCCATCGCGCTCGATCCCGCCCGGATTGAACGCGTGCGTCTGTCCGCCCTTCAAGCCCTCGCGGACCTAAAGCACTCGACCATCGCCCCCCTCTTGGACGCGCTCAGGAACGACCCCAACGACGCCGTTCGTCGAGCGGCGGCACGTTCAGCCGCCGCCAAGCGGGACGAGACATTCGATCCGGCAGCGGTCGTGAGGCGCGCGGCCGACGAGGAGCTTCCCGACGATCCCACCGGCCTGCAGCGGGCCGTTGCCCTGGCGGGCGAGCGTGTCGGGTTGTCGCAGCTGCTGCGCGTCATCGAGCGGATCCGCGAGCGCGAGCCCTCAGAAGAGCCTGGGCGGCGAATCGAGTGGACCAGCGCGCGGGGCGCCGCGCACGTCGCGCTGGCTCGACGAAACAGCCGCATCGCCGTGTACGACCTGCGCGAGTCGATTGAATCGGCGTCATCGCCGCTCCCGGTGGAATTTCTGGCCGCGCTGTCGACCATTGGCGACACGTCGTGTCTCGAAGGACTCGCATCGGCCTACGCGCAATCCCTGCGATCGGGCCGCTCCCGGAGAGACTGGTGGCATCAGCATCTGGCCGCGGTGTTTCACTCGATCGTCAAGCGGGAGCGCGTCACGCGCCGCCATGCGATCGTGAAGAAGATGCAGAAGCGCTGGCCCGAAGCACTTGCTGAGCTGCTCCACAAAGCGTAGCCAACGCGGACTGAGGACAGTCTTCAGTAGGCCTTGGCGAACCAGGCCTCGGCCTGGGCGGGGCTGTCGCAGCGGATGCAGTGTCCGCTCGGCGTGCTGGCGTTCATCGGCATGTTGCGGATCGTGGCCTGCGTGTCGTTCTTGATCTGGGCCTCGCAGTCGGCCGAGCCGCACCATGGCGCGATCACGAAGCCCGGGCGTCCCTCGAGCGTCTGCTTGAACGTCTCGTAGTCCCCGACGCGGTGGGTGTGCTCCTCGCGGAACCTGACCGCCCGATCGAACAGCGTCCGCTGAACGTCGTCGAGGAGCTGGCGGATGCGATCGACAAGACCCTCCATCGGGACCGGGAGCTTTTCCCGCGTGTCGCGGCGCGCTATCAGGACCGATGATTTCTCGATGTCTCTAGGACCGATCTCGAGCCGCAGCGGCACGCCGCGCAGCTCCCACTCGGCAAACTTCCAGCCGGGCGTGTACATATCGCGGTCGTCGAGCGTCACGCGTACGCCGCCGGCGACGAGTTGCTGCTGGATCTCACGCGCTTTCGGCAGGACGGTTTCTTGCCAGTTGCCGCGCGGAATCGGCACGATGACCACCTGGTACGGCGCGATGCGGGGCGGCAGGATAAGGCCGCTGTCGTCTCCGTGCGTCATGATGACCGCGCCAATCAGACGAGTCGTCACCCCCCAGGACGTGCCCCACACGTGCTGCACCGACTTGTCGCGTGCCTGGAAAGTGACGTCGAAGGCCTTCGCAAAGTTCTGGCCCAGATTGTGGGAGGTCCCCGCCTGGAGAGCACGGCCGTCGCCCATCAGCGCCTCGAGGGAATAGGTCCGCAGAGCGCCCGCGAACTTCTCGCTCTCGCTCTTGCGGCCGGTCACCACCCACATCGCGAGTTCGGTTTCCATCGTTTCCCTGTACAGCTCGAGAATCTTCAGCGTTTCTTCCTCCGCCTCGGCTTCCGTCTCATGCGCGGTGTGACCCTCCTGCCAGAGAAACTCGGTCGTCCGCAGAAACGGACGCGTGACCTTCTCCCATCGCACGACGTTGGCCCACTGATTGATGAGGACCGGCAAGTCGCGCCATGACTGGATCCAGTCGTGGTACTTCGTTCCGATGATGGCCTCGGAGGTCGGCCTCACGACGAGCTTCTCCTCGAGCTCTTCGCCGCCGCCGTGTGTCACATAGGCCACCTGCGGGGCGAAGCCTTCGACGTGCTCCGCCTCTTTCATCAGGAGGCTGTTCGGAATGAAGAGCGGGAAGTACGCGTTGACATGGCCGGTCGCCTTGATTCGACGATCGAGCGCCTGCTGGATCAGCTCCCAGATCGCATAGCCGTACGGGCGGATGACCATGCACCCTTTCACCTGGGTGTAGTCGGCCAGCTCCGCACGGCGAACGACGTCGAGGTACCAGCGCGAGAAGTCCTGGGAGCGCGGTGTGATTTCGGTGACGAAGCCTTCGGATTTATCGTGTTTGGCCATGAAGGTCGATCTGATCGGTCAAATGGACCTTCCAGTGTAGATCGTCGCGTTCGGGAAAGTCCGCGCGGAAATGACCCCCGCGGCTCTCTTCGCGTCTAAGCGCCGCCCGTGCGATGAGTCTCGCGACCGTGACGAGGTGGAAGTGCCTCCAGGCGTCCGGATCGTGAGTCGTTGCCGGTCTCACCTGCCGCTCGGCGTCGAGGGAGGTGGCGTCGAGCGCCATCACCGCGCGTTCGAGGTCCTCCCGCGTGCGGAACAGGCCTGCAGCGCGCCACATCAAGTCCCGGACGGCCGCGGGTGCTAGGACGCGGCCCATCTCGGGATTGGGGATTCGGGATTGGGGATTCGAAGACCTCCGATCGGCCTTGAGCGGCGCGACGGCGGGCGGCTGCTGCATCGCGGACGCGGCGCGTGCGCCGAACACCAGGCCTTCCAGCAGGGAGTTGCTCGCCAGGCGGTTCGCCCCGTGGACGCCGGTGCAGGCGACCTCGCCGGCCGCAAACAGCCCCGGGAGCGACGTGCGGCCCCACTCGTCGGTGTCGACGCCACCCATCATGTAGTGCGCCGCCGGCCCGACGGGAATGAGGTCGCGGGCGACATCGAGACCGATGCGGCGGCCCATCTCGGCGATGGAGGGAAACCGGCGCGCCACGTAGTCGGGATCGAGATGAGCGAGCGTGAGAAATACCTGGCCGCCCGTGCGCTCTTCCTCACGCACGATGCTGCGTGCAACGACGTCACGCGGCGCCAGATCGCCGCCGGTGTGATAGCGCTTCATAAAGGCGTCGCCACCCACGTTGACGAGCCGCGCGCCCTCGCCGCGCAGCGCCTCCGACATGAGGAACCGCGGCGCGCCAGCGCGGTTGAGGGCTGTTGGGTGAAACTGCACAAACTCGAGGTCGGCCACGCGCGCGCCCGCATGGTAGGCCAGCGAGATACCGTCGCCCGTCGCGACCGCCGGATTGGTGGTTTCGCGGAACACCTGCGCCGCGCCGCCAGTGGCAAGGAGCGTCGCGTTGGCGCGGACCTCCGCGCGCGCCCCGCCGCGATCGAAGTACGCGACCCCCGCGACGCGGCCGCCCTCGACCAGAAGCTCGGTGACGAGCGCGTGCGTGAGTGTCTCGACCGACGAGAGCGCGCGCACGCGCTCCCAGAGCACGCGCCCGATCTCACGGCCCGTCGCGTCGCCGGCGTGCAGCACGCGGCGCACACGGTGCGCGGCTTCGCGTCCGAGCACCAGCCGCCCCGTGCTGTCGCGGGCGAAGCGCGTGCCCCACGCCATGAGCTCGCCGACGTACCGGGGGCCTTGCTCGACGAGCACCGACACGGCGCGCTCGTCGCACAGCCCGTCGCCCGCCGCGATCGTGTCCGCCGCGTGGAGCGCCGCACTGTCGTCGTCACCCATCGCGGCCGCGATGCCACCCTGCGCGTAGCCGGTGTTGCTCTCGCCAGGGTCGGCCTTTGTGAGCACACAGATGCGTCCCGCGTCGGCCAGCGAGATCGCTGCACGCAGTCCGGCAATCCCGCCGCCGACGATCAGGAAGTCTGTGGTCATTTATTACTCGCGCGGGGCCCCACCCCCGCGCCTAACACGCTCGGGCCGTAGCCCTCGCGTGTATCAAGAACAGAACGTCACAGCAGGGGCTGCGGTCTTCGCCCTTCGAGCCTCGCCTAGGCTCGCCGAAGCGCTTCAGACGCGAAGGCGGCAGAATGTTATCCTACTCGCTCCTTCATGCCTCCGATTCGCATCGACGTCGCGACGCCTTCTCGTACCTACCCCGTCACGATCGAGCCTGCAGCGATCGATCGCGTGGGCCGGATGCTCGACGAGTTCCGCGTGCCTGAACGCCGGTTCGTCGTGTCGAGCCCGCTCGTCTGGCGACTGCACGGGCCGCGGCTCCTGCGCGGGCTCGGCGCCGCACAGGCGATCCTCGTGCCCGACGGCGAGCGCGCCAAGCAGCTGCCGACCGTCACGCGGATCTACGACGCGCTCGTTCGCGCCCGGGCCGACAGGGCCTCGGCGCTCGTCACGTTCGGCGGCGGCGTGATTGGCGATATGGCGGGATTTGCTGCCGCGACCTATCTGCGCGGCATCGCGCTGGTCCACGTGCCGACGACGCTGCTCGCGCAGGTCGACAGCGCGATTGGCGGCAAAGTCGGCGTCAACCATCCGCAAGGCAAGAATCTGATCGGTTGCTTCTATCAGCCGCACGCCGTGATCGTCGACCCGTCGCTCGTGGGCACTCTGCCCCACCGCGAGTTCCGCGCCGGCCTCTATGAGGTCATCAAGTACGGCATGACGTCGAGCGCAAGTCTCTTCGATCGGCTGTTGCGCGAGCGGACTGCCATCTTCACGCGCGAGCCGCCCGTCCTGACGCCGATCATCGCCGAATCCTGTCGCATCAAGGCCAGCGTCGTTTCAGCCGACGAGCGCGAGGCGGGACCGCGGCGCATCCTCAACTTCGGCCACACGGCCGGGCACGCGATCGAGGCCGTGACGAAGTACCGCCGATACCGGCACGGCGAAGCGGTCGCCTATGGGATGCTCGTGGCCGCCGAACTCGCCACCTCGCGCGGGGCGCTCGCCAAAGGCGACAAGAAGGCGCTAGCGGACCTCATCGCCAGCCTGGGCCCGCTGCCGGCGATTGCCGACGTCTCCACCGCACGGATCCTCGAGGCCATGCGGCACGACAAGAAGATCGCATCGGGCCGGCTGCACTACGTCCTGCCGATCGCGATCGGCGCGACGGCCATCGTCAATGATGTGACCGAGGCGGAGATGAAGGCCGCGCTCAAGGCGGTGGGATTCAGGCGTTAAGAGGCGTGCACGATGAGGCGACCGGTCTGGGGCCGGCCGGTGAGGGCGGCCTTGAGCTTCTTGAGCGCCTTGAGTGACGGTCGATGCTTCACGTTGACCGTCGAATACCCGGCCGCGCGCAGCATCTGGACCAGACACTCGATGGTCGGAACCGCGCAGAACTCGTGGCGGGCGCCGGACCCTCGACCGTCGCCGGGGAAAAAACTGATGAGCGGGTATCGCTCGTGCAGCGCCGGCACCAGCCCGTGCGTCTCGACCACCAGCGTGCCGGAGGTCACCGTACGGACGCGTTCGAGCACGGCGATCGGCGAGCGAAGGTGGTAGAGCACGCCCAGCATGAGGACCAGGTCGAAGGTACCGATCGTCACGCGATCGATCTCCTCGGCCGCCAAGCGCCGGTACTCGACCTTCGACCCGAGCACGTCGTGCGCCAGGAGGAATCCGTCCATCCCGAACTGGTCCCAGGCGTAGGTGTCAATGGCGAGCACCCGCGCCGCCCCGCGCCGCTCGCACTCGAAGGCGAAGAAGCCGTCCCACGAGCCGATGTCGAGGACTGATTTCCCGGTGAGGTCAGCGGGCAGATCGAGGAACTTCAGGCGCCGCGCGAATCGCCGGCGGACGTGCCATTCGGGTCTCGTCACGACGCCGCCAAGATCGATGGGATGGCACCACTCTATGCCGGCGATGCGGGAACGGAGCGCGTGATCGTCCATTGACAGATCCGGCTAAAGCCGGACACTACAAAGAATATTCTTTCAGCTTGGCCACGAGCGTCTTGTAGCTGACCTGGAGCCGCTCGGCCGCCCGCCCTCGATCCCCGCCGGCTTCGCTGAGCGCCTGCTCGATCTTCCGCCGCTCCACCTCCGCGACCACGCGGCGCGTGACCTCGGCCAGCGTGCCGGACAGGTCGATGGCCGCCCACGGGCTCGCCGGCTCGTCGCCCGCCGGGTTGGCGGTAGGAGCGGTCCGGAACGACAGGCTAAGGTGACGCGCATGGATCGTATCGCCGTTTGTCAGGATCACGGCCCGCTCGATGCAGTTTTGCAGCTCGCGGACGTTGCCCGGCCAGGCGTAGGCGCGAAGTTCCTGTTCGGCCGAGGGCGCCAGCAGCAACGGCTTCTTGTTCAGATCGCGGCAAAACCGGTCGATGAAATGCCTCGCCAGGAGCGTAATGTCGTGCGGGCGCTCGCGCAGCGGCGGAATCGTGATGGGAAACACCGCCAGCCTGAAATAGAGATCCTCGCGGTATTGCCGGGCGGCGACCGCGGCCTTGAGGTTACGGTTCGTCGCAGCCACCACACGCACATCGACCTGCAGCGGGATGTTTCCGCCGACGCGCTCGAACCGCTTTTCTTCGAGCGCGCGGAGGATCTTCGGCTGCAGCGTCAGCGGGAGATCGCCGATCTCGTCGAGAAAGAGCGTCCCGCGGTGCGCCAGCTCGAACTTGCCCAGCTTGCGCGAGGCGGCGCCGGTAAACGCTCCCTTCTCGTGGCCGAACAGTTCCGTCTCGAGCAATGTTTCGGGAATCGCCGCGCAGTTGATGGCGACAAACGGCCCGCCGGCCCGGGGACTGAGCGCGTGCAGCGCGCGCGCGAACAGCTCCTTGCCCGTGCCGCTCTCGCCCTCGAGGAGCACGGTCGTGTCGGTCGCGGCCGCCCGATGCAGCGTCATCGACACCTGTTTGAGTCCGGGGTCGTCGCCGACGATCTGCGGCGCGCCGCGCCGCGCGGCGAGCTCCTCCTTGAGCAGCAGGTTTTCAGTCGCGAGACGACGCTGCGCGAGGGCGCGCTCCACCATCAGCAGCAGATGATCGGGATCGACCGGTTTGGCGAGAAAATCGAGCGCGCCTTCTTTGATGGCGGTGACGGCGTCGGGCACGCCGGCAAACGCCGTCATCATGATGACGGGCAGCTCCGGGTCGAAGTCCTTGGCTGCCCGGAGCACGCCGAACCCGTCGCCCTCGGGCAGCCGCAGGTCGGACAACACGACCGCCGGACGCGCCGACTGGAGCGCGGCGACGGCCTCGGGCTGGTCGCGCGCTTCGACCACCGCGTGGCCCCGCGCCTCGAGCGCGTGGCGCAGCATGGCCCGCAGCGAGTCTTTGTCTTCGACGAGCAAGATCGGCGCGTCGGCCGAGGGGCGGGGGCGCGCGCTCACCGCAGCCAGCCGGGCGGAACGCCCGCCTGGCGTGCTTCTTCCTGAAGGTCGGCGATGGATTTCTGACCGTCCGTGATCGCCTTCCTGAGGCGATCGAGCTCGGCGAGCGATTTGTTGCGTTCGGTTTCGATGGCCGCGCGCTCCACCGGGTTGTCACGGTTCACGAAGTCGGTCGCCAAGGCACTGATCTTGACCTGGATCGCATCGGCAAACACCTGATCGCGCGCGAGCTGCGTCTGCAGCCCCTGGAGCCGGCCGGACCAGTACGCCTGATCCTTGACCGGTGCGGCGCCTGTGGCTCCGGCCGCGCCGGCCGCCGGTGCGGCACCCGTGGCAGCGGCCCCGCCGGGCGCGGCGGCCGCATCCGGCGTCGTGGCGGTCGTCGCCGTGGTCGTTGACGCCGGGGACGCCGGGGGCGGCGCCGATTCAGGAGGCAGAACCGGCTTGAGGTCTGTGTTCGTAATCACCTTTGCAGGGGTTCGAACGGCCTTGCGCCGCTCCTCTTCCCGCCGCGCCACGTCGGCCAGCGACTGCGCAAAGAGCGGCGCCACGGCTCCGCCAACGAGCGACGCGAGGAAAAGCAGGGCCGAAATCTTGATGCGCATAACAGCTCCGGGTCCGCCTAAAGGCGGACACTACATATGATTCTTATCGGACCAAGGGCGATGGTACGTGAGGCTCTGGGGATGGTCAAGCTGGTGGCTGGTGGCTGCTGGCTCACGACCAGCCACTAGCCACGTACGTGATGCCAGGACCGGATGCGGACGCCGGCCGTCGGGCTGCGGGCCACGGTGGCTTCGACCGTCTTGCGCGCACCACGCGGCCCGAAGGCGTCCACCCGCAGGACCAGGACGCCTGCGCCGGGATTGCCCGGATCGGCGCTATCTCTGAGCGGGTCGTTGTCGTTTTCCGAGGCATCATCGGCCACCATCGCGACGACGTAGTACGAGGAATCGATCACGCCCGATGGAAGCAGATCGCGAAGGTTCCCGTACGCGTAGAGCTGCCACCTGGGATTATTGGCGGCCCACGGTCGCTCGGCCGTGATCAGATCCATCTCATTGGCCGAGCAGATGGTGGTTTTTCGGCAATTGGCCATGTTCGCCACCAGCGCCAGATCGACAATCGATCCGTCGGACAGCGTGCGAACGCCGCTCGGCGGCCCATCGATGAATGACGACCGCACCGACCCGTCCAGGAGTGCATTCCAGTCGCCGGTCGTCGCGATCTCGTCCACCGCGCGCTCGACGATGGCGTCGGCCGCGTAGAACGCCTCTTGGTTCTCACGGAAATTCCCCGCGATCGTCGTCTCGAGCGAGGTGGCGAGCGTGAGCGTGACGCCGAGTGCCGTCAGCAGCACAATCGCCATGAGGACAATAATCAGTGCGACGCCGTTCTCCCGGCCCATGTCCTTCATCATCACGGTCTCCTACCGGCCGAGGTTCAAGTTCCGAGGAGACACCTGAAACCGAAGCTCCTGATCCGGCACCCAGGTGCGGCCCGCGCGCGAGGTGCCGGGGCGTGCGAACAACCGACCGGCCGGCCCGCGCAGCGCGTCGATGGCCGCCTCGACCCTCACGGTCACGGCAATCTTCCGGATGCGCAGTAAGTCGGCGTCCCATCGGTTGGCGGCAGTCGCGTCGGGACACCACGGCCCGTCGGTCAGATCGACCGCTGTCAGTTGGACCAGCGTGTTCGACCCGGCGCCGAGCACTGGGAGCCGGGGCACCTGCTGGCCGCTGTCGATATCAATCTGGAACACGCAGTTCTCGCCGGCGGGATACGCGGTCGACTGAACGCCGATGGCCGGTGGCCTGGGGCCGTAAGTGGTCCACGAATCGGCGACGGTAGCCGCCGTCCTCAACATCGGCGGGTGTGGATCGCCGAAGTACTCGAACGTCAGTCCGACAACGTGATCGACCACCGGCAAGTCGCCATTGGTCGAGCCGTCATAGGACATCAGCTGATGGGTATCGCTTGTCGTGTCGTTCTTCAGGAAGTAGGTCCGATCGACGGCCTGGACGACTCGTGAGCCCGCTCGGTAGCTCGTCGCGATGTTGGGGCTGACGGTGAGTTCGGCCGGGCTGGTGCTGACGGCGGTCACCGTGTACCTGCCGAAGTCGCCCGTGTCGTCGAAGATCAGCACGTCCATCCCGGCTTGAAAGCCGCACGGACTCGCGTTCTGCGGGCAGGTGGAATCCGCGGCGACCGCGAGTACCGTACCGCTTGGCGCCACGTCGGCGGCGAGCGTCGTCTCGGCCGGCGTGGCTGGCACGTAGTACAGCGTGATGACATCGCTCGCAAACTGACCCGGCCCGGCATCATTCACCGCCCCGCGGCGGAACGGCAATACGGGCGCAAAGGAGGAATGGAGCCGGCCGGCGCCGGCCATCACCAGGTCGTCAAACAGCGCTTCGGCCATCACTCGCAGCCGTTGCTGGACGACGGCCACTTCGGGCTGGGCCGAGAGCGCGGCCTGCGCCGGACCGATCAGGCCAACGACACCGGCCGCAACCGTCAGCGTGATCGCTGCGGCCACGAGCAACTCGACGACCGAAAAGCCAGGCGCGCAGACGTAAGACTTCACACTTGAGACTTGGGATCGATCTCGTGCCGTGAACATGTCAGGAGGCCCTCCGCGTCTTCACACTGACAATGCGCGCCTCTTCTGGCTGACGCGCCGCGCCGGACCGCCGCTCGATTGCGCCGGCGCGCAGCCGCATGACGAGCACCTGGATGACGATCGTGTGGTCCGGGTTCGCCGAGAGCGGCTCGATCGACCACCGTCGAACAAACGCGGCGCCGGCCGGCGGGGTCGTGCCGCCGCCGAGCGATCGACCGTTCGCGTCGACAAAGTCGCAGTAGCCGGCCGTGTTGCGAGACAGGGCGTCGGCGGGCGATGGGCTGAGGCCCGTGCCGCCGGCCAATGCCTCCGGTTCGGACGTGACGTCAGTTGTCGTGTCGGAGATCGGCTGGTTGAAGGCGTCGAAGCCCCAGGAGAGCGACCGCAGCTGCTCCATCTTCTCCTGTGCGAGCACGGCCGCGTAAGTCGTCGTCCGCGCGAGGGATGTGGCACGCGCCGCCAGCAGGAAGAGCGGCGCGAGCCCCACGACGCCGACCACGAACACCGTGGTGGCGACCATCACCTCGATGAGCGAGAAACCTCGACTACCGTAGTGTCCGGCTTCAGCCGGACTTCGAAGTCCGCCTAAAAGGCGGACACTACAGCTTGTAAGACCGGTGATAGGCGTTTGGCGTTGACCAAGCATGGTGCGGCGCGAGTGCAACTCCCGCTCCATGCCGCGCCCTCGCGGAGCACGCTGTGAATGTCTGGGATTTTTCGACGAGCCGGCCCGACGCGCGCTCGAGCGATGGCAGTAATTGCCGTCGTGGCGACGGGGCCGTTTGAAGGAATTGACACGGTGCGATAATCGG
>Ga0156278_1076_pt1 | contig 31215 bp, 30 predicted proteins | sample RifCSPlowO2_12_FD_107927 | JGI IMG/M metagenome (GOLD analysis project Ga0156278, IMG submission 107927) | Acidobacteria bacterium RIFCSPLOWO2_12_FULL_65_11
CAGTGCGCAGGAATTTACCGGTGAAATTCTGGCGCCGCCGGGCCTGCCCGAGACATGTCAGCGCGGCGGGCATATTCCTGGCGCCAAGAACATTCAGTGGGGCAAAGCCTGCAATGCCGACGGGACGTTCAAGAGCGCCGAGGAGCTGAGGCAGCTCTATGAGGGACAACAGGTCACGCCGGACAAACCCGTCATCGCGTACTGCCGCATCGGCGAACGCTCCAGTCACACCTGGTTCGTCCTGCGCCATCTGCTTGGGTACAAGGACGTGAAGAATTACGACGGGTCATGGACCGAATGGGGCAACCTCGTCGGGGCCCAAGTCGAGAAACCATAAACGCAGAATATCAGCTGGCAGTTGGCGGTTGACGGTCAGCCACAAGGTAGTTGGCGCTTAGCGGTTATCGGTTGACAGTCTTACCCCCAACTGTCACTGCAGGAGGCATCGATGAAAGCTGAGGAATTTCGCGAGCGCGAGGAAGAACTGTTGGGGTGGAAGGTAAAGATTCAGTCGCACCGCCTGGACAAGACATTCTTCTGCGCGGTCTACAATCTCGATCCGGGGGGCCGGCTGAGCCGCGGCGAGGGGACGACGCGCGAGGAAGCCGAGTCCCGCGCGCTCGAAAAGGCCCGCTGGTATATACAACAGTCCGGTTATCGCACGACGTGATGTCTCCATACTTGGCCGAGCTGTTGGAATGGTCACGGCAACACCTCACGCCGCACGGTGGTAGTAGTTAAGGAGGCGTTGATATGCGCAGCCCGAGACTGATAGGCGTAGCGGCGCTCGGAACGCTGATGGCGGCCGTCGTGGTTGGGCCCATGCTCGCCCAGGCACCTGCGGCGCCGGCGGTTCGGGTGGATATCTCCGGAGAGTGGGCGGTCACCACCAATGAAGATCAGCCGCACCGGGCTCCCGGCGCGGAACTCGGCGACTACACGGGGATGCCGATCAACGCCGCGGCGCGCCAGAAGGCCGAAGCGTGGGACGCGTCGATACTTTCGCAGCCCGAGCGGCAGGCGCAGGCGCACCCGGTCCAGTACCACATGCGCGGACCGGGGCCGAACCTCCGGATCCTGAAGATCCTCAATCCGGTCACTCAGGTCCATTTTGCCTACACCATGGCCGGTCATTTCGGACGCGCCGATCGCATCATCTATATCGACGGCCGGAACCATCCGTCGGACTATTCGGAGCACACGTGGGACGGCTACTCCACCGGCGCATGGGATGCGAACGGCCATTTCAACGTCGTCACGACGCACATGAAGTATGGCGTCATCAATCGCAATGGGGTGCCGGCCAGTCCGTACGCCGTCCTCAGGGAACACTTCTCCCGCCACGGGCTCTACATGGTGTCGCTTTTCTTCGTGGACGATCCGTTTTACGTCGAAGAGCCCACGGTTCGGAGCCAGACGTGGACGTGGGCCCCAGAACAGGATATTACGCTCGGCAACGCGTTTGAGCCGGTCGACGAGCTGGGTGACCGGCCGCTCGGCTGGGTGCCGCACTGGCCCCTCGGCACGCGCCAGACGGAGTTCGGAGAGGTTCACAACATCCCGTTCGAGGCGACGCGTGGCGGCAAGGAATCCATCTATCCCGAATACATGGAAAGGATCAAGCAGCTTGCGGCGGAAGAAGCGGCACGAAAGGCCGAGGAAGCCAAGCGGGCGGCGGCGCCTCCCGCAAGAAGCGGACGGTAGTCGGCGAGCAGTCCAGTCCGACTGCGCATCCGTGAGGGTGACATGCGTACGTTGAGATTGGTGCGCGTCGCGGCGCTCGGAACGCTGCTGGCGGCCGTCGTGGCGGGGCCGTTGCTCGCTCAGGCACCGGCGGCGCCGGGCGCGGGGTTCGATCTCGCGGGCGAGTGGATGGCGCTCCGGCAGGAGGACCAGCCGCACCGCGTGCCAGGGCCTGAGCTCGGCGACTACACGGGGCTCCCCATCAATGCCGCCTCGCGGCAGAAGGCCGAGGCGTGGGACGCCTCCATCCTCTCGCAGCCCGAGCGAAACTCACAGCCCCATCCGGTCCAGTACTCCTACCGCGGCGGCGGCGGGCCGAATATCCGGCTGGCGAAGCTCTTCGAACCGGTCACCGGACAGCTCATCGGCTATTCGATGACGGGGCTGTACGGGCGGGCCGACCGGCGCATCTGGCTCGATGGCCGCAACCACCCGTCGGATTATTCCGAGCACACATGGGACGGCTATTCGACGGGCGTGTGGGACGGCAACACGCTCGTCGTGACGACGACGCACATGAAGTACGGCGTCATTCAGCGCAACGGCGTGCCGGCCAGCCCCTACGGCGTGCTGACGGAGTACGTCTTCCGGCACACCGAGTACCTGACGATTGCCGAGGTGCTTGACGATCCGATCTACCTCGAAGAGCCGTTCATCCGCACCACTGAATGGGTGTGGGACCCGCGGCAGAACGTCGTACTGACGCAGCTCTTCGAGGCCGTCGACGAGCTTGGCAACAAGCCGATCGGCTGGGTGCCCTTCTGGCCGCTCGGCATCGAGCACAGGGAGTTTGGCGAGAAGTTCGGCATCCCCTTCGAGGCGACGCGCGGCGGCAAGGAGTCCCTCTATCCGGAGTACGTGGACAAGATCAGGCAACTCGCGACGGAGGAAGCCGCGAGAAAAGCCGAAGAGGCCAGGGCGGCGGCGAGGCCGCCGGCGCCGCGCCGATAGCGCAAGGGGATCGAATGGCCGCCCGCACGCTTGCTCTCCTTGTTGCGGTCCTCGGGTTGTCGACGGTCATCGCGTGCGATCGCGGATCGCTCACCGCTCCGACGTCGACGTCGTCTAACGGCGTTCCGACGATAACCGCTTCCAACGTTGCGGCTGTCGGGATCTCTGTTCAAGAGATTTCCAGTCAGACGTTCCTGCTCCTCGGCGGCTCCCTCGCTCAATTGGGCAGTCTCTCTGCCGTCCAGGACTCGGGTCCTACTCTCGGCACGGTCACCACCGTCCGAACGATCGATTGGTCGATGGCGTGCCCTGACGGCGGCACGAGAGGCATTTCTGGCACGGTCACCGTGTCGCGGAGCAACGGAAGCGGCGTCGTGCAGACCGACCTTCAGCTGTCGTTCGCGAACTGCGACATGGGGAGGGTGACGCTTCAGGGAAACCCGGGCATCGCCCTGACCGGGCAGACGACCTTCCAAGACGGCATCCCTGACACACACACCTTCCAGAAGACCGGCGGATTGATCTTCACCGTGCCGAGCGGCGTCCAAGGCAGCGTGCAATTCAATTGCACGGTCACGTGGAGTCGGCAAAGCGGCCCTGTCAGCGCGACCGGCACCGTCTCGTGGGAGTTCCCCATCGGGACGCCCGTCGCAGGGCCAGGGTGCGCCGGCTAGTTTACTTGTGGCTATTGATCCACTCGAGGATCGGCGCCGAGACGGTCTTGTTGCTCGATCCGATCGAGAACACCTCGGACATGTGGCTCTCGCCCTTGAAGACAATCATGGTTGGGCAATGGCCGACGCCATCCTTCGCCTTCGGACCTTCGAGCTTGCAGAGCTCGTCATGCACCGCCTTGGCATTGGCTGGCATCTGCATGTCCATGACGCCTCCATCGAGCTCGGCATAGGCCAACATGATTGGCACTCTCGTCGTCCGGAATCCGTCCTGTGTGGTGAAGGCCGGCGCCGCCGGAGCCGCGCCATCGCCACCAGCGCCCGGAGCACCACCTCCTCGCGCCCCTGGGGCGGCGCCGCGACCGCCGCCGCCGCGTCCCGCCGGCAGCGCTGAAGGATCTGGAGCAGGTGCACCGGTGTTTTCCCAGTCTTTTCCTGTCCAGCGCCATGGCGATTGCCCGGCGAGCTGCGTTCTGATCGTGGCCGCGTTGGCCCCTTGATCCGCCGCCTGACTGCTGGGACCACGGATGACGCCCCCCTGACCGCCTGCGCCGCCTGTATTGGTGCACGTGCTCGTCCCGAATGTCCCGCGTCCGCGGCCGGCCGCGCCAGCCGCCGCCGCTCCGGGCGCTGCGCCATCAGCCCCCGGGGCGCCTGCGGGCGCTGGGCCAACTCCTGGCGCGCCGCCAGGTGCGCCAGCGCCGCGTCCGCCGGCCGGGCCAAAGTTCACCGGGTTGCCGGACATGAAAATGGCACCCTTGACGCCGATGCCATGCAGATCAGGCCGGCCGATGTACTGCCCCAGGGGACCGTTGCCGGCCGAGTGCGCCCAGATGAACAAGCTCTCGGGATTGGCCTTGTATCTGGTCGCGTTGGCTTTGAGCCAGTCGATCAGCACGGGAATATTGGTCGCGCTTCGCTGCAGGGTCACCCCGACCATGCCGTTTTCCGTCGCCCAGCGCCCGATGTTGTCGTAGAAGGCGTTGGCCTCAACAGACTGCTGCTCGATCTTGTTGCCCCCGCCGCCGGGAACGTAGATGAGGACCGTGCGGTTCGAACCGGACTTGTCGGACACGAAGATGTCTACCAGGTCCCTGGGCATGGGACCGAACTGGACATCACGATTCAGCGTGATTCCCAGATACAGCTTCAAGTCCTTCTTCGGGGCGGCCGCCTCGGGTGGCCAGTAGGTGTTGTAGTCGGCTTTGAGAAAGAACGGCCGAACGAGCTTGGCGGTGCACCCCGGCTCGACGACCCGCCCCATCTTCCTGAGCTCGTCCTCGACATTGGCCGGCCACTGCGCCTGCACCTTTGCGGCCATGGTGACGAACATCGCGAAGGCAGCCAGCGCGGACAGCAGGTTCGTCGCCGGCCTCCTGACGCTCGTCGTGTCCTGTGCGGATCTCATCGTGCCTCCTTCAAGGGGATCGTGTCGTCTCACGCCGGCATTTTGCACGTAGCGAAGATCCCTCTGAGCGGGGCCGTTGTCAAGTGAACCTTTGGGACGACCGGGAGTCCCAGCACTTCCGACGACGCCGGGAGCGGCGCTATGATGAGGGCCCGCCATGCCTCCACACGTGAAGACCACCGTCGTCGGCAGCTATCCCGTGCTCCCCTGGCTCGCGGGGAACACCTCGCGCGTCGTGCTCCGGGATGCGGTGATGGCGGTGCTCAAGACGCAGGAGCTCGCCGGCCTCGATCTGGTGACCGACGGCGAGCTGGTGCGATTCGATCCGAGCCATCCCGAGGCCAACGGGATGGTGGAGCACTTCGTCTCGCAGATGGACGGCATCCGGAAGATCTTTTCGCCGGCCGAATTCGAGCGCTACCGGGCGGATCGCGCAGGCGGCTACCAGCTGCTGACGGGCGCGACGGTCGTCGGCGCGATCGGCGAAGGCACGTTGAATCTGCCACGCGACTGCGAGTTCGCGCGCAGCCTCACCCGCCTGCCGTTCAAGTTCACGTGCACCGGCCCGCACATGCTCGCGCGAGTGCTGAACAACCGGCACTACGCAGACCTGCCGCAGCTGGCGATGGCGATCGCCGGCGTGCTGCGGCGCCAGCTGGAGCTCGTCGAAGCCGATACCGTGCAGATCGACGAGGCGAGCATCGTCGGCTATCCACAGGACACGCCGTGGGCCGCCGATGCGATCAACCACGTGCTCGACGGGATGCTGACCGAGAAGGCCGTGCACATCTGCTTCGGCAACTACGGCGGCCAGCCGATGCTGCGCGGCTTCTGGCGGGACCTGCTGCCGTTCCTCAACCGGCTGCACGCCGACCACCTGGTGCTCGAATTCGCCCGCAGGGGCTACGACGAGCTCGAGATTCTCAACGATCTCGACGACCGGATCGCGCTCGGCATCGGCGTGGTCGACATCAAGGACAACGAGGTCGAGAGCGCGGAGCTGATCGCGTCGCGCGTCGAGCGCATCGTCGAGACGCTGGGGCCCAACCGCCTGGCGTACGTGCATCCGGATTGCGGCTTCTGGATGCTGCAGCGCAGCGTCGTTGATCGAAAGATCCGCGCGCTCGTGGCGGGCCGGGACCTCTTCGAGGGTCGGCTCTGAGACATGTCCACGGCTCTTGGCGACTCGGAGCGTGCCGCGGTTCGGGCCACCGTCTTCGGCCATCTCGCCGGCCTCGTCATGGCGCCGACCGTCAGCGCGCTGTGGGAAAGGGGGGCGATCGAGCCGCTCACGAGCAGGCCGGGTTCGGTTCCATTCGACGAGATCGTCGATCGCACCCACGCGAATCGGGGCTACCTGCGCGTGGCGCTGCGGTTGCTCGCCTCGTGCGGCTGGTTGACCGAGCAGGTCGACGCGCACGGTGCCCGCACCTGCGCGTTGACCGACAAGGGGCGCGTGGCGCTGTCGTTCGCCCCCTCGCTGTACGGCCGGGTGACATCCTCGTTCTTGCCGAAGGCGCTGATTCTCGACGATCTCCTGTTCGGACCGCCGGACAACCCGATGATTGCATCGTTTGGCGAGTTGGTGGAGCGCGCCCGTGAGGCGTGGCGCCTCGAGCCGGATCCGAATCCTGTGGCCGCGAAGGTTCACGGACTGATTCGCAGTCATCTCGACGGGATGCTGGTCGGCCCGGCGATGGTGGCGCTCGCGCGCGGCGGCGTGTTCGCCAGACTCGTCGACGGCCCGCTGGACGTGCGGTCGATACCGGTCAATGCGTCGACCGTGTTGTGGCTGTTCGACTTGCTGTCAGCGACAGGCTGGGCCAGCCGGTCGGGGCAGACCGTGCAGCTGACCGAGCGCGGCCAGTATGCCGCACAGATCGCGGGTGCGTACGGCGTGACCGTGTCCTACCTGCCGACGTTCGCGGTCCTGCCGACGTTGCTGTTTGGCAACCCACGCATTCCCCGGATGGATGCCAACGGCTTCGAGACCCTGGTCAACCGCGCCATGAACGTCTGGGGCAGCGGCGGCGCGCACGGCACATATTTCAAGAAGCTCGACCAGATCATCGTCGAGATCTTCAATCGCCCGATTGCGGAGCAGCCACGGGGCATCTGCGACATGGGGTGCGGCGACGGCACGCTGCTGGCGCACCTGTACACGGTCGTCAGGGAGCAGACGGCTCGCGGAAGCTGCCTCGCCACGCATCCCCTGATCATTGTCGGGGCCGATTTCAACAAAGTCGCCAGGCGCGCGACCAAGCGGACGCTGCGCGCGGCCGATATCCCGACCTTCCATGTCATCGGCGGGGATATCAACCGGCCGGCCCAACTCGCCGCGGACCTCGAGACCCTCGATCTCGAGGCGCGCGATCTGTTGCACGTGCGGTCGTTTCTCGATCACAACCGCCCGTACGTGCGGTTGGCGAACTACGTCGGCGGCACACGTCGGGCGTCGACGACCGGCGCGTTCGCGCATCAGGGCGATGAGATCCTGGCCGATGAGCTGGAAGAGAGCCTGGTGAGGCACCTGCGGCGCTGGGCGCCGTACACAGGGCCGTTCGGCCTGCTCGTGCTGGAACTGCACACGCTCCCGCCCGCACTGACCGCCGACAATCTCGATCGAACGCCGGCTGTGGCCTACGACGGCACCCACGGGTTCTCCGATCAATACTTGGTCGAGTTGCCCATTTTTCTGAACTGCGCGCGTGAGGCCGGGCTACGGGCAGACAGCCGACACCAGGCGATGTTCCCGCCGTCGGCACTTGCGACCGTGAGCCTGAACTACTTCCGGGCCGGCTAGGAAGGAACCGGGAGCTTGACGATACGGGTAGACTTTCTGGATACTCGTTTGCTTCTTTCGAAGAGGAATAGAACATGAAAAGACTGCTCGCTTGTGCCAGCCTCGCTCTGCTGTGGAGTCTCGGGAGCGCACCCGATCTCGAGGCCCAGGATCTTGTGATCACCAACGCGCGCATCATCGTCGGGACCGGACAGGTGATTGAGCAGGGTTCTCTCGTCGTCAGGAGTGGCCGCATCGCATCGGTGGGGGCCGGAACGACCGCGGCGCCGGGATTGACGGCGATCGACGGTCGAGGCATGACCGCCATCGCGGGCTTCATCGACGGCCACCGCCACATCATCGGGGGAAACGCGCAGACGTATTTTGCCGAACAGGCCGTGGACCGGATGCGCGAGTTCCTCGAGGCGGGGTATACGACGCTGCTGTCGGCGGGAGGCGCGGCGGAGCCGGTGCTGGAGCTCAAGCGGCGAATCGATTCCGGCCAACTGAAGGGACCGCGAATCATTCCGTCCGCACCCCTCAATCTGACCAACGCGACTCCTGAAACGGCCCGGGAAGCCGTGCGCAAGATCGCCGGTATGGGCATCACGTTCACCGGCGAGATCAACGTCAATTCCTTCACACCCGACCCGCGTCAACTGGAAGCGCTCAGTGCTGCCGCCGACGAGGGACGAAAAGCTGGCGTCAACATCGCGGTGCACGCGGCCAGCGTGCCGGCGATGCTCGCGGCGGTCAAAGCGGGCATTCAGAAACTCGTTCACACCCCGCATTTCTCCTGGATGACCGAGGAAGAGGCCAAGGTGGTGAAAGACGCCGGCGTCCCGGTGCTGTCGTGCACTGGATTCGGCGCGCCGGTCTTCGGTGTGTTCAACCGCGACAACATTCCGACGTTTCGAAACGGCGGAAAATGGCCCGATACGATCCTCGATGGTGAAGGCCGCGCCCGCGAGGCTGGCTACAAGCCGGTCAACGGGCGCACCCTCTGGGATGCCGGCGTCGTTTACGGTTATGCGACCGATACGGGCTATCTCCCCAGTGCCGGGCTCTCGCAAGAACTCCGGGTGCTCAATCTGATGTTCTCGCCAATCGATCTGGTCAAGCTGATGGGACCAAACAGCGCGGCGTGGATCGACATGAGCAAGGATCTCGGCACGCTCGAAGCCGGCAAGCTGGCCGACATCGTCCTGCTGCCCGGAAACCCGCTGGATGGCTACTGGAACTTCTTTAATCCCAAGGTTGTGATCAAAGGCGGTCAAATCGTCGTCGATAAACGTTGAGCCGTGGTCGGAGAAAGGCCGTGGTGGCCCAGCGCCGCGCCGAGATGGAACGCTTCGCCACGATCGTCCCGCCGCTCTACATCTGCACGCCGCTGCCGCCGAGCGGCGATCCGATGGAAGAACGTGTGCTCATCCCCTTCTTCGGCCTGCCCGTCGAGCGCAGCAGCGACCCGTCTCCGCGTGGCGCGAAGGGCCGGCACGTAGCTCGCGACCAACGCGGTTGCCACCAGAAAGTCGGTGACCGACCCCAACGATGATGGCGTCGATCAACGCTGCGGGCGCTGGCAGAAAGAGATGCCATCCGGGGTTTCCCCATGTGACGTCAGGGAAGTTCCCGACAGGCATCTGCGGGTCTGTGTTGCTATCATCAGCCATCGGCGGGGCAACGGTCGTGTCGCTGCGAGCCTGAATTCTGTGAGCGTGATGTTGAGGAGCGAGGTGGCCATGAGGGTGAGCGCGCTGCGCACGCGACAAGGGTTGGGCTGTCTGCTGGTGGTGCTGTCGATTGCGTTGGTCTGGCTGGCCGCTCCGGTGCAGAGCGCCGACCAGGGTCCGGTCGCGGCGGCGGCCAAGGCGGGTGACGTCAAGGCCGTTCGCGCGCTGATGGCCAAGCGTGCCGACGTGAACGCTCCCCAAAGCGACGGCTCGACGGCGCTTCTGTGGGCGGCGTACAACGCCGACGTCGAGATGACGAAGGTCCTGCTCGCAGCGGGCGCCAAGCCCGACGCGGCGAATGCGTTCGGTGTCACGCCGTTGTTGCAGGCGAGCCGCACCGGCGACGCCGCGGTCATGGAGGCCCTGCTCAAGGCGGGCGCGAAGCTGGCTGTGCAGAACGTCGAGAGCGAAACGCCGTTGATGGCCGCCGCCAAGGCCGGCAACTCTGATGCGGTGCGTCTGCTTGTCTCGTACGGCGCCAACGTCAACGAGGCGGATCCGTTCCAGAGCCAGACGGCGCTGATGTGGGCGGCGGGCGAGGGCCACGCCAACGTGGTCAAGACGCTCCTCGAGGTCGGCGCGAAGCCCGATCTCAAGGCGCACGTCACAACGCTGACCGAACGCAGGGCCGCCGACCATCCCTCGGGTGGCTTCACCGCGCTCATGTTTGCGGCGCGCAACGGACATGAAGATGTCGTCAAGACGATCGTCGCGGCCGGGGCGGATCTCAACTTGACCAACGGGGACGAGACAGGCGGTTTGAACGGCGCGACGGCCATGGTCATCGCGATCGTGAACGACCGCTACGACCTGGCAGCGACGATGCTGGAACTGGGCGCCGATCCCAACGATGGGTCGCTCTACTTCGCGGTTGACGCGCATGATGCGACGACCGATATGCGCGCCCGCGACGGGTCGAAGCTGCGGCCCAATCATCCTAACAAGCTGACGTCGATTGACCTCATCACGTTGCTGCTCGACAAGGGTGCCGATCCGAACAAGGCGTTCATCGGCCAGTTGCACTCCACCTCGCTGTGCTGCGGTGATTTCGCCTCGGCCTCACCGTTCTACAAGGCCGCGATCCAGTCCGACGTGGAGGTCCTGAAGCTGATGCTGGCTCGCGGGGCGAATGTTGAATGGGTCCCCGGCGAAGTCAAAGTGCCCGGCGCCGGCCGTGGCGGGAATGCCAACTGGGGTCGTCCCGCACTCTTCGTGGCGATGTCCGGTGGCCGTGGCGCCGCGTTTGGAGGTGGCCCCGGTTTTAGCCGCAACGGCCCGCCGCCGTTCCGTGAACCTGGGAATCGCACACCGGCCGATGCCGTCAAGACGCTGATCGCGGCTGGAGCCGACCCCAACGTCTGGTCGTGGCCCGACAACTCGCCACCACTGCACAAGGCCGCCGACCTCGGGAACCTCGATCTGATTCGTGCGCTCGTGACCGCCGGGGCGAAGCTCGATTCGTGGGACAACGACGGCAACACCCCGCTGCAAATCGCCGAAAAGAAGAACACGCCCGAGGCGATCAGGAAAGCGGAAGAGGCCATGATCGCAGCGGTGGCTAACGGCACGCCTGTGCCGCCAAAGGGGGCGCCTCCGCAGGAGGTGGTTAACCTCATCCGCGAGTTGCTGGGCCTGCCGCCAGAGGCTGGCACACCGATGCCGGCCGCTACTGAAGGGGGGGCGAAGTGAAGAGGACGCTCCTCCTCGCACTCGTCGCCTGGATGTCGGTTGGCGTCGCCGCGTCTTCGAATTGGTACACGCGGCAGACGGCGACCATCGTCCCTGGGAACCATGTGAACCAGCAGCCTGCACAAGCGCCGACATCGGCGGCGCGTCTGGCTCCGGCGCGGACTGCGGCGTCGCGTCCCGCGCAGGCGCCGACCGCGGCACCTGATGCCGCGGCGGGTGCGCCGGCTGAGTATCGGCAGCTCGTCGCCAGCTACTGCGTGAGGTGCCACAACAATCGGATGAATCTCCCTGCGAATAATCCGCTGTACCTCGACTCGGCCAATCTCGATGATCCCGCCAAGGATGCCGCGACGTGGGAAAAGGTGGTTCGCAAGCTCGGCGCCGCCGGCACCATGCCGCCGGCGACCAGCCCGTCGCCCGGCGTCGCCAAGCTGGACGAGTTCAGGACGTGGCTGGCCGGAGCGCTCGATCGCTCCGCGGCTGTTCAGCGGAACCCTGGGCGGTACGTGCTGCACCGCTTGAACCGGACCGAGTATGCCAACGCGATTCGCGATCTCCTGTTGGTGAACGTTGACGTGACGGAGTTGCTGCCGAGCGACGGCGGGGACTTCGGCTTCGACAACATCGCCACGGCATTGCCGACCTCTCCGTTGCTGCTCGAGCGCTATCTCACGGCGGCCATGCGCATCAGCGACCTGGCCGTGGGCGACACGGCGGTGGCGCCAGGGGCGTCGGTGTACCCCATCAGCCTCGAAGTCACGCAGAAAGAGCACGTCGACGGGCTGCCCCTCGGCACGCGCGGCGGCATGGTTGTTCATCACATCTTTCCGGCCGACGGCGACTATCTGCTCTCGGTTCGGCTCAACCGCACCATCCTCAATGGCTACTCCGGCCTCCAGGGGAATGAGAAGCCGCAGGAGTTCCTGGTCCTCATTGACGGCCGGCAGGTGTTCTCGGAGAAGGTCGGCGGCCCGGACGATCACAAGCTGAGCGTGGAGGACGTGAATAAAGCGGGCGAGGTGCTCGACCAGCGCCTCAAAGTGCGGGTCTCGGTGACGGCGGGGCCGCACGAGGTGGGCTTCACGTGGCGCGACAAGCCTGCGCAGGAACAGGATGTGTGGCAGCCCTCCCTGCGCGACACGCAGGAAGTGCACATGGCCGGGGGCGTACCCCGGCTGCGGGCCGGTGTGATCGAAGGCCCCTACAACGCGACCGGGATCAGCAGCACGCCAAGCCGCGAGCGCATTTTCGTCTGTCGCCCCGCGTCGGCCTCCGAGGAGCCCGCGTGCGCGCAGAGGATCATCTCCACGCTGACGCGCCGCGCGTTCCGACGCGCGGTTACCGCAGACGACATTGAGGCGCCGCTCGCGTTCTACGCGCGGGCGCGAAAGAGCGGCGGCGACTTCGACGCCGGGATTCGGGCGGCGGTCGCGCGGATCCTTGCGAGCCCGTCGTTCGTGTTCCGCTCGGAGCGCGATCCCGAAGCCTTGCGGGCTGGTGGTGCGCACGCGGTCAGCGACGTCGAACTGGCGTCGCGCCTGTCGTTCTTCCTGTGGAGCAGCATTCCGGACGAGCCTCTCCTGAACCTGGCTATCGCGGGCCGGCTCCGCCAGCCAGGGATGCTTGCGGCCCAGGTCCGTCGCATGATCGAGGACGAGCGCGCCGATGCGATGGTGGCGAATTTCGTGGGGCAGTGGCTGCAGGTGCGCAACCTGGAGTCGCGTGTCGTCCCGGAGTTGCTGATGTTCCCGGATTTCGACGATAACGTCCGGAAGGGGTTCCGCCGCGAAACCGAGCTCTTCTTTGGCAGCGTCGTGCGGGAGAACCAGAGCGCCCTCCGGCTCCTTGATGCCGACTACACGTTCGTCAACGAGCGTCTGGCCAAACACTACGGCATCCCGGGCGTCTACGGCACGCGGTTCCGCCGCGTGCCGCTCACGGACCCGAACCGGCGCGGGCTGCTCGGCCAGGGCAGCCTCCTGTCGCTGACCGCAATCGCGAATCGCACGTCGCCCGTGATCCGCGGCAAGTACGTCCTGTCCGTTCTGCTCAATACGCCACCGCCACAGCCGCCACCCAACGTGCCGCCGCTCGAGAAGAGCGCAACGGCGGATAAGCCGACGACGGTCCGCCAACAGCTGGAACAGCACCGGTCGAACCCCGTGTGCGCGTCGTGCCATCGGAACATCGATCCCGTCGGCTTCGCGCTGGAGAACTTCGACTCCGTCGGGCAGTGGCGCGATACGACCGCGGACGGGTTGCCGATCGATGCCGTCGGCACGCTGCCGGATGGGAAGACGGTCAATGGTCCTGTCCAGCTGCGGGAGGCGCTCCTCGGCCGGCCCGATGTCTTTGTCGGCGCGGTGACCGAGAACTTGTTGATCTACGCGCTGGGCCGGGGGCTCGAACCCACCGATATGCCCGTTGTCCGGAGCATCGTGAAGAACGCGGCGCAGAACGACTATCGCTTCCAGTCGATCATCATGGGGATCGTCCAGAGCGTGCCGTTCCAGATGCGGACCAAGATCAGTCCAGTTGAGACTGGAAACAAAGTCGCGCAAGTTAACTGAAGGTGGAGGAGCGATGATCATTACGAAGAAGCACCTGTCTCGCCGCACGTTCTTGCGCGGCACCATGGGCGCCGCGGTGGCGCTGCCTTTCCTGGATGCGATGGTTCCGGCAATGACGGCCCAGAGCCAGACGGCTGCCAACGCGCCGTTCCGGTTCGGCGCCATCTACTTTCCAAACGGCGTGTGGCCGGAATCCTGGCATCCGGAGAAGGCCGGCAAGGACTTCGAGTTCAAACAGGTCATGAAGCCGCTCGAACCGTTCCGCGACCAGTTGGTCACGGTCAGCCAGATGAGGGCGCCTTTTGTGTCGGTTCACCTCGGGGCCAGCGCGTGCTGGCTGAACGCCGTTGGCCCGGCGGGGAACGAAAAGGCGAGCACGAGCGACGCCTACGGGAAGATCCAGTCGAAGAAGACCGTGGATCAGTTCATTGCCGACAAGATTGCGGGCGATACACCTCTGCGTTCCATTGAGGTGGGAACCGAAGACATGGGCACGGCGGCCGGCGCCTGCGACGGATTCGCGTGCGCCTTCTTTAATACCTTGTCGTGGCGCGACGACACGAGTCCGCAGCCGGTCGGCATCAATCCTCGCGTGACCTTCGAGCGAATGTTCGGCGAGACCGGCACGTCGCAGCAGCGCCTGGCGGGTCTCAAGACCAAGCAGAGCATGTTGGACTCGGTGATGCAGGAGACGGCGAAGCTCCAGCAGAAGGTCGGGCCGGCGGACAAGGCTATTCTCGACGAGTACCTCACCAACGTCCGTCGCGTGGAGCAGCAGCTCGACCGGATGGAAGCCCGCGTGGCCAGCCTTCCGGAAGGGTCGGCGGATGCGCCGGTCGGGATTCCGGAAGTGTTCGACGATCACATGACCGTGACGTACGACCTGCTGCACCTCGCGTATCAAGCCGACATGAGCAGGGTCTTCACGTTCCTGCTCGGCCACGAGGCCAGCACCCGCAGCTACGCGCACATCGGCGTGCCCGAGGCGCACCACAGTATCTCGCACCACGGGGGTGACGCAGAGAAGCTGTCGAAGTACGCCAAGATCGGCACCTATCACATCGCGAAGATGGCCGAGTTCCTGGACAGGCTGAAGAACACGAAGGATGGCGACGGCAGCCTGCTCGACCACTCACTGGTCTACTGGGGCAGCGGCATGAGCAACGGGAACGCGCACGATCGGGTGAATGTGCCGGCTGTGCTTGTGGGCGGTGCCAACGGTCGAATGGCGGGCAACCGTCACATCGTCGCCCCCAAGGAGGCGCCGACCGCGAATCTCCTTCTGGCGATAGCTCACGTCGCGGGCGTGGAGATCGACAAGATGGGGCCGAGCACAGGGCGTATCGACCTCTAACCGGTTAGGCGCTTCACAATGCCGTCGTGTCCGCCTTCAGGCGGACCAGACACGTCGTGGCGGGGGGTGGCAGACGCTGCCCCCCGCCATTTTTCTTGTAGGCCGGGTCCTTTCGGACCCGGCATCAGGCCCTCAGTTGCAGGTGTTGGCCACGGACTCGACCGTACTGACGTTCAGTCCGTTAATACCGCCCGTACCCAGCAGCAGCCCTGTGACGGCCATCCGGTGACCGACGAACCGGGTCAGCGACGTCAGCACGAACTTCAGCTCGTACTCCCGATCGCTCAGGGGCACGTCGCGATCGGCGCTGGCACTCGTCGTCGAGGCGCGCCTCGGGCGAGTACCCTTGACCAACGTCCAGCTTCCGTCGGCCCCGCGCGGCGCCAGGCACCCGACGACGTGGGCGAACGCGTTGTTGGGGAGCTCGCCCGGTCCATCCTGCGTGACGATCCGCACGCCGACGCTCGAGTCTGGCGTCAGTTCCTTCATCCCGGCCGGGAACCCGTTTGTCTGCAGGATGTGCGTGACGATGTCCACGTAGGTGCTCGTCGCCAGGGTGCCCTTGAGCGACCCATCCTCAGAGAAGGGCATGTTGGCTCTGATATAGGTCAGCAGCTCACCGACCGTCGTTTCTTTCCAGTCGGTCCAGAATTGGGTTCCGCTCAGGGCCTTGCCTTCCCCGCCCTCGAGGTTGTCGCCGTGACACTCGGCGCAGTTCATCGAGAACAACCTCCTGCCCCGGTCCGCCTGGTCGGCGGTGAAGACGCCGTCCCAAACGCTCGGTTGGCCGCCCGCGGGCGACTGCTCGGCACGCCGAAGCGACGAAGTCGAGAAGGCAGACTCGGCGCGGAGGGCGGAGACCGAGGCGCCCATCCAGGACGCGACCAGACCAAGCGCGACCGTGAGCAAGGCGACTCGTCGCATGTCGTGGATGATAGAGGGCCCATAAGTGAATGTCGAGTCCTCGCCGGGGCGCGCCGCACCGAGGCCGCAGGGTCTGCCTTTCCGGCCTTCCAATCGTCGTCTGAGGGATGATAGACACCGTGGCCGTTGACAGACCTCCAAGCACATGGACCACGACGATCGCGTGCTGCGCGTCATGCTCGTCGTAGACAGTATCGGCACGTTCGTGAAATGGATCGAGCCATGACCAATCATTCGAAGTCGGCATCTGAAATGCCCGCGGCCACGTCCGTGTCACCGCTGCAACTGGCTGGGTACCAGGAAGGCGCCGTCGTCAGCAGGACACTGCTCAAACGCGGCGGCGGAACGATCACCTTCTTTACGTTTGACGCCGGCCAGGGGTTGAGCGAGCACACGGCTCCGTTCGACGCCGTGGCATACGTGCTCGAGGGCGACGCCGAGATCACGATCGATGGCACACCGGTCTTGGTGTCCGGAGGCGAGATGGTCCTTATGCCGGCCCACCAGCCGCATGCGCTCACTGCGCGCACCAAGTTCAAGATGCTGCTGACGATGATCCGTTCGGACTGAGAAACGCCTCGCTACTCTGGTTGAAGTACCCGTTGGCCGCTTTCCCAGTGGCTACCATTGCTCTTCATTGGGCGCCGCTCCGTGCGATCGAACACCAGCACTTGATGGAACAGGCGGCCATGTGCATCAATGCCCGACACGGTGGCCGTCATCGTCCGCCCGTCGTCGGACACGTCGTACGTGCTGCGGCTCATCACGGCGCGGCCCCGCTTCGCGACCCACTCGAGGCCACGCGGACCGAGCGCCCCGATGGCGACGAGGCCCGGCGCTCCCGGTACGGGGTGTGCCTCGCCGTTGCACACCACCATCTGCGTCTGCTCTTGGTGTTGGCCGGACGTGTTCACGCCGCTGTCGGTGATCCTCATGGTGTCGCCGGAGACCTCAACGCGCATGGTGGCACTGTGAAATCGCGGATTGAGCCCGCGGCGTGATTTCGACCGATTCGCGGTCCACATGCCGGCCAGCGGATGCATCGGTGGCTCCTTCGATGACATGGACATGCCCCGTCACATGCCTCACTGAGGCACGAGGTCGCCCGTGGAATCGCGGGGAGGGCTGGCGCCCACCGGCTCACGGTCGTCAGCCTGTCCCAACAGCTCGCGCGTGCGGGTGAGGAGGGCGTGCGCCGTGAACGGTTTCTCCAAGAGCTGCACACCGGGTTCGTGAAACCCCTTGGCGGTGCGGAGACGCCCCATGTAGCCCGACATATACAGCACCGGCACGTGGGGTTGGGCCCGCGTCACGCGCGCCGCCAGCTCACGGCCATCCAGGCCCGGCAGGACCACGTCGGTGAGGAGCAACTGGATCGAGGGGTGCTGACTGTCCAGGAGTGTCACCGCCGCTTCCGCACTGTTGGCATCGAGGACGCGATAGCCATACCGTTCGAGCACAGTCTTCACGAAGGCCCGCGCGTTGTCATCATCTTCGACCAGCAGAATCGCCTCCCGGCCGACTGGCGAGGCCACGAGGGGGAGGGGCACCTGCGGCGCCAGCACCGCCTCGGTGGTGGTGGGTAAGTAGATCTCGAAGGTGGTCCCGCGCCCCGGGGCACTGTCGACGCCGATGTAGCCACCCAGTTGTTTCACGATCCCGTAGACCGCGGCGAGCCCCAGGCCCGTGCCGTGTCCCCGTTCTTTGGTGGTGAAGAGCGGCTCGAACACCCGGGCCCGAATCTCAGGGGACATGCCGATGCCCGTATCCCGGACACTGACCATCGCGTACGACCCAGCCTTCGCGCCCGGATGCGTGAAGGCATAGTCCCGGTCGAGCTCGGCAGGGCCCGTGGCCATCGTCACCACGCCGCCCCGCGGCATGGCATCCCGCGCGTTCACCACGAGATTCATCAAGACGTGCTCGAGCTGTGCGACGTCCGCCATCACCGGGGGGAGGTCTCGGGCGAGGACCGTTTCGACGGTGATCTGCTCCCCGATCAGGCGACGAAACATCGGTTCGACATCCGCGACGACGGCCGACAGGTCCACTGGGGCCACCTTGAGCACTTGCTTGCGGCTGAATGCCAACAGCTGTCGGGTCAACGTGGCGGCGCGCTGCGCGGCAGCCATGATCTGCCGGAGATCGCGGCCGATGGACTTGTCGGGCCCGATCTGCCGCGTGAGGAGTTCGCTATACCCGAGGATGATGGTCAGCAGGTTGTTGAAATCATGCGCGACGCCGCCCGCCAGATGCCCGAGGGCCTGCATCTTTTGGCCTTGGCCTCGTTGCTCGCGCACCGGTTCCCGCTCGGTCAGGACGTCCGACACGAGGATGAGCCCGCCAATCTCGTGGGCGTCGGTATACCACGGTGTGATGTCCCAGCGAACCGCCTTCGGCCGCCCATCCGGACGAGGATATGGCGAGGCCTCGAGGCGTTCGGTGGCGCCGGCCACACAGCGCTCAAGGAGCGTGCTCCACCGCTCCGGGACAGGGGGAAAGACATCGTCGTGAAGGCGTCCGATGAGCGCCACGGCACCCAGGCCGTGATCGATCAGAAATCGACGACTGACCGCCAGGTATCTCAGCTCGCGGTCCAGGACCGCCATCGCCACCGGCGCTCGCTCGACCACGCCTCGCAACCGCGCGTCGCCGAGCGGCGGCGTGGCGTCCGCGCGTGGGACGTGTGCTTTCGCCTGGGTATTCGATGACCTACCTCGGCACGCGTGCTGGCGGACGCGGCGCTCCGGGCCGGGACGCGGACCGTCGGCGGGACCGACCCCTTCACAGAACGTCACTGCAGAGACGACGGGCTCGCAGACGCCAGCCATCGGGCGACGGCGTGCGGCGGTGGCGTTGGTCTTTCTTCTTCCCGTCATCATGCTATGTTCCGACCCGAGACCGCACGGGCCAAGAGCGCCCAGGAGCAATCCGCATACCGCCCATTACCTCGGAGAATGCGCCTGAATCGACGATCGCTGTGCGCGCGCTCACGTCTGCACAGTGAGTCGCGCGCCGCCCAGGTGTGCGACGTGCTCATTGCGGGGCATGGCGTTCAGCTCAGAAGAAAGGAAAGCCATCGTGACGCCGGTCCAACGGTCCTGACACGTCCGGGAGCGGACTCGGATTTGTGAAGCCGGGCGTTCGCAGAAGGGCAAAAGAGGGCCACCACTCTTGAATCAGGCGCGCTGCCTGTGCTCAGATGCGGCCATGCAAACCATTCAGATCGCCGGGCGACGCGGCGGCTTCGCGAGCACCCAGCGCGTCGACCGCTGGTGGGTCGCACCAGCGTCGACGGCAGTCGGCCTCATTCTGTTCTTCGGCTACTTGACGTTCCGTGCCTTCAACGCCACCTATGTCTGGTACGACCCGTACATCAGCCCGACGGTGGCTCCACCGGTCTTTACGCCGGCGTCCGGCTACCCGGGGGCCGTGCCGGTGGACCATGCCTGGCTCGGCGCGTTCCCGGCGTGGTGGCCGGCGTTTTTGCCGCAGTCGCCGGCGTTCTTCCTGCCTGCGCTCGCAATCGCGTTCCGCTTCACCTGCTACTACTACCGCGGCGCGTACTACAAGGGCTGGTTTTTGACGCCACCGTCCTGCGCTGTGCGCGGCGCGCCCCGACGGTACCTCGGGGAAACGGCGCTGCTGCTGTTTCAGAACCTTCACCGCTACACCCTGTACGGCGCACTGTTTCTGCTCGTGTGCCTCTGGTGGGAGGGCATGTCAGCGTTCTTCCGTGCCGGCCGGTTCGGCATCGGCGTTGGCACGGTGGTCATGCTGATGAACGCCGCGCTGCTGACGGGTTACACGTTCGGCTGCCACTCCTGGCGTCACCTGATCGGAGGGCGGCTCGACTGCTTCACCTGCGAGGGTGCGGTCTCGCCGCGCTATCGACTATGGGAGGGGTCGACATGGCTGAACGAGCGGCACATGGCATTCGCCTGGTTCAGCCTCATCTGGGTGGCGTTCACCGATTTCTACATCTATCTGGTCTCGACGGGCACCATACGAGATCTGAACACCTAGTAACCGAACGGGTGCTGGACGAGGAACAGCCGGTGATCGCAAATGAAAGAAAAGGGCCGGCGATCCCGGCGTCCCGTAAACGTGGACCGGGAGTTCGAAGGACGTGCCGGCCGTCGTGGAGGCGTTGGGCCTGTGACGGCGTCGCCGTTCGTTGCTACCATGAGGGCATGGCCCTCGACGAACGCGCCTTCTTTGCGGAAAAACCGGAAACCCGACCCGGACGGTATCAGTGCCCGAAGTGCCGGCGGCCCGGCGAATACAGTATTCGCTGGATGCGGCACTCGAAGAAGGACCGGCTGCCGCCCGGCGCCAACGAGGAGGACCGGGCCAAGTTCGCCAAGCTGCGCGACTACCTGCTCCGCCTCGACGACGAGGTCACCTGCAAGGCCTGCGGCAAGAAATTCGAGATTCCGTCGCAACACTCCCTGATGTTCGTGGACCAGCTGGCGGGCCTCCCCAACGAAGAAGAGCTCGAACGAGAGATCAACATCGCGTCGGGAGAGCCGGAGCCGGAGCCTGAGAAGAAGCCGGCGTTGCCCGCACGGTTCACGCGCAAGTCGAGTGGTTGGAAGTAGGCTGGCTACACGAAGAATGTTTTCACCTTCGTCCCGCGGACGCCTGACCGATCGGGATCTCGATCGCTTCCCTCACGACACGCTTTTTCATCGCGTGGCGCGCGAGGTGTGCCACGCCGGATGTCTGCCCCGCAAAGAGCTGTATGAGGCGTGGGAGATGGCGCGGCGGGTGCGGCGGCTCTTTCGCGGCGGACGCGTCATCGACCTCGGTGCCGGACACGGCCTGCTCGCCCAGGTCATGCTGTTGCTCGACGATTCTTCGCCGGAAGCGCTCGTGCTCGACAGGACGTTACCGGCCTCGAGCGCAAGACTGCACGAGGCGCTGGTTCAGGCCTGGCCGAGGCTCTCCGGGCGCGTCGCGTTTGTCGCCGGCGCGCTCGAGGACGTCGAGATTCTCCACACCGACGTCGTCGTCTCGAGCCATGCGTGCGGAGCTCTCACCGATCTTGTTCTCAATCGTGCCGTTGCCGCGCAGGCACGGGTCGCCGTGCTGCCGTGCTGTCACGATCTCGCCAAGGGTGATGCGGGTGGACTCTCCGGTTGGGTTGACGGCCCGCTCGCCATCGACATCGTGCGCGCGATGCGCCTGACCGAGCAGGGCTATCGCATCTGGACGCAAGTCATTCCGGCCGATATCACCCCGAAGAACCGCTTGTTGCTTGGTGCGCCTGCGGTACACTCCTTCCAATGACTGTTCCGACCAGCGCACGACCGGGGCGCAACGAGCCCTGTCATTGCGGCTCGGGCCGCAAGTACAAACACTGCTGCCTCACAAAGGACGAAGCACAGGCCGCGACCGAGCGAGCCAAGGCCGCGGCAGAAGAGGCGGATCGAGCGCCCGAGGCGGCCGCACCGACTCCCGCACGAGCATCCAAGCCCCGGACACACCAGCCGTGGAAGGCCACGACTTCGCGTGGCTTCGTCCCGCGGACGCGGACGCCACGCAAGGTCGGCGGCAGCTGAGCGGGGCGATCAGCCCTTCACGACGAATTCTTTTTTCACGAGGTACTCGCGGACGCGGTCGCGCAGATCGCCCTGGAGCTCGATCGTGTCGTCCGACACGGCCCCGCCGGTGCCGCATGCGCGCTTGAGCTCCTGACAGAGCTCCCGCAGAAAGGCAGCATTGCGCGGGAGGCCTGCGACCACCGTGACGGTCTTCCCGGCGCGCCCCTTCTTTTCCATGCGCAGCTTCGCCACGATCTGGCCCAGCCGGGACGGCAGCACCGCGTCTGCCGCACGGCGGCTGCACTTGCAGTCCGCCGTCGGCCAGCCGCAACCGGGGCACACGCGCCCGACATCGGTCGAGTAGACGAGCCTCCCTTTGCCCCGGTCGGTCTGGGACACCTCTATTTCTCGATGGTGTAGATCTCGCGCCGGCCGTGATCGATGAGATCGTGATAGCCCTTCATTGCGTCCTGGAATTCCTTGATCTCCATCGATTTACGCGATATCTCGGCGTATTTCTCAAGACTTTCCACTTCCATCTCCGACACGACCGTCCAGTAGCGCTCCGCGCTGACGTCGGTCATCACGCGCATCGGGCCAAAACCTATCTGCGGCCCCAGTTTACTGAGGGCTAGGAACTTCTGAACCATGGGGCGTGCTTGCCCGGGCTTGCAGTACATGATGTCTCGCACGAGAAACATGGTGTCCTCCTTGTTTCAGAGCGCCGCCGCCTGTTTCGCACCATCCAATGGGACCAGACTTTACTACGAGACGAGGTGGCCTCACCGCGGTCACACCCAAGAAGACATGGCAGAATAGTCGCCCCAGCAGAGGAGAAGACCATGAGCGCGCCGATCGGACCGACCCCAGACAAAGTCATGCAGCTCATCACCGGCGGCTGGGCGGCTGCAATTCTCGGATCGGCGGCGAAGCACGGCATCTTCAACGCGCTCGAAGGCGGCGGCGACGATGCCGCGGGCGTCGCGAAGAAGACCGGCATCTCGGCACGCGGTGCACAGGCGGTGCTCGACGGCCTGACCGGCGTCGGACTGCTGACGCTGGTCAATGGGCGCTACCAGAACACGCCGGAAGCGTCGGCGTTCCTGGTGAAAGGCAAGCCCACGTGCCTCGGAGGGATGGCGGAAGTCATGACCGGCAGCCTGACCGACTGGGTCACGCTCCCCGAGGCGGTCAAGACAGGCAACCCGACCGCGACCAACACCGCCGAGATGGCAGACAACGATTTCTGGCACGTCCTCGTGCCTGCGATCGCCGCGCTCTCCTTCCCCGTCGCGCACATGGCAGCCCAACGCCTCGGCATCGCGAAGGCGGGCGCGGTCCGCTGGCTCGACGTCGGCGGCGGCTCGGGCGTGTGGTCGGCAGTCTGGCTGAGCGCGAACACGCAGGCGAAGGGCGTCCAACTCGACTGGCCCGTCGTCAACAAGATCGCCAAAGGGTTTGTCGCCACCTTCGGCGTCGCCGACCGTTTCGAGACCATCGACGGCGACTTCCACACGGTCGACTTCGGCGCCGCCCAGTACGACTTTGCAATCTACGGACACATCGCCCATCAGGAAACGCCAGCGGACAACGTCGCGATCTTCCGCAAGTTTCGCAAGGCTCTCAAGCCGGGCGGCACGCTGCTCGTCAACGACTTCGTTCTGAGCGACGAGCGTACGGGGCATCCCTTCGCGATGATGTTTGGCGCGCAGATGCTGCTGGTGACGAAGGGCGGCAACGCGTGGCGCCAGGCGGACTATCGCACGTGGCTCGCCGAAGCGGGATTTGCGTCGGTCGACATCGTCCTCACTCCGTCGCCGGCAACCCTCGTCTTCGCGAAGTGACGTTATGGCGGGTTCCGCGCTTGGCGTTTGGCCTTCGGTGTCACCCGCACCGCTCGACCTCGGCGGATTCCGACGAGCAATTACGCCGCCGCCAGTCGGGCCCTCGTGTCCCCGGCGTGGTGCCGCCGCTCGCCAATCGTTTCAATGTCGGAGACGAAATCGGCATCATGGAGGTTGGCCGCGTCCGGGAGATCTGGCGATACCCGGTGAAGTCTATGGGCGGAGAGCGGCTCGCGTGCAGTCACGTCGGCAGTTACGGGTTATGGGGCGATCGCGGCTGGGGAATTCGAGACGATGCGACCGGAGTGATTCATAACGCGAAGCGACACCCAATCCTGATGCAGTGCTCGGCGGTGTACCGCGCAGCGCCACGTGCCGACCACATTCCGCACGTGGACATCACGCTTCCCGACGGCGCCATGATCTCCAGCGACTCGCCGGCTGTCTCGCAGCGCTTGTCGGAACTGATGGGACGGCGCGTCGTCCTCCGCCCGCTGCAGCCGGCTGCAGACACGGCGTATTACCGCAGACGCGAGCCGGGTTCCGCTCTGCTGGGACGGCTGGCGCAGTATCGCCCGGTTCGTCGCCTGCTGCAATGGGCAGTCTTCCGCGGCCGAATAGCGAAGGAGCTGCGCGAAGCGTTCGGGCGTGAGCCAGGGGAACCATTGCCCGATCTTGCCGACGTTCCCGGAACCGTTTTCGAGTTCTACACACCGCCGGGCACGTATTTCGATCTCTTCCCGATTCACGTGCTGACAACGTCGACGCTGCAGCTCATGTCGCGGCTGAATCCGGCCGCCAACTGGGACGTACGGCGGTTCAGACCCAATGTGCTGGTGGACACCGAGTCCACGACCGCTGCCGTAGAGAACGACTGGGTTGGCCGGGCGATTCGCATCGGCGGTTTTGTCGTCAAAGGGGAACTTCCCACGATCCGCTGCGCGATGCCGATGCACGCCCAGGCAGACTTGCCACGTGATCCGTCGGTGCTGCGGACGATCGTCCGTGAAGCAAGTCAGTGCTTAGGGTTGTACGCTTCGGTCATCGAGCCGGGCCGCGTCGGCATAGGCGATCCAGTGGAACTCTCCGCAGATGCTCGCTCCGATCGATCAGCTGGCTCTCGTAAGACTTGAACAGATCGGCGCCCGACGGAGGTGGTCGACAGTCGTTCTATCGCCGCTGGATCGTGGCGTGCGCGGCCGGTGAGCTCGTGGGCATCGGCGTCGCCGCCGGCGCGGCCCTTGCGATCAACGCGCTGATTGGGGAACCACGGGCGCTCGGCAGCCGCCTGGTGATACTCGCGACATTTGCTCTGGTCGGCGCCGTGGAAGGGGCCGCCCTGGCCGCCTTCCAGTGGCGTTGTGAAGAGCGCATCAGTCGGCCGCGGCGCCGGTATCGGCCCCGCAGCCGGGCGGTGGGTGGTCCTGCTACCGTCCGCGAAATGTCTCCGCGCTGCCGGCCGCCGTCAGATCGATCGCCGTGCCGGCGACCCGCCCGACGACGTGATACCGCGCACGAAGCTGGAGGACATTCAGCTTGGCGCCAAACGCGCCTGGCCGCGAACGCGTCACTGCCGTTTGCGCCACATCGAGGTCCAGGGTCAGATCCAATGAGTCGCTGCGACCGCGCACGCGGATGCGCTCGGGTGCGTCGGTGCCGGCACGATTGGTTTCCGCGATCGTCACGTCGGTCGTGTACCCCATCGGCCCCTCGGGGCCGAGCGCCATCAGGAAGGCGGGCACACGGCTCGCGTCGGCTGCATCGGCTGGCGGATACACGTGGCCGTACACGAACGACAGCCCGTCGCCCTGCACCTGGCCCCACTGCCACGACACGCCCTCCCAGAATCCCCAGTTGTGATCGTGGTAGCCGACGCCGCCGTCGAACTCGACCCGGTCGTTCGCGACGCGAATCGATCCCTGCAAGGCCCCCGACATTACGGGCACGACGTAGCCCGACACCCACCCGCTGGCGCCGCGAATCGCCAGCGGCGGCAGCGAACGTCCGGGTGTCGCGTGGATGACGAGATCTCCTGACGCGCGTGTCGATCCCGCTTCGGCCGGGAGATCGATCGAGACGCGATACTCGCGCCCGACCAGGCGGACGCGACTCTTCCCGACGGTCAGGTCCGGCGCCATGCCGAGCAGCTCCGCCTCGTTCACTTCCATCGAATCGGAGTAAGACGTCATGCGCCCACCGCGATCGAGCTGCAGGCGCACGCCCACGACGCGCCGGCCGGAGGCGAGCCTCGGGCCGGCCAGAAACGTCAGATAGAACCCGGCATCGTCCGATCGGCCGTTGAAGTACAGCCACTCGGCCCACGAGGCCGCCCGGGCGGGCACATCCGGAATCGGATGGAAGCGGTCCATGGCCCGCAGCACGTCCTCTGGATCGGGCCTCGCCCATCCGCGATCGGCGGGCGTATCGGTCCAGAATTCGGCACCGCTGGTCTCCGGATCGTGCAGCGCGCGTTCGAGGCTCGGGATGCCGCCGCGGGCGCGGACCGGCGTCGCGCCCCGCTCGTCGATGAGGTAAAGCGTCGCTTGCGCCGTCGGCGCCGCTACGGCCACCCGTGGCGCGAGCGGTCCGTCGCCGAGCACGGCCGAGAGTGCGAACCTGGCATTCGGCAGGCGGCCGGCCGCGCCACCGATGATCGCGTCGCCGCCTCCGATGAGCTCCGGCGCGCGTGCCTGCTCCAGCACGACGGCCGCCACACCGAGGAGCGCCGCCATCACCGCCACGCCCAGGCCGAATCCGCCGGCGAGCACGGCGCTGCGGACCGGCCGCGACCGCAGCGATCGGACGGCCAGCATGAGGATCATCACGACGACCCCTCGACAATCTGCCCGTCGCGCATCGTCAGCAGCCGATGCGCGCACGCCGCCACCGCCACGTCGTGGGTGACGACAACGACCGCCGTCCCGTCCTCGTGCAGCCGATCGAGCAGAGTGATGATGTGCCCGCCGGTCCGTTGATCCAACTCGCCGGTCGGCTCGTCAGCCAGCAGCAGGCGCGGCCGGTTGGCGAGCGCCCTGGCGATCGCGACCCGCTGCATCTCGCCCCCCGACAGCTCCGAAGGCCTGTGGGCCGCCCGGCTCGCCAACCCGACGTACTCGAGGAGCTCGGCGGTTCGCCGGCGTCGATCGAGGCGAGCGACCCCCGCCTCGGCCTGCGGCAGCTCGACGTTTTCCCACGCGGTCAGCATCGGCAGCAGAAAGAATCGCTGGAACACAAAGCCGATCTCGCGGAGCCGCAGACGGCTCCGCTCGGCATCGGAGAGCGATCCGACGTTGCGGTCCTGGACCAGCACGTCGCCAGAGGTCGGCACGTCCACACACCCGAGGATATGCAGCAGCGTCGATTTGCCGCAGCCGGACGGACCCACGACCGCCACGTATTCGCCCGCCTCGATGCGGATCGACACATCGCTCAACGCCGTGACGGGCGCGGCCGCCATCGGGAACACGCGCGACACGTGCCGGGCTTCGACGATGGGTGGCTGTGTCATCCCACTACCTCGCGTCGCAGCGTGGCGGCAATGGGCAGCGTGGCGACGATCCGCATCGGGTAGAGCGCGGCGCCCACCGACGCGGCCCCGAGCAGCCACGTGTACGCAACGAGCGTGCGCCCTTCGAAAACGAAAAAGTGCACGTCGGAGGGAATGCCCGGCAACGCCCGCAGGATGTCGTCGAGCCAGACCGACAGCACGAGGCCGACCGGAACGGCCAGAATCGCGCCCGCGCCGACCATCATCACCGACTCGCAGAGCACGCCCGCTACCACACGCGTCCGCGACAGGCCCACGGCCCGCAGCGCCGCGATCTCGCCGAGCCGCTGATTGACCGACGCCGTGAGCAGCACCGTAATCAGCAGAAATCCGAAGAACAGCGTTACCGTCGCGAGTACAAAAGAGATCTGGCGAAAATAGGAAAACTGGACGCGGCTGAACCGCTCGACCAGTTCTTCGTTGGTGACGACGTGCAGCGGCGGGAGCAGCGCCTGGATGGCGGCGGCCGCGCGGCCCGCACCTTCGCGCTGATTGGACCTGACGAGCAGCATGTCAACGCCCAGTTCCATGCCGCCTTCGCACAATCGCCCGATGTCTGACAACCGGCCGGCAACGGTCTGGGCGGCCGCGTCATCGAACGGAAATCCGGCGACCCCGACGATGGCAAAGGCCACCGGCGGCAGCACCGATCCGTCGGGGCCGCAGGCTCCGCGGAGCGTCAGCGTCGAGCCAGGGGACAGGCTCAGCCTGTCGGCCACGGTCCGGTTGACGACGAGCGGCGGATTGGCGCCGGCGCCCGCCGACAGATCGCGGCCGTCGACGAGCGTCCACATCGGCCTCGCCTGCGGGTCTGCGGCGATGAACTGCACACGCCCCGGCGGCTGACTCGCGGCCGTCTCCGACACGATGTCGGCCTCCCGGATACTGACGGGCACGACGGCTTCCACCTGCGGGAGCGCCGCGATGGCGGCCGCCACCGCGTCTGCCTCGACGATCCGGGGGCCGGTGAACGGCGCGGCGTCGGTGGCCAGCACGCGCACGTCGAAGCCGGCCCGGTCAAGTAGATCGCGGAACGAGAGCACCAGCCCTCGCGACAGCAGCAGCATGTCGAAGAGCAGCGCGCCGACCGCCACCACGCCCAGCACGCCGATGCTGGTGCGCCCGGGTTGGCGGACACTCGTCAGCCACGCAAGGCGAAGGACTCTGAGCATCTAGCGTCGAACGAGCGCCAGCGGGTGCCGGCGCAGCAAGGTCCAGGAGGCGATCGCGCTGGCGGCGATCCCGAGCGGCAGGGCGAGCAGGATCGATTGCGCGACGACACCAGGAGTAATCCGCAGGAACACGAGCGCCGTATCGTAGCGCCACTGGAAGAAACGGTTGAAGGCGCCCTGCATGATGAGCGCAAAGCCAATGCCGAAGGCGGTGCCGACGGCCGCGATGCACGTGCCTTCGGCGAGCACCTGCATCAGAATCCGGCGCCGCGTGAAGCCGATGAGGCGCAGCGTGCCGACTACGTCGCTGCGCTCGTCAACGAGCATCATCATCAGCGCGAGGAGGAACACGGCGCTGCCGAGCATGGTGACGCTGGCGATGGCGAGGTGAAAGCGCTCGATGACGAGGAAGGTGCCCGCGCGGTCGTCGGGCGCGCTTGTCGGCCGGGCGACCGTCCCTGGCAGGCGCGTGGAGACGTCGCGGGCGAACGCGTCGGCGTCTGCCGGATTGACGAGCGCGACGTTGATCGAGCTGACCGTGTCGGACGCGCTCGGATCCGACGGATTCCCGGAGAGCGCGAGCAGGTCCGGCAGATGCAGGCGGGCCTCGAGGGCCGGCTGCGCGAATCGCATCGGATCGGGCGTCGGCTCGTAGGCGCCCAGAATGCGGAATGTGCGCGAGCGACCGCCGGTGGGATCCGCCGAGAGGCGCACCAGATCGCCGATACCTAGCGCGCGGCTTTCCATGAGCTGGCGCGACACCAGCACGCCCGGCGCCTCACCGGCCTCGATCGGCTGGGCGGCGCTTGCGGCGGTGAGCGCGACGGCCGCAGAGAGGGCCATCGCGACCAGCGCCCAGATGCGTGTACGACGCATGTCTCAGTGTAACCTTGCGCCATGCGCGCATGGCTGATGGACTCTTACGCAGGCATCGACGCCCTGAAGATGGGCGAGGTCGCCGATCCCAAGCCTGGCCCTGGCGAGGTGGTGCTCGGCGTGCGCTTCGCGGCCCTCAATCCGGCGGACGCGTTCCTCGCGCAGGCCCTGTACCCGGCCAAACCCCCGTTGCCCCACATCCTCGGACGCGACGGCGTGGGCGTGGTGCTCGAAGCGCACCCGAGCGTGACGAACCTCCGCGCCGGCGACGCCGTGGGCATCCTGCGCGGCGATGTCGGCGTGGAGAAATGGGGAACGCTGGCCGAACAAGTCGTCGTCTCCGCAGACCGCCTGGTGCCCATTCCTCGAGGATGGTCGGCTGAAGAGATGGCCGGTGCGCCATTGGTGTTTCTCACCGCCTGGCAGGCGCTGACCCAATGGACCGAACCGCCCGCTCCCCCACCGGTGCGCTCTGTGTTACTTGTGACCGGCGCTTCGGGCGGCGTGGGTGTGGCGTCGGTGCTGCTCGGACGATCGATGGATCTGGTGGTCGTCGCGTTGTCCCGCAGTGCGGACAAGGCGGCCACGCTGAAGGAACTGGGAGCCGACTTCGTGTTCGACCCCGGCGACCCACACCTGCGCCAGCGCGCGAACGCGGCCATCGCCCCCAGCAAAGTCGACCTCGTCATCGACAGCCTCGGTGGCGCGCTGTTCAACCAGCTGGTCTCGATGCTCGGCTATGGCGGCCGGATCAGCGTTGTGGGAAGAAGCGCCGGCGTGGTCCCGGACTTCAACACGGCGACGCTCTTGTTTCGCCGGATTCGAATCGGCGGGATTGCGGCTTCGGACTATACGCCGGAGGCGGCCCAGGCCGTCTGGACGGAGATTGTCGGCCGGCTCGCTGCGATCAAGAAGCGCCCGGTGGTGGACAGCATTTTCTCGTTCGACGACGTGAAGGCGGCGTTCGCGCGACTGCACGAAGGGCCCATGGGCAAGGTGATCGTGAGGATTCAGAGGAGTGAGATTTGAGGTTGTGTATCGGTCTTTACGCTCCTACAATCCGGGGTCATGAAATCCAGGACTCGCAGGGCGGCGGCGATGGCGACCGTTCTGTCCGCGCTCGGCGCCTTCGCAGGCCTGAGTGACGTGACCGGCGTGGGCGTGCTGAGCGCCCAACAACGCCCAGCGGGTCAGGCGGCGACCGCACCCGAGGTTGGCGGACTCGAAGTGTTGCAGGTCCGACCCAACTTCTACATGATCGCCGGCGCCGGCGCCAACATCGGTGTCCAGGTGGGACCGGATGGCGTGATCGTCGTCGATGCCGGCTCGGCTGCGAAGGCCGACGCCGTGGTGGCGGCGATCAAGACGCTTTCGGATCGACCGATTCGATACGTGATCGACACAAGCGCCGGTCTGGACCATGTGGGCGGCAACGAGAAGCTCTCGAAGGCCGGTCAAACGCTCTTCAACACCGAAAACAACCCTCTCAGGCTCGCCATGACCAACGATGGCGCAGCAACGATTATCTCGACCGAGAAGGTCTTGCTGAGAATGAGCGCGCCATCGGCAGGCATGCCTCCGTTCCCCACGGCGGCGTTGTCGACCGAGCCGTTCTTTGAGAGGCGCAGAGCCATGTACTTCAACGGCGAAGGGATTGAGATCCTTCACCAGCCCGCGGCGCACTCTGACGGCGACGCGATGGTGTTCTTTCGCCGCTCGGATGTGGTGGTCGCCGGCGAGATTCTCGACACCACGCGATTTCCGGCGATCGACCTCGCCCAGGGCGGAAGCGTGCAGGGGGAAATCGACGCCCTGAACCGACTCATGGAGCTCGCGATTCCTTCGGTGCCGTTCGATTGGCGGGACGACGGCACGGTGGTCATTCCGGCACGCGGCCGCATCTGCGATCAGATCGACGTCGCAGACTACCGCGACATGGTGACTATCGTTCGCGATCGGATTCGGCAGCTCGTCAACGAGGGGAAGACGCTGGCGCAGGTCCAGGCCGCTTCTCCGACGCTGGGGTTCACCAAACGCTACGGCGCGGATTCGGGTCCGTGGACGACGAAGATGTTTGTCGAAGCGGTGTTCAAGAGCCTCACTCAAGAGATCAAGAGATGAAGGCTGGATACGCGCTTCTCGCCGCCACGATCCTCGCACTGCCGCTGCACGTACATGGTCAGGGCCGTGGCGCGCCTCCTCCGCGGACACCCAAAGCGGCTGCGCCGATCGATCTGACCGGCTATTGGGTCGCTGTCGTCACCGAAGACTGGCGCTACCGCATGGTGACGCCAACGAAGGGCGATTACCAAGGCGTCCCGATGACGGCCGAGGCGCGCAGGGTGGCCGAGGCCTGGAAGCCGGAGGCCGACCAGGCCGCCGGTCAACAGTGCAAGTCGTAT
>Ga0156278_1109_pt3 | contig 30079 bp, 41 predicted proteins | sample RifCSPlowO2_12_FD_107927 | JGI IMG/M metagenome (GOLD analysis project Ga0156278, IMG submission 107927) | Acidobacteria bacterium RIFCSPLOWO2_12_FULL_65_11
GAATTGGCCTGCCCGGCGAGTTTCCGTATACGCGCGGCATCCAGCCGACGATGTATCGCGGCAAGCTGTGGACGATGCGGCAGTACGCCGGTTTCGGATCGGCGGAGGAGACCAACAAGCGATTCAAGTATCTGCTGGCCCACGGTCAAACCGGGTTGTCGGTGGCCTTCGATCTCCCCACGCAGATCGGCATGGACTCGGACCATCCGCTTGCCGCCGGCGAGGTCGGCAAGGTCGGGGTGGCGATCGATTCGCTCCGCGACATGGAGCTGCTGCTCGACGGCATTCCGCTCGACAAGGTGTCCACGTCGATGACGATCAACGCGTCGGCGGCGATCCTGCTCGCGCTCTATATCGCCGTGGCGAAGAAGCAGGGCGTCTCCCCCAAGCAGCTCAACGGCACCATCCAGAACGACATCCTGAAGGAATACATCGCGCGCGGCACCTATATCTATCCGGCGACGTTCTCGCTAAGGCTCATCACCGACATCTTCGCGTATTGCCAGGAGGAGGTGCCCACCTGGAACACGATCTCGATCAGCGGCTATCACATTCGCGAGGCCGGATCGACCGCCGTGCAGGAGCTGGCGTTCACCTTCGGGAACGCGATCACCTATGTGCAGGCGGCCGTTGACCGCGGGCTGAAGATTGATGACTTCGCGCCCCGGCTGTCCTTCTTCTTCAACGCGCACAACGACTTTCTCGAAGAGATTGCCAAGTTCAGGGCGGCGCGCCGGATGTGGGCGACCATTGTCAGGGATCGGTTCGGCTCGAAGAGTCCCCGGTCGCAGATGCTGCGCTTTCACGCCCAGACGGCCGGCTCGTCGCTCACCGCGCAGCAGCCGGACAATAACGTCGTGCGCGTCGCGATTCAGGCGCTCGCCGCGGTGCTCGGCGGCGCGCAGTCGCTGCACACGAACTCAAAAGACGAGGCGCTGTCGCTGCCGACCGCCGATGCCGCGCGCCTGGCGCTGCGCACCCAGCAGGTCATCGCCTACGAATCGGGCGTCGCCAACACCGTCGATCCTGTCGGCGGCTCGTACGCCATCGAGGCGTTGACAGACCAGGTCGAGCGGGGCGCCGAGCAGTATCTCAAGAAGATCGACCAGTTGGGCGGCATGCTGAAGGCCATCGAACGCGGATGGGTGCAAAAAGAGATTCAGGACGCGGCCTACCAGTATCAGCGGGCGATCGAGAAGAAGGAACGCATCGTGGTCGGCGTCAACGAGTTTCAGGTGGACGAGGAAACGGGCATTCCGATCCACGTCATCGATCCCTTGCTCGAGGCGGCGCAGGTCGCCTCGCTCGAGCGGGTGCGAGCCGGCCGAGATCCGCGCGCCGTGGCCAAGACGCTCGAGCAGTTGGAGCACGCCGCGCGCGGCTCGGACAACCTCATGCCGTACATTCTCGCGGCCGTGGAGGCCTACGCCACCGTCGGCGAGGTGTGCGACGCCTTCCGCAAGGTCCACGGCGAGTACCGCGAGGCGTTGACCGTGTGACGAAAACAATGCAGTGGCCACGGGTGCAGGGGTCGGCTGCGGTCACGGTCGACAGCCCGGAAAAACGGCGCGGCGGCATTATCGGTTCCTGCCATGGCGCGGTCGGCCAGGATTGGCCGTCCGCGGAGGGGGCCGCCGCCGCCGGTTTGCTCGCCTCAGGTCGGGCTGTGACCTATCGACCGCTGCCAACCCCTGCACCCGCGGCCGTCTCCTACACGCGCGATCACCACGGTCGGCCCGCAGTGACAGCAGGGGCCGAAAGCCGGCGGCGGACGCGAACCGTTGGAGCGGCGCGACGCAAGCGTCAGTCGGGAAACTGCATCGAAGGCGCCGAAATCCGCGGCAGGTCACGGACCTGCCGCACGCCGCCGACAAGCCGCCGAAGATGCGGTTTCCCGCGCTGTCGACACGGTTCGCGGAAGCCGCTGGCTTTCGGCCCTGTTCCAGGCCAATGACCGACGTGAAACTGCGCGCCTACTGGGCCGATTGCGATCCGGCGGGACTCGTCTATTTCGGCAACGTCTTCCGATTCATCGGGCAGGCCGAGGAAGAGCTGTACGTGCGGGCCCTCAAGAATCGCGAGCAGCTGTTCGAGGCGCTCGGCATCTGGATGCCGCGCGTCGAGGCGCACGCCAACTTTCTGAGCCCCATCCGCAGCGGCCGCGCGATTCGGATTCGCCTCGATCCGCAGTTCAAGGGCGACAAGACCGTGCGGCTCGAGTTCGAGGTTCTCGACGAGGAGACCGAGACTCGGTTCGCGACCGGGTACATCACCGTCGTCTGCGTCGATCGGGTGACGTTCAAGTCGCGGACGATCCCGGAAGAAATCCGTCAAGTGTTGAGCGGGCCGTGACCGCCCGTGCGACGTTCACCGACGCCGAGCGCCGGTTCCTGACCCGCATGCGCGTGGCCAGGCTGGCGACTGCCGACGCCGCCCTCCGGCCGCACGTCATCCCCATCGTCTTTGCCATCGACGATCGCAAGCTGTACACGCCCGTCGACGGAAAGCCCAAACGCGTGGCGCCGGGCCAGTTGAAGCGCGTGCGCAACCTGCTCGACAATCCGCAGGTCGCCATTGTCGTGGACGAGTACGACGAGGACTGGACGCGGCTCGCGTGGGTGCTGGTGACGGGCAGGGGAGAGATGGTCGAAGGCGGCGCGGCTCATGCCGTCGGCGTCGGTCTGCTGCAGCGCAAGTATCCTCAATACAAGGCGATGCCGCTCGCCGATCGCCCGCTGATCGTCGTGACGCCCCTCGGCGTCACGAGTTGGGGAGCACTGTCGGGGTCCGGCTAAAGCCGAACACTACGTACGGCGGCGAGGTCGGCCGCGAGAAGCTCTTCATTCGTGCGAAGCTGATGAGTGTTGAAGTCAGACGACCACGCCGTGCCGCGGGACGCACTGTAGGCTCTACCTCCTGATGCCCCTCGTTGCCCTCGACCATGTTTCGGTGGCCTTCGGCCACCTGCCGCTCCTCGACCAGGCCATGCTGCAGATCGAGCGAGGGGAGCGCGTCTCGGTGGTCGGCAGAAACGGGGCCGGCAAATCGACGCTGCTGCGGATGATGAGCGGCGAGCAGCCGCCCGACGCCGGATCCGTGTGGACCGAGCCGGGCCTGCGCATGGCGAGGCTCGATCAAGACGTGCCCTGCTCGACCGATCGCAGCGTCTTTGACATTGTCTCCGAGGGCCTGGGCCACCTGAGCGAGCTCGTCGCGGGCTATCACCGGACGGCCGTCACGGTGGCCGAGGCGAGCACGCCGGCGCTGCTCGACAGGCTGGGGCGTCTGCAGCACGAGCTCGACGAGAAGGACGGCTGGCGCATCGAACAGCGGGTCGAACTGGTGCTGTCGCACCTTTCCCTGCCGTCCGATGCCAGCGTCGACACGCTGTCGGGCGGATGGCGGCGCCGGGTGCTCCTCGCGCGGGCGCTGGTGGCCGAGCCCGACGTGCTGCTGCTCGACGAACCGACCAATCACCTCGACATCGACGCGATCATCTGGCTGGAAGAGTTTCTGTCGGAGTATCCCGGCGCAGTCGTGTTCGTCACCCACGACCGCGCGTTCCTCCAGCGCGTCGCCACGCGCATCGTGGACATCGATCGCGGGCGGCTCACCTCGTGGCCGGGAGACTATGCGACGTACCTCAAGAGGAAAGATGACTGGCTGGCCGACGAAGCGGTCGCACGGGACAAGTTCGACAAGCGGTTGGCGGACGAGGAGGCGTGGCTGCGGCAGGGCGTCAAGGCGCGGCGGACGCGGAACGAAGGCCGCGTGCGCGCGCTGATGGCGATGCGTCGAGAGCGGGCGGCGCGGCGCGAGCAGGTGGGCGCGGTCCGTCTGCAAATCGAGCGCGCCCAGAGGTCGGGCCAGATGGTGATCGAAGCGGACGAAGTCAGCAAGGCGTTCGGACCAACACAGGTGATTCGGACGTTCTCCGCCCGCATCATGCGGGGCGATCGGATTGGCCTCATTGGTTCGAATGGCGCCGGCAAGACGACCTTGCTGCGGCTGCTGCTGGGGGAGGTGGCGCCGGACGCTGGGGAGGTGCGCCGCGGCGCCAATGTGGAGGTGGCCTACTACGACCAGCAGCGCGAGCAGCTCGATCCCGAACGGACGGTCTACGACACGATCGGCGAGGGCAACGACACGGTGACCGTCAACGGCCGCGCGCGCCACGTCAATGCGTACCTGCGCGATTTTCTTTTTCCGCCGGAGCGGGCGCAGTCGCCGGTGAAGTCGCTCTCGGGCGGCGAGCGCAACCGGCTGCTGCTCGCGCGCCTCTTCACGCGCCCCGCCAATCTACTGGTGTTCGACGAGCCGACCAACGATCTTGATCTCGAAACGCTCGAGCTGCTCGAAGCGCAGCTCGTTGAGTGGTTGGGGACGCTCCTCCTCGTCAGCCACGATCGCGCGTTTCTCGACAACGTGGTCACGAGCACGTTCGTGTTTGAGGGCGACGGCCGGGTGGAGGAGTACGTCGGCGGTTACCAGGACTGGCTGCAGGTCCGATCAGGTGCCTCCGGAGCTTCGGCGGGGCTCGCCGAAGTGTCGAAGGCACCTCAAGGGCCTTGGCCCGCCGAAGTTCCGAAGGAACGAAGGCGGCTGTCGTACAAGGAGCGGCGCGAGATCGAGGAACTGCCTGCCCGCATCGAGGCGCTCGAGGCCGAGCAGCGGGCGCTCGGCGGGGCGATCGCGGATCGGGAGTTTTACAAGCAGGGAGCGGCCGCGATTGCCGCCGCCCTCGAGCGGGCGAAGGGGGTCGAGCAGGATCTCAGCGACTTGTACGCGCGGTGGGATGCACTCGACTCGCGGCCGAGATGACAGCATGATGGAGCTTCTTACGAATCCTTACATCCGCGCCGGTTCATGTGACATTCTCAGAACGTGGCGCTGACCGCTACCATCTACAACTTCGACATCGAACTGGCCGACGCCGACAGGCAGATCTACGAGTCGCTGGCGCTGCGCGTCGCGCGGCACCCGTCTGAATCCGAGGAGTACCTGGTCGCGCGCGTCCTGGCCTACACGCTGGAATTTGTCGAGGGCATCGCGTTCTCCGCAGGCGGCCTGTCGGATCCGGACGAGCCGGCGATTGCGATTCGCGATTTGACGGGCCGGATCCGGTCGTGGGTGGACGTGGGCTCGCCTGATGCGGCCCGTCTGCACAAAGCCTCGAAAGCCGCCCCTCGCGTCGTCGTCTACACCCACAAGGATCCGGCGCAGCTGGTTGGCCGCCTCGCGGGCGAGAAAATCCACAAGGCTGCGGCGCTCGAGCTGTACGGCATCGACCGCGCCCTGGTCTCCAGCCTGGCCGCCCGCCTCGAGCGGCGCATGGCCTTCAGCCTTTCGATCGCCGAAGGCGAGCTCTACGTGTCGATTGGCGCAGACACCCTGAGCGGCACTGTCTCGAAGTATCCGGTCCGCGGTGCGACTACATGATCGACGGCGGTTTCGGCGGGGGCAGCAGATACGGCTCGTCGCGCAGCTCGCGCGCGAGCCGCGCGTGGCGCTGCCGCCAGGTCTCGAAGCGCCGGGCGAGCGTGTCGAGCAGCTGAGCTTTGGCCACCGACGGTTCCTGAACGGCCGCCCGCTTGAAGAAGCTGGCGCCGAGGGCGGCATACCAGCGGATGTTGTGCCGCCGGCGCATCTGATCCTCGAAGAATCCCGCCAGCACCAGGCATTGGGCGCCGGCCGTCTCCATCATCAGGCTGTCGTTGACGAGCGTGGTGTCGAACACGAAATGATCGAAGACGGCGCTGAGGTTGGTGGGGGTTGCGAACTCGAGGTCGGCGTGCGTTGAAACCTGGGAGTAGTGCGCCAGGACGCTGGCATTGTAGGCAAGCTCCTGGGGATCGACGGCGGGCCCGGAGACGTCCAGCAGGCGCTCGAAGAAAAATTCCAGCGCCTGCCGTTCGTCGGTCGCTAAGAGCTCCGCCAGGGAACCCATGAGACCAATCTTACCAGTGTTACCAGCGCGGCTCCGAACGGCCTCGCCCGCCGCCGTTGCCACCGTCACCGTACCCGCCGCCACCCGCAAAGGCGGGCTTGGGCCGCGCTTCGTTCACGCTGAGCGCGCGGCCGCCGAGCTGGTGCTCGTTCAGCTTGGAAATCGCCGCCTGCGCTTCCTCGTCCGTCATCATTTCAACAAACGCGAAGCCGCGCGCGCGCCCGGTCGCCATGTCGCGCATGACGCGCACCGTGTCCACCGTTCCGCACTGCGCGAACAGCTCCTGCAGTGCCGTTTCACCGGTGTCGTACGGAAGATTCCCGACATATAACTTTCGACCCATCTCTCACACTCCATCTAATCACTGGCGCTCGGGGGCCCACCCCCAGCGCGAACTGACGCTGATGCCTCGCCTCGGACTGACATGTCCTCGGCTCGGCACGCCACCCCAGCGCGGCAGCCGCGCTGGGGACCCCGGCATGGCCGCAGGCGCTTCTGCGGGCGTTCGAGCGCACGCTCAGTACATCCCGCCCATTCCACCACCCGGCGCCGCAGCGGCCGCGGCGTTCTCTTCCGGCAGCTGCGAGATGACCGCTTCGGTCGTCAGCAGCAGCGATGCGATCGACGCCGCATTCTGCAGCGCCGACCGGACCACCTTGGTCGGATCGATGACGCCGGCCGCCACCAGGTTCTCGTACTGCTCGGTCTGCGCGTTGAAGCCCTCTTCGTCTTTCATCTCTTTCACGCGCTGCACGACAATCGAGCCCTCGTGGCCGGCGTTGGTCGCAATCCAGCGCATCGGCTCCTCGATCGCGCGCATGATGATCTTCACGCCCAGTTGCTCGTCGCCCTCGAGCTTGAGCGTCTGGAGCGACGTGGCGGCTCTCAAGAGCGCCACGCCGCCGCCAGCCACGATGCCCTCTTCGACGGCCGCCTTGGTCGCGTGCATCGCGTCCTCCACGCGCGCCTTTTTCTCCTTCATCTCGGTCTCGGTGGCCGCCCCGACCTTGATGATGGCGACGCCGCCCACGAGCTTGGCGAGCCGCTCCTGCAGCTTCTCGCGGTCGTAGTCCGACGTCGTGTCCTCGACCTGGGCGCGCAGCTGCTTGACGCGACCCTCGATCTCCTTCGAGGTGCCCGCGCCCTCGACGATCGTGGTGTTGTCCTTGTCGATCGTGATCTTCTTGGCCTTCCCGAGGTCCTCGATCTTGATCGACTCGAGCTTGATCCCGAGATCTTCGGTGATGGCGCGGCCCTTGGTCAGGATCGCGATGTCTTCGAGCATCGCCTTGCGGCGATCGCCAAACCCCGGCGCCTTGACGGCCGCCACCTTGAGCGTGCCCCGCAGCTTATTGACGACGAGCGTCGCGAGCGCCTCGCCTTCGAGGTCTTCCGCGAGGATGAGGAGCGGACGGCCGAGCTGCGCCACTTGTTCCAGGATCGGCAGCAGGTCTTTCATCGCGCTGATCTTCTTCTCGTGGATCAGGATGAGCGGGTTCTCAAGCACCACTTCCATGCGCTCGGGATCGGTCACGAAGTAGGGCGAGAGGTAGCCGCGGTCGAACTGCATGCCCTCGACGACCTCGAGCGAGGTTTCGAGCGTCTTGGCTTCTTCGACCGTGATCACGCCGTCCTTGCCGACCTTGTCCATCGCGTCCGCGATGATCGTGCCGATGGTCTCGTCGTGGTTGGCCGAGATCGTGCCCACCTGGGCGATCATCGAGCCGCTGACGGGCTTGGACTGCTTCTTGAGCGCCGCCACGATGGCCTCGACGGCCTTGTCGATGCCGCGCTTGATCGACATCGGGTTGGCGCCGGCCGTGACGTTCTTGGCGCCTTCGCGATAAATCGCCTGCGCCAGCACCGTCGCCGTCGTCGTCCCGTCGCCCGCGACGTCCGACGTCTTGCTGGCGACCTCGCGAACCATCTGGGCGCCCATGTTGTCGAGGGCGTCCGGCAGCTCGATTTCCTTGGCGACCGTGACGCCGTCCTTGGTAATCGTGGGCGATCCGAACTTTCGGTCCAGGATCACGTTGCGGCCTTTGGGGCCGAGGGTCACCTTCACCGCGTTGGCCAATGCGTTGACCCCGCGGAGAATCGCCTGGCGCGATGCGTCGCCGTATGTAATCTGTTTTGCCATATTCGTTGTCTCCTACTTCTTCTTCTTGGCGGCGCCGGCGCCGGCTTTGTCGAGCACCCCGAGGACTTCGTCTTCCTTCATGATCAAATACTCCACGCCGTCCAGCTTGATCTCCTGACCGGAGTACTTGCCGAAGAGGATCGTGTCCCCGGCCTTGACGTCGAGCGGCCGCCGCTCGCCTTCGTCGTTGGTCTTGCCGTTGCCGGCTGCGACGACCGTGCCGCGCTGCGGTTTTTCTTTGGCGGAATCGGGAATGATGATGCCCCCGACTTGTTGCTCGCCTTCGTCAATGCGCGAGACGAGGATCCGGTCGTGTAGCGGTCTGACATTCATGTCGTTCGACTCCCAACTGGCGTGAAACGGGTGGACGGATGTCTGTCCGGCTGGGGCGGCCGAAAGAGCCTCCGCCGGCGAACCGATCGCAGCACAAAAATACGATCTCTTGGTGAGGCTGTGGCTCTGGGCCGGATCACGTCCGGCAACGGGCGGCAGTGCTCAGAAAGCAGTTCGGCCCTCACTATACGCGAGCGCATCGAGATTAGCAAACCGCCCGGGGGCGACGCACGGGTCGCCGGTCGTTCTGTTTGCAGATACCGCATGCGCGTGCTCTTCGCCGACGACCAGACGACCCACCACTATGCGTCGCTCTTTCGCCAGCTCCGGAAACAGGGCACACCGATTCCGACCAACGACATGTGGCTGGCGGCGCTCGTCCTGCAGCACAATCTGGCCCTGCACGCGCGAGACAAGCATTTCGATCACCTGCCGCAACTTGTCCGCGTCTGAAACGCTTCTACTTCCGCAGCAACACGTAGACCGCGCCCGTTCCCCCATCTCCCCGCGGGGCATCGGCGTAGGCGAGCACGGCCGGATGGCGCCTCAAGCACTCGCGCACGCGGGACTTCAAGATCGCGATATTCTCCGCTGCCATCGCGCGCGCGAAGGACTCGGCGTCGGCGTTCTCGCTTTTCTCAGGCCGCCTCTTCACACCGCGATTCTATGTTCGAACCTCTCGAACCGCTGGATTGTTGCGTGCCGTGCCAGACGATGGTAGCTTCGTCCGGCACAATCCTGGCACTGGCGTCGTGTCATGCCACCAGCTGTAGTTGATCGCGTTGCCGCTGTCGAAAGCCACATGCAGCCACTGCAAGAGTTACCGGGCCGAAGTGAAGGATGAATTCTTAACATCCGTGTCCTGTTCGAAGGAAAGATTCCGCGGAGAAAGATCACCCGCAAGAAATAACGTCCGAAACCATTGCGCGCTTCGCCGCGACGATGGTAGCGCGTCCCGGACACGCGAAAGCGAGGAAACGACACATGTCTCAGATCGCACGGGCCATTTTTCAAACGGCTGTCCTAACCCTCGTGCTGACCTTCGGGTTCCTGACCGAGGCGCGGGCCGACGGCTTCATCGGTCCGCTCGTCGGCTTCAATTTCGGCGGGGACGCCGGATGTACGACCGCCACCAATTGCGATGACAAAAAGCGGAACGTTGGCGTCGGACTGGGCACCTTCGGCGGCTTCTTCGGCTTCGAAGAAGAAATCGCCTATGCGAAAGACTTCTTTGGGGACGTCCCGGGCAGGTCCTCCTACGTGCTGACGGTGATGAGCAACCTGATGATCGTCCCGCACATCGGACCGTTCCGCCCGTACGTCCTGGGCGGTGTGGGGCTCATCAAGACGCATATCGATTCGAGCGGCACGGGGTCGGCCGCTGACAACAACAGCCTCGGGTGGGATGTCGGCGGCGGCCTGATGATCTTCCCGCTCAGCCACGTGGGCGTGCGCGGGGACATTCGCTACTTCCACACGATCCAGGACACGAGCGTCCTCGGCGGCTCGCTTCTCCCGATCACCGGGCAGAAGCTCGACTACGGGCGCGCGGCGGTCGCCGTCGTCTTCAAGTTCTGACCACATCTCTACGGCGGGATTGCCGTGCCTCCGCGACCGTTAGGTCGTTTGCGTCGTCCGTCCGACGATGTTAGCGTCGTCCGGCACAATCCTGGCACTGGCATCGTGTCAGGCCACGCCCGTTAGCCGATCGAGTCGCCGTTCTAAAGAGCCAAATGCAGTCGCTGCAACAGTTGCCAGCCCAGGTCGCCGCGCTCGATACGCGTGTGGCTTCGCTCGAGTTGCACTTTTTGCAATTTCGAGCGGAAGTGAAGGAGGAATTCTTGACAACTCGCCGGGAACTCGGCGGCGAGATCAACGGTCTGCGCGAGGAGTTGGGAGCGGTCGCGGAGGGCCTGCGAGAGGAGATAGCGACTGAGGGGCGGAACACTCGCAGCGAGATGCGTGCCTTGTTCGAAGAGGCGATTGCTCGGAACAAGACGATCCGCGAGGGGTAACGCGCACCCCCGCACCCTCGCACGCACCTTTCGAACCTCTGGAACCTCTCGTATAATCGCAGCGTTTCCCTATGCCCCTCGCGCCTGACGATCGTCTCGGCGCATACAAGATTCTCTCGCTCCTCGGCGCAGGCGGGATGGGCGAGGTCTATCGCGCTCGCGACATCACGCTCGGCCGCGAGGTCGCCCTCAGGATTCTGCCGGAGGATTTCGTTCGCGATCCCAAGCGGGTCGAGCGCTTCCGTGACAGCGTGCAGGTTCTGACGAAGCTCAACCATCCCCGCATCATGGGGATCTATGGCCTGAGCGACGCGGATGGAACGTTCTTCCTGATCCTCGAGTTCGTCCCGGGCAACACGCTCGCCGAGCGGCTGAAAGCCGGCCCCCTCGCAGCCGCCAACGCCCTGCCGATTGCCAGGCAGATTGGCGAAGCGCTGAAGGCGGCGCACGACAAGGGAGTCATCCACGGGGATCTCAGGCCGGCCAGCGTCGCCATCACATCCAATGACCGCGTGAAAGTGCTCGACTTCGGGTTGGCGAGGGCGATGGAAGCGGCGGCCGCGCAGGCCGAAGGAAAGAACACCGACAAGCGACACGACGTGTGGGGTTTCGGCTGTGTGCTGTACGAAATGCTCGCCGGCAAACCTGCGTTCGGCGGGGATGGAATCAGCGAACCGGACTGGTCGTTGTTGCCCGCCGACACGCCCGCGTCCATTCGCACCGTCATCAAGGGATGTCTCGAGAAAGACCTGGAGCAGCGGATCGCCGACATCCCGACGGCGCTGTCGCTCATGAACGAGCCGGCCGCGGCCGTGCCGACATCTCAGAGTTCGCCCCGCCCCGACGTCATCAACCCCAGAGTCCCCAGGGGCCCCACGGCCCCCGTGACCCCGAGGACTCCCAGGCCCCGGCCCATCAGTTCGCACCCGCCTGCGGCGCAGCCCGTCGTGCCGGCCGCCGCATCAATCGCATCAATTCCAGGGCCGTCTCGAAACCGGCGGTTGGCTGCGATGGTGGCCGTGCCTGTGGCGCTGATCCTCATCGTCGGGATGTACCTGCTGGTCGGTCCGAATGGTGCGCAGCCTGACACCGCGCCCGTGCCGCCAGCGGAGGCGTCAGTCCCGCCACCGAGCCCTGAAGTGACAGCCACGCCAGGTCCCGCGGCGTCTTCGTCGACCCTTCTGTCCAATACTGGTCGGTCCTCCAGCCCGCCGCCTCCGAGGCTGACGTCCGGCGCGCTGGACCAGGCGTTCGGTCTGTTCGGCACCGGTTCCACGACCCAGGGCCTCCAGGAATTGGATCGGCTGGCGGAGGTGTCGAGGTACGAACGGAGCTCCCGCGTGCCGACCGACGATGAGCGCGGGATCCACCGCCAGCTCTTTCTCGATCGCGCCGACCGCAATGTAAGAACCGACCCGGCAAAGACCGATGACAGCCTGCGCGAGCTGATCCGCCTGGACCCGATGTACTCCCCGCCGCTGGCCGCCGTGCTCCAGCAGCGTCTGGACGGCGTGAGATCCCGCGAAACCGGGACGCTGCAGATTGTCAGTCCGGTCGCGGGCACGACGCTTCGTGTTAATGGGGCACTTGTCGGCATCGCCGGCTCGAAGCCGATATCGGTGCGCGTGATGCCGGGCGAGGTCGAGGTCCGCGCCCACAAGGACGACTTCCCGCGAGACGGCCTCGCCCGAGTCAGCGTGACCGTGGGAGCGACCGTGGCCATGTCTGACATCGCGCCGCGCCGGATCGTCCAGCCCATCGTGCTGGTGGTCGACCGGATCGATGCGGATGTCTACGTCAGGAAGGGCAGCATCGACAAAACTGTGTTCAGCCTGGACCCTCGCGTGAACAGCCCGCCCGACGTTCTTGTGAATAAAGGTGTCGCCCAGAAGCCGGCCGCGCTATCGGTCTGGAAGGCGCAGGTGCCGGCGGCGGCGGCGGAGCTCGATCGCAGACTGGCGGGGACCGGCCTCGACCCGAACGGCGTCGGCGTTGTCGTGGTGCCGCAGGAAGCCATCGAGTACAACCGGGCCATCCAGGTGCTGTTCCTCAGAGAGTGCTACAAGGCGGACGGCAAGAGGATTGTCCTCACGGAAAAGTTTCTGCAGGCCAATGAAACGGCGCCGCTTTTGTGGCTGGACGACACGAGCATCGTCCGCCTCGCGCCCGATCCCAGCACTGTCAACTTGCCACAGTGTCGGGCGCTCAAACCCTAACCCCACATGAGCGCGATCGATCATTGAGAAGGAGCCAATATGTGCGATCAGGATCATTTTGAGCAGGATCGACAGGAATACGAGGCGGGCGGGTTGGTGACACGACGGCAATTCGGCGTCCTCCTCGGCGCGGGCATGGTCATGATGCTGCCGAAGGTCGCCAACGCCGTCACGGTGACCGAATCAGAGGTGACCGTGATGACGCCTGACGGCACCGCCGACTGCTACTTCGTCCATCCCGCGAGCGGCACGGCGCCGGCCGTGCTCGTGTGGCCGGACATCTTCGGGTTGCGGCCCGCGTTCCGCCAGATGGGCAAACGGCTCGCGGAGACGGGCTATTCGGTGCTCGTGGTCAATCCGTTCTATCGCGTGAAGAAGGCCCCGACCGCGGACGCCGGCGCCGCCACCCCCATCCCGCAGCTGCTGCCGCTCGCGCAGGCGTTGAGCGAATCGACGCAGACGACCGATGCGAAGGCCTTCATCGGATGGCTGGACCGGCAAGCGTCGGTGGCCAGGAACCGGAAGGTGGGTACGCAGGGGTACTGCATGGGCGGCCCGATGGCGCTGCGCGCCGCGGCCGCCGTGCCGGATCGCGTCGGCGCGGTCGCTTCGTTCCACGGCGGCGGACTCGTGACCGACATGTCGAACAGTCCGCATCTCCAGGCCGCGAAGACCAAGGCGCAGCTCCTCATCGCGATCGCCGCGAACGACGACATGCGGGCGCCCAACGAGAAGGACGTGTTGAAGGCGACGTTCGCCCAGGCGAATCTGCCCGCGGAAATCGAAGTCTACGCGGGCGCCGCGCACGGCTGGTGCCCGCCCGATTCGGGGGTCTACAACGAGCCGCAGGCCGAGAAGGCCTGGGGCCGTTTGCTCGCGCTGTACAGCAAAGCCCTCGCGTAGGTCGTTTGCGTCGCCCGTCCGACGTGCCGGAGTTTTGGTAGACTGCACCCGGCAACGGAGCGCCGGTGAGCGATCGGGCGACGCTCTTGACGTACTTCGCCCGACATGGCGATGTGCTGACCGTCACCGTGTTCGTGGACGACCCGCTGTACTTCACCGAGCCGTATATCAAGAGCACGGACTACGCGCTGGCGCCGAGAATCCCGACCGCGTCGTTTGAGAACGCCGACAATCCTGGCACGTGCTACGGGCACACGACGGTGGTGTTCTCCGACGAGCACCCGGTGCCCCACTGGCTGCCCGGCCAGAACCCGAGCGTTGGCGAACGCGCCGCCGCGCTGCACATCCCCGTCGAGGCGACGCTCGGGTTTGCGGCGTCCGCCTATCCCGAGTTCATCGACACGATCAAGGCCTGGCGCGAACAGAATCCGATCGGAAAGTCTGCGGCACCCGCGCCGCGGGGAGGCTCGAGTGGCAGGTAAGGTGGCGGCGGCGTGCGTGCTGGCGGTGCTCGCGTGGTGTGTCGACGCGCGGCCCCTGCTCGGCGCGCAGGCGGGCGCAGGTCCGCGCGGCGTCGAGGCCGTGCACGTGCAAGGGAAGATCTGGATGCTCGTCACCCCCGACGGCAATCTGGCGCTGCAGGTCGGTGAGGAGGGCGCGTTGCTCGTCGACACCGGCAAGAGCGGCACGAGCGACGCCGTGAAGGCGGCGATTCGTCAGGTCACGACGCAGCCACTGCGCTGGGTCATCAACACGTCGGCAGGGCCAACCCGCATTGGCAACAACGCCGCGTTCGGCCAGTCGGCGGGTGCCGACGTGAACGCTGCGCGAGTCCCGGGCCCCGAAATCATCGCGCGCGAAGCCGTGCTCATTCACATGAGCAAGTCGAACTATCCCGTCGACGCGTGGCCGACCGATGCCTACCTGGAGCGGGAGCGCACGTTCCGCTTCAACGGCGAGGCGATCGAGATTGTCCATCAGCCGTCGGCGTACAGCGATGGCGACAGCATCGTCCTTTTCCGTGGGTCCGACGTCATCGTGGCGGGAGAGATCTACTCGACCAGGCGCTTCCCGCTCGTGGATCGCGAGCACGGCGGCACCGTGGAAGGGGCGCTCGCGGGGCTCAACCGCATCCTGGACATCGCGGTGCCGGCTGTCGTCGTCAACAGCTTCGCCGAGGGCGGCACCCTCGTCATTCCCGGCAGCGGCCGCCTGAGCGGACCAGGACGACGTCACCGAATATCGCGACATGGTGCGCATCGTCGGCGACCGGATGGTGAGCCTGGTGAAGATGCAGCGCAGTCTGGAGCAGGTGAAGGCCGCGCGCACCGGCGGGGTTGCAGGGGTACTCCGTGGCGAGCTGGGTGTACGGCAGCGGCTTCAGTCCTCTCGTGCCGCCCGCGGCCAACGCGCGCCAGGAGGACCAGGCGCGCGCGGCTGGCGGCACCCTCAAGGTCGTCACAACGAACCTGACGCCGGGGTATCTCAGGAAGAACGGCGCGCCCTACAGCGATCGGGCCACGGTCACCGAATACTTCGAGCAGGTGACGGATCCGCGGGGCACGCCGTGGTTTGTCGTCACGACGACGGTGAACGACCCGGCGTATCTGCTGAGGGATTTCATCACGAGCAGCAACTTCAGGAAAGAGCCCGACGATTCGAAGTGGCGCCCGCTGCCCTGCACGCTCCGGTAACCCGGCGGCGTGTCAGGAGGTCGGCTCACGCCGCGACGTAGTCGCGGACCTCGACCTGCACGCCATCCTGGGCCGCGACCGCCAACATGTGTTGCAACCGATCGACCGCGTCCGCGCTCAGGTAGGCCTCGCCGCAGTTGTCGCACACTTGTGCCGGCACGCCGCGTACGACGAGTACCGTCGGCCCGCGCTCGACGGCAATCCGGGTCGCGCCAAGCTTGGTCTCCCCGTGCTTACAGATGACGCACGTCATGTTCGCCTCCGGCGAAACGTATTATCCCACTCCTCTGAGTCCGGCTCATAGACGGTGATCACCACAATGCGGCCCGTAACCGCCGTCGCCCACACGACGTGCACGGGCCGTTCGGCCACCCATCCGAGCGTCAATCGGCTCGGATACGGTGTGTCGTCCGGATACTCCTCAATCGTCGCGCCGGTGTTCAAGACAACCAGCACATCATCGACAGAGATATTCCGTTCCAACATCCGCTGCGCCGCATGGACGCGGATGTCGAGCTGGTCGCGCAGCACCATGGCGCCTCGATCCACGGCGCTGCAAAAAGACGACCTTCAAGGGCTGGTAATGAACTGGGAGCAACGGCGCCCTTATGTCTCGCGCGGATCGCATCCACGTTGAAGATCTTGCGTACTGAAACCTCGGTCAGTTTCAACATTTTGCGTACTGAACCAATCGAACACGGCTAGGTCGTTTGCGTTGCTCTGTCGACGATGGTAGGGTCGTCGCTTCAGACTCGGGGTGCCGCATGAACGACCAACGGCCAGCAGTCTCCGCGGACTTCGTCGCCTTCGAAGAAAGCCTCGACCCAGATACCCGCGCGTTCCTCGATAAGCTGCGCGGCCAGGGTGTGCGGCGCAGCCAAGAGGAAGAGCTCCGTTGGCTCTGCGAGCAACACCGAGAGGGCATGGAGGACGCTCGAGCGATCGCGGCGAGACTGCGGCGTCACGACGGATTCCGGTTTGAGATCGAAGCCCTCGCGGAGCGGCTTCAGCGTGTCGAGGAGATCGTTTCACGATTCAAGATGACCGACGAGGGACGCTGACCCCTCGCACCCCTGGAACCCGTTAGGTCGTTTGCGTCGTTTCTTCAGACGATGTTAGCGTCGTCGCCGTGTCGACCGAGGCCGTCGGCCCTGGATGGTTCGTCGTGCATTGCGCGACGGACATCGGGGAGTTTACGTTTCGTGTGACGACGATCCGGTCGGCGGAAAGGTGGGTGGTTGTTGTCGTGATTCCCCAACGGTCACCTTCGCCACCTTCGGGTGCGACATTCGGACGTCGGCGGCTGGTTCGGTGTCCACGACAAAGAACCCCTGTTTCCGCACGTGTGCGAGCAGGCGTGCTTCGGTCTGCCGGCGATCCATGCCTTTGACCAGGCGCATGTCGATGGTGGCCGTGGCGGAGGCCGGGATGACATTGCTGGCCTGGTCGCCAACTCGCGAGCTGGCCATCCCTCTGATGTTCAACGACGGCAGCGCGATGAGCTCTATCAGCCGTTTCGGCGAGTTCTCTGTGGAGCCCAGCCAGAGTTCTTTCATCAGCGCCGCGTCGATATCCGGCGCATCGGCGATGGCGCGCTTTTCTGCCGCGCCCAGCGGCTCGATGCCGTCGTAGAAGCGATCCACGAGCACACGGCCGTTGTCGTCCTTCATCGAAGTGAGCAGTTGCGCCAGCATCAGCGCCGGATTTCTTGCCCAGTTGCCGTAGTGGCCGCTGTGCAGCTCGGCCCGCGGTCCATAGACCGTGATATCGACGATGGCGCGTTCGTGCTGCTGGCGCCAGGCGCGGGCGGCTTGCGCGGCCGGGTTCGTCTGGGCGACGGCGACGGCGGGGAAGAGGCCCACGAGCAGCGCCAGTACATATGGTTTCATTTGAGTCTCCTCACAGCGCGATGATGCCACCAATAACTTCCTCAGCAACACATGAACGAGTCAGCAGTAGCCAGGCTGGAGCCTCCGCTCTTGACATCGGCACCGTTGAGCCTCTACCTTCAGTTTGTTATGGAAACGCTGCCGCTCAGGCCCGAAAGATTGGCCCAGCTAGAGGACTTCGCACGCAGGCGGGGAAAGAGCACTGCCGACGCTCTCGACGACGCGCTGGCCGACTACCTTGAGTGGGACCGCCAGGACTATCAGGAAGCCGTTGAAGGCGTCCGCCAAGGCTACGAGGACGTGAAGGCCGGTCGCAGTAAACCCGCTGAACAGTTCCTCGATGAATTCGCGCGGAAGCATGGACTTCCGCGTTGAGCTCTCCGAACAGGCCCAGCGCGACATTGCCGGTATCTACGACTGGCTCGAATCGCGACAGGCCGGAGATGCGGGGGAGCACTGGTTCATAGCCCTCCGCACAGCAATCGCGTCCCTGGCGAACCTCCCCTCCCGCTGCCACCTGGCCCCGGAGAATGCGGATTCGCCCGTTGAACTGCGGCAACTCCTCTACGGCCGAACGCCGCATATCTACCGCATCTTGTTCGCCATCGAAAGCGACACCGTACAGGTACTCCATATCCGCCACGGCCGGCGGAGGCGCATAGAGCAGCATATTCAGCCCTGACGCGGTCAACGTAGAATCGGCGTCGCGACCTGCCCCTCGGAGTCGTCGCATGCAGGAGCGGATGCGAGAAGATGTCGACGAGCGCCGCGCGGGATCACAACTCCGCCTTGACGTCGGCGTTGACGTAGAGCTTCCAGCCTTCGTCGCGCCTAGCCCTCGACCGTGCCGCGGCCGAGGATCATCACATCGTCGGACCGCTGCATGCCGATCGCTCGCACATGCAGTGCGTCGTGACCCGCTTGTTCCAGGAGGCTCGCCAGGACTGGCGATAGGGCGTTGTCGACCAGACACCTCATTCGCCCGCGGCGAGAGGCAGGGCACGTTCTCGGACCGCCTCGGCAGCGAACAGCAGCGCTTCGCGGATGTCCTCGGCTTCGAGATCAGGGTAGAGTGCGAGAATCGCTCGGGGCGTCTGCCCTTCGGCGACGAGCCCGACGATCGTCGCGACCGGAATCCGAAGGCCGCGCAGGCACGGGACCCCTCCCATCTGGCGTGGGCTGGTGGTCACTCGCTTGAACTCCATAGGTCACCATTGTATCCGCTGGGCGAGCTCCCGCACCCTGGCACTGCCCGCACCCTTGCACCTTGCACCCTGCACCTTGCACCTAGGCATTAGCCACCTTCGCCTGCCTGAAGAAGTCCGCGGGCATGGGTCGCCTCAATTTCCAGACGAAGCTGATCGGCCGCTCGCCCCTGTAAGAAATGTCCGGCACGTAGTCCACCGTGGGCCGAGGAAGATGTACGGCACGGTGCGGCCGTCCTGCTTCTTGCGACCGCGCACGAAGAGAAAAGAATGCCGAGCGTGGGCGAAATGGCGTAGTCCTTGTAGAGCGTGGAGGGGGAATACTCCCGTTCCGACTTCTCGAGCGTCACGAAGAACAGGTCCGAGTTCGTGCGGTCGTCCCGGACGACGCCGGTCTGCTTCCACGCCGTCTTGTCGAAGTCCAGCAGCCCAAACGCCGTCAGCACATCGTCCACGGTATGCCGCGCATGCACGGACAGCGGGACCCGCGAGACCAACGGAGGCACCTGTAGGGGCGGGCCTTCAGGCCTGCCCATCTCCAACGGATACGTCAGATGGTCCGACTGCTCGTCCAGCAACGGAATCAACTCGCGCAGTTCCTGAACGATGGCCGGATGCGCGCGAAGTAGAGCGACGGACTCGGCGAGCGACGCCGGTGCAATCTTTGAAGGCATGACGGCGAAAGGGAAGCCGGTGACGAGGCGGCGCTCGGCGTCGGTCAGCCCAGCATCATCAACATCAGCATCAACGGACGCCGATTCCGCGAGGCCCAGGAGACGATGATAGGCCGCGAGCCGCAGCGGGTCGTCTACGTGGAGAATCCCGGACAGCCGATCGCCGAGCAGATCCTCGTGTGGTCCCGGCGCGGGCACCGTCAGGCCGGCCTCGCGCTGCAGTCCTGACCAGCACCCGGACCGGTACACATCGTCTATCTCCAGCCCTGTGTCCGCCGACACGGCGAGCGACGGAAGGCCGGCGTCGGTGAAGGTCGTCGTCCTGGTCCAAGGCTACCGTTCGCCCTTCCACGGATCACCCGGCAAGCGCTGAATCAATCGTGACGACACGACGCGTGCGGCTGCCTCGATAGCCGACCAGGGGCCGTGATGCCTGCGTACGACAGATTCCGACTCGGCACCGCGAAACCATCATCTGGGGGGAAGCTCGATGACGGTTGGCTGATGGACTACTCGGTACCGCTCATCCACGAGGCTGACGTTGTAAACGGGGATACCTTCGTAGTTGACGTGCCCGTGGCCATCGTGGATGTGCCCGCAGACCACCAGTCGCGGCCGGACCCTGGCGATCGCAGCCAACAGTTCCCGGCTGCCCAAATGCTCGACCCTTCCTGTGCCGAGATCGAAGGCGCGGTCCCCAATCCCGTAGGGCGGTTGGTGCGATACCAGGATGTCCACGCCAGCCGGAATCCCGGCGTACACGGCTTCGAGCGCCTTGGGTGCCTTCATGAACGCCCACTTCATGAACTGATTGGACCACGGTGTCGCCCACACCGAGATGGACTCGTCTCTCACGGCGACAGTTGTCTCCTCGTCGACGAGGATCTGAAGGCCGGTCGATGTCTTAGCCGGTCGGTCGCCGTGAAAGCTGCATGCCTGGCCACACCAGTCGTGATTGCCCCAGGTCAGGAGCTTGTGGGTGGCGGGTACCTCGGCAAGCCACGGTCGCACATGTCGATCGAACCACGATCGTTGCTGCTCGGGGGCGTGCATCGCCCAAAAGGGCCCGAATCGATCCGGGCACACATCGCCCGCGATGATCAAGAGGTCGCACGGGGGGATGTCCGGCAGGTGGCCGTGCTGATCGCTGAGCGCGACGATTCGCATTGGTGAATCCGCCACAGCAGTGTCTCATCGTCGGCCCTGAAGAGAAACGGTTGAGAAGAAACGGTTGAGAAACTTGACAAGCCTTCGACGACGATGCCATCGTCGTCGTCCGGCGCAGTCGACATCGAAAATGGCGGGTGGATCATGCGGGCGGGTGAAGAGCACGGCAGACGCGCTCGACGATGCCCTGGCCGACTATCTGGAGTGGGACCGCCAGGACTATCAGGAAGCCGTTGAAGCCGTCCGCCAAGGCCACGAGGACGTGAAGGCCGTTTGGCCGCCAGGTTCTTCTCGAACTGGGCGCGGGTAACCCGGAGGCCGTCGCGGGCCATGTACTCGGAAAACGTGACCGCGACTCGGCCAAGATCGACCTGCGGTCGTTCCAGTGCCGTGGCCAAATCGAACAGATCCCGCCCCTGTTTGCGCTGATAGAGCGCCCGCAGCTTGGTGGCCAGCAGTTCGTCGAGCTCGTAGCTGCGAATCTGACAGGAACCCTCGAACCAGCGCGATGCCACGGCGAACTGCACCGGGGTGAAACCGAGGACGGTGAAGTGTTCCCGCGAATTGATCTCGACCTTGAGCCGCAGGCCGAACGGCGGCGCGTCCTCGGAGTCGAACCGGTAGAAGAAGGTGACACGGCCGCCGGTCTGTTTCCATTGCGGTGTGCCAAGCCAGGGATCCAGAATCTCGCGCAGCGTCTGCATCATCGGACCCGCCGGTTCTGCCCGCGTCTGCACGAGATCAATGTCTTCCGAATAGCGCGCGGGCGGCTTCAGATGAAGCTTGTACAGCGCCGTTCCGCCCCGGAACGCCAGCGCCTCGTTCAGGAGCGGATGCGAGAAAATCTCGATGAGGGCGCGGCTGATGACGAGATCTTGCTCGACCTGTGAATCCTGGATCCAGGGTGCGTTCGCCCGCCACTCCGTAATGTAGTCGCGCGGGATCACAGCTCCGCCTTGACGTCGGCGTTGACGTAGAGCTTCCAGCCTTCGTCCCGCCTAGCCCTGGACCGTGACGCGGCCGGCAGGAGAGCGGCCCACTGTCGTGCGTGTTGGCGCACATGCGCCTTGAGCCCAGACGCTTTCTCGCCCAATCCGCCGTGTTCCAGCAGGTATCCCAGCCGTTGCGCCCAGGCGATGGGCGCCGTCGCTGCGGTCGCTGCCAGCTTCTCGGGACCCATCTCGTCAGCCAGTTCAGCGAGCACCGTCGCCGCGTGCGACAGGCCACCTGCGTGGCGCTGGTATGCTTTATCGCTGTTTCTCGCGATGAACGAACGCCTCAGGACCGGTCCACGAGTCCTGATGTTCGATGATCCGGTGGCGCACGTGGATGACATCAACACTCTGTCTCTACTGGATCACCTTCGGGACATCGCCCTGAGCGGGCAACGCCAGATATTCTTTGCCACCGCGGACTCCAAGCTGGCTGGATTGTTTGGTCGAAAATTCAGATTCCTGGGGGACCGATTCAAGCAAATAGAGCTAGCGAGGCGTTAGAGCGGACGACTATGCCTTTGGGACCCGACGACTGTCTCTCTCTGCTTGGTCGTAGGCCTCCAGGATCGCCGGTACGAGTCTTACCGCACCGCGCATGTTCTTGATCGTGACCCACGGTCCATCCTCGCGCTTCGACACTATCCCTGCGCCCTCCAGCGAGGCCCGTGCCGCACCGGGAACCAGCGCCCACACGTGGCCCGCCTGAGGTTTTGGATCGAACCGGCAGAACCGCTTCCCGCGGCTCCAGTACGTGATTCCTACCCCTCTGACCTCGAATGAAGGTTCCTCGAGTTCGGCTCCCGCATGCTGCGCCGCCGTCCTCAGAAAATCCAGTACGTCTTGGGTCGCCGTACTGCACTTGTCGCGAAGCGCATCAAACTCTTTCGCATCCAACCGTTTCATGTTCCTACCTCTTCCCGTTCACCCCACCACAGCGCGTCAAGATGCACTCGGGCAATTCTTTTCTCAGCAGCCAGCTTCGCAGCCACCGCTTGGTACTCCGCGCTTGTCTTGGCCGTGAGGCCACGAACCGTCGCCCAGTTAGAAATGGTTCCTCCCGAGATCCTGACCAAGTGCGATCCGGTAATGCTGTCGAGCGGAACCTCGAAGAAGTTCTCCGCCCGCCCGAGGCCGTATTCATCGCGAAGATACTTCGTGTAAAGACAGTCGCGGAGGAAGATGTTCAGGCCCTTCCGGGCCAGGCCCCAACGCTGGGCCCCTTTCGGGAGCGCTCGCTTGAGGTCGTTGGTGGCGCGGTCGAGCCGAGAACGGAACCGTGACTTGCTCGACGTCCCGAACTGGCCGAGAGGCATCTCGGCTAGGAACTGCCGGGCGGACCGGACCACACCGGCGCTGCCCGCGCCGCGCATGCTGGAACTGCCAATCGCCGCCCTGGCGGTGTGGTGCTGAATGGCACGAAGAAGGTCAGAGTCCACATATCCTCCCGCCGGAAGAGCTGGCGCCTGACGGAGTGTATCGCTAGACTCCACCAGAAGTCCTTCGAAGACATTCATGCGCTACTGGTGGGTCAACCAGAATCAGACGTACCGGGCGGAAGTCCGCGGCAACTTCATGTGGTCGCCGAAGACGAACGCGAACGGCGCGCGCAATCAGTTCTACGACAACATGCGCGAGGTCGCTCCCGGCGACATCGTCTTCTCGTTCTGCGACACGCGGATCAAGTCGACTGGCATCGTCACCGGTACGGCTCAGACGGCGCCGAAGCCGGATTTTGGCAACGCTGGCTTGAACTGGTCCGAGGAAGGCTGGTTCGTTCCGGTCTATTACTGTGCCCTCGAGGCGCCCATCCGACCGAAGGACCATATCGCGGTTCTCCGTCACTTCCTTCCGTCCAGGTACTCTCCACTGCAGGCAAGTGGTGATGGCCTTCAGTCCGTGTATCTGGCGGAAGTGCCCCAGGCCATGGCGGACGCGCTCATCGGCCTGATTGGGCAGCCCTTCTATGACGCGATTGCCGTGCTGACGGCGTTCCCCAGCGGACCGGACGTCGACGACGTCGGCGAACCGGATGTCGAGAGCGACGTCGGGCCCACGTTCCGAGAACAGCTGGTGAAGGCCCGCCGTGGCCAAGGGGTGTTCCGGTCCAGCGTGCTGCTCACCGAGACGGAGTGCCGCGTGACGCGTGTTTCGGATGCGAAACACCTACGAGCCAGTCACATCAAGCCGTGGCGTGATGCGACCAATGCCGAGCGGCTAAACGGTGCGAACGGGTTGTTGTTGTCTCCCCACATTGACCACTTGTTCGACCAGGGCTACATCAGCTTTTCGAATAGCGAGGAATTGCTGGTCGTCCCAGAAGTACGGGCTAACCTTCTTGATAAGTGGGGAATCGACGCAGGGACGAGAGTGGGAGAGTTCAATCGGGAGCAACAGAGCTTCCTCGACTACCACCGAACGGTTGTGTTCAAGGGATCAGGGACTCGGTGAAGCGCTGGATCGCGAAATGAACATCAGCAACAAAGAACTTCACGCGGATGGGTTTGAGCGCAGGGGCACCGTGTACCCTGACGCCGCAACGACCCTACGCGTGGAAATCCATAAAGATAAGGATGTCCATGGGTTCGTCGTCTACGTCATGGTCGTCAACCATGAGTTCATGAAGGCTGGAAAGACCGAAACGCCCTTCAGCAGGCGCATGCACGGCACTTTCAATTCGCTCAAGAACAAAATGGGCGCCCGCGCTGCGCATCCTCGGTATCAGGAGAAAACTTTCAAGGAGCATGCGCAAGCCACGATCCTGGCGAAACAGGAGATCGAATTGTGGGCGCGCAACTTTCCGTCGTTCGAGTTGATGATGGCCAAAGAGAAGGAGTTGAACGACAAGTATCAGGGCCTATGGACGAAGGAAGGAAAACATCGAGCGCGCGGCCGAGCCTAGACCATGAGCACCACGGCGCCACAGTTCGAGAGGTACATCGGCATTGACTACTCAGGGGCGCAAACGCCGACGTCGAGTCTGAAAGGGCTGCAGGTCTATGTGGCCGCTCGCAAGCAGATGCCACGGGAGCAGCGCCGATTGGCCGGCGTTCCTCGACGACTTTCACCGGCACTGGCCCACCGACGGCGACCACGTCTACGTCGATTTCGTGCGAGACGGGATTCGGGGCAACGGTGCCGCACGGGCCGGCAGCACACGGTGGCGTCGCTTGACGGAGAAGCGGGCTGGATCGGCGAAGTCAATCTTCCATTTTGACGTGCCGGGCTCCGTGGCGAAGTCCACTCACTCGGGGCTACCGTGGTTGAGGTATCTCCGCCAGCATGTTGGCCAGGCCGTCCGCTTCTGGCCGTTCGACGGCTGGGAGATTCCAGAGCGGACCGGGTGACCATGACCCAGACGCCAAGAGACACCGCCGCCCGGCTGGGGCACGAGCGTTCGCCAATCTGTTTGCAAAAACCAACGCCAACTGTTAGTTTCTGCAAACGGATTGGCTCGCCATGCCCAGGCCCCCTAGCGTCGCCGACATCGTCGAGGAGTTCCAGGCCGGAGGACGCTACACCTTTACCGAAGCAGCGCTGTCCAGGCGCGCTGGTGGTTCTCGGATTGCCTTGAAAGCGGCGCTACGCCGGTTGAAGGCGAAGAAGCGCCTCGCCAGCCCGAAGCGCGGCTTCTTCGTCGTCGTGCCTACCGAATATCGCGAGGTTGGGGCTCCACCGGCCAGTTGGTTTGTCGACGATCTCCTGCGCTTCCTCCATCAGCCGTACTACGTCGGCCTGCTCACTGCCGCGGGCCTGCACGGCGCTGCCCACCAACAGCCGATGGAGTTCCAGGTGGTGACCGACCGTCCCACTCGCCCGCTGCGAGCTGGGCGAGCAGTCATTCGATTTCATGCAAGTCGTCAATGTCGCCGCAGCCCCGTGGTGCTGATGCAGACGGAAACCGGCACCGTGCGAGTCTCGACGCCCGAGGCGACGGCCTTTGACCTCGTGCGATTTGCTCACGCAGCGGGTCACTTGAGCAATGTCGCGACGGTTCTGGGTGAGCTTGCCGAGAAGATCGATGCCTCAGCCCTGGTTCGGTTGTCCAAACAGTACGCGGCGCCAGACGTGCAACGGCTCGGCTACTTGCTGGATGTGCTTGGCAAGACCGACCTGACCGTGTCTCTCCGTCGCGCTCTGGAGCAACGCCGTTACCGCCCCATTGCCCTGGCCCCTGGGCAGACCACGAGAAGCAAGAAATCGGTGGACGTTCGCTGGCGCGTGAGGCCCAACGAAATCGTGGAGCCGGATCGGTGATTCCACGCGCCCACGTGACGGCGTGGCGGCGCGAGGCTCCGTGGGCCACCGATGCACAGGTCGAACAGGACCTCGTGCTATCGCGCGCGCTCGTCGAGTTGTTCGCTCATCCGCCGCTGGCGAAGGCACTGGCGTTTCGAGGCGGCACGGCCCTCCACAAGCTGTTCTTCGTGCCAGCGAGTCGGTATTCCGAAGACATCGACCTCGTGCAGGTGGACGCGGGCGCCGTTGGGCCGATCCTCGATGCCGTTCGACACGTGCTCAATCCGTGGTTGGGGGCCCCAAAGAGCAGCGCCGCTGTTGCGAGCGCGTCGCTCGTCTATCGTTTCGAAACGACCGCACGACCGGTTCAGCAGATGCGTGTCAAGATCGAAATCAACACGCGTGAGCATTTTGCCGTGCTCGGATACAGGACGCGGCAGTTCAAGGTGAGCAATCCGTGGTTCTCGGGGAGCGCGGCCATCAACACCTATGAGCTCGCTGAGCTGCTGGCCACGAAGCTGCGTGCACTCTATCAGCGTCGGAAGGGGCGAGACCTCTACGACCTCTGGCTCGGGTTAGGACGAGACGATGTGAGGGACGACCAGGTCCAAGAGTGCTTTGAGAGGTACATGAAGGCGAGTGGGGCAGCCGTCTCGCGAGCCCAGTTCGAGAAGAGCCTGGCGGGGAAGCTCGACAGCCAGGTGTTCGTGGACGACCTGGCCCCGTTGATCCGAGACGCGGACAAGTACGATGTCCGCAGAGCGGCCGATGTCGTCCGCACACGATTGATCGCCAGGCTCAAAGGCAAGCCGTGGAAGGCTTCACGCCCATCACCGCCTAGCGAGACGGGCGGGGCGATGTGAGCTCGATTCCTCCCAAGGGCTGCACTCCATGTCCTCTGCACGGACTATCACTGAGGGAACGCCTATGACGAAGAAGCGCCGCGGCGACGCACCAATCCATCCTGGCGAGATTCTGCTCGAGGAATTTCTGAAGTCGTACGACCCGCCCGTCTCGCAGGTCGAGGCGGCCCATCGCATGCACATCCCGAAGGTACGGCTCAACCAATTGATTCGTGGGAATCGTGGCGTGACGCCGGATACCGCGCTGCGGCTCGCCGACCTCACGGGCACGTCCGCGGAGTTCTGGATGAACCTGCAGTGCCGGTACGCCTTGTGGCAGGCCGCGGAGGCGCGCGCGGGCCGGAAGGAATCCAAGATCCAGCCGCTCGCCAAGGCCAGTTAGCGATTCACGCGCTGGATCTCGCGGTGGGGCCGCCGCGCCTTCGTGTCGTCCATGTGCGCCGACAGGTCGACATGGCGGAATGTCACAAATACTACGCCGCGACCACCACGGACATCGCGCCGTGCTTCCTGCGGGTCGGCGTAATCCTGACTTCGACGTTGTGCCCGAGCTCTGTCAGGAACTCCATCAAGCGCTCCACGGAGTAGCTCCCGGAACTTCCCCGCATCAGACGAGACACATTGGGCTGCCTGATGCCGAGCACGGTGCCGGCCTGCGCCTGGGTCAGTTTGCGCTGCGTGATGATGCGGTAGATCTGCAGCATGAGGGTCGCCTTGAACTGTTCAAGCTCCGGATCGGGGAAGCCCAGGTCCGCGAACACGTTTCCGCTGCCCCGCTCAATCTGGATGCCGGTCGTCTTTCTCGCCATACGTCCTCCGCCTCTCCTTGTGGTGCCGCTCCGCCGCGGCCAACCGTCGACCGATGAGGTCGATCTCTCGCTGTGGGGTGGCGATGCCCTTCGTCGATTTCTTCTGAAACGCGTGGAGCACGTACACGACGCCCGCGAATCGCACCGTGTAGATGGCCCGATACGCGTTCGAGTCGAACGGCGCCACGATCTCCAGCACCGTGCGACCGCCAAAACCTTTCAGGGCTTTGACCGACGGGTACTCTTCGCCGCACTGGGCGGCAAATAGGGCCTGGCCGATGTCGCGTTGCACGGCTCGCGGAAAGTCCTTCAGATCCGCCAGCGATGACCCGATCCATTCGACCGGCTTCGGGTCAGCCCGAGGTATACCAGTATCCATATATTGGCATGTCTGTTCAAGCGGAGACTGCGGCAGGGCACAACGGTCGTGGCTGGGCCGACCGCCGAGACCAGGGCAGTTCTACTTCGAGGGCTTCTTCGTACGCAAGTCGGTGTGAAACCGATTCGTGATGCAGGCTCAGCCCGCCATGGACGTTCGCGACCGAATCCTTGGCCCTGAGCATGAGTGGCCTGAGGACCTCGGGCGCGGGCTCGGGGTGTCCTGGGACTTGATATGAAATGCAGACGAGGGTAATAATACTACCCTCACATGCATGGCACATAAAGTCACGACGCGCGATTTCTTCGCCACGCATCCGGTCTTCTCCCTGGACGAGGCGACTCGAGCGCTGGCCCCGAGGCGAGGACGAGCCGCTACGCTCGATCGCCTCAAGCATCACCTCAAGGCCGGCCGGCTCAGAGTCGCGGCCAGAGGCGTGTACGCGGTGGTGCCCGCCGGGGTGCCAGCTGGCCGGATTTCGCCGGACCCGGTCCTCGTCGCACTGGCGATGCGGCCGGGTGCGGTCTTCTCGCACCACACCGCCCTCGAGCTTCTTGGCGCCGCTCATTCGGCCTGGCATCAGTGCACCGTCTATACAGCCAAGGTTCATCGGCCGATGGCCCTTAACGGCACGACGATCCTGTTTCTCGCCAGTCCCAAAGGCCTGACCGGCACACGAGCGCTTGGCACGCGCCGGGTCGAACGACGCGGGCGGCTGGTCGAAGTCACCGGCCCCGAGCGGACGCTCGTCGAGGGTTTTCGGCGGCCCGCTCTCGTTGGCGGGCTCGAAGAACTTGTCACGTCGGCGAGCGGCTTCGCCACGATAGATCTGAAACTCGTCGAGGACGTTCTTCGACGCTACGGAGCGGCGAACCTGTGGGCCGCGGCCGGCTGGTTCCTCGAGCGATTCCAGGAAACCTTCCACGTGTCCGAGGCCGTGCTGAAGCGATTCGAACGCCACCGGCCACAGTCGCCCCAGTATCTCGATCGCGGGACGCGCGGCGGTGTCCTGGTTCGTCGCTGGAACCTGATTCTGCCCGAAGCCCTCGTCGGCCCAGGTGGGCCCGATGAGCGTTAGCCTCGAGTACCTGGAACGCTGCGCCGGCGAGACAGGCTTCCAGGTCGCCTCACTTGAAAAGGTCACCCGACTCGGAGAGCGTCCGTCCTCGGTCAGAACGACAGGATCGAGGTCGACCTCAACTTTCTCTTCAGACAACCCCTCTGGGGAATCGAACCCCGAACGCTGTGGCAGCCGGGCGAACTGGATCGACCGCGGGTCGTGGTCGTCAGTGTGGAGGAACTGCTCATCGGGAAGTTGTCGGCCCTGCTGGACCGCGCGGCGGCCCGTGACGCGTGGGATGTGGCGAACCTTCAGCCGGCGGCTCGCGATGCGATGGGATCGCCTCGATTCCGTCCGTACTTCATCGCCATGGCCGCCACGCTGACGCACCCGCCTTCCGAGTACAGCGAGAGTCGCCTCGCCAGACTCGTGACCGACCGGGCCGTTGAGGAGCAACTCACGCCGATGCTCGCGTCAGCCAAGGCCAAGGCGGCCGGCGATCTGGTCAGACGGTCATGGGCCGTCGTTGGGCCTCTCGTCAATCTGACGGACCGTGAACAGGAATTCCATGCCGCCATCGGTCGCGGCGACCTTCGTTTGGAGCTGTTGTTCGATAGTCGTTCTGAAGACGCGGCCGCGCTGTCCACGCACCCGGCACTGTTGTGGAAGTTAATGAACGTCCGTCAACACGTGGCGAAACGTCAGGCCAGAACGGACACCTGAGACATGGCGCTGAACCCGATCGTCTTCACCGAACTGGTCCGAAAAGCCCATCACCTCAGTCACCCGACTGGAAAGGCGCGTGCCTCGATCCGTTAGAACAGTTCGCGGGCCTATCGGCTGCAACGCTCCGAGCTTTCTCAGGATCAGGCGCTGCTCGACGGTCGTGAACACCGGTTTGACGAGCGACGCCTTCAAGAGTCCCGCTTCGCGCCAGTCTTTGATGAGCACGTCGCCGACGCTCAGGCCGGTCTGGGCAATTCGGCCGGTGATTGCCACCACAATGACGTCTGGTCGATCTCGGTGATACGCGTCGGAACTGACGACGGCCGCCGGGCGTTTCTTGGAGGCGGTCTGGTCCGTTGCACATCCCGAAGGTACGGCTCAACCAATTGATTCGTGGGAATCGTGGCGTGAGGCCGGATACCGCGCTGCGGCGTGCCAGAAGGAATCCAGGATCCAGCCGCTCGCCAACGCCAGTTCTCGCCGAAGATCTTTCACGATCTGCTGACCACAGCCTCTGTAACGGCGTTTGAGTTGGAAGAGCAGCGGTTCGTTGGACCGTTTGGGGACGTGTTTGACGTGTGACGCTTATACCACATATGGTATGGTCGGGAATGGGATGGACTGTCGAAACGCTCGATGAAACCGTAGACGGCGAACTTGCCGACCTCCCCGAGGACATGCAGGCGCGATTCGTCCGGATCACTGAGTTGATCGAGGCCGTAGATTTACCCAACGTCAGGGAGCCGCATGTAAGACATGTCCGCGGCTCAAGACGCCGAACAGTGAAATCGAGATCGCCATTGCGCGAGCGAAGGAGTTAGCCTGAAT